>Ga0209515_10006009_pt1 | contig 15380 bp, 13 predicted proteins | sample Subgroupgradi54m_FD_187454 | JGI IMG/M metagenome (GOLD analysis project Ga0209515, IMG submission 187454) | Subsurface groundwater microbial communities from S. Glens Falls, New York, USA - GMW60B uncontaminated upgradient, 5.4 m (SPAdes)... ...
CCTCGGCTCGAGCCGCCCGCGCCCGCGCCGCCGCCACCGCCACCGCCACCGCCACTGCCGACTCCGCCACCCGAGCCGCCTCCTCCGCCAAAGCCGCCCCCACCACCACCGCCCGAGCCGGTCGTTGCGCCGCCGCCCGACCCGCCGCCATAACCCCCGCCGAACGATGCCGGCTGGGTGGCCGCGTTGCCGCGCAGCGTCGCGCCGCTGCTGCTGCGCACGCTGCTGGCGTAGTCGGTGCTGCCCAAGCCGCCGTGGAAATCGCTCGAATGCGGGCGGGTCGATGCCAGATCGTCGCGCATGCTGGCGTAGCCCGAGTTCACGCCGGTGCCCGGCCCCTCGACGGTCTTCAGCGTCAGGCCGACCGGCTGCACGTTGCGCTGCTGCATGTCGCGCACGATGCCGGCATAACACTCGGGCATTGCCACCGCCATCGCGAGGCCGAACTCGCGCGCCAGCAGCTTGCGCCCGTCGGCGTCGTTGGTGACGGCTTCGATCGCGCGGTACAGCGCCATGCCCAGCACGTCGGCGCGCAGCGGGTTGCGCTCTTCGTCGGCGCGGCCGAGGTTGAGCACCGCGCCCATGTAGGCCGCCATCTCGCGCAGCTCCCACTCGCAGGCATGCGAGATCTGCTGGCCGACCCGCTCGGAGAACATGCGCTCTTCGACCGCGCTGTCTTCGACCAGGCTCAGCGTCTGCCAGTCGGCGAGCTTGCGGCGGAACTCCTGGCGCGGCGTGATCTCTTGCTGCACCTTGTCGGTCAGTGCCTTGATGAACGACAGGTGGAAGGTGTTCATCTTGCGCCGCAGATCGATCTGCGTGGCCAGCAGCAAGTCGCGCTCGATGATGCGCAGCGCCGACTGCGCCTGGTTGCCGAGCGTCGCGGCAACCCGTTCGGCCACCTGCATCGAGGTGGTTTTGACATGCCCTATCGCCGCCTCCAGGGCGGTTGGCAATCGCGTCTCGGTCGGGTTCATGGCGAACTGGGCCGCATGTCTCTTTGGCGCTGGATTTTCAGTCTGTAATGGAGTATGGGCCCAAACGGCTCAGCGACGCGCCGGCAGCAGCGGGCGGGCCGGTCGGGCAGCCCTCACTTCCGCAGCGAATCGCGGATCTCGCGCAGCAGCACCACGTCCTCGGGCGGCGCCGGCGGGGCGGGCGGCGGCGCCTGCTCGCGCATCCGGTTGACCTGGCGCACCATCATGAAAATGATGAAGGCGAGGATCACGAAGTTGATCGCCACCGTGATGAAGTTGCCGTAGGCCAGCACCGCGCCGGCCTTTTTCGCCTCGACCAGCGGCAGCCCGTAGGCCTGGCCCGCCAGCGGCAGGTAGTGGCTCGAGAAGTCGAGCCCACCGAAGATCCGGCCGACGATCGGCATGATGACGTCGCCGACCAGCGAGTCGACGATTTTGCCGAACGCGGCGCCGATGATCACGCCGACCGCGAGGTCGACCACGTTGCCTTTCAGTGCGAACTGCTTGAACTCGCTGGCGAAACTCATGGCGGTGTTTCCTCGGGTGGCGGCGCCACCGAGTATTCCAAAGCGCCGCGCCAAGTCAATGGAGGCGCAGCCGGGTCTTGCCCTGCGGTCGTCTGGGACCGCCGAGCGGGCGGCAGGGCCGCGGCCGCTGCACACCCGGCCGACCCCCTTGACGCGTCCGTTAGAATTGCGGGTTGCCCCCAAGTAGAAAAGTTCAATCCCGAGGATCTCCATGAGTGACCCAGTCGATACCGGCAAGCGCACCTGGCTCATCGCGTCGAGCTGTGCCGGCGTGGTGGGCGGCGTTTCCGCCGCCGTGCCCTTCGTCAGCTCGTTCCAGCCGTCCGAGCGCGCCCGCGCCGCCGGCGCCCCGGTCGAAGTCGACATCGGCGCCCTGAAGCCGGGTGAAAAGGTGACTGTCGAATGGCGCGGCAAGCCGGTCTGGATCGTGCGCCGCACGCCCGAGCAACTGGCCGCGCTGCCCAAGGTCGACGCGCTGCTCGCCGACCCGCAATCCAAGCGCAAGCCCGACGAGCTGACGCCCGAATACGCGCGCAACGAAACCCGTTCGCGCAAGCCCGAATTGCTGGTGGTGGTGGGCATCTGCTCGCACCTGGGCTGCTCGCCGAGCGACAAGTTCATCCCCGGCGCCCAGCCCTCGCTGCCCGACGACTGGGCCGGCGGCTTCCTGTGCCCCTGCCACGGTTCGACCTTCGACATGGCCGGCCGCGTCTACAAGAACAAGCCCGCACCCGACAACCTCGAGGTGCCGCCGCACATGTTCGTGTCGGACACCCGGCTCATCATCGGTGAAGACAAGAAGGCCTGATGGCCCCCGGCAATCAGGAGAACAAATCACATGGCTGAATTCAAGCAAGTGCCCGCCGACGCGCCCTTGGGCGTGAAGCTGATGACCTGGGTCGACAACCGCTTCCCGGCGACCCAGCTGTGGAACGACCAGTGGGGCAAGTATTACGCGCCGAAGAACTTCAACTTCTGGTACATCTTCGGCTCGCTGGCGATGCTGGTGCTGGTGATCCAGATCGTCACCGGCATCTTCCTGACGATGCACTACAAGCCCGACGCGGCCCTGGCGTTTGCATCGGTCGAGTACATCATGCGCGACGTGCCCTGGGGCTGGCTGATCCGCTACATGCACTCCACCGGGGCGTCGGCGTTTTTCATCGTCGTCTACCTGCACATGTTCCGCGGCCTGCTGTACGGCAGCTACCGCAAGCCGCGTGAGCTGGTCTGGATCTTCGGCTGCGCGATCTTCCTGTGCCTGATGGCCGAGGCCTTCATGGGCTACCTGCTGCCTTGGGGCCAGATGAGTTACTGGGGAGCCCAGGTGATCGTCAACCTGTTCGCCGCGGTGCCCTTCGTCGGCCCCGACCTGGCGCTGCTGATCCGCGGCGACTACGTGGTGAGCGACGCGACGCTGAACCGCTTCTTCAGCTTCCACGTCATCGCCGTGCCGCTGGTGCTGCTGGGCCTGGTGGTGGCGCACCTGATCGCGCTGCACGAAGTCGGCTCGAACAACCCGGACGGCATCGAGATCAAGGAAAAGCGCGGCGCCGACGGCCACCCGCTCGACGGCATCCCCTCGCACCCGTACTACACGGTGCACGACATCTTCGGCGTGGTGATCTTCCTCGCGATCTTCTCGGCGGTGGTGTTCCTCGCGCCCGAGTTCGGCGGCTACTTCCTCGAGTACAACAACTTCATCCCGGCCGACCCGCTGAAGACGCCGGCCCACATCGCGCCGGTGTGGTACTTCACGCCGTATTACTCGATGCTGCGCGCCACCACCGACGAGATGCTGTACGTGTTCCAGGCCGGTGTCGTGATCGTCGCGCTGGCGGCGATCCTCAAGGGCCGCTTCGGCAGTGTCACGAAAATCGTGTTCGCAGTGGCCGCCGCAGCAGTGTTCGTCGCGGTCGGCGGGCTCAAGTTCACCGGCGTGTCGGCGCTTGCGGGCATCGACGCCAAGTTCTGGGGCGTCGTCGTGATGGGCGGCGCGGTCGTCGTCCTGTTCTTCCTGCCGTGGCTCGATCACAGCAAGGTCAAGTCGATCCGCTACCGCCCGAGCTGGCACAAGTACGTCTACCTCGTATTCGTCGCGTTTTTCCTGGTGCTCGGCTACCTCGGCGCGCAGCCGCCCTCGGACGTCGGCAACCGCGTGTCGCAGATTGGCACCCTGATCTATTTCGGCTTCTTCCTGCTGATGCCGTGGTGGAGCCAGCTCGGCGAATTCAAGCCGGTGCCCGAACGCGTGACCTTCAAGGCTCACCACTGACGCGCCGCCGGAGCCTCACCCCATGAAAAAAATCATTCTCTCCCTGCTGATGTGCCTGGGCTTCGTCGCCGGCGCGGCGGCCTCCGAAGGCGGCATCCAGTGGGACAAGTTCCCGCAGGAAAAAGTCTCCGACGTGGCCTCGCTGCAAAACGGCGCCAAGCTCTTCGTCAACTACTGCCTGAACTGTCACAGTGCCTCGTTCATGCGCTACAACCGCATGCGCGATCTCGATCTGAGCGAAGACCAGATCAAGAAGAACCTGCTGTTCGCAACCGACCGGGTCGGCGACGTGATGAAGACCTCGATCGACCCGAAGCAGGCCAAGGACTGGTTCGGCACCACGCCGCCCGACCTGTCGGTGATCGCACGTTCGCGCTCCGGCGGCGGCGGCACCGGCGCCGACTACCTGTACACCTACCTGCGCAGCTACTACCGCGACTCGAGCAAACCCACCGGATGGGACAACCGCGCCTTCCCCAACGTCGCGATGCCGCATGTGCTGTGGGAACTGCAGGGCCAGCGCGAGGCGCTGCCCGAGGTCGAGGTCAAGGACCCGCACAACGAAGGCAAGACGATCCACCAGTGGGCGGGTTACGGCCCGCTCGTCGGCGGCACGATGAAACCCGGCGAGTTCGACAGCAATGTCGGCGACCTGGTGGCCTACATGGTGTGGATGAGCGAGCCGGCGCAAGCCACGCGCGTTCGGATCGGCGTTTGGGTTCTGCTGTTCATGGGCTTGTTCATCGTCTTCGCGTGGCGCTTGAACGCCGTCTACTGGAAAGAAGTGAAGTGATCCCCGGCTCGCAGCCCCGCGACGGGCTGCGAGCGCCTCGCGCAGTGGAGCCCGCACGGCCCCCCGCTGCGCTCTCGTTTTCTGACATGCCAAGGAGCCCACGCTCATGATGGTGCTTTACTCCGGAACCACCTGCCCCTATTCGCACCGCTGCCGCTTCGTGCTGTTCGAAAAGGGCATGGACTTCGAGATCCGCGACGTCGATCTGTTCGCCAAGCCCGAAGACATCGCCTTGATGAACCCGTACAACGAAGTGCCGATCCTGGTCGAGCGCGACCTGATCCTGTACGAGTCGCACATCATCAACGAGTACATCGACGAGCGCTTCCCGCACCCGCAGCTGATGCCGGGCGACCCGGTCGCGCGCGCGCGGGTGCGGCTGTTCCTGCTCAACTTCGAGAAGGAGCTGTTCGCCCACGTCAACATCCTCGAGTCGCGCGGCATCAAGCCGACCGACAAGCAGCTCGAAAAGGCACGCGCCCAGATCCGCGACCGGCTGACGCAGCTCGCGCCGATCTTCCTGAAGAACAAGTACATGCTGGGCGACGACTTCTCGATGCTCGACGTCGCGATCGCGCCTTTGCTGTGGCGTCTCGACTACTACGGCATCGACATGTCGAAGAACGCCGTGCCGCTCCTGAAGTACGCCGAGCGCATCTTCTCGCGCCCGGCCTACATCGAGGCGCTGACGCCGTCCGAGAAGGTGATGCGCAAGTAGTCTCCGAATGAGCCTTCCCACGTCCACGTCGAACACCGGCACGTCGACCCGGCCGTACCTGATCCGTGCGCTGCACGACTGGTGCACCGACAACGGCTTCACGCCCTACGTGGCGGTGTTCGTCGACGCCGGCGTGCAGGTGCCCACCGAGTACGTGAAGAACAACGAGATCGTGCTCAACATCGGCTTCGAGGCCACCACCGGCCTGAAGCTGGGCAACGAGCTGATCGAGTTCAAGGCACGCTTCGGCGGCGCCTCGCGCGAGATTGTCGTGCCTGTGGACCATGTGATCGCGATCTACGCGCGCGAGAACGGCCAGGGCATGGCGTTCCCGGTGCCCAGCGACGCGCCGGCGGGCATGACGTCGGTCACGACCGGCGAGCCGGCAGAGACCTCGGTCGGCCCGGGGTTGTCGGGCGTGAAAAGCCCGAAGCTCACGCTCGCCGACGCGCCGCCCGGCGCCACCGAAGCCAACCCGCCCGAGCGCGCCGACGACACCCCGCCCGAGCCGCCGAGCGGCGGGCGGCCGACGCTCAAGCGGGTCAAGTAGGGCGCGCCAAGCGCGCGAACTACAATCCGTCCCTCTCGCTGAAACGCGGCCGCACGGCCGCGCAGCGCCGGCTTAGCTCAGCTGGTAGAGCACCCGCCTTGTAAGCGGAAGGTCGTCCGTTCGATTCGGACAGCCGGCACCATCACCCGTTTGCTTCAGGATGGCGACATCAAGGGTCGTGGTTCTAGGGATGGTCGCGCGCTGCCGTCGGGGCCACAGTGGCAGTCGTGATTCGACTCGCGCAGCGCGGTCGATTCGCTTCCAACAACATTCAGAGGACAGACTCATGCACACATCCACCCGCGCCATCCTTGCCGCCGCACTGTCGGCAGCGAGCCTGACGGCGGTCCAAGCCGCCGCTGTCCCTTCGACCGTCGCCACCGCGCCGGGCAGCCCCTTCAACACCCCCGCACTGGCCGGCTTCGCCACCACCGGCGCGATGATGGACGGCATGGTCGTGACCGTGACCTTCGCCGACACGACGACCAGCAGCGGGGTCTGGGGCGCCACCGGCGCCAACAGCGGCCGGGCGTTCGGCGCCGGCTGGTCGCTCGCGCTCGACGGCGACAGCTTCACCAGCATGTGGGCCCTGGGCAACCGGGGCAACCTGGCCATCGCCAGCTTCTCGATCGATGCCGCGCCCGGCAGCACCAGCTTCGACATCATCGCCTCGCCCGTGCTCACCCCAGGGTCGGCGAGCGGCAAGGCGTTCAGCGGCGTGACGACGAGTGGCGGCAGCCCGACCGGCGCGCATGCCACCTATTCGAACCAGCTGTTTGTCGGTGGCACCTTCTACGGCGACGAATACGAGCTGCTCACCGTGACACTCGACGGTGGCCTCGGCGCCGACAGCCTGCTCCAGTTCTTCGCCGACACCGACAACGCCAAGGTGCGCGGCACCATCACCCCGACCCCGGAGCCCGAGACCTACGCGATGCTGCTGGTCGGCCTGGGCTGCATCGGCTACGTGGCGCGCCGCCGCCGTCGCTGAATCGCGGCATCGCAGACACCACAACAAGGGGCCTTCGGGCCCCTTGTTTCGTTGGGTGCCGCGTTTTGACCGGCTTGTGTCCGGCGGTCAGCGCGATTGAACCTTGATCCGGATTGAGCTAACCTCCCACCCCCGTTGTCTCAGGCAGTCTTCGAGGCGGGGTTGCAACTGGCGCAGCTTGGCGGCCACCGATGCGTTGGCCGCGAGCAGCGACCAGCCTTCATCGTCCACCGGGCCGGGTTGCACATGGGGAACCAGCGCGGCCGGTAACTGGCCGCGCACGGCGTCGAAGCGGGCATTCGAATCCTGCAGGCGCTGGCGCAGTTGAGCAAGCGGCGCACTGCGCTGCAAGGCATCTGCGATGGGCAGCGAGTTGGGGACAAGCGGGGGTGGCTTTTGCACCCCCAGGAGTTTAGCGATGCAGATCATGATCACCCATGGCAGCCTGGCGCGAACGCGCGTGCTCCATTTCAACCGCTGGCAGCTCGGCGGCATGCTGGCGGCGCTGATCGTCGTGCTGACCCTGCTGTCGGGCACCGTCTATCACTTCGTCTTCCTGAAGGCGGCGCGCGAAGGCTGGCCGGTGGTCAGCCAGGTCGTCAAGCTGATCGTGCGCGACGAGTTCGCGCAGCGCGACCGCTTCGTGCGCGAGAACCTCGACGCGATGGCGCAGAAGGTCGGCGAGATGCAGGCCAAGCTCGTCAAGCTCGAGGCGATGGGCGAACGGGTGTCCGGCATGGCCGGCGTCAAGCCCGAGGAGTGGATGCAGATCGCCAAGCCGCCCGAAGCGCCGGGCGGCAAGGGCGGCCCCTTCGTTCCGGCCAACTCGCCCTCGTTCTCGCAGCTCAACGGCCTGGTCGGCGCGCTCGACGAACAAACCGACCAGAACACCGACCTCTTCACGATGATCGAATCGCGCCTGCTCGAAAAGCGCCTCGCCTCGCTGATGGTTCCGAGCAGCAAGCCGGTCGACGGCCCGGTCGGCTCGGGCTTCGGCTTTCGCACCGACCCGTTTTCCGGCCGCGCCGCGCTGCACACCGGGCTCGACTTCCCGAGCGATGTCGGCACGCCGATCAATGCCGCTGCCGGCGGCGTGGTGCTGTTCAGCGAATTCCACCCGCAGTACGGCAACGTCATCGAAATCGACCACGGCAGGGGCCTCGTGACGCGTTACGCGCACACCTCGAAGGTGCTGGTGAAAACCGGCGACATCGTCAAGCGCGGGCAGCGCATCGGCCTGGTCGGCACTTCGGGGCGCTCGACCGGCCCGCACTTGCATTTCGAGGTGCTGCTCGACGGCGTGCCGCAAAACCCGGCCAAGTTCCTGGCCCGCGGCGCAGCCGCGCAGGGCGGGTAAAATCAAAGGTTTTGCGGCAAGCCCGGCTTGCATGTTCCGGCGCTGTCCGCATATCCCCCCAAGCTTTGCCCCCGCGCCGGCGTCGTGGTCTGACTCCGGCTGAACGCTTCCCAACCACGACTGCGCATGTTGCCTCAGCTTCTCACCCAGATTTTCGGTAGCCGCAACGAACGCCTGCTCAAGCAGTACCGCCGCGTCGTCCAGCAGATCAATGCCCTCGAGCCGAAGTTCGAGGCGCTCTCGGACGCCGCGCTGAAGGCCAAGACCGACGAGTTCCGCGACCGCTACACCCAGGGCGAAACGCTGGACGCGCTGCTGCCCGAGGCGTTTGGGGTGGTTCGCGAAGGCGGCAAGCGCACGCTGAAGATGCGCCACTTCGACGTGCAGCTGATCGGCGGCATGGCGCTGAACGACGGCAAGATCGCCGAAATGCGCACCGGCGAAGGCAAGACGCTGATGGCCACGCTGGCGGTCTACCTGAACGCGATCACCGGCAAGGGCGTGCACCTGGTCACCGTCAACGACTACCTGGCCCGGCGCGACGCCGAATGGATGGGCCGGCTGTACAACTTCCTCGGGCTGACGGTGGGCGTGAACCTGCCACAGATGTCGCGCGAAGAAAAGCAGGCTGCCTACCGCGCCGACATCACCTACGGCACCAACAACGAGTTCGGCTTCGACTACCTGCGCGACAACATGGTCCACGAGGTCGCCGACCGGGTCGCGCGCGGCCTGAACTACGCGATCGTCGACGAGGTCGACTCGATCCTGATCGACGAGGCGCGCACCCCGCTGATCATCAGCGGCCAGGCGGAGGACCATACCGCGCTCTACGTGCAGATCAACGCCGTCGTGCCGCAGTTGAAGAAGCAGATCGGCGAGCTCGACCTGCGCACCGGCGAAGGCGTCATCGACCCGGGTGACTTCACCGTCGACGAGAAGTCGCACCAGGTCTACCTCACCGAAGACGGCCACGAAAACGCTGAGCGCATGCTGAACAAGGCCGGCCTGCTGCCCGAGGGCGCGAGCCTGTACGACGCCGCGAACATTGCCTTGATGCACCACGTGTACGCCGCGCTGCGTGCCAACCATCTCTACAACCGCGACCAGCACTACGTGGTGCAGGACGGCGAGGTGATCATCGTTGACGAGTTCACCGGTCGCCTGATGACAGGCCGGCGCTGGTCTGACGGCCTGCACCAGGCGGTCGAGGCCAAGGAAGGCGTGAAGATCCAGAGCGAGAACCAGACCCTCGCCTCGATCACCTTCCAGAACTACTTCCGCATGTACGGCAAGCTGTCGGGCATGACCGGCACGGCCGACACCGAAGCCTACGAGTTCCAGGAGATCTACGGCCTCGAAACGGTGGTGATCCCGCCCAACAAGCCGACCATCCGCAAGGACGAGCTCGACCTCGTCTACAAGTCCAGCCGCGAGAAGTTCGAAGCCGTCATCGAGGACATCCGCGACTGCCATCAGCGCGGCCAGCCGGTGCTGGTGGGCACGACCTCGATCGAGAACTCCGAGCTGATCTCGGGCCTGCTGCAAAAAACCAAGCTGCCGCACGCGGTGCTCAACGCCAAGCAGCACGCGAAGGAAGCCGAGATCGTCGCGCAGGCCGGCCGGCCGGGGGTCATCACGATCGCGACCAACATGGCCGGCCGCGGCACCGACATCGTGCTCGGCGGCAACGTCGAGAACCAGATCAAGATCATCGACGCCGACGAGACCATTCCCGACCCCGACAAGGTGGCGCGCGCCAACCAGCTCAAGAGCGAGTGGCAAGGCCTGCACGAGAAGGTGAAGTCCGAAGGCGGGCTGCGCATCATCGCCACCGAACGCCACGAGTCGCGCCGCATCGACAACCAGTTGCGCGGCCGTTCGGGCCGCCAGGGCGACCCGGGCTCGTCGCGTTTCTACCTGTCGCTGGACGACCCGCTGATGCGCATCTTCGCCGGCGACCGGGTGCGCGCGATCATGGAGCGGCTGAAGATGCCCGACGGTGAAGCCATCGAAGCCGGCATCGTCACGCGCAGCATCGAAAGCGCGCAACGCAAGGTCGAGGCGCGCAACTTCGACATCCGCAAGCAATTGCTCGAATACGACGACGTGTCGAACGACCAGCGCAAGGTGATCTACCAGCAGCGCAACGACATCCTCGAAGCCGAGGCGCTGAACGCGCAGATCGCCAACCTGCGCGCCAGCACGATGCACGACGTGGTGCGCACCTTCGTGCCGCCCGACAGCGTCGAAGAGCAGTGGGACCTCGGCGGGCTCGAGAAGGTGCTGCGCGAAGAATGGCAGCTCGACGTGGCGCTGAAGACCGAGGTCGAGAAGAGCGAGTCCATCACCGACGAAGACGTGGTCGAGAAGGTGACGAAGGCGGCCGACGCGATGTTCCAGTCCAAGGTCGAGCGCGTCGGTCTGGACCAGTTCACGCCGTTCATGCGGATGATCCTGCTGCAGTCGATCGACTCGCACTGGCGCGAACACCTGTCGGCGCTCGACTACCTGCGCCAGGGCATCCACCTGCGCGGTTATGCGCAGAAGAACCCGAAGCAGGAATACAAGCGCGAAGCCTTCGAGCTGTTCAGCCAGCTGCTGGACGTCGTGAAGATGGACGTCACGCGCGTGCTGATGACGGTGCGCATCCAGTCGCAGGAAGAGGTCGAGCGCGCCGCCGAAGCGATCGAGGAAAAGGCCGATCGCATCAGCAACGTCACCTACACGCATCCGAACGAGGATGGTTCGGTGTCACAGGAGGCCGACCCGGCGATGCTCGCGTCGCAGGTGCCCAAGGTCGGCCGCAACGACCCGTGTCCTTGCGGCAGCGGCAAGAAGTACAAACAGTGCCACGGTCGGTTGGCTTGATGACGATGTCAACTTGCCCGTTCGGGCTGAGCCTGTCGAAGCCCTTGGCCCATAGCGCACTCCGGCACTCCCTTCGACAAGCTCAGGGCGATCGGGGATACAAGCTCACTGCGAACGGGGGTACACCGATCGTCCTGAGCCTGTCGAAGGACAAGCTCAGTGCGAACGGATTTGCCTGAGGAGTCCAGCATGCCGGTCAACCTGCAAGCCCCCAATCCCGCTGACCTGCACCCCGTCCCCGGCGTCGAGCTCGGCATCGCGATGGCCGGTGTGCGCAAGGCCAACCGGCGCGACCTCACGCTCGTGACCCTCGCCGAGGGCTCGCAGGTGGCGGGTGTCTTCACGCGCAACCGATTTTGCGCCGCGCCAGTGCAGATCTGCCGCCAGCACCTGGGCACCGGCCTCGGTACGCGAGCGATCCTGATCAACACCGGCAACGCCAACGCCGGCACCGGCGAAGACGGCCTGGTGCGGGCCTACTCGACCTGCGTCGCGCTGGCCCAGAAACTGAACATCGCGCCCGAGCAGGTGCTGCCGTTTTCGACCGGCGTCATCATGGAAAGCCTGCCGACCGATCGCATCGCCGCCGGCCTGCCGGCGGCGATCGCCGACCTGAAGGCCGACAACTGGGGCGCGGCGGCCGAGGCCATCATGACCACCGACACGCTGCCCAAGGCGGCGTCGAAGCAGGTGATGATCGGCGGCAAGACCGTCACCGTCACCGGCATCAGCAAGGGCGCCGGCATGATCCGGCCGAACATGGCGACGATGCTCGGCTTTGTCGCCACCGACGCGGTCATCGCGCCGAACCTGATGCAGCGCCTGGTCAAGGAAGCGGCCGACGATTCGTTCAACCGCATCACGATCGATGGCGACACGTCGACCAACGACTCGTTCCTGCTGATCGCAACCGGCCGGGCCGGGCACGACCCGATCACCCGGCTCGACTCGTCCGACGGGGCGATCCTGCGCGACGCGCTGATCGCCGTGGCCATGCAGCTCGCGCAGGCCATCGTGCGCGACGGCGAGGGCGCGACCAAGTTCATCACCATCCAGGTCGACGGCGGCAAGAGCGAAGCCGAATGCCGCGCGGTGGCCTACGCCATCGCCCATTCGCCGCTCGTCAAGACGGCGTTCTTCGCGAGCGACCCGAACCTCGGGCGCATCCTGGCGGCGGTCGGCTATGCCGGCATCGACGACCTGGACCAGACCCGCATCGACCTCTTTCTCGACGACGTGCATGTCGCCAAGGAAGGCGGCCGGCATCCCGACTACCGCGAGGAAGACGGCCAGCGCGTGATGAAAAAGAGCGAGATTGGCGTGCGTGTCGACCTGCGGCGCGGCGACGCGAGTGCCACCGTCTGGACCTGCGACCTGAGCTACGACTACGTGAAGATCAACGCCGACTACCGGAGTTGAGGCGCTCGGTCGCGGCGCGCAGCAGCCACCAGGCGCCGGCCGCGGCGAACAGGTGCTTGAAGGTGTGGCCGCTGGCGAATCCGATCGCATCGAACACCGTCGTGTCGGCGACCTCCATCAGCTTCGCGAGGCCGTACAGCGCGAGCACGGTCCACCAGGCGCTGCTCGGTGTGACGCGACCATCGTCGGGCGGCAAGCGCAGGCTCAGCACCGCAGGCACCATCAACATCGGCAGGAACTGGACCCAGAGGTAGGCACGCAGGTCGCCGTGGCCTTGGCGTTCGGTCAGCCACCAGATCAGCACCGACAGTGTCGCAACGAGCAGCGCGCCGACCAGCGCCGGCGCTCGGCCCCAGCGCGGATCAACCCGCTCGGCGAGCAGCGCGCACAAGAGCGCAGCGCAGGCCCAGGCGATCGGCAAGCGGTCGAACACCAGCGGCCCGTTGGCAGGAGCCCAGTGGTAGAAGGCCGAGCCGAACGCGGTCAGGCCGACGGCGGTGCTGAACAGGCACCACGCGGCGTGCGACGGGTCGTGGCTCATGCGCGACAAGCGCCACAGCCCCCACGCGCCGACCCAGGCGAAAGGCAGGTTGCTGAGCACGTTGGCCGCGTTCGGCACGCCGAGCCAGCCGCGTGCATCGGCGAAATCGTGGTAGCTCGCCCACTGCGCGATCGGGCCGTGCCACCACAGCGCGAGCCAAGCGGCCACGGGAACAGCCCAGAGCCAGCGCAGATGCGCGGTGCCAGGTCGACCCGGCCCCACCGCGCTGTTCGAAACACTCATCTCGACTCCCATTTCGATGCAAGAAGACGCCATCGTCGATCCGTCGGCCGCGCACCGCAAGCAGTGGCGCCGAAGTGCCGACAACGACCGCCGCCGGTACCGCCCGCCGACACTGTCGCGGTGTTGCTTCTCCACAAGCTAGGGGGCGCCGGCACTTGCCGCGCGGCGGGGGCAGCTGCTAGGATTCAAGCTCACTTTCAGACGACGAACCACCCCATGAACACGCCCCACATCAGCTCCAAACAGGCCGCGGCCTGCGGCGCGCTGGTCGTCTGGCGCGTATCCAACGGCGTCGTAGCGAACCTCGCGTTCGCCGCAGCGTTCTAGTCCTCCCAGCGTTCTGCTTCCAACCGAAGTCCGCTGTGAGTCCAGCGGAAGAGTCGGTCACTTTGTCCTTCCTCCGCTGCCTGGATCCACCGATCCGCCAGGGCACCCACCGGTGTCCGCACGAGAAGTACGAAGAGAGACGAGACAATGAAGAACTGGCTGACGATGTTGCGACGTACCGCGCGTGCGAGCTTCGCGCTGCACGCCGACGACCTGCTGCACGACCCGACCTACCGGCGCCTGTGGAGCTCGATCCTGATCAGCTCGTTCGGCGGCCAGGTGACCATGCTCGCACTGCCGCTGACCGCGGCCGTGCTGCTGCAAGCCTCGCCGACCCAGATGGGCCTGTTGACGGCGATGGAGATCATCCCGTTCGTGCTGTTCTCGCTGCCGTCGGGCGTGTGGCTCGACCGGGTGCGCAAGCTGCCGGTCTACATCGTCGGCGAAAGTGCGCTCGCGGTGGTGGTCGCCAGCGTGCCGTTCGCCTGGTGGATGGGCTGGCTGTCGATGCGCTGGCTGTACGTCGTCGGCCTGGTCATCGGCACCATCTACACCACGGCCGGCACCGCGGCGCAGATCGTGCTCACGCAGGTCGTCGCGCGCGACCGGCTGGTCGAGGCGCACGCGAAAAACGCACTTGCCACCTCGGGTGCCGAAGTCGCCGGGCCCGGGCTGGCCGGCGCGCTGATCAAGATGGTGGGTGCGCCGCTGGCGCTGCTCGTCGATGCCGGGCTGCTGATCGTTTCGGCGACCATCCTGCGCGGCATCCATGTGCATGAAGACCGGCGCGCCGCGGGCGGCTTCGGCTCGGCGACGCGCTTCTGGCAGGACCTGCGAACAGGGGTGCGTTTTGTCGCCGGCAACCGGCTGCTGGTGTCGCTGGCGGTCGCGGTGGGCACCTGGCAGATGTGCCACCACGCGGCGATCGTCGTGCAGATCCTGTTCGCGACCCGCACGCTGGGCCTGAGCGAGCAGGCGGTCGGTCTCGCCTACATGGGCATGGGCATCGGCACCATCATCGCCAGCGTGTTCGGCAACCGCATCAGCCGGCGTGTCGGACCGGGGCCGTGCCTGGTGATCGGCGTCGCGGTCTGCGCCGCAGGCTGGCTGCTGCTCGCGGTCGCGCCGGCGAATGCCTTCGGCGTCGCCGTGTTCGCGCTGATGCTGCTGTTGTTCAGCGCCGGCGCGGTGCTGATCTTCATCAACTTCCTGGCGCTGCGCCAGGCGGTCACGCCCGAGCCGCTGCTCGGCCGCATGACCAGCACGATGCGCTGGATGATCCTGATCCCGGCCGGGCCGGGTGCGCTCCTGGGCGGCTGGCTCGGCGAGCACATCGGCTTGCGCGCCGCGCTTGCCTTTGCCGGCGGCACGGCCGCGCTGCTTGCGCTCGTGGCCTGGCGCCACCCGGTGATCCGCGGCATCAAGGTGCTGCCCAAGCCCGAGAGCGCCGACGAGTGGGTCGGCGCCGAAGCCGGCGTGCGGCCGATCGCGGCGATGGACCCGACCTGATATCGGCCTCTCAGCCTCTCAAGCCCCGGAGGGCGCGAAGCGATCGACCGCGTCGGTGATGATGCCGTCGATGCCGGCGTGCAGCAGCCACTGCGCCGTGGCCGGGTCGTTGACGGTGTAGCAAAGCGCGCGCATCCCGGCGGCGTGGATGCGCGCGATCAGCGCGGCGTCGAGCAGGCCGTAGTTCATCACGACCGCGACGCAGACCAGCGCCTGCGCCTCGTCGAACCAGCCGCTGCGCAGCGTGTCGAGCAGCAGTGCGCGCGGCAGCGCTGCTTCAAG
>Ga0209515_10006010_pt1 | contig 15380 bp, 14 predicted proteins | sample Subgroupgradi54m_FD_187454 | JGI IMG/M metagenome (GOLD analysis project Ga0209515, IMG submission 187454) | Subsurface groundwater microbial communities from S. Glens Falls, New York, USA - GMW60B uncontaminated upgradient, 5.4 m (SPAdes)... ...
ATCCACCTCCTGATCGATATTCGCAGCGGGAATCTGAATGGTCAGGCGACGTCCCAGCTCGCCGATTGCCTCAACTGATACTTGCATGAATCACCCCTTGGTCATATTCGATTCGCCGCGCCCCATAGCCACGGGGTCAGCTTGTTCTGTTCGGTTTTCAGTGCCTAACCCACAGCGGGCATAAACAATGTGTGTCTAGCAAACGAATGGTGCGAAAGGAGAGACTCGAACTCTCAAGGGTTGCCCCACTGGTACCTAAAACCAGCGCGTCTACCAGTTTCGCCACTTTCGCAGTACCGGGAAGGCCCGGACGCTGGCGACTTTCCTGGAGCGAATTATATCAGGCTCCAAGGAATCGCGCGCACTCGTCTGGACGGGAGGGTTCATGCCGGGAACGGCGGGGAAATTGGTGGGCCGTGTAGGGGTCGAACCTACGACCAAGAGATTAAGAGTCTCCTGCTCTACCAACTGAGCTAACGGCCCGATAAAAAACATCACTCCACCCCAACGGGGCGGGCGTATGCACTCTGACGCAGGCACACGCATCTGAATGGGGTGGACGATGGGGCTCGAACCCACGACAACCGGAATCACAATCCGGGGCTCTACCAACTGAGCTACGCTCACCATAATTTGTTTCAACCGGGCCATCCCTGGCCCTAGTATGTTCTTGTAAGAGTGCAACATCGTGTTGCTCGTTTGCCGCGACGCTGTCGCTGCGACAAACCCAACTGAGCTACGCTTACCATAAGGAGGGGGATGATAAACAATTTATATTTATATTTGCAATAGGGGTTGTGGACAATTCTAACTGTGCTGGCAAAAAACCCCTTGATTTTCTGTGATCCGCTTAGCAAATTGTCAACAGCCCCTACTTTATTCACTACTTCTAAATGCGTATGGCAACAATTCACTGAAGTGAAAGCGCTGCAAGTGTTTCTCTGGTGTAAAAATGTAGATGCAAGTTTCAGGGGTGGCAAACTCATTGATGCGCTGGCGGCAATTACCACAGGGTGAACCAAATCCGCCTGCGTGTGTCATGACAACAAGATCGGTGATTTTACGCTCTCCGCTAGTGATCATCGCGCCAATGGCAGAGGCTTCTGCACACTGTGAAGAAGGATATGCGCTATTTTCTACGTTTGATCCCGCGAATAGCTGCCCCCTTTCCGTTCGCAAACAGCAACCTACGCAAAAATGGGAGTAGGGCGCATAGGCATTTTCCATTGCGCGTTTTGCGTTTTCTATCATGGAGGTCAAGTAGGAAGGGTGTTGCATGATGCGTGGTCTCTTAAGTTAAATGGCGCGCCCGGCAGGACTCGAACCTGCTACCCTCGGCTTAGAAGGCCGATGCTCTATCCGAATGAGCTACGGGCGCAAATGTCGGTAATGTTTTCTATGGGGCTGCTAAGTATTAAAGAGTGTATTGCGAAGTAAGTTGGTCGGGGTAGAGGGATTTGAACTCTCGACACCCTGCTCCCAAAGCAGGTGCGCTACCAGGCTGCGCTATACCCCGAAAAGAGCTGACGATAATACTAGGGGAAAGCATGAAGATCAATCCGTTTGCTGAGGGAAAATCTTTGTTTTTTTTAATGTGGGAATACTTGTAATATCGTTTCAGGCTGGTAGAATGGTGTCACTTTGACGCGGGGTGGAGCAGTCTGGCAGCTCGTCGGGCTCATAACCCGAAGGTCGTAGGTTCAAATCCTGCCCCCGCTACCAATTTTAACAAGAAAGCCCTTTATGGGCTTTTTTTATTGGGGTTAGTTTTTTAGTGAGCCAGCAAACCGCACCTTTAACAGAGTTGATTAAAACAATTGTGGAATCATTAAATTATGAACTGTGGGGCGTTAGTTTTCGATCGCGTGTGCGTGAACAAACACTCAGTGTTTTTATTGATAAACCACAAGGCGTTACGTTAGATGATTGTGCGCGTGTGAGTCGCGCGCTGAGTCAAGGTTTGGATGAAGCAGATCCTATTCACGGTGCTTATCTGTTAGAAGTGTCTTCTCCTGGGTTAGATAGACCGCTTTTCACACCAGCGCAGTTTGAAAAATATATTGGCGAAGAAGTGCGTATTGAAGTGCGCACACCGATAAACGGCCAGCGTCGTTTTAAAGGGCGATTATTGAGTGCAACACCCAAAGAGGTGTGTGTTGAAGATAAGCGTCAACAAATTTATTTGTTGATGGAGGATGTGTTAAAGGCAAACTTAGTTCCTAACTTAGGATAAGTTGCTCGCAAAGAAACTCTTGACGTGAGGTTAACACCATGGTGAATAAAGAAATTTTATTAGTTGCAGAAACAGTTTCCAACGAAAAGGGTGTTTCTGAAGATGTCATTTTCAAAGCCATTGAAGCGGCTTTGGAAATTGCAACGATGAGGCGTCATGGTCAAGATTTTGATGTGAGAGTTACAGTAGATCGTAAAACAGGCGATTACCGCACTGTGCGTGTTTGGACGGTCGTTGCTGATGATGTGGAAATTGAAAATCCAGCGGCGCAAATTTCTTTAAGCGAAGCGCAAGTAAAAAACCCACAATTACAAGTGGGAGATACCATTGAAGAAACACTAGAATCTGTTGAATTTGGGCGAATTGCAGCGCAAAGCGCGAAACAAGTGATTGTGCAAAAGGTACGTGAAGCAGAGCGTGCGCAAGTGGTTCAAGCTTATTTGGGTCGCAAAGGTGAGCTTGTGTCGGGTGTTGTGAAAAAAGTAACGCGTGACAACATTGTGTTGGATTTGGGAAACAACATTGAAGCTATTGTGCCTCGTGAAGAAATGATTCCTAAAGAAGTTGTGCGCACAGGAGATCGTTTGCGTGGTTATCTTTACGATGTGCATTATGAGCCGCGTGGTGCGCAACTCTTTGTAAGTCGCACGCGTCCTGAAATGTTGATGGAATTATTTAAAATTGAAGTGCCTGAAATTGGTGAAGAAGTTATTCAAATTAAAAGTGCGGCACGCGATCCTGGTTCTCGCGCTAAAATTGCGGTTAAAACCAATGATGGTCGCATTGATCCTATTGGCGCTTGCGTGGGAATGCGGGGTTCTCGTGTACAAGCGGTATCAGGCGAGTTGGGTGGTGAGCGTATTGATATTGTGTTGTGGGATGACAATCCTGCGCAGATGGTCATTAACTCTATGGCGCCCGCTGAAGTAGCGTCGATAGTGATGGATGAAGACACGCATACCATGGATGTGGCTGTGAAAGAAGATCAACTTGCGCAAGCCATTGGTCGCAATGGCCAGAACGTGCGTTTGGCAACGCAATTAACAGGTTGGACCATTAACGTGATGACAGAAGCGCAAGCGAAAGAAAAAACAGCTTCTGAAACAAAAAATGTATTGCAATCGTTTGTTGAACACTTGGGTGTAGATGAAGATGTGGCACAAGTGTTAGTAGAAGAAGGCTTTACATCTGTAGAAGAAGTCGCTTATGTGCCAGAAGAAGAAATGTTGGGTATTGAAGCGTTTGATGAGGAAATTGTAGATGCATTACGTCAGCGTGCTAAAGATTATTTGCTTACAAAAATGTTAGCCGGTGGTGAAGGTGGTTCAAAAGAACCAGCAGACGATTTGCTTAATATGCAGGGCATGACAGTGGTGCTAGCGAAAAAGCTTGCAAAACAAGGCATTGTCACTATGGAAGATTTAGCGGAGCAATCAGTTGATGACTTATTAGATTTAACAACACTGAGTGAAGAAGAGGCGGGCCGGCTGATTATGACAGCACGTGCACCTTGGTTTGAGAAGTAAGTTTTTTTGGGGAATGCAGTATGTCGAGTGTGACGGTAAAGCAACTTGCTCAAGTGATTGGTGTGCCTGTCGAGCAGCTACTTAAGCAATTGCAATCAGCAGGCATAAAAAAAGAGTCTGATGATGCTGAAATTTCAGATCAAGAAAAAAATCAATTATTGGATTTTTTAGCGAAAACGCCTAAGAAAATTACCTTAAAGAAAAAGAGTGTTATTGAAATCAAGACACCGCAAGCGCAAGGGCGTGGCGCTAAAACGGTTGTTGAAATTCGCCGAAAACGTACCTATGTAAAACCTGCGGAGGAATCTGCAGGTGCTACTGCCACACCAGACATGCCTCATCCTGAAGCGCTTGCTGAGGTGAAATCAACTGATCAGGTGGTGACAGCGGCAGCCGCGGCTGATGCCGTATTGCCTGAGGTTGCGGTGATTGACGTGGTGCCGTCTGTTGAATCTGCTGCTGCACCTGCTTCGCCCGCTGTTGAAAAAGCGGCAGTAAAAAAAGAGAAAGAAAAACCACATGTGCCCCCTAAGCGTGGTGCAGAAGAAGAGAGCGATAAACATCGCCGTGCAGCGGCAGCAGATAAAAAAGGTAAAGGGCGCGGTAGCGATAAAAGCCAAGTGACTAAATATCGCCGTGGTGGTGATATTTATTTAGAGGATGATGAAGATTCAGGGGATCAAAATCGCCCGCGTCGTCGTGGTGGTCGCGGCAGAAAAGCAGCGCAAGCGGCTGCTTTAATGAAGCAAGAGTTTGAAAAACCCACAGCACCTATTGTGCGTGAAGTGACTTTGCCTGAAACCATTTCAGTGGCTGATTTAGCCCAAAAGATGTCGATTAAAGCGGGCGAAGTGATCAAATGCATGATGAAATTGGGTGTGTTGGCGACTATCAATCAAATTATTGATCAAGATACGGCAATCATTGTTGTTGAAGAAATGGGGCATACACCTAAACCCGTCAAAGAAGACCAAGTAGAGTTAACCTTAATGAGTGATCATGCTCAAGAAGGTGAGCGACATACGCGTCCACCGGTGGTCACCATCATGGGCCATGTTGACCACGGTAAAACTTCTTTGCTTGACTATATTCGTCGCACCAAAGTGACACAGGGTGAAGCAGGGGGTATTACGCAACACATCGGTGCTTACCATGTTGAAACACCCAAAGGGATGGTGACCTTTTTAGATACGCCTGGTCATGCTGCCTTTACAGCGATGCGTGCCCGTGGTGCAAAAGCCACAGACATCGTGATTCTTGTTGTTGCCGCAGATGATGGTGTGATGCCGCAAACCATTGAAGCGATTCAACATGCACAGGCGGCAAAAGTGCCTATCGTGGTGGCCATTAATAAAATGGATAAAAACACGGCTGATCCAGAGCGTATTAAAAGTGAGTTGACGCAATATAACGTTATTTCAGAAGAGTGGGGTGGTGAGTCTCAGTTTGTGCCTATTTCTGCAAAAACGGGGTTAGGTGTCGATGATTTGTTAGATGCTATTTTGATTCAAGCAGAAGTATTAGAGCTTGCAGCACAAGTGAATGTGCCAGCACGGGGTGTCATCGTTGAGTCGCGTTTAGAAAAAGGACGCGGCCCTGTTGCAACGATGCTTGTGCAAAACGGTACACTGAAATGCGGTGATGTATTGCTAGCAGGACAAGTGTATGGCCGTATCCGTGCAATGCATAATGAGCAAGGCCAGGCGATTGAACAAGCAGGCCCTTCTATGCCGGTAGAAATCTTAGGGTTATCCGATGTGCCTGTTTCAGGGGATGATGCGTTTGTTGTGCCAGATGAGCGTAAAGCGCGAGAAGTAGCTTTGTTTAGGCAAGGTAAGTTCCGTGAGGTGCGATTAGCAAAACAACAAGCCTTGAAGCAAGAAGATATTTTTGAGCGTATGGGTGACAGTGGTGCAAATACCTTGAATTTAGTGATTAAAGCCGATGTGCAAGGTTCTGCTGAAGCATTAAGTCATGCAATGGCGCAATTAACGACGGAAGAAGTGAGAGTTAAAGTAGTGGCGGCCAGCGTGGGCGGTATTAATGAATCTGATGTGAATCTAGCGATTGCCTCTAAAGCCATTATCATTGGGTTTAATGTGCGTGCAGATGCTTCTGCGCGACGCTTAATTGAGTCAGAAGGCGTACGTATTCATTATTACAGTGTGATCTATGATGCGCTCAATGATGTGAAGAGCGTATTAAGTGGCATGTTAACGCCTGAAATTAAAGAACAAATTTTAGGATTGGCAGAAGTGAGAGAGGTTTTCCATTCGCCTAAGTTTGGTGCTGTTGCAGGGTGCATGTGCATTGAAGGTGTCGTAAAACGCAATAACCCTATTCGTGTATTGCGTGACAACATTGTGATTTATGAAGGGGAGCTTGAGTCATTACGTCGCTTTAAAGAAGACGTGAATGAAGTGCGGAATGGATTTGAGTGTGGTATTGCCGTGAAAAATTACAATGACGTGAAGCCAGGCGATCAAATCGAATGTTATGAAACGGTGACGGTAGCGCGGGTGATCGGAGAGAAGGTGTAGTATGCCAAGAGAATTCACACGTGCACAACGAGTTGCTGAAGTCATTCATCATGCATTAGCGCAATTGATTCGAGAAAAAGTGCCAACGAGCCCATTTGGTATGTTGACTGTGACACAAGTAAAACTGTCACCGAGCTTAGATTATGCCAAAGTGTATATCACTATCTTAAATGACGATGAAGATAAGATTAAAGCGGTCTTAGATTTATTAGAAGAAAGTAACAAACACTTGCGTCATCTGCTTGCGCAAACAGTTAAATTACGTATCACACCACAATTACGTTTTTATTATGATGTTTCTCAAAGTCATGCGCGGAAGCTAACCGCGTTAATTGATGAAGCAGTAGCGTCTGATAAAAAGCTGAATCATGAAGGTTCCGGTCGTGAATAATCTGAAGAAAAAAAACTTCCTCGATCTAAATGGTGTTTTTCTGTTAGATAAACCCATTGGATTGAGTTCCAATCAAGCTTTGCAACAAGTTAAGCGAATTTTTAACGCAAGAAAAGCAGGGCATACAGGGAGTCTTGATCCTTTAGCCAGTGGCATGTTGCCATTGTGCTTTGGTGAGGCGACGAAGTTCTCTCAATTTTTGCTAGAGTCTGATAAATATTACCGCGTGATATTTAAGTTAGGTGAAGCAACCACTACGGGTGATGCTGAAGGTGAGGTGATTGAATGCAAGCCCGTGTCAGTTGAGCGTGCTGCATTGTTAGCAACACTTAAACAATTTTTTGGGGCAATTACGCAAATTCCCTCTATGTATTCGGCTTTAAAATACCAAGGCCAGCCTTTATATAAACTTGCGCGACAGGGTATAGAAGTGCCGCGCCCTGCACGAGAAATTACTATCCACGCGATTGAGTTGTTAAATTTTGATGGCCTCTATGCTGAGATGGATGTGCATTGCACGAAAGGCACGTATATTCGCACCTTGGTAGAAGACATTGGTAAGTCACTGGGGTGTGGTGCGCATGTGACGGGCTTGAGGCGTTTGGCCGCAGGGCCTTATCAAGCGACGCAAATGATATCGTTGTCGCAGTTAGAAGCCTTGGCAAGCACAACGCCTGATAGTTTGAAATCGTTGCTGTTGCCTGTTGAAACACTGGCTGCATCTTGTCCGCCGATTAATTTAACCTCACTCACCACTTTTTGTGTGCGTCGGGGCCAGCCCGTATTGATCCCACATTCGCCAACAGAAGGGTGGGTAAAACTTATTTCATCGGAAGGTCGTTTTTTGGGCATGGGTGTTGTCTTATCAGATGGGCGCATTGCGCCAAAACGATTGATTAGGGATACTAGCAGGGCTGTTGCCTAATTAGGGTAAGGGATATCGCGTGAATTCGGACCCATCGTTATTGATTTATTTTTTTCAAGCAGGTGTGGTAGTAAAAGCAGTGATGTTTTTGCTGCTGCTCGCTTCTTTTGTTTCTTGGACGCTCATTTTTCAACGTGGTCAATATTTAAAACAAGCGAAGCGCTTATTTTCGGCATTTGAAAATCAATTTTGGTCGGGTGTCGATCTTGCGAAGTTGTACCATCAATATAAATCGCAACGTGTGGAGCCTGATGGCATAGGGCGTGTTTTTTTAGCGGGTTATCGAGAGTTTTTGCGTTTAAGGCAACAGCCTACCCTCGATACAGAAATCGCTTTTCAATCGATGATGCGTGCCATGCGCATTGCTAGCACGAAAACAGCAAACCAGTTAGAGCTTAATTTGCCTATACTCGCAACCATTGGTTCTGTAAGCCCTTATGTTGGGTTGTTTGGTACGGTATGGGGCATTATGACGTCGTTTCATGCGCTAGGTAACGTGCAACAAGCCAGCATTGCCATGGTGGCGCCAGGTATTTCTGAAGCGTTAATTGCCACAGCAATGGGTTTATTTGCTGCCATTCCAGCAGTAGTTGCTTATAACCGCTACACGGCTGAGATTGATCGTTTACTCATTCAATATGAAACTTTCCAAGATGAATTTGCAACGTTGATGCAGCGTCAACTACTGACACAAACCGTTGCGGATGAAGTGTAGTGTCTGGCTAAATTCGAGTGCTGTCATGAATTTGAATGAATCTAAATTACGTCGACGTCGTCGGGTGATGGCGGAAATCAATGTTGTGCCTTACATCGATGTGATGCTGGTGTTGTTGGTCATATTCATGATCACAGCGCCTTTGCTGTCAGAAGGCGTGAAAGTTGACTTACCTAAAACGGCTGCTGAAAAACTTGCGCCTCAAGAAATCCCTCCTTTAGTGGTCACCATCGATGCGGCAGGCAAATATTATTTAAGTGGGACGACAGAAGTTGCCCAAGCATTAGGTGCAAGCGATCTGATTGCAAAAATTCAGTATGCGATACAACACAGTGGGCGTGTGCCGCCCGCTGTTTTAATTAAAGGAGACAAAGCCGTAGATTATGGCAAAGTCGTCCAGATTTTTGCATTGCTACAACAAGCAGGGGTAAATAGTGTGGGGTTGGTGACCGATCCGCTATAATTGTTCACACGTTCTTGCCTCACCGTGGCGTCAAAGCGCAATGATGCGTTACCTTGCAAGGCCCTTCCTATGAAAAAAAAAGGCATGCTTTATTCTGCGTTATTACATCTTTTTATTCTGAGTTTTTTAGTGGTTAATATTGCTTTTTTTAAGTCACCGAATTATGTGACGCAATCTGTCATGCATGCCACTTTATTAGAGGTGCCTAAACCGACCGTTAAAGAAATTAATAAAAATAAAGAGATTGCACCACCCAAAGAAGTGATTCAAGAAAAGTCGGTGCCAGCGGTAATATCAAAACCGACATTGCCTGAAAAAACATTAGAAAAACCAACGCCACATCAAAAGCCGATACCAGAAAAAGTAATCAATATAGAAGATAAAAAAAATAAACCAGAAAAAATAAAACCTGTTGAGAAAAAAGAATTGCGCGAAGAAAAAAAACCAGTAAAGAAGAGCCAAAAAACACAAAAAAGTATGGAAGAAAAACTTTGGGCGCAACAACTGGCAGAAGAAGATAAGCAGTTGACAACGTTAAAAGAACAGCAAGCGCAAGGGGTGGTTAATAAATATAACGCATTGATTTTGCAGGCCATTCGTGATCAATGGATTTTGCCAGAAACTTATCCGCCAGAAATGTATTGTCAGTTATTGGTGAATTTGAAATCAGATGGTGCGGTAATCGACGTGCAACTGACAAAGACCAGCGGTAATGAGGGCTTTGATCGATCTGCGCGTGCGGCTGTCTATAAAGCCTCGCCGCTGCCGGTGCCTAAAGAAACAGATTTATTCAATCAAATGAAAGTCATTAACTTAACCGTTAGGCCTTAAGTTAATTCGCGAGTTCGCTTTAATTAGGCGCTTGCGTTTGTGAAAAGGGGCTACTACTCTAGGAGCCTGTTTAAAAGTAAACGTTAAAAACACTGGATATCAACGATGAAGTGGACATTGCATTATAAAAGAATTTTTCGTGTTGCTATTTTGATGATGATCCTGCCATTGAAGGCAGAAGCTGTGCTTAACTTGGAGTTAACGCAGGGCATGGTGAGTGCGCTGCCTATCGCGGTAGTCCCTTTTGCTGGGCAAGATCGTGCAGGAGATGCATCTGATAATATTGCGAAGGTCATTGGTGCTGATTTGCAAAACAGTGGCCGATTTAAATTATTGCCTGTTTCTTTGATGAAGCAGTTTCCTGCTGATAAACAGCAGGTAGACTTTGCGCAGTGGAAAGAATTGGGTGTGGATAATATTGTTGTGGGCAAGGTGACGCCTGTGGCAGGGGGCAAAATTCAAATTGAATTTAGCTTGCTAGATATATTTAAAGGGCAAGATAACAAGCAAAATCCGGTGGTAGAAACAAAAACATGGACGGTGGATGCTAAAAATTTACGGCGAGGAGCGCATCACATCAGTGACTTAGTATATGAAGCGCTGATTGGGCAAAAAGGGATTTTTTCTACGCGAGTTGCCTATATCATGGTGCAGCCACGGGGTGAAAATCGTAATTATCGTTTAGAGGTAGCGGATGTAGATGGATATAATCCGCGCGCTATTTTAATTTCCCCAGAACCGATCATGTCACCTGCTTGGTCAAGAGATGGTCGTCAAATTGCGTTTGTTTCTTTTGAAAATAAGCGATCAGAAATTTATATTACGGATGTGATAACGGGGCAACGTAGAAAGATCAGCCACTTTTCAGGGATTAACGGTGCGCCGGCTTGGTCTCCTGATGATAAAAAATTGGCAATGGTGTTGTCCAAAGGAGGAACGCCAAAAATTTATACGCTTGATTTGGCAACAAAACAATTAACGCAAATTACCACGGGTTCGAGTATTGACACCGAGCCTAACTGGGCACCTGATGGAAAATCATTATTATTTACCTCTGACCGCTCAGGGGGACCGCAGTTATATCAAGTCTTTTTAAATGATGGTCGTGTGCAGCGCTTAACATTCTCTGGGTCTTACAATGCGCGGGGTTCTTTTACGCCTGATGGCAAAAAAGTGGTGATGTTGCATCGTGCAGATCAGGGTTACACCGTGGCGGCGCAAGATCTATCATCGGGTGCGATGCAACTATTAACGCGTTCTGGTCGTGATGAATCACCCAGTGTTGCGCCGAATGGCAGCTTGGTATTGTATGGCAATGAATATGGTGTGCTAGGCATTGTTTCAACAGATGGTCGTGTGCAGCTACGTTTGCCTGCCCGTGAGGGTGAAGTACAGTCGCCTGCCTGGTCGGGATTTATATCTTAGTAAAAATAGAAAAGGAGAAGTTACAATGAGAAAGCAAGCCGTTTTTTTAATGTTGGCCTGTGTGATGGGTGGCTTGACCGCCTGCACAACCGTCAATGATCCTGGCACAAAAGGTGCGGTAGTCACTGAGGGTCAGCAAAATGTGCAAACATCGGGTTTAGGTGCGGATGATGATTTTGGTGCGAACAGTGGTAGGAAGGTTTGTACCATGAAAGTAGAAAATCAAACGTATTATTTTGACTATGATAGTAATACCGTTCACCCAGAAGATCGTGCTTCAGTGGATGTGCAAGGACATTATCTTGCGGCGCACGCTAACGCGCGTGTGCGAGTGGAAGGGCATACCGACCCTCGGGGTAGCCGTGAATACAATGTGGGTTTAGGAGAGCGTCGTGCAAAAAGCGTTACTGATATTTTAAGAATGGACGGTGCTGCTGCGGATCAAATCCGTGTTGTGAGCTATGGTGCTGAAAAATTAGCTTCACCAGGGCACACCGAAGAGGATTATCAATTGGATCGTCGAGTTCATTTAGTTTATGAGGCGAAATAATGGCATTGAATAGTCGATGGATCGCAGTAGTTATGGGGTTGATGGCGAGTGTGTATTTCCCCTTGGCGCAAGCAAGCAGTGTCCCTGTGATTGATGAGAGTATACGTATCAGCGGCGGGGAGAATACAAGCCCCGCTCCCGCTGTTGAGACGCAAGACTTATCTGAGAGCAGTGAGGAAGAAGAAAGTGATGTGCCAGTGGTGACTTCAAAGCGTGTTGTCACAGCCACCACGGCGACGGCGGCTACCAGTAATCTTTCGCTTGAGCAGCGGCTGACGCGTTTAGAAAAGCAAGTCAGTGCACGTGGTGAAGAAACGACGCAGTTAGAAGGGTTGCATCAAGAGATAGCGGAATTGCGTGGCCAAATAGAATTGAATACACACCAAATCCAACTGCTTTCTCAAAAGCAAGCGGTGGCACAGGCTTCTGAAGGCAGTGACACTGCTGCCAAAGGCAACGTTGCAGCGGTGCGGGAAGACGATGCAAGTGAGTTGGTGGCCTATCAAAAAGCCTATGACGCCATCAAAGCGAAAGATTTTGAGCGTGCGAAAACCGCTTTCCAAGCGTATTTACACCAATATAGCAAAGGGACTTATGCAGGCAATTCGCATTATTGGTTAGGTGAAATTTACTTGCATCAAGGTGCTTTAACGAAAGCCTCTGCAGAGTTTAATCAAGTGCTTGCCAATGCTAAAAATACTAAATATCCCGATGCCATGTTGAAAATGGGATTTGTTTATTATCAGCAAGGTGCTTGGGATCAAGCAAGGCGCCAGCTAAATCAAGTAAAGCAACAGTTTCCTGACACGACCGTTGCGACGCTAGCGGAAAGTAAATTACAGGAAATGACGCAACAAGGGCACTGATAAATATATGATCAATATTTTTTAAAGGCGCCCTTAATCCTGTGTTAACCTGTGTTGGGGTATAAGTAGGGCTCAAAGCAGCCTTGTCGATTATGTGAAATGAATCAAAAATTACGGGTAACAGAGATTTTTTATTCTCTTCAAGGAGAAACTTCTCGTGTAGGCTTACCCACCGTGTTTATTCGTTTAACAGGGTGCCCATTGCGCTGTAGCTACTGTGATACAAGCTATGCTTTTAGTGGTGGCGCTTGGTGGGATATAGAATCAATCATCACGGAGATTAAGCAGCATGAAACGCCTTATGTCACGGTGACAGGCGGTGAGCCTTTGGCGCAAAAGGCTTGTATGGATTTGCTAAAACAATTGTGTGATGAAGGGTTTAATGTTTCTTTAGAAACCAGCGGCGCAATTTTAGTGTCTGATGTTGATCGCCGTGTGAAAAAAATCATTGATGTAAAAACGCCCGGCTCTAATGAAGTAACGCGCAATATATTTGAAAACTTTCAATATCTTTTACCTTACGATGAGTTGAAGTTTGTGATTTGTTCGCGCGAAGATTATGACTGGTCGGTCGATATCATTAAAACACATCATTTGCATGATAAAAGTCATATTTTATTTTCACCCGGGTTTCATCAGTTGCCAGCGGAACAACTTGCTGATTGGATTTTGCAGGATAAACTGGCGGTGCGGCTGCAACTGCAGTTGCATAAGCTATTGTGGGGAGAGGCGCAAGGGCGGTAGGTAATTGCACACTCGCTGAATGCGACCTGGAGGGCAATTTTGAGCGAAAAACATTTCGAAAAATGCCCATAAATTCAATTTCACACCGTGAACAGTGACGAGACAGGTCTGATGATGAAAGACAGCGTTGGTGCGCTATGCGATCATTTATTGGTGGGTGTCTATAAGGTGGATGCAAAGACTGCGCAGATTACCTTTGCAAACCCTGTTGCCGCAAGGCTTTTTGGTTACGCGACTCCCGCTGCACTTTTGAATAAAAAACTTAAAGAGTTGGCCATTCAGTTTTACCCCCCTCGCGATACACTTGAAAAAAAATTAAAAAAAAATAATTTTATTTTACATCATGAGTCTGTGCTAACGCGTTCAGATGGCAGCCAACGTCATGTTTTAGAAAACATGAATGCCGTGTGTGATGCGCGCGGCAAAGTGCAATATTACTTAGCGACGCTAGAAGATATTACCGCGTATAAACAAGTTGAAGAAAAATTGCATGATAGCGAATTGCACTTGGCGGAAGCGCAACACCTTGCCCATATTGGTAGTTGGGAGTTAGGTCTTGAAAATTTAGAAGATATTAATGCGAATTATCTGCTTTGGTCTGCTGAAGTATTTCGTATTTTTGGCTATGAACCTGGTGGCATCGCCGTGACAAACGAATCTTTTTTTCGTGCCGTGCATCCTGATGACAGGTTGCCTATTCAAGCAGCGATTCAAAAATCGATACAAGAAAAAATACCTTATATGATTGTGCACCGCATTATTTTGCCAGGCGGAAAAATTCATTTTGTGCGTGAAAAAGCCGATATTGTGTATGACGAAAAAACCAATAAACCGATCAAAATGTTGGGGACAATTCAAGATATTACTGAACAAGAACAAATAGAAGAAGCAAGAAGGGCCAGTGAGAAAAAATATCGTGAGTTAATTGAGCTTTCGCCCTATGGCATCTTCATCCAATCTGAAGGGAAAATTGTTTTTGCTAATGAGTCATTTTTAAAAATGTTAGGTGCGGTATCTCATGAGGACGTGATTGGTAAGCCTTTTCTAGATTTTATTCATCCTAGTTATATTAGTTCTGCTAAAAAACGCACGCATTATTCTCAAAATCCAGAAAGAAAAGTCGCTATTAGAATAGAAGAAAAATATATTGGTGTGGATGGTCGTGTGGTAGAGGTGGAAGTATTGGGTTCTCCTTTTTCGTATGAAGGTAAGCCTGCGGTGCAGGTGATTGTGAATGATGTCACCATGCGTAAAGCAACAGAAAAGCAATTGGCGTATCTTGCTTATCATGATGTGCTGACGGGTTTATCTAACCGTACTAAGTTAGAGGATGTGATTGAGTTTGTATTGAAAAGTGCTCAGCGTCGTGATGAATATGTCGCGTTTTTATTTATGGATTTAGACCGATTTAAAACAATCAATGATGTGTTGGGGCATGATATTGGCGATAAATTATTAAAAGAAGTGGCTGAACGATTACTCAAGAATTTTCGTAAAAATGACATGGTGGTGCGCCTGGGTGGAGATGAATTTGTTATTGTGTTAACAGGAGTTGCTTCTGCAGAAGCGGTAGGTAAGGTGGCGAATAAAATTTTAAAATTATTTAAAGAGAGTTTTTTAATTGAATCAAAACAACTTTTTATTACACCCAGTATTGGTATTAGCATGTATCCGAATGATGGTAAAACCATTGCTGATTTACTGAAAAATGCAGATATTGCTATGTATTCTGCAAAAGATGCGGGCAGGAATAATTTTCAATTTTGTACAAAAGATCTTACGTTGAAAATTCAAAATCGCGTTTTGATGGATGAGCAATTGCGGCACGCTTTAGAAAAAAATACATTAACTGTTTTTTATCAACCTAAAATAGAGGCGAAGACGGGTAAAATTGTAGGTGTAGAAGCGCTGTTAAGGTGGTTGCATGAGGAGGGCGATTTTATTCCGCCTGATAAGTTTATTCCGATTGCGGAAGAAACGGGTTTGATTGTGCCTATTACAGAGTTTGTATTACATCAAGTGTGTCAGCAACATAGCTATTGGCAGTCTTTAGGTTTAAATGTGCCAGTCAGTGTTAACTTTTCAGTGCGCTTATTCGGTGAGCCTGATTTGCCAAATTCCGTTATTGGTATTTTAGAAGGGTATCATATTGACTCTGAAAATTTTGAAAT
>Ga0209515_10006012_pt1 | contig 15376 bp, 11 predicted proteins | sample Subgroupgradi54m_FD_187454 | JGI IMG/M metagenome (GOLD analysis project Ga0209515, IMG submission 187454) | Subsurface groundwater microbial communities from S. Glens Falls, New York, USA - GMW60B uncontaminated upgradient, 5.4 m (SPAdes)... ...
CCACAAAAGGGGTAAATGGTCCCAGGAAAGGGAACGCTGCCGAAATTGCCAAGCCAACCTGAAAACCAATAGCCGCTCCGGCAATTGTTCCGGCAATTGCGCCAATTGTGCCTCCCACAAGCGCGCCTACAATCACCGCCAGATTGAAATGCATTAGCCAAAGATAAAAAGCGCCTACTGCAATTCCTAAGCGTTTTAAGACCTTGGAAGCAACTGCCGCTACGCCGAGCACAACCAAAATTCCGGCTATTGCCGCACTGATGCGTCCCAAGACCCCACCAACTTTGCCTAGTATGCGAACAAAACGGCTTGAAACAGGTTGGGGAATGGCACTTTTAATTGGGCTTGAAATCGATCGGAAAAAACGGGAGGCAACCGACCTTGATTTTTGATCCTGAAGTGGTTGTTTGTCGATATACTCTAAAATTTCTGCTTGCTTGAAGTAGCGCTTATGAAGACCTCTGATTCGAATATTGGGTTTTTGGGTCTCTTTTCTTTCCTCCCCCTCAGTTTTTCTAGGAGGCTCTTTAGAAAGAGCAATAATTGACTGAATTTCATAAGGAACAGGCTTGCCAATTTTTAGATATTTTTCAGCATCCCTTTTTGCGTTTTCTATTTGCAGATTGCTTGGTGTAAACCTAAAAATTCCTTGCACCTCTGTAAACTGTTGTTGGCTAGCAAACTCTTGCTCTAATTGCTCTTGAGATTGAGATTTTAATTCTCGGCCAATTTGGGCGGCACCTTCTGTAAGTGTTTTAAGCGGCAGGGTTGTTACTTTTTCGCCAAATGACTTTTGGGCAACACCCAAAATTCCTTGTACGGTATTTTCGCGTTCGCTTGTTGATAATGGTTCGCTTTGCATGTAGGCAGCTACCAAATTTTCTTGGAGTTTTTCAGGTACCACATTGGCCGGTGGTTTGAAAAGCAGATCTTGGAGAGTTTTTTGGGGAGTGCTGTCGATCTTAAGCCCGGCAACAGCTGAAAAACTGATTGAGGCAAGTTCTGGGGTAGCTAGATCAATACTTTTTTCGATATCTTTACTACTGGCTATTCCTAGCTGGAGTCTTACCAGTCCAAGGGCGCGTTGCATAAAGTTTTGCCTGAAAAAGGCAAGTTCCTCTGGTGAATAGGTGGCCTTTAGCTCCTCTTCAAATTTACGAAAAATAAATTCGTGTGCCCGCTTGCCTTCTCTTTCAATATCTTTTGGAGTGAGCTTGTTTTGACCAGAAACAATTGGGCCAATTCCGACCAAAAACTGGTTAATATAGCCTCGCGCATAGCCCTCAAGTGGTGCTTGGGCTTTTTTAACCTCGTCACCTTGGGGGTTGGTCGCCTTTTGATAGGCGTCGATTGTATTTTTGATCTCTTCCGAAATAATGGGAGCTGCCGGTGACTGAGGGTCGATCAAGGTTGCCAAAGTGGCCACATGAGCAACAGCCGCGGTTTCTGATAAATTATCTTTTTGTCTGGAGGCAAAGTTGGTGGAGGCCTGAGAAAGCCTTTCTTCAAGGTTGAGATTATAAGCAGCGCCTTCTGTTTTGGAATAAACTAAAATCGCGTTTTTGACCGATTCGGAAACCGCCTGGGCATACTTATTGGGATCAGTGTAGGGAAGGGCAGTAATAAGATTGGTTGTGGCGTCATCAACAATCGCCTCAATATCGGCAGAGGTTACCGCCACCCCCAGGCTTTGGGGAACATTGGCACTGACTACCGTTTGGGTAAGCTCTAGAGCTAATTGGTGCTTTTTCTGGTCCAAGAGAGTGTCTAACTGGGCCATGACAGCGTAATAGTTGTGAGGCAAAGGGGGTGCCGATCCAAGCTCAACTTGCCCAGGCTCGGTTGACTGGGCTTTTTCTTGCGCTTCGAGCTTATCAAGCTCTTCTCGAAGTCTCCTGCGGACCTCGCCGGCATGCGCCAAGATTTGAGTCGTATCCTTATACCCGGCGACATTCTTAATCAGCTCGATTGGATCGAGATTGACAAACTTGGGATAAAATTTGAGGTAATCGGCGCGCCAGTTTTGGCTACCCGATTCAACTTGATCAATGACCCAAAGTGTCGTCTTTATAATTGATGCCCGATCCAGTGCCGAAAGTTCTTTTTGGAAATTTTTGTCGGCCATAATTTAATACATTTTAAATTAATGAATGCTAATGCATGAATATACCTTTTATAATAACCTAAGCCTAGGTTTGATTTGAAGCCTGGCGCATCTGAAGGATCTCAGACGGCTTCGAAGTGATGAGTTTATGTTCCTCTGGAGAGGCAACGACTCTGACAGCAACGTGGTTGGTTCCGGCAAAGAAAAGCCCTTCACCCACATCGGCAGCCAGAAGCAAATGCTTTTCACCTTCGGATAGATAAAAGACTTCGGCAATTTTATCAATGGCGGCGGTTGACTGTTTCAAAAGGATCTGGATCGAGGAGTTGGTTACAATCGCTTTGCCGTAATCAGTGGCCAGGAAATCTTCGACATCTTGAGTAACGGTGGTCAGACCCAAATAATACTTTCGGGCCCGTTTGGCAATGGAGTAAAGAAATGTGGCCGAGTCGGGATAGCGCATCATATACCAAGCCTCATCAACAATCAGTATTCGCTTTTTAAGATCCTGTTTGACCCGAGTCCAGATAAAATCCAAAATAATAAACATGGCAATGGGCCTGAGGGCATCTTCTAACTCTCTAATTGAAAAGACTGTAAATGTGTTTTTAATATCGATATTAGAGGCTTGATCAAAAATACCTGTCAGAGATCCTTTAATAAACTTTTCAATGCGGTCGGCAAGGCCCCGCGATTGGGCATCTTCCATACCAAGGAGCACCTTGTAGAGATCCTCCAACAAGGGCGGCGCCAGTGTTTGGGTCGATGGATCCGGTGTAATCCCCTTAGACTTGTAGGTGGCAACAAGGGCTCTATCTAAGATGGCATCTTCGGTGGCGGTTAGGTCGCCCATAATGATTTTGAAAAGCGAGTGAAGAGAGAGAATCTTAAGACCCAGTTCATTCTCGCCTTCTTCATAAATCCCGGATAAGTCAAAAGGATTAATTTTGGACCCGGCATTTAGAGAAAGGTTAATATACTCTCCGCCAATGGCTTCACAGAGCGTTTTATATTCATTTTCCGGATCAATGACAATAATCTCGGCGCCAAACATGAGGGACCTTAAGGCTTCAAGTTTGGTGGTATAAGATTTTCCGGCCCCGGATTTGGCAAAAACGACCTCATTGGCGTTCTCTAGAGAAAACCGGTCAAAAATAACTAACGATCCGTTGTGCTCATTGATGCCATACATAATGCCTTCGTTGGCTGTTAGGGACGATGAAGTAAACGGAAAAGTGGTGGCAAGGGAGGTTGTGTCCATATTCCGGTTCACCTTAAGTCTATCCTCGGCAACGGGCAAAGTTGTTTTAAATCCATCCTCGTGCTGAAGCGAAGCGTGTTTGGAAATAATAAGCAGACTTCCTAAAGTGGCCTCTACTTTTTTGGTAATGTCGTTAAGCTCTTCCAAGGACCCTGCCGGGATGGTGACATAAAGACCAAATTGGAAAAACCTTTCCGAACCTTTAACAAGTTGTTCTTGCAGCTCACGGGCATCATCAAGGGCAAGCTCAACACCCGGATCAACCGCTCTTCCGGCTTTGATATCGGTTGAGAGTGTCGCTTCCATTTCGGCGATTTTGCGTCTCAAATCATCCAAAACTCCGCGGGCTTCTTCTTGATAGTGAAACATTGAAATATCAAGCGAGTGTTCAAAATTAATAAGCGGCGAGAGCCAATTAGCTCCCACGTATCTCGGATACCCAATCACAAAAAGGGTGCGGAAATAAACTTCACCGATTTTTAGAAAATCAAAATCCACCTCAATTGCCGGCGGGGCAATGATGTCTCTGATTGAGACTGTGCCTTTGCCCAGGGTCGCGCTTGAGGCCGAGACATTAGCAGCTTGTCTCGTTTCAGTATTGCCAATAAAAGGCAGTTTCATTTTGTGCCGCCCCCCTGGGGATTAGTCGAAATTGCTTCTTGGGCTTTGGCCGTTGCTTCACGCAGTTTAGATAGAGCGTCTGAAACTTGAACGGGCGTTGCCGCAGTTGCGGCCGGCGGAGCCGAAGGTTGAGTCGGTTGCGGTGCAGATTGAATAGGCTCAAGGGCCGATTGTACTACGGGTGGTGATTGTGGCGTTTCGTTTTGGGCAAACGGCCTAAAAGGCACTTGAGGCGCGACCGGTTCTGCCGGTTGAACGGGTTGGATAGTAGGAGCTACTGATTGCGTTTCAGGTGCCAAAGCAATAGGCGCGCCTGGTTGAACTGGAGTTGGTTGTGGGTTAAGCGGCGCAGGTTCCATTGCCGGCTGGACAATGGGAGTGGTGTAAGAACCGGCTTCGAGGCCCACTTTTTGCAGATTAACCGAAGCCGGATTGTAGATATCAAAGTAAAGCTCGATTAGCTGTTGGGTGGTTAGCTGAAAAGCTTTGATGCCGAGTCTTGATAATTGTTTAATGACGTGGTCACGCCTCGTGGCCAGGGCGGGCTTGGCGAGCTCTAAAATCTGAGCGGCTGGCAAAACGCCTTTGGTTTGTTTAATGCCTCGAAAACCAGCCTCGAGTGGTGAAAAAGGAATGACTAGATAAAATTGTTTATCCAAAACTTCGTTTTGCTGAACAGTGGCGATGACAAATTGTTTGTAGTGGGCAATTTGGGCCTTGAGATCCGGGTTTGGTTGCTTTTGATAAGCCTCATCAATTAGCTTGGCATACGAAGAAATGTCTGTTTTTTTGGACCGGATGACGATTTGGACTGGAAAAGTTAGGGAATTAAGCAGAGCGGCATAGGTATAAATGGTGGCGTCTTGCTCTTCTTCCGATAAAAGTCCGAAATTAACGGCGGTGGTGCGCAGTACAAGTGCTGCACCGCCTGCTTTAAGGATTGTCAGATCGTCACGAATATCCTCAATGGAGAGGTGGTCTTGGGTTGAAGCTTTGACTGGTACTTGGGCCATATTAATATAAAATATTAATTTAGTATTATGCTTGTTTTGATGTAATTTTTACGGGATTAACAACATCACCTTTAAGGTCCACTCCGATTTCTGAAAAAACATAACCTTCTTTTTCGGCACCTAACTGGTAGTGACCATCGGGAAGTGGGGTGGCTGAGAAAAACTGACCAAAGTTAGACGTTTTAAAAGCCCGTACTGGCACGCCGGCTGAATCGTTAACCAGAACGACTGCAGCTGATACCGGGGCGCCTGTTTGATCAACAACCACTCCAACCAAAGTATTGGTTTTAGTCGAAGACATCATCGGAATATTAAGCGGTTGATTGGTCGGTTTAAGAGTTCCTTCAACCCGGCGGTCAGCCGGTTGATTTGGTCTAACTTCAGCTTTTTTGATCTCAGGTTTGGGTTGTGGCGGAATATTTTCCACCTTTGTGGTAGTTATGTCGGCAGAGGATGTAATAAGCGGTGCTGTCGGTGTTGCATAAGTTGGTTGAGGAGCCGAATCGACAACGCCAAACCTCCTTTTTAACTCTTCCGAGAGTTCGAATTTTTTCTCACCAGCAATGGGTAAATTGGCCCGGCCCAAGCGGCGGACCCTGGTTTGGCCAACGCCATGGAAAAGATGGACTGTTCGACCAAAGGTTGGGACAGCGATAACTGGCTCGGATGAGTTATTAAATTCCGAGGCAAGTCTGGTGATAGGCTCGATTTCTTCTTTTGGTTTGACTGGAGCTGCCGGTGCCGGATACCTTTTTTCAATTGCCGGCAGGGAATATTGGCGCAAAGTGGCCGGCGTAATCCGGGTGGGCGATGATGACGGGATCGCAACCGGAGCCGCGATTGGGTTTTCGGGCACGTCGGTTGTGAAATCAAGCCTGGCTACAAATTGCTCTTCGGCTACATCGAGCCTATTTTGGCTTGGTTCGATTGTGCGTAGATAGGCTTCTAGTTTTTGTCTACTGACTTGATAAGGTGTATTAATAACCGCTTTGTAAGTTGATTTAAAAGAAACCTCAAGATAATAAGGTGGGTGGTTTTCTTTAAGCCAAACGCGTCTGGTGGGTGAGGTGATGGCTCTTATAAATGCCATCAGCCATTTGTCGAGTGGGCGTCCATTAACCGGTAAAAAAGCCAAGGCAATACCTAGCCCGCCGACAATAAACATGAGCGGCCACTTAAAAAATCCAATTAAAGGAACCAGGTAAATAAGAACCGCTGGGATAACACCCGCCAAGAGAAAGCCAAACTGTTTGACGGTCATTGGGCCGATGAGTTTAAACTCAAAGGTTGTTACATTTTGTGGTATTGGATGATCTTGCATGGGCAGTTTAGCTTACTCTGGGGATCATAACATATGAAAATTGGCAAAAAAAGGGCATTTTGAGTGGCAAAAGGTACCAAAAGAGGGTAAAATTGTATCAATAGACAATTATATGGATACCGAATCACGTAGTGAAGGTACTTTCAATCAAAATCCTGATAATGCCGGTCCAAATTCTGGAGCTGAAGGTAAAGACGCCAAAAAAAGAAGATATAAAAGGGTAGATAGTGATCCAAATAGTGGTAAAAACAAAGATAGAGGGTCATCTTCCACAGAGCCATCGCCTGATGAGTTACTAAAAAGAGCACGTAAAGCAAAAATCATTGCCAAAGAATTTGAGGAGGCTCAAACAGATTCAGGGCGAGATGCAGTTCAGGGTAGAGCAAAAAGGCTCTTGGAGACATTTGGTTTTAGCCAAAAAGAAATTAAGAAACTTTCACCTCGAGAAATTGAGAAAGAAATCGGGCATGCAGCTATACCTCCTATAGCAGGAAGTGCCCCTATAGAAGATATGCCTCAAAATACCCTGGCTGAGATTTTAAAACTTACCCATCATCAGGAAGGGCCTAACCCAGTTACGCCGGAAGTTGATCGTCTTTTGAGGGAAAGAGGTCTAATGGACCAGGCAATGATTGATTCACTTTCCGCGCGTAAAAAAAGCGAGGCGGTTGTCAATCTTATTGCGGCTTTGCCGGCAGAGGAACTGCGAGAAGAGCCAAGGGACGAGGAGCGGGCAAGAACGGAAAGGATGCCAGGTCAATTTACTAAAAAAGAGTACACAAGCCCACAACTTAAGAGAGAGGATCCTCCAGAATTACCTGCTGAACGAGGCGCGCGGATTCGTGAACTGATTCAAAAAGTAGATCAGGCTTATGTACAAAACAAGACTAGTCCGGCTGATGTTTTAAATGAAGCCTTAAAACAAGCCGGCAAGGATGAACTTACTGGCATCGCCAGAGGGAGCTTTTTAGAATCATCGGCTGTTCGTGAAGTGCTTGAAGATCAGATAACAGAGACCTCCACAGCCACAGAGGTTAGAGATTTTCAAGTCAAATACAGCGACGTTTTTCTTGAATCCAAAAACAGAATGAATAGACTGATTGATGATTATGAGGAAAGGTACACCCGCGATAAAGACCCTCGCTACAACATGGAAGACATTACTCTTAAGTCCCAAGACGTTGCCGGTACGATGAACTTCCGGGGTCGAAGGGACGCTGATGAGTTTATTGCCGATACTCGTTTAGCCCGTGACGCCGAAGGAATTAATGATGAGTATAGAGGCATTAGAAAATATCGCTTTGATCGAGCCTCAGACAGCTTACAGGGAGTAATTGTCGAAGATTTTATGGCAAGTCCGGCCGATACGCCTGAGCGAATAAAAGATAAGCTCCAACACCGAATCGAGGTAATGAACAAACGAAAAGGGACTTATCAGGAAAGTGACCCAACCCACGTTGTGGATAGGTTTATAAAAAGTGTGGCCCAGGTAAATCCTCAACTTGGAGAGGAACTTGACCAAATTTACGATGTTAATAACACCATGCACACTATTGAAATTCTTCACCAGCTAGCCGGGGGAAATCTAACCGAACAACAAAAAAATTGGACTAGAATTGGCCAAGAGAAAAAAACGATTTTCGAAGAAGTTGGAGGTGAAGAAGTTCAGGAGGAAGTTGAGGTAAGTAATTTGGGCAAAGTTTTGGATATGTATCCCGGAGCTGCGAAGGCTTTTGGGCAATTTGTAGTTGAAGCGGAAAAACAACTCGATGAGGCGGAGGGAAAGATTAGTCATTTTAGCCGAGAAAATCCGGTATTTCACCCGGGATTTGATAAAGAAGGGAATCCGATCGACAGTTCGGTTGATCTTTTGAAAGTACGTCTTGGCTGGACCGATCTTTTGATGTCTCATTCCAATGAAGCCAAAGAAAAGGCAATTAGGGCAGTCGCTGAGACTCTAGGTATGGATCCGGCTGCCCAGCGGGAAACTTTGGAAATGGCTTATAGAATATATAGACTTTACACTCCGGGAATTTTTGAGAAAACTTGGTGGTTCCCGACTTCGAAGGGAAAAACATCTAGTAAGTTTGATTACGTTACCCTTGACAACGGCTCCCCGTATCAGATCAACCAACTCCAAAACCCCTTGGGGTGGATGATGAAAGAGTTTAGAGGCAATCCGATTATGATCAAAGAGTTTGAAAAGAGGTTTGGGCCAGAAGTGTTTCCCCATCTGAAGATTGGTACCAGAATGCTTCGAAAAATGGTTAAAGGCTTTGAGCCTTATTATGTGGAAGCAGGTAAAAAGGTTTATGAATCAAGGAAAGGTAGAGAAGGCGATAGGTCGATATCATTTTTTGAGCAAACGGACAAAGGGCGCTTGTTAGTGGTGGATGATGAAGGCCATCCTCTGGCAAGAGGCGGGAAAGTTGAAGGAACCGATGAAGAGTGGCGAGCAAGGCTTGAGAGTATCACCACCGCTGATTGGCGCGATGATGTTTTGGACGATTCAATAAAGGAGCTGGAATTTTATAAACAACTGCAGCAACATTTTCAGACGATGGACGATGGGTCTTTGGAAGCGCTCCTTAAGGCTTTGCCTTCCGGCAAGCAGTCCCGCTGGCAAGGCGCTTTAATGGTCAAAGACATGGTAAGACATTACATTGAGATTCGCCGAAAGCATGACAAGGATATTTATGATAGGGAGGATGACCTCACTACGATACAAGGAGAGAGAACTATTAACAGAATGGTTGGTAAAGGGTTACTTAATAAAAACGATGGCAAAAAGCTTAAACATGAGCTTTTTGGTATTGGTACCGGGCCATTAAGACTACCAGGTTATGCGCCGGTGAGATTTGCCCGAAAAATAGCTGAAGGTGTTGAGGGTACGGCAAGAAAGCCAGAAACGTGGTTTCTTCTCATGGGTGGGTTTCTCTTTGCTGGATTTACCCAATTAAAGAAACAAATAGGTGAGCAGTTTAAAGACTTCAAATAAGCTGATTCTAAACAGCTGGTGGGCGATCTCTGGATCGTCCAAATACTTTAGAGAAACCTCCAGTAATAGCAGTTGATGTTACATTTTTAGTCGCTTCAGATGCCCCCGATCTAACTATGCCGACAGGCCCACTGACAGTGGCTGCTCCGGCGCCAATAGTTGAGCCAATTGCCGCTCCATAAGCGAATCCACCATTCTTAAACAAATCTTTGGTCATTTGAGCCGCCGCTGGAATTAAAAGTATTATTCCCAATCCGACGATTCCTTTGATGTCGTTAGCTTTGTTTACACTTCCAAAAAGCAATGGCGGGCGCCACAAAGCGTCATTGGAAGTAACCTGATAATCAGGACTTGCAACATCGAAGTTAGTATCACCGCTATCGGTAAGGATGGCCGCTAAAAGGATTAAGAATGCTATAACAGGGAAAATAGCTAAATTACCCGCGACGTTTCTTAGCCATTTGCCAAAACCGTTGCCGCCTTGGCCCGGAATGACACCAATCAGGATCTGTAAGGGGCCGACAATCGTCAGGATAATTACTGACACGTAAGCAATAATCATCGAGATAAAGGTCCGAATAGCGGCATAAAGTAGGGCAATTAGAAGTATTAATTGCATCACACCTTTGGTAATAAATCCGGCAATATTCCCCGCAACACCGCTAAATACTGTTGATACCATCTCATCCACAAATTCTCCAAGATGGTCAGCAACCCCTCTGATCTCTGATCCCCAGAATGATCGTGCCAGCTCTAACACGTTTTTGTTAAAAAGTGCGTTTTGAGCTGCAGAAGCATTCTGTACTCCATTTATATCGACGCCTGTGCCGGGCTTAAGCACACCCTGGCTAATGAAAATCTGAACCATGAGTGCGATAAAAAGAAACATCAAGTCGATCATAAATCCGACAATGGCGTAGCTAAATGTGACTAGGATAAGACCTATAATGATTGACGGAATGGCTTGCTGAACTGTGACCACAGTGCGCGGGTCGAGCTTGACCCTCAACATTATCATGAACCCAATTATGATAAACATCAGCACAAATCCCAAATAGGCAATGTTTCGAAACATGGTCCAAAGAGGCTGGATAGGCAAGAGGCCATTGTATCCTAATAAAAGCTCGTCCCCCGGAGCGGCATACGCTTTTGAGGTAAATGCAAAATTATTTTTAAGCGAAGCAATATATTGGATGCCACTTGCGGGAGGATTGGCATAAGGCATGGCAATTAGATGAGAAACTTGTCCTAAGGCTGAACTTTTGAAACTTGCTGGATTTGCACCCAATAAATCATTAATTCCATCGATAATACCTGGCACTGTGGCACTAGCGCGGCTTCGAACGGTGTCTTGATAATTTTGGGCATGGATTGTTTTGAAAGTCGCCAGAGCTGTGCCAGTGACAAAAATGGTTAAAAGAAAAAAAGCAGTAATGTATGACTTGGGCAGCAACATTTAGAAATTATGCGTTATAAATTGCTAGTTCAATCGTACGATTGAAAGAAGGTAAGTGTCAAGTTTGCTCCTATCTACCTGTGCCTATTCTAAAGATGGTAAAGGCATCAGTACCTATTCGTCCAGTGAACGTACCGATAAGATTAATAATAAGCCAGGCAAGGACAATAAATATTATACCCAAGAAAGCCCAGGTAATGGTCGACGAGGCTGAACTGATTTTTTTGGGATCGCCCTGGGCAAAAACAAGCTTAAGACCGGCAATCACCAGCATCACAAAAAAAGCCAAAGCCGCAGCCCCGGCGATAACTGTAACAATATTGCTAAAAACCGTTTCTAGGTTGTATGTGCCTCCCGTTATTTTTGCTGGACAGAGGTTAGGATCAAATTGGGCTGGGTCCGCAGGACACGGCGCTGCAGCGTAAACGTTTTGGATAAAATTTAGAATAAACATACATTTAATTGTTAACTCTCATCATACATTGGTCATTGCGAGGAGTGAATGACGAAGCAATCTAGATCGCCACGCTTCGCTCGCGATGACAGGGTTTAACTCCAGTATGTCAACTTGGGCCTAAAAATGCAAAAACCCCCAAAAGAGGGGGTTTTTGCTAGCTTTATCTGTCTCCTTTTTATGGAGCAGTAGGTATGTTGATACCACCCTTAGGTGCAATAACAGTAACCTTGAATACGTTTTGGATAAACATAACGATCACAAAAGCCAGGATAATGATTACGAGTCCCACCAAGGCTCCAATTACCTGACCACGAGCACCTTCAACTTTGGTCTTGTCGCCTCCGGCCAATATCCAGCGAATACCACCAATTATCAAGAATACAAAAGCCAGAACAAATCCAGCGATAATAATAAGCTGAATAACCCACGTTATTACACCAGGAATACTTGTGTTGGATACTGGTTGCAAATCGGCAGGCAAAATATCAACAGTAGCTGCTGAAGCTGCAAGTGGCGAGAAAAGCTGGGCAGTTGCCACAGCACCCAAAGCTCCAGCGATAAAATATTTCTTTGATAGTGTTTTCATTTACTTTTCTCACCTCCTTTCAAACTCCAGGTATGTTAAATGTACCTGAAATAATCGATACACCAAATATGGTCTCTACAAATCTTATTATAGCAAATGCCGCGAAAACAACCACAAGTCCCACAACTGCCCAGATTATTCGGCCTCGAGCTGATTCGACTTTGGCTTTGTCGCCTCCAGCTGAGATAAACCCAATTCCGCCAATGAGGAGAGATACAAACGCCAAGATGACGGCCGTAATTACTAGTAGGCCAATAATGATTCTAATAAATTTAGCAATTCCAGCCTCCCCTGCACCAAAACCTTTAAGTGCATCGGGTTGAGTAATGACCCCTAGAGGACTACTTGCCTCTTTACATTCAATCGTCCACTTAACAAAAGGAGGATCACCAACCCGGATGGGCGAGCTAGTAATGTGGGCATGACCGCCACTAGCTGGACAAGAAAAAGCGCGAGCCGCATCAATTGTGTTGAACTGCTCGATAAAATCACGGGCAAAAATTGGCGCTGGTTTAACAAGAAAAATTAGTAATAATACTAAAGTTAAAAAGTAAGGTTTGTGATGGTTAAACCAACTAATCATTGAGCGCATAATTTTATCCTACCACAACAAGTCCGGTTATTTTTTGGACGATAAACACAATAAAGTAAGCTGCAATAATAAGTATGAGTCCGACAATTGCAAAAGTGATAGTTTTGCGTCCAGCTTCAACTGCCTTGGGATCACCACTTGCGGTGATGAGTTTTATCCCTCCCCAAATAATCAGAATAAAGGCAATGATAAATGCAAAAAATATCGCAATATTGTAAAGATCTTTGACAGTTGGTCCTAAGAAAGTTTCGTTGGGAAATTTTTTAGCTGGACTAAAAAATTTACCAATATCAACTTGGGAAATTAAGTTATTCATACAACAGTTCCACTTGTGCCCAAAAAGAATCTATCCACAAGCCAGGTGAGAAACCAAGCCAGAGAGATCACAATTACTCCGACAATTGCAGTCGTAATTTTGCCTCGCGCTGAGGCAACTTTGTCCGAGTTCCCTCCCGAGAACATTATTTGAAATGAGGCAATTACGATATAGACAAGAGCCATCCCAGTTGCTAGGGGAAAGACGATCAGAAGTAGGCCAGTGATAATATCGGGGATTGAGTTAAAAGGTCTGCCTAATATGCCTGGGCTATTTTCCTTAAGCGGACCCGTAATATTGGTGGTTCCGTTGGAGCTTGGAATTTTTAGGAGCTGGGCAAGTAATTGGTTCATGATCCGCTAAAGCCTGGTATGTGTAGTATATCAACTCCAATAATTCTCAGCAAAAGAACAGAGAAAGTGATAAAGAGCAAGCCCACCACGGCACTCGTGATCAAGTCTCGTCCCGCATTGAGCGAATCAGGGTTACCGCCAGAGGTCAGCAGTCTAAAGGCTCCAAAGACCATCAGTAAAAAGGCTACTCCGCCGGCGATCCCAAGGGCAATTTTAAAAATATCTGTTATAAAGCTGGCGGGATCGGTGCTGATTCTGCCAATTGCGGTATTACAGTCAATTCCGGTACACGGGACAGGAACGGAAGGTGAAGTCGATGTTTCTGAAGCGATTTTATTAACCAGAAACTGAGTATTGGCGCAATTTGGATTTTCTTTATCCAAAGGATCATTGCTGTCACATTTAATCTGGTCGTCAGGAATAATTGTAAATTTTTCATTCTGTAAAAGGTACCCACCGCCTTTGTCGCTATGAACACTAATGAAGTAGTTTCCGGGACTAAAGACGTGATCTTCAAGCGGGTCATTGATAATTGTTTTTACTGTTTCATTATAATGATAGCCGTCAGCATCGCTAGTCCAATTTTCCACTTGGGATCCACTTGAATCGTAAATCTCAATGGCCCAGACGCTATGCCGATTGACATTTTTAATTGTGACCGACAAATTACAATCAGAGTTAATTCCGTTGTCACCTTGATTGGGGCACTCACCCAGGCGATGTTGGGTCAAAATGACTTTGGCTTCTCCAGCGGTTGTTTGTGAACCAATGCGGAGAGTGCCTGAAAAATAATCTCTGTCTTTAAGATTGTCTTTGGTAGGGAGATCGGTAGGGTCATCGGGGTTGTTTGAAGTGACGTCGATAAGCATAAGAGAAATAGCGCCTGTATCAAAAGTTTCGCTGCAGTTTTCTCCCAACGGTTTCGATTCAAAATTAGTGCATATGTGTTTTATAGTCGTAAATGTAAGGTTATTAGCAGAACCAACTCCCCATGAGCCGGTCCGCTTAGCTTGGAAGATAAAAAATCCTCCAGCCGGGTGCGCCTCAGCGTGTCTCCAAACACCGTTTTCAATAGTAGTATCTTGTCGCCCGCGAACCATATTGGCCCACGTCGAATTATTAGAGTCTGAAATATCGTAGTCGGAGGGAGACGTATCGTGCAGCAGCATATAATAATGTCCATCAATTAAATCTCCTAAGGAGATATCGAAAGACGTATCGGATTGAGTAACTTTTGGAGGGGCGGTTGTATAGAACAAAGTTGACTGAGAAGCGTGAGTTTGAGGTGAAATATTTGATATCGAAATCAAGCTTAGAACAAGAACTGATAATAGAAGAAATATTTTTTTAATAAATTTGGTCATCGGTTTGAATTGGAATCCCAGAAATTTGTCTTGTGTCATAAGCTATAATTAGAAGATTAAATTTACTACTTTACCTATCAGCATGCCTCAAATTAAGAGCAAATTGCAAGTTCTGCGCAAGGGGGTAACGATCTTTTTAATCTCACTCCTTCTTTGGCAGGGGGCAATTATACCTGCACTGGCTGATAATTGCGATAATCCCGGCTCTGGTGAAATCGATACTTGTCTGGCCGTTATCCAAAAAAACCTCGACGCTTTAAATGCGGCTAATAAAAATAATAAAGAAACACTATCAGGGCTGGAGTCACAGTTAGCCGACACCAAAAAGCGAATTAATTCTCTCAATGCGGCACTTTCTAAGAAACAATCAGACATTGCCAAAACCGAAAAAGAGCTTGGGACTCAAAAAGAACTATTGGCGGCTGCGACTGCTTCACTTTACATCAAACTCCGCGCAACTGCGCCTTTTGACCTCATCCTTTCTGCCGATCATTTTAGCCAGGCTCTGCGCGAGCTGACCTTGCGTCAGGTACAAAACCAACAGGATTTGGATTTGATTTCGCAAGTTACCTCCAAGCTTGACCAACTTCAAAAAGATAAGACTAGCTTGCAAACCCAGACAGCTCAGCTTGCCAAAGTTCAAAAAGATATTGATTCTCAAGCCTCTTTTTATAAAGGCGAGGTGGCCAAAGCTGATGCCTATGTGGCTGTATTATCCGGTAAAGTGCAATCGCTTTTGGCGGCCAAAGCCGGAGGGTTGCCCACCAGTGTGGGAAGTGTGCCGCCCGCTGATGATCCAGCCTCGCGGCCTGATTATGATCCTGGTTTTTCGCCGGCCTTTGCCGCATTCTCCTTTGGCGCCCCGCACCGAACGGGCATGAGTCAGTATGGTGCATACGGCAGGGCTAAAGCGGGACAAAGTGCCGAACAAATA
>Ga0209515_10006013_pt1 | contig 15375 bp, 16 predicted proteins | sample Subgroupgradi54m_FD_187454 | JGI IMG/M metagenome (GOLD analysis project Ga0209515, IMG submission 187454) | Subsurface groundwater microbial communities from S. Glens Falls, New York, USA - GMW60B uncontaminated upgradient, 5.4 m (SPAdes)... ...
ACGCTGGAGGCCGACAGCGCGCAAGACGGCCCGGTCATCAAGCTGGTGGACCTGCTCGTGACGCAAGCGATGAAAGAGGCAGCCAGCGATATCCATCTGGAGCCGGGCGACGGCGCGCTGCGCACGCGGCTGCGCGTCGACGGGCTGCTGCACGAAGTGGCCGGGCCGCCCACACAGCTGCACGCGGCGGTCGTGACCCGCATCAAAGTCCTCGCGAACCTCGACGTCGCGGAGAAGCGCAAGCCGCAGGACGGCCGCTTCCGGTTGCGGCTCGAGGGCAAGGACATCGACCTGCGCGTCTCGACGGTGCCCACGCAGTTCGGCGAAAAGGTCGTGATGCGCCTGCTGGATCGCTCGGCGGCGGTGGTGAGCCTCGATCAGCTGGGCTGTCCGCCGCAGACGCTCGAGCGGTTGAGTGCGTTGATCCGCCGGCCGCACGGCATCTTGTTGGTGACCGGCCCGACGGGATCGGGCAAGACCACGACGCTGTACGCGATTCTCTCCGTGCTGAACTCGATCGAGAAGAACATCCTCACCGTCGAGGACCCGATCGAGTATCAGCTGGCCGGCATCAACCAGGTGCAGGTCAACCCCAAAGCCGATATCACGTTCGCCTCCGCGCTGCGCGCGTTCCTGCGGCAGGACCCGGACATCATCATGGTCGGCGAGATCCGCGACCGCGAGACGGCCGACGTCTCGATCCAGGCGGCGCTGACCGGCCATCTCGTGCTCGCCACACTGCACACCAACGACGCGCCCGGCGCGCTGGCGCGGTTGATGGACATGGGCATCGAGCCGTTTTTGATCGGCTCGTCGGTGGTCGGCATTTTGGCGCAGCGGCTGGTGCGCGTGGTCTGCCCCCGTTGCAAGCGGCCGGACCCGACGGCGGGCGCGGCGCTCGGCATCGACGGGAAGCGCTGCGTGCGGGGTGCTGGCTGCGAGGCGTGCAAGCAGCGCGGCTATCGTGGGCGGCTCGGCCTGTTCGAGTTGCTGACCGTGACCGACGAGGTGCGCGGGCACATCGCCGAGCGCGCGGCCAGCCACGTGATCCGCGAGACGGGCCGGGCGGCGGGCATGACGACGCTGCGCGAGGACGGTGTGGCGAAAGTCCTGGCGGGCGTGACGACGGCGGAAGAAGTCCTGCGCGTCACGCAGTTGGAAGAGTGATGGAACGGTCGATGACACGGTGCAACATGGGAAATTCTGATGGCTAAGCGCGTCTTGGTAGTCGACGACGAGCCGAGCATCCTGAAGATCATCGCCACGCAATTGCGCGTGTCGGGCTACGATGTCATGGTCGCGATGGATGGTGCCTCCGCGCTGGCGCGCATCATGGAAAGCCCGCCGGACCTGATGATCCTCGATGTCATGCTGCCGAAAATGAACGGCTACGAGGTCTGCACGGCGGTCAAGCAAAACCCGCAACTGCGACACACCCCCATCATCATGTTTACGGCGCTGCGCGGCGAGCAAGATTATTGGAAGGCAATGTCGTGCGGCGCGGATGCATATCTCACGAAGCCCTACTCGGTCGACGACTTGCAGCAAATCGTGAACCGATTGATCAACGCGTTGGACTCCGGCAACAAGGCGACCGAAGAACCGCCGGCGGATTCCTCGCCGGCCTCGCCAACGGACGAGCCGCACAATGTTTAACGGATCGCCCGATACCGGGCGGGTCATCGCGTTTGTCGTGGCCATTGCGGTCGCACAGCTCATCGCGATGATCCTCTATCAATTTGCGCAGCAGAACCAGGCCGCGGGGCGAGGCCGCGCCGGTGCCGGGTCGCGGCATGCGTCGGCCCCGGGCGACAGCGCGGTGATGCCGGCTCTCATGAAAGAAATGGAAGCGCTGAACATCCCCGCGGCGAAGCGGCAACAACTGGCGACGTCGCTGTCGAACGTGTTCCAGCAGCAGCTCGATGCGAAGCTGGGCGAAGCGAAGCAGGAGCTCACGCAGAAATTCGAGCAAGTGGCGCAAGAGAAAGCCAAGGAAGCCAGCGTCGTCAGGCAGAAGTATCAGGAGACGCTGGTCCAGAAAGAGCAGACCGAGTCGGTGCTGCGCAGCATGGCCGAAGGGCTCGTCGTCGTGAACCAGAAGGGTGAGGTCGTCTTCTTGAACCCCGCGGCCGAGAAAATTCTCGGCATGAACAAGCAAGAGAAACTCGGCAAGTCGCTGTCCGACGGCCTGAACAACGAGCAGCTCGTCTCGCTCGTGCGCGGTCCGAAGGGCGGCGGCCCGCAAGAGGTGGAGCTCAGCGCGCGCCAGGACCAGACCAAGCGCGTCGTGCGGTCGAGCAACGCGGTGATCGAGGATGAAAACGGCAAGACCGTCGGCATGGTCTCGATCCTCACCGACATCACCAAGCAGCGCGAGCTCGACCGGATGAAAAGCGAGTTCGTCTCGGGCGTCACGCACGAGCTGCGCACCCCGATCGTCGCAATCCAGCACTCGCTCGGCGTCATGATCGATGAAGCGGCGGGCCAACTCTCCGGCGACCAGAAGAACTTCCTCAACATCGCGCAGCGCAACCTGGGCCGTCTGAGCAGCATGATCAACGACTTGCTCGACCTCGCGAAACTCGAGGCGCGGCGCATGGACCTGAAGCGCGAAATCGCGCAACCCAAGCCCGTCATCCACCGCGTCGTCGAGACGCTGCGCGCGTGGGCGGGCAGCAAGAACGTCAAGCTGGTCGAGCAAGTGCCGGACGGCCTGCCGGAGTTTCCGTTCGACCCCGGGCGCATCGAGCAGGTGCTCAATAATCTGATGAGCAACGCGATCAAATTCACGCCGAAGGAAGGCACGGTCGTCGTGTCCGCCAACATCGGCGACGACGCCGAGAGCATCGTGGTGAGTGTCGCGGATACGGGCATCGGCATCAAGGGGGACGACATCCCCAAGCTGTTCAAGAAATTCCAGCAGGTGGGCGAGCGGCCGACGGCCGACATCAAGGGCACCGGGCTCGGGCTGGCACTCGCCAAAGAATTGGTCGAGCTGCACGGCGGCAAGATCTCGGTCGAGAGCGAACTTGGGAAGGGTACGCGCTTCAGCTTCACGCTGCCGCTCACACCGCCGGCTCTGCCGCTCGAGCCCCCGGCGGACGGGATGATCGCGGGCAGCCCGAACACGGCGGCGATCTTGGGCAACCCATCGCCACTGACTCCCGGAAAGACGAGCTGATGAAATTCAAACTGTTGACGACGATAGCAAACCGACGCGCGTTCGCGCACGACGCGGGCGGCCGGAGGAAAGGAGGCGGTGACTTCTGATGGGACGCACCATCCGCGTGCTCTTGGTCGATGACGAGGAAGACTTCGTCATGCCCGTGAGCTATTGGCTCCAGTCGCGCGGCTACGAGACGGCAACCGTCGCGAATGGGCAGGAAGCGTTGGACGCGATCGAGAAGCAAATGCCCGACATCGTCTTCATGGATATCAACATGCCGGTGATGGACGGGCTGGAGACGTTGCGGCGGATCCGGGAGTTGTACAAGGGCCTACCGGTGATCATGGTCACCGCGGCGTATCAGGACGAGAAGAATTTCGAGAAGGCCAACAAGCTGGGGATTTCCGGCTTCTTTCCGAAGCACAGCAGCCTGCCCGAGCTCGGGCGCATCATCGAGGCGAGCCTCCGCGCGCATACGAAGTTGAGACCAGAGACGAAAGAATAGAGATCCAGGGTGAGAAAGAGAAATCAGAGGTCAGAAAAGATTCGGTGCCTCATCCGACTTATCGCGTTTTTTTCTGACTTCTGATCCGATAGATAGCGAGTGAGCGATGCCGACCTACGCATACACGGCTAGAGATCAACGCGGGCGCGCCGTCAACGGCACGATGGCCGCGACGAACGTCGAGGCGCTGGCCGACCAGCTCAAGCACGCGGGCTACTTGGTCACGGGCTCGCGCGAGCGGCGGGTGCGGCCGGATCTCGGCGCCCTGCGCCGGCTGATCGCGTCCCCGCCGCTCGTGGAGCTGGTGCTCTTCAACATCCAGCTGGCGAAGCTGATCAAGGTCGGCATCCCCCTGCTGACGGCGCTGAAGGCCCTCGAAATCCAGACGACCCACCGGGGTCTGCGGTCGGCGATCGGGGATGTGGGGCGGGAGCTGGAGGCCGGCTCGGCGTTTTCGGACGCGCTGGCCCGCCACCCGGGCATCTTCTCCCCATTGTTCGTCAGCATGGTGCAGGCCGGAGAAATTTCCGGTAAGCTCGACGAGATCCTCACGCGCCTGGCCGAATTCAGCCAACGCGAGGCGGACTTGCGCGAGCAAATCAAGACGGCGCTGGCGTACCCGATGCTGCTGCTGGTTGTCGGTCTGGGCATCATGGGGTTTCTCGTAACCAGCATTATTCCGAAATTCATGAAAGTCTTCCTTGAAGCGGGAGTTGCGCTGCCGATGCCGACTTGGGTATTGTATGAGGTTAGCCAGGTGCTGCAGCGCGGGTGGTGGGCGTTGCTGATGGCTGCGGCCGGCGCGATCTGGGCGGCGCGCGTCTATCGCCGCACACCGGGCGGCCACCGCCGGACCGACGCGTGGCTGCTGCGGCTGCCGATTGTCGGGTCGATCGCGCGGCAGGCGGCGTTGGCGCGATTCTCGCGCACCTTCGAGACGGTCGCGTCGAGCGGCGTGCCGATCCTCGAGGCGCTGACGATCGTCGAGCGGACCGTCGGCAACGTGGTGTTCGCGGACGTGGTGCAGCGCGTGCAGGCGAGCGTGCGCCGCGGCGGCAGCATCGCCGAACCGCTGCAAGCCAGCGGCGAGTTTCCGCCGATGGCCGTGCAGATGATCACCGTCGGCGAGGCGTCGGGCACGCTCGATGAGATGCTCGGGCAGCTGGCGGACCATTACGACCAAATGGTGCGCTACGCGATCAAGCGCTCGACGGCGTTCATCGAGCCGGTGTTCTTGGCCGTGATGGGCGGCATGGTGGCGTTCATCATGGCGAGCGTGTTGCTGCCGTTGTTCCGAATGATTAACGTCGTTCATTAGGGGCTGGTTGTGGTCGTCGCGAAGCAATGAGGAGCGGACGCGCAATGGCATCAGACGGATTGATGGGCAGGCTGACGACGAGCGGTGTCGCCGGCACGTTTCTTCGCACCGCTCGGGAACAACGACCGTCGGGGCGACGAGGCTTCACGCTCATTGAAATGATGATCGTCATCGTCGTCATCGCGATCCTCGTCGGGACGCTGCTGCCGCAGTTCCGCGGCGCGCAGGACGAGGCTTCCGAGCAGCGCGCGCGCTCCGAGCTGCGCACGCTCGCGACCGCGATCGAGTCCTACTACATCCACAACAGCAACACGCTGCCGGCGAACCTGGCCGCGATGACCACCGTGACCCCGCGCATCGTCACCACGATCCCGAACGATCCGTTCCGCGCGAGCGGCACCGCCTACTCGTACGCCAGCGACACCAACGGCGTCTACTACGTCGTCTATTCCTATGGCCGCAACCGAACGCAGGACGTCAACGGGATCAACACCAGCGGCCAGGTCACGCTCGCCGGCGGCGGCAACTGCAGCAACGACACCCTCGTCACCAACGGCACGCGCACCGACTCGACCGGCACATCGTGCGGCCAGTAGCGGAGGACCGATCGGCGGCTTCGTGATTCGTCGTGTGTCGTTCGTCGTTCGAAAAGAATGTGGAGAGCGCTCGATGGTCGAATGCCCACAATATTCTGACCGACGAACGACCAACGACGAACGACCGACGACGAACCGATCGTCTTCGAGCGGCTTCACGCTGCTCGAGATGATGCTGGCACTCGTCTTGCTCGCCGTCGGGGTGCTGGCCTGCATCGACCTGCTGCACCGCGCGCAAGCCGGCGGCACCGACGGGGAAAACGTCTTGATCGCGTCGAACCTTGCGCAAGCCCGGATCGAGGAACTGCGCAACGTCGCCTACGGCAGCCTCGCCAACGAAACGAAGGCCGGCATCAGCAGCCCGTCCGGGTATTCCCGCTTCAGCCGGCAGGTGGCGGTCACCACACCGTACACCAACCTCAAGCAAGTGGTGGTCACCGTCTACTGGACCGCGGCGGGAGGGGAAACCAGTGTGGCGCTCCAGACGTATCGCTCCAACATTTGATGAGAGATGAGGTCAGAGGTCAGAGGTCGGAGAGGCGGTGCGCTTCGACCTCTTGCCGTCTAGTTCTGCTTTCTGACTTCCGACCTCGCAACGGTTTCACACTCCTGGAGCTGATGGTCACGCTGGTCCTCTTCAGCGCGCTGGCCGCGGCTGTCTATGACCCGGTCGTCGTGGGCTTGCGCGTCGCCAACAAGACGGCCGAGCGCGAGGATGTGCGCATCCAGATGACGCGCGCGTTGGAGCAGCTCACGCGCGAGGCGACGGCGGCCTACAACGTCAGCCAGTCTCTGTCGCAGCGGTTTCAATTCGACGCTCGCGTGGTGGACGCCAACGGCGACGGCTCGCCGGAGAACCGCACCAACATCAACTACCTCGTGCAAAGCGGCACCTTCCAGCGTGTGTACAACGGGACCACCGTCACGCTCATTCCCGACCTGACCTCGCTGACATTCACGTACCTCAACTCAAGCAACAATGTGACCACATCGCCGGCGCAAGTGCGGGTGATGCAGGTGGCGGTCACCGCCACGCGCAACGGCGAGGCGATCTCAATAGCGACGTCGGCCCGCTTGCGGAACCTGTGATGAGATCGATGGGTCACGTCGCTCGTCGCTCGTCGCTCGTCGCTCGGAGTCGAGTCACGAGTCACGCGTCACGAGCGACGAACACGTTGTGCGGTGCCGGTCGACGGGGTGCAGCGTTGCTCCTAGTCTTCATCATGCTGCTCGTGCTCTCCGGGCTCGCGCTGGCCGTCGGTGTCGGCGCGCACAACAGCTTGATCAGCGGGCAGCACGCGCTGCAGGACATGCAAGCGTATTACATCGCCGAGGGCGGCTGGCAGCGCGCGCGGCAGGCGCTCGCGGCGGGTACGTGGTCCGCGGCCGCGTCGCCGGGGAACACCTACACGGAAACGTTCGGAGCCGGCGAGTATCGGGTGACGGTGGTCGACGTCGGCAACGGGAACTACCAGATTACGTCCAACGGGTATGTGCCGAACCAGACGGCGACGGTCGCGAAGCGCCAGGTGATCGAGTATCAAATCTCGGTGTCGACGTCCGACAGCGACAATTATTCAGCGACCGCGACGGCCAGCGCGTCGTCGGTCAACGGCTCGTACACCGCCGCGAACGCGAACGACGGAGACAACGCGACCTATTGGAGAGCGAACAACAACGGCAACGGTGAGTGGTTGAAAATGGACTACGGCGCTTCGCCGCCCACGGTCAATCGGATCGTCATCCTCGAGAACGCCAACATCGACGGTGTGACGCTGCAGTGGTCCACGGACAACTCGACCTGGACCACGCCGAGTGGGCTGTCGATCGTCGAGTCGCCGAGCCAGACGTGGACCGCGACATTCACCGCGGGCGCGCGCCGGTACATCCGCGCGACATTCACGGCCTCAGGATCCGGTGTGAAAGTGGCGGTCAACGAAATGGAAACATACTACACCACGATCAACAGTCTGGGCCAAGGCCAGGCGACGACGCAATGGTAGCGCCGGGCGCGTCGAGGGCGGTGCTCGGCCTCGACATCAACGAGCAGGACATCGTGCTGATCGAGCTGATCGGCAGCGGGCCGAACGCGCGCGTCGTCGACGGATCGGTGCGCGCGTGGCCGGGCGGCGATCCGGGCGACGCGGCCGCTCGCGCGGAGGTGATCCGCGCGAGCGTGCGCGAGCGGGGCGCGGCCGGCGTGTGCGTCGTGGCGGGCGGACCCGATATCGTGATGCGGCGGATGGAGCTGCCCGCGATGTCGCGCCGCGAGCTGCTGGAAGCGGTGAAGTGGCAGATGAAGGATGAGCTGCCGTTTCCGGTGCACGAGGCGGTACTGGCTGTTGAGCCGACGCGCGCAACCGTCGAAGGCGGGGTCGCGAAGCAAGAGGTGCTGGTGGTGGCCGCGCCGCAGGCGGCGATGTACGCCCTCATCGAACCGTTGCAGCGGGCCGGGGCCGATGTCGTCGGCATCGTGCCGGCCGCGTCGGCCGTGTGGGCCGCGATGCAGGCCGGCTGGCCCGAGGGGCGCCGCGGATCGGTCGCGGTGGTCGAGCTCGGCGCGCACGCGACGATGGTGATTCTCGCCAGAGATCAGCGGATCTGGGGCGTGCGGGAGCTGCCGGTCGGCACGGCACAATTCGTTGACGCGCTCGTCGGTGTCGTCGGCGGTGAGCACGGAGATATCCCGATCGACCAGGAGCTGGCGGAGCGCTTGCTCGCGCGCGACGGCATCGTACCGGAGTCCGCGGATGGAGTCTCGCCCGAGGGCGTTCCGCTGGGACGCGTGGCCGCGCTCATGCGGCCGGTGCTCGAGCAGCTCACGACGGAGCTGGCGCGGTTCTTCGATTTTTACAAATTGCAGGTGCATGAATCGGGCATCGTGCGCATTGCGGTCTGCGGGTCCGGCTCGTCGATGAACGGGCTGGCGGCGGCGCTGCACGAAGCACTCGGCGTGCCTGTGGACGCGCCGGATCCGCTGGCGGGCCTGCGCGCCGACCATCCCGCGCAGCTGCGCGCGATCGCGCCTCGCCTCACGCGGGCGCTGGGTGCCGCCCTCGACGCGGGCTCCGGGATGAATTTGCTGCCGCTCGAGCTGCAGCAGGCGCGTCGCCGGGAACAGGCTCGGGATCGATGGCGAGCCGTGCTCGTGCGCGCGAGCGGCTGCGCGGCCGCGGCGGTCGCGCTGCTGCTGGTCGCCTCGATCGCCTTGAGCACGCGGATCAAACAGGCGCGCGCGGCATGGGCGCGCATCGAGCCGTCGTACCGGCAGTATGAGGCGCTCGCGCGTTCGCGCGCCGAGCTCGAGGCGACGACCGCCCACGTGCAGTCGCTCGTCGATCGGCAGCCGCTCTGGGAGGGGCTCTTCAAGGAGCTCAGCGAGCTGACCCCGATCTCCGTCGAGCTGGAAGAGCTGGTCATCGAGCCGATTGCCGGCGACCCGCATGGCGCGATGCACTGCCGATTGAAAGGCCGGGCGGATTCGGCAGCGGGCCATTTGTCGGAATTCGTCGACTCGCTGCAGCATGCCACGTTTCTTTCGCACGCGGAGCTGATCAGCTCCGAGATGAGTGCCGGCGACAACGGCGTGACGCGCTTTGAGATCGAAACGCGCAGCGAGTAGCAGCGGAGCTGCCATGGCGCGCGCGGGAGAGTGGATGACGGAGTGGCGGCCCAACGCGGTGGGAGTAGTCGCGGTATTGGTCGCCGGACTCTTGGTACCGGTCGGCCTGTACGTGGCGCGGCAACACGCGGCGTGGGTGCGCATCACGCGTGACCTGGCGCAAGCGCAGCACCTGAACGAGCAACTCTCCGTCGAGCAGGCGAAAATGACGGATGCCACGCAGCGCTATCAGCGCGTCGAGCAGCGGATCGGCGGCGGGCAATCGATGGCCCGGATTCTCGAGGCGCTGGGCGGGCAGGCGAAGGCCGCGCACGTGGAGCTCGTGGCAGTGCAGCCGCGCGCGGCGGACACGCAGCACCCGCGGTTGGTGCATCTGGCACCGAGCGTCACGCTCCGCGAGGTGCCGGTGACCGTGCAGCTCTCAGGCCGCTACCGGCAGCTTGGTGAATTCCTCGGCGCGCTGCCCGACGCCCCATTCATCTCCTCGACACGTTCGCTGACCGTGACGCGCGCCTCGGGCGACAGCCCGTCGCTGCGCGCGCAGTTGGAGCTGGTCGTGTATCTGCCCGAATCCGCTGGCGCGCCGTGAACCGAGGCACTCGATGACGAAGACCCAGCAGCTCGCGGCCCTCGCCGGGCTGGTCGTCGTGATGGTCGCGGTCTATGCGCACGGGCTCTCGCCGTCGCGCCGCGCCGCTCGCCCCCCCGAGCAACACGAGCCGCCGGCCGTCGCGCCGCCGTCGAGCCCCTCATCGGAACCCGACCTCTCGGTGTCCGCGGCGCGCCACATGCAACGCGAGCGTGCCCAACAGCTCACGTGGAAGCGCGATCCGTTTACGCGCGGCGCGGCCTCCGATAGTTTGGGCGGCCTGACGCTGAGCGGCATCTTGTGGGACGAGAATCGCGCCATGGCGATCATCAACGGCCAAACCGTGATGGTCGGCGAGGAATTCGAAGGTTATCGCATCGTCGGCATCACGCAAGACCACGTCGACATCTCCGACGGCAGCCAAACGTTCCGGCTGAGTACGACACCGTAGAAGTCAGATGTCAGAAGTCAGAAAAAACTGCATAGTCCGGGCGGCTTGTTGTTTTTCTGACATCTGACTTCTGACATCTGGTTTCTGAGTCCTATCATCCTCACCCTCGTTTCCCGGCAGTGGTTCTGATATCATGCCGTGATGACCGCCGCAAAAATCCTCATCGTCGACGACGAAGCCAGCATCGTCGAAGCGCTCGTCTACCGGTTGAAGCAGGAAGGCTTCCGCCCGCTGACCGCCGGCAACGGCGCGCGCGCCCTCGAGCTCGCCCGCCGCGAGCTGCCGGACGTCGTCGTCCTCGACTGGATGCTCCCCGAGATCGACGGGCTGGAAGTCTGCCGCCGCCTCAAGCAAGACGAGGCCACGAAGCGCATCGCCGTGGTGATGTTGACCGTGAAGTCCGACGAGACCGACAAAGTCCTCGGGCTCGAGATGGGCGCCGACGACTACGTCACCAAACCCTTCGGCGTGCGCGAGCTGGTCGCGCGGATCAAGGCGGTGCTGCGGCGCGCCGATGGCTCGTCGACGGATGAAATCTTCCAGGTCGGCGACTTGCGCATCGAGTGGCAGAAGCACGTCGTGCTGTTGAAGGGCAAGCCGATCGAGCTGACCTCGAAAGAGTTTGAGCTGCTGCGCGCGCTGATCCAGGCCAAAGGCCGCGTGCTCAGCCGCGAGCAGCTGCTCGACCGCGTGTGGAGCTACGATCGATCGATCGAAATCGAGACGCGCACCGTCGACCTCCACATCAGCCAGCTGCGCAAGAAGCTCAAGCACCTCGCCGACCACATCGTCACGGTCAAGAATGCCGGCTACCGATTCGATAGCGACCGGCCCTAAGCTGCCGCAACATTCTTCCGCTCCGTTCGCCCGGCGGCTCTTCCTCTTCGCCGTCTTCTCGTCGGTCGCGACCGTCGCGCTGGTCACTATGTGGCCGCGGCTGCATGTGGCGTCTCGATGGGTCGGCGCGCTCGTGTGGTTTGCCGCGATCGGTTGGGCGAGTTGGCGGCTGGCGGCGTCGGTCATCGGCAAGCTCGCCGCGGTCACCGATGCGCTGCAGCGGTTGTCGACCGGCGACCTGCGAGCGCGGGTGCCGGCGATTTGGGGCGCGCGGACGGGCTCAGCGACGATCACCAACGCGTTCAACACTGCCGCCGATTCGCTGCAGCAGCGCGTCGAGTCGCTCGAAGCCGCGCGCAACCAAGCGCAGGCAGTGATCGAAAGCATGGCCGAGGGTGTCGTCGCCGTCGACGATGATGGCCGGCTGCTGCTCATCAATCCCGCCGCGCGCCAGTTGCTCGGCCTGAGCGGAGAGCCGGCGATCGGCCGGCCGCTGTCGGACGTTATCCGCCACCACGACGTTCACGCGCTCGCCCGCCAGGTCATCCAAAGCCGCCAGCGCGCCACGCAGGACCTCTCGATCTTTCAGCCGAAGGAGCGGCAGTTGCGCATCCACGCGCTGCCGTCGGAGCAGGGCGGCCCGCTCGGCCCCGCGGGCATCCTCGTGATTCAAGACATGGCCGAGGCCAATCGGTACGAGCAGTTGCGCAAAGAGTTCGTCGCGAATGTCTCGCACGAGCTCAAGAGCCCGGTGACCTCGATCCGCAGCCTCGCGCAAACGCTGCTCGACGGCGCGCTCGACGACAAGGAGCACAACCGGCGCTTCGTACAGCTCATCGACGACGATGCGGGACGGCTGGGCCAATTGATCGATGACTTGCTGGCACTCTCGCAGATTGAGTCGCAAGCCATCCCGCTGCGACTCTCGCCGGTGCCGCTGCGGTCGCTCATCGAAACCGTCGTGCGGATTCTCCGGCCGGTGATCGAGCAGCGGCGGCTTGAAGTGCGCGTCGATGTGCCCGCCGACCTCTCGGTGCAGGCCGACCCCGACCGCCTGCGCCAGGTGCTCGCCAACCTCGTCGACAACGCCGCGAAATACAACCGCGACGGCGGCCTCATCACGTGTTCCGCGGCACGCGAGCAGGGCGACATCGCGATCTGCGTCGCCGACACCGGCATCGGCATCTCGCCCGACGACCAGCCGAGGATCTTCGAACGCTTCTACCGCGTCGACAAAGCGCGCTCGCGCGATCTGGGCGGCACGGGGCTCGGGTTGTCCATCGTCAAACATATCGTCGAAGCGCACGGTGGGCGCGTCACCGTCCAGAGCGAGCTCGGCCGCGGGTCGGTCTTCTGCATCTTCCTGCCGGGCTGATTGCGCAGCCCTCGATAAACCTTACACAGACCTTACATTCCCCTCACGTACGGCTGACATGCGCTGCCTACGCTGATTGCGGTAGCGAAGACGGGCGTCAGCCATTTGGCAACGACCACGAAAGGACCAACCATGCGACGTCTCCTGGGAATCGCGGCCGCGGTCGCGTTGCTAGCGCCGGCAAGCCTGGCTCGGGCAGAGGATGTAAAAGGCTCGATCCAGATCAAAGGCTCGGACACGATGGTCAACCTGTGCCAAGCGTGGGCCGAAGCCTTCATGAAGAAGAACCCGAACGTCACCGTCGCGGTCACGGGCGGCGGCAGCGGGACCGGGTTCGCGGCGCTCATCGCGCGCTCGTGCGATTTGGCCGCGGCCTCGCGAGCGATCAAGCCGCAAGAGATTGAGCAAGCCAAGCAGAAGGGCTTCACCCCGCAGGAGTGGCGCGTCGCGCTCGACGGCCTCGCGGTCGTCGTGCATCCGTCGAACCCCGTCAAGAAGCTGACGATCGCGCAGCTGCGCGACCTGTTCACGGGCAAGATCACGAACTGGTCGGAAGTCGGCGGCCCGAACAAGAAAATTACGCTCCTCTCGCGCGAGGTGAACTCGGGCACGCACGTTTATTTCAAAGAGAACGTGCTCGGCAACGGGCCTGACGGGAAGTCGCTCGAGTATTCGCCGGATGCGCTCTTGCTGCCGTCGTCGCAAGCGATCGCCGACGAGGTGGCCTCGAACCCCGGCGCGATCGGCTATTACGGCATGGGCTACTTGAACCCCAACAACGCCGCGGTGGCCGTCGCCAAGGATCCGGCTGGACCGTTCGTCACACCCAGCGAAGCGACCGTCCGCAGCGGCGAGTATCCGATTTCACGGCCGCTGATGTTCTACTCGCCCGGCGAGCCGACGGGCGCGGTGAAAGTCTTCCTCGACTTCGTCCTGTCGCCCGACGGACAGCGCATCGTGCACGACACCGACTTCGTCCCGCTCAAGACCCAGTAGTTATGCGTGATCGGCAGTGGGCCGAGCGGCTCATCGAGGTGGTGATCTACCTTTGCGGGATCATCGCGATGGTCGCGGTTGTCCTCATCGCGATCTTCCTCGCGAAGGAAGGCCTCGCCTTGTTCCGCCACGTCTCGCTGCTCGATTTCCTCGGCGGCCGTCAGTGGTATCCGATTTCCGAGCCGCCGCGCTACGGCATCCTGCCGCTCATCCTGGGCTCGTGCTGGGTCACCGTCGGGGCGATTGTGCTCGCGGTGCCGATGGGTGTCGCGAGCGCATTGTTCATCGCTGAAGTCGCGACGGGTTGGATGCGCGAGCTGATGAAGACGGGCATCGAGCTGCTCGCGGCGATCCCGAGTGTGGTGCTGGGCTTCGTGGGCATGGCGGTCGTGTCGCCGGTCGTGAAAGCGGCGTTTCATTTGCCGACGGGGCTGACCGCGCTGACCGGGTCGCTGATTCTCGCGTTCATGGCGATGCCGACGATCGTGAGCATCACGGAAGATGCGCTGACGGCGGTGCCGCGGACGTATCGCGAGGCCGCGCTGGCGCTGGGTGCGACGCGATGGCAGACGATGTCGCGCGTGCTGCTGCCGGCGGCAAGCCCGGGCATCGCGGCGGCGGTGATGCTCGGCGTCGGGCGCGTGATGGGCGAGACGATGGCGGGGATGATGCTCACGGGCAACGCCGCGCGCATCCCGCACAGCATTCTGCAGCCCGTGCGCACGCTGACGGCGACGATCGCCGCCGAGATGGGCGAGACGGTGCGCGGCTCGGAGCACTATGCGGCACTGTTCGCGATCGGCTTGGTGCTGCTGGCGATTTCGTTTGTGGTCAACCTGCTGGCCGCGTCGTTCCTCGGCCGCCGTCGACGCTGATGGCGAGTGCCGCGCATCGACGCGCGTTGATCACGCAGCGCATCGCGTTGACTGTCCTCGGTGCCGTGACGCTGCTGACGTTTCTGCCGGCACTCGCGGTCTTCATCACGGTCTTCGTGCGAGGCTTCAGCGCGCTGTCGTGGGATTTTCTCACGAGCATGCCCACGCAAGGCATGCGCGCCGGCGGCATTTTCCCGGCGATCATCGGCACGATCGAGCTTGTTGGGCTGACCGCGGTGATCGCGCTGCCGGTTGGCGTGCTCGCGGCCGTTTACCTCAGCGAATACGCGCGCGACAACTGGCTCACGCGGATCATCCGCCTCGCGATCGTCAACCTCGCGGGCGTGCCGTCGGTGGTCTACGGCCTCTTCGGCCTCGGCTTGTTCGTCGTCTTCTGCCGCTTCGGCACGTCGCTGCTCTCGGGCGCGCTAACACTCGCCCTCATGACGCTGCCGGTGATCATCACTGCCTCGGAAGAAGCGCTGCGCAGCGTGCCGCAAAGTTTCCGCGAGGTCAGCATCTCGCTCGGGGCGAGCCGCTGGCAAACGGTCCGCCACGCGGTGCTGCCCTACGCGGTGCCCGGCATCGCGACCGGTACCATCCTCGGCATCAGCCGCGCGGCCGGCGAGACCGCGCCGATCCTCTTCACCGTCGCGGCCTTCTACCTGCCGAAGCTGCCGCACTCGATCTTCGACCAAGCGATGGCGCTGCCGTACCACCTCTACGTCATCTCCACACAGATCCCGAAAGTCCCCGAGCGCCAGCGCTACGGCACGGCGGTCGTGCTGCTCGCCCTCGTGCTCTCGCTCAACGTGGTCGCGATGGTCGTCCGCGCCCGCGCCCGCCGTCGACGCCAATGGTGAAGATGGGCGAGATGTCATCGACGCTGCGACTTTGCTGGGTGACGCGGAGCCGGGGCCCCCGCCGCCCGCCCGCAAGTGCCGAGCGGCGGTGTCCCGGCCCTGACCCACAGGAGCGCCGGGCCGCCCCGGCACGAGGACGGACGGCGGGGTGGCGCAGCGGCAGGACCCGGCAAAGTCCCCGG
>Ga0209515_10006015_pt1 | contig 15371 bp, 10 predicted proteins | sample Subgroupgradi54m_FD_187454 | JGI IMG/M metagenome (GOLD analysis project Ga0209515, IMG submission 187454) | Subsurface groundwater microbial communities from S. Glens Falls, New York, USA - GMW60B uncontaminated upgradient, 5.4 m (SPAdes)... ...
CAAATAGAATGGTTTTCATGAGGAATGTCCCGAGGCGCTTGAGGCGCGCAGACGCAGCACATGCAAGAGGTCATGCGCCACCGGCCGGTCCCAGCACAAGATCCCGCCAAGATACGCCAACACCCCCACGCCAGCAAGCACGATGAGCCAACCCGCAGCGAGTATCAGTGTCCCACCCGCCAACATGAGGTGGTGCCGGACAAGCATCATGGCGCCAGCCATGAGAAGCGTGCTCAACCCCGCGGGCCACAGATCGCGCACCAACTCATGCGGTCGAACGCCAACCTGCCGCATCATCGCGCCCAATCCCAGCCCGCAGGATAGGCATGAGGCGACAACCGCCGCCCAGGCCACCCCGAGGATGCTCCCTCTCATTGCCATGCTGACCGACCCGACGCCGAGCACAATGAGCTGGACCAGATTGATAGCGAAGACGGCGCGGGAGCGACCGCAACCCATGAGCGCAGAATCCACCACCGTGCGGACGGTTTCGGCGACACCGTCAATGGCCAGTACCTGCAGGATCCCGGCGGCGACCACCCAATTAGGGCCGTAGGCCAAATGCAGCAGCTCTGCGGGGGCCAATGCGAAGAGGACCGCGATCGGTAGAGCGCAGACAAAAAGGTATTTCGTGAGTTTGAGGAACCCACTCCGCACGACGTCGGGTGCATGCTGGGCCTCTGAAAACGCGGGAAACGCCACCTGGTAAATCCGGCTGCTGAGTTGCGACGCGGCGATATTGGAGAGCCCCAGACACAACGAATAATAGCCCAGCGCCGTCGTGCCCAGCCAGCGGCCGATCACCATTTTGTCCAGGTTGCTCACCATGAAGCCGATGATCCATGCGCCGACCACGTACTTGCCGAAATGGATCATCTCCCTCAACAGTGCGCCGTCAAACCGCCAGGTGGGCACCCAGCCGAGCATCACCCACTGCACCGGAATCGTGACCACCCACCGCAACAGATACGCGATCACCAAACTCCAAACCCCAACGCCGCGTCGCGCGAGAGCGATCGCCACCGCCGCGTAGACCACCATACCGGCCAGGTTCGCGACGGTGCGAATATCAAAGCGCATGGCGCGCTGGATCAACGCACTCGAGACGTTGCCCAGGCTCATCAGGATCAGGGAGAAACCAAGGATCTGAATCGGGCGGGACACCTCCGGGTGCCCCATCCACGTCCCCACCATGGGTGCCGAAACATACAGCAGTGCGCACAGCACGGTGCCGATGACCGGCAGGATGAATAGCGCCGTATCCGCGGCCTCCTCGATGCGGTCCTTGCGCTGAATGATGGCGGCATCCACCCCCAGGTTCTTGAAGATCCCGAGGCTGTCGATGGCGACGAACGCCAGCGCGTAGATGCCGAAGTGCGCCGGATCAAGAATCCGGGCCAAGACGACTGTGGTCCCGAAACTCAGGACCTTTTCGCCCACCGCGTTGAGGAGGGTCCAGCGCAATCCGGAGATCGTGCGCGTGCGCAGACTCGCACTCATTTCAACACCCCATGCGTCACACCGCAAAGGCGCGAAATCCCGCAAAAGCGCAAAAAAAGTGCGTCAAGTGTCTCTTTGCGTCTTCGCGGCTTTTTGCGATTTTGCGGTGATGAGGAAGTTGTGAAACGGCTTCTGGCGCTCATTTAATGACCACCGACTGGTTGCTGTCGAGATTCGGAGACCCCGCCATGCGCTGAGGGGCCACTTGCGCCATCACCAGCAGGACATACGGCTTCACCACATGACCAAGGCGTTGCCACCAGGATGACGAAGGATCAAGCGACCAGCCCACGAAGGGCCACGTGCTGAGCGACCGACCGATTGAGGAGGCCCCCTCGCGGGCCGCGCCTGATTTCATCTGGTGCGCCCCCCAAAGATAACGGTATCGCGCCAGACGTCGTCGGATCAGTCCGCGCGAGTCTCGGGCTTCGGGGTCGCGCAGTAGTCGTTCAAAGATGGCGATGTAACTAGGGTAGACCTTCTCGGGTTTTCCGGACAAACTGGGGCCATGCACACGATAGGATCCGACCGGATCAGGCAAATGCACGATGCGATGGCGGCGCGCAATGCGCAGACAGAAATCCAGGTCTTCCATCGCCTTCAACTGCTCATCAAACCCTCTAACCTCCTCAAAACACCCTCGGCGGACCATAAACGTCGAGGGAGCGGCGGTCCCCCAGTGCACAATCTCGGCGAGCGTTTCCCCAGGAGCCGTCCCCGGCTTGTCTCCCGGCATGGGGGCCCCTGCGCCATCGATCAACCGCATCTGGCCGCTCACCAACCCCACCGCCGGATCCCGCTCAAACACCGCCAATTGCCGCTGCAACTTCTCAGGCTCCCAAAGATCATCCGCATCGAGAAATGCAAAGTACTCGCCGGTGGCAATCCGACAGCCGCTGTTGCGGGCGGCGGAGAGCCCGCGATTGTCCTGCCGAACGTACCGCACGCGATCACCAAACCGTTGCGCCACCTGCGCGGTCTCATCCGTCGAGCCGTCATCAACGATGATAATCTCGGCATCACGCACCGTTTGGCGCAGGGCGCTGTCAATGGCGGCCGGCAAAAACCGCGCGTAGTTATAACATGGAATAATCACGCTCACGCGCGACATGTCCCAACCTCATCAATGACGCGCACCAGTCGACGGACGGAGGCCAGCGCGCCGTTGATCCGTTTAAGGGCAAATCGGTTCTCCGACGGCTGATTGACCCCATGGATGGTGGTGCAGGCGCTGTGAAAGCCGGCGTCGGCCACGAACTGCTCGACGCGTGGAGAAAAATCACCCACCTCTCCATTGGGATAGAAAAAGTGATTGACCGGCACGCCGAGGCGGGCGCTGAGGATGCGCCGGGAGTCCGCAATTTCCTGTTGCGCGTCCGTCTCCGAGACGCGCGTGAGAATGGGGTGCGTCATGGTATGGGAGCCAATACTGACGCCATGCGACACCAGCATCTTCAGATCGTCCCACGATAACAGGAGGTTGCTGATGCCGAGTTCTTCTGGGGTGACGTGGAGCAGTTGTGCGAGCAGCTCCCGCAGTAGTTGTTCTTTGACGCGATTGGGCAGTTGCTTGAGGTAGGCGTCGAGTTGCGTGACCGCGATAAGCCGATCGGACTCGTTGGCCAATACCATGGTGCGGGACTCGCCGGTCGCCGTCTTGAATACAACACGCGGCATCGTTGTCTGTCGAATCGCGTGGCGCAACGCGTCAGGCCAGAGAAAACCCCGGTCGAGACCCTGGACCGTGACGGCAACGGTGGCTGGCAATCGATAGCGTGTGAGCAACGGCCAGACCCGCGTGACGACTTCTTGATAGCCGTCATCAAACGTAAGCGCCACACAGCGGGGAGGCAACCGCTTGCCATCATTGAGTCGCGCGAGAATTTCGTCGAGCGAGAGCACCGCGCAAAATCGGGCGAACATCCGCAATTGCGCAGTGAACACGCCCAGATCCATCCCATAACCTAGCGGATAGTAGGGATCGGGCCGATCCAACATGCGATGGTACATGATGATGGTAAAGTGGCGATCAGGCATCACCTTGGATAACTGCAGCGCCAACCCGCAGGCGGTGGCGCTATTGTGCAGCCGACGCTTGAGCGCTTTTCCGCCAGGCAGCATGGATGTGGCGCGCTGAAGCCAAGTAAACCAGTGAGCGTGATTCATAGTGATTCATGACGCGGCAGAGTGCCTGTGAGCGGCCCCACAGCGCTCTGGCGAGCCTCTGCAACGGTCTCCTTCCCTTCAGACAATCGAAGCGGCTCCCGCCTGCCGGGTTCCCGGCTGACCAGACTACAGAGCATGTGAATCCAGCGGATGAGTATTCCGTACGGCACGCCGGCAACAAAGAGCCAACGCGTCTTGGCATCATATCGATGCCCGAGCCGCCAATCGCGAAGTGAGGCTCCCGGCAGGTTTCGCAAGAGCCAGTACACGCATTTCAACGCGTAGAAATCTCCGTGCAGAATATATTTGCCGAAGCACGCGCCCAATCCGACGGCGTTGCGCCACTCTGTCGCGCTCGCTTCCTTGGCGGTACCGCGAGGCCGGTGGTAGACCACGCAGCGCGGATCGTACGCGAGCGTCTCCCCACGGCGCAGCAGCCGATAGGCCGCGTCCAGGTCTTCCGCAGAACGCAGCGGTCCACCGGCTCCCAAGGCGACGTCAAACCCGCCGATCACCTGTAAGGCTGCCCGCCGGAACACCATGTTATTCCCGTGCCCAATGAACGGACTGCAGGGAAAGTGGTATCGTTGGGGGGAGTCCGCTATCTTCACTGATACCACAGCCGCCCCAGCCTCCGCCTCAAGAGGCAACACGCGCCCGAATATCCCCCCGAGTCCGCCATCAGCGCGGAACGCTTCGCCGATTCGCTGAACCCAATCTGGCGAGACGAGACAATCATCATCAGTGAATGCCGCAAGAGCGCCGCGCGCGACCCGCAAGCCCGCGTTGCGCGCCCGTGAGAGACCCGGCCGCGACTCATAGACGGCGACCACGCGAGACCCGTAGCGCTGCTGGGCGGCACCGATGACCACCTGGGTTTCATCGCGAGAATCGTTATCCACCACGACGACTTCGAACGGGAATCCTGGCGCGGCCGAGCTCTCTAACAGACTCTCGAGCGTGTGGCGCAGCATCGTCGCCCGGTTGCGGGTGCACACGATGACGCTGATCTGCGGCGCAACACCCGGAATGCGCGCTTCAATCGCTGTGCGCCGTGCAGGATACGGCGAACACCACACACCGCGCCAGGCCCCAGCGAGAAAACCAACCGGAAGCCATCGGGTATAGGCTCCACCCACTTCGCGCCGTCGAGCATCTCCCTCGCGGCTGCCACGCCACCACGCACGCCACATACCCGTCCATTCCCACACGGCAAGTTTCAGCGCATAGCCGTCGCCGCGCACCGCGTGCAGCCCGGCAAATGCCCCGAACCCTAACGCATCGCGCCGATGGGTCCCTGCCCACGCCTCGTGCGTGCTCCGGGCATGATGCCACAGGGTGACCGATGGCACGTAGGCCAAGCACCATCCCCGGCGCAACAGGCGATACGAGAGTTCAAGTTCCTCTCCCGACCATAACACGCCCCCAGGGCCGAATAGCGCACTAAACCCGCCCACGGACTCCAGGGCGGCGCGGCGGAAGGTCATATTGTTGCCGAAGCCGATGACCGGCCAACAGGGGAACCGATAGGTCGCTGGGGTCTCGCTGGTCTTCACGGCAACGCGATACGCCGACGCTTCCTGCGGATCGAGCGGGAGCACGCGTCCAAACAGACCGCCGAGTTCCGGCTGGACGGTAAACGCATCAACGATCGCCTCGCACCACTCCGGTGTCACACGACAGTCATCGTCTGTACAAGCGATCAATTCGCCGTGACACGCCTGCAAGCCTGCCGCATGGGCTCGCCCTAATCCCGGCTGTGGTTCGCGCACGCACCGCACGGAAAACGGCAGTCGAGCCGAAGCGGCGGTCACGGCTTCTGCGGTACCATCGCTCGAGCCATTGTCCACCACGACGAGTTCGATGGTCCAGCCTGTGGGAATGCGGCACGCCGCGAGACTGGCGAGCGCCTCTTCGAGAAGCGAACGCCGGTTGCGCGTCCCAATCAGAATGCTCAAGCGTTTGGGAACGACCTCAGTCATCATGGCACGACCCCACCACGGACCGGCAGATCCGAGCCAACAGTGCGCCCTGTTGCTCCCAGGTAAATGCGGCCGCGGCTGCGCGAGCCCGCTGCCCCATAGATGCCCCCCGGTCCGGCGCCGTCAAGATGCCGACCAATGCATGAGCCAGCGCTTCTGCAGAACCAGGCTCGACGAGTCGTCCCGTCTCACCATCTTTCAGTACTTCGCTGATCTGCCCGAGGCGAGAGGCCACGATCGCTTTACCGGCGCCCATGTATTCGAAGAGCTTAATCGGTGAAAAGTAGAACGGCAGGGGCGGCGGCAGCGGTGGATACGGCAATACCGCGATATCCGCCAACGCCAGAAACTCAGGCACGCGCGCATGCGGAACTTGCCCGGCGAAGTGAATCGAGCCATTCAAGTTCAGCGCCGAAGCTTGCGCGGCCAGCGTCGCCCGAACCTTGCCATCACCGACGATGAACAGCTTGGCTGATGGGCAGGCCGCCTGCGCCATGGCGAATCCCTTGAGCAAAATGTCGCATCCATGCCAGGGCTGCAAGCTGCCAACAAACAGGATGACCGGCTCATCACTGAGCCCATACTGCCGCCGCAGCGCTTGGCGGTCGACTGGCGGGCCGAACACATCAAGATAGACGCCATTCGGCACCACATGAAGCTTGGCCGCAGGGACCCGATAGGTATCTGTCAGCCATTCCGCGAGCGTTCGAGAAGGCACATGAATCGCGGCGGCGCGCGACAGATTCTGATGGAGAATCCAGCGGGCGGCCGCGCAGCGCACACGGCCCAGCCACGCTCCTTGCAGGACTTCGTACTCCTCGATGAGAGGAGCATCAACATTCAGGACTAATGGCCGACCGGTCACCCACGATAGGACCCACCCGCTGAGGCCGTACATCCCCTGCCGCTCCCACAGCAGATCGAATCCTTCCGGCTGGCGCGCCCACTGCCCCAACACCAACGCGAGGTTGCGCAGCGGTTCGGTCAGATCCCATGCAATACCGCACGCGTCCTGAACAAACGAGAGCGGTCCCGACTGTCCCCACTGCACCGGACGCGCCGGCTGGTACGACCGCCGAATGAGCCGTGTCACCATACCATCGCGTTCAAGACCGCGAAGAAACTCCGGCACAACAATCGCGACTCCCTCATCTTTCGCCCAATTAATCCACCGTTCAGTGATAATCGCCAACACCCGGATGGGCCGTCGACGACCCTGGGCCTTGCGTGCCACGACCTGTGCGTACCATTCCGCCGTGCGTGAGGCGATCTGGGCGGCCCCCAATCGCTCAGTGACGGTGACACGACCGGCCTGACCCAGCTGTTGAGCCCGCGGGAGATTTTTGAGGAGATCCAGAAGAGCCGTGCGCAATGCAGCCACATCGCCTGGGGGAACGAGCACCCCGTCTGTTCCTGATGTGATCACCTCGGCAATGCCCCCCACCGCAGACGCCACCACCGCACGCCCTGACGCCATCGCCTCGAGGAGCACGTTGGGAAAGTTATCATAGAGCGACGGCACGACGGCGACGTGACTCTGCCGGCGATAGGCCCATAAGGCCGCGGGGTCCTTCTGCCATGGCACGAGCACGATACGATCCAGGATCCCCGCCGCCTGCCATGCATCCCGCAGCTGGTGCAAGAGTGCCACATCCCCGCCGAGAACGGTCTTGTCTCCAGGAGCGCCCACGAGGATGAATCGCGCGGTAGGCAGCTCGCGCAGGACGTCGATGATCGCCTCACCGAGCACCTGGGCCCCTTTGAACCGCTCCACTCGGCCGACAAAGAGGATGGTCGGAGGCGTTGCGGCATCAGGCCACGGGTCAGCCTCCCGCACAGCAGGATCCGCCGGGTTGGGCAGGACCGCGATGCGCCGATGCGGCAAATCCCAGCTGCGGAGGATGAAGTCTGCAAGATCGGCGCTTGGCGAGCTGATAGCGTCCGCGCGGCGGGCAGTCGCACGCTCCATCCGGTCTACAAGCCATTCGCGAACAGATCGAGGGCGCTCGTTGACGGCGTTCAGGAGAAAACTGGGCGTGTGCAGCTTCAGGACCACGGGAACCGTCACTCGACGTACGAGATGGAACGCCTCTGCCCGATACTCGGGCGCCTCGATAATGTCGAAGGGATGCCGCCGATGGAGTTCCGTCACTGTCTGGGCGACGCGCCGACTATACAACCATTCGGACAGCGGGATGAGGTGATAAATGCGGTCCACAAATGGCCCGCGCCACTTCCGCTCCCGGATGCGGTGCACGCGCACCTGATTGTCCTGCCGGGCGTATTCTTCCGGCCGCTCAGAACGGCTGATGACATGCACGTCATGGCCCAACGCGGCCAGGGCGTGAGCCAGCCGGTGCACATAGGTGCCGATACCGCCCCAGCCGGTCTCCGGCGGATATTCGCGAGAAACAAGGGCAATGTTCATGCGATGATCTCTGGAGTCAGGCTGGTGGGCTCGGCAAGCGGAGCCGACGGCCGCCTCAGCGCCATGAGGCTCCGGGCCTCCTGAATCAGGTGACGGTCGAGCAGGACCAGGAGCCCCGCGTAACTCACGACTCCGATCGCGGCCGTGATGGCCAACACCATCGGCGCGGACCAGGCGTGCGCCAGCAGCGCCGCACGGCATAACGCCATCAAGCACCCCATGCCTGCGGCGGCCAACGCGGGCACGCGTACGGCACCATACCAGCACGCCCACGGCAGCCGAATCAACCGGTTCATGACATGCTGAATGGCCAGTGAAAGCACAACGCTCTGCACCAGCATCGTGGTCGCAATGCCGGTGATGCCCCACCGCGCGCTGAAGATCAGCGCAACAATCACGAACGGCACCGTCGCGGCGTTCCACCAAAAGCCGATGTCCGAACGGCCCGCCGCCTGGGTGACGGTCCACACCAGGCTGGTCAGCGCGTGCGCCAATCCGGCGGCGCAGAGCAATTGCAGCGGCGCGACAACCGGCTGCCACTGCTGCCCGTACACGGTCGGGATCAGCTCCGGCGCCATGACGAACAACGCAACGGCGAAGGGCATCGCCGCCATCGCGATCCACCGGAGGCTCTGAAGATACCCGCGCCGCAACCGCTCCAGGTCATCCTGGACCTGCGACATCACCGGAAACAGGACGCGGTTGACAATGGGAGCCAGGTGGGTCTCCGTCAAATGCGGGATTTGATACGCAAAATTATAAATCCCGAGGGTGGCGGCACCCAGGACGCGCCCCGTGATGAGATTGTCGGAATTCGCCGCGAAATACCCGAGAAACCTGGTCCCGAACACGCCTTTGCCGAAATGGAAGAGCTCGCGATAGTGCCGCCAGGACCATCCCACGCTCGGCCGCCACCGGCAAAAGCTCCAGTTCACAATCGAGCCGGTCACCGTGCCGGCCAGCGGCCCCCACACCAAGCTCCAGACGCCGAATCCGCGCCAGGCCAGCGTCAGTGCCACGCTGCCGCGGACCACCGTGGCGATGGTCTGCGCGATCATCAACTCTTTGAACTTCAACTCGCGGTTCAGCAGCACCCACGGCACGCTGCCGATCGGCGCGATCAGAAAGATCAGGGCCATGACGGACAACACGGGCGAGACCGTCGCGTTATGGTAGAAGGCTCCGGCGGCAGGAGCCGCCGCCACGGTCACGGCCCAGAGGAACACGCCGATCATCTGGTTCGCCCAAAAACAGGTCACCAGATGCTCCGGCTCCAGGTGTTTGCGTTGAATCAAGGCCGCTCCGAGGCCGAGGTCGCTCAGCAACTCCGCGATGTCGATGACCAGCATGCTCATCGCAAAGAGGCCGAAATCCGCCGGCACCAACAGGCGCGCCAGCACGATCGTAATGCAAAACCGCAGACCGCGGCTGGACACCGTGGACAGCGCGGACCAGAACGTCCCGCGTACAGCGGCCCGTTTTAGGCTGGACATGTGAGTGCCCACTCCAACCAAACGTTCATCAGCGATATCCGTCAACGCAAAAGAGAAAAGTCAAAAGGCAAAACCACAATTGAAAATTTAAAACCTCCGCTTTGCTCCATCGAAAACCAGCGTTTCGCCCGTACCATAGACATGGGAAGGCTTCGCGGGTGACGCGGAGCCGAGGCCCCCAGCCGTCCGGAGCCGACGATCCACCAACGAACTGTGGCGGAGCGCGGCGCCCGCCCCGGCTCTCGTGAACGGCGGGCCGGGGAGGACGGCTGGGGTGGCGCAGCGGCAGGCCCTGCGAAGCTAGGGGAAATAGGGGTTTTCGACAGAGCAGCTCCGCTTCCTTTTTCATCGTCGAGATGTTGGAAGCAAGGCTATCGGATGATCGTTGCTTGCTATCGTAGATTGTCGCTGTCATTTTGACTTCTACCTTGTGATCTTGCCTTTTTCCTTTTGCCTTTTGCGCTGACTCAGATGCCCCACGAATACACGATCACTGACGGATCAGGCATCACCCATTTTCGGCACCGTGTGACGATGAACTCCCGGACGGCCGGCACGACACAGGTGTCATACGGAAACCGGTCGGCGTCCACCACGATCCAGCCGCGCGGATGCTGTTGCATCACCTGCGCAATCTCTTCGATGCTGGTCACGAGCGGCCGCCCGGTATACCAGTCGTGATAGAACCCGTCCGCTTCCCTGCTCGCCTGCTTGCCGGAATCGCTGATGAGGACATTGAGCAGGACATAATCCGGCAGCCGATGCAGATAGTAGGCGCTGACCAGCGGCACGGACACCAGCAGCTGATCATCGGGCCGAATGACCGGGCGCAGCACCTGGTAGGCTTCTCGCCACTGAGCCACCGTGCCATCAAGACCGGTGCGCGGGGGTGCTGCCAACAGACCGAGGACAGGCGGTAGCAGCAGAAAGCTCGCCGCCACCGGGGCTAGCCGACCCAGCGCCCCAGGCCGTCCGAACGCAACGGACCGGCGCAGCCATGACGCCAGCGCCCCCACCCATCCCGCGAGCGCTCCCCCCACCATGAGCCACATCACGGGGATGATCTGTAAGAGATACCGCTCGTTCTTCCAATCAAAAATGAACGAATGGAGCAAGAAAGGGACAAGGGCTGCGCACCCCAGATACCAGCCGCGCGGTCTATCTTTCAGCCCCCACCACGCCAGCGCCGGCAGGAACAATCCCACCAGATAGGGATCCACCGCCCAGAAATGGCGCAGGTAAAATTCGGCGTCATAGCGCCACTGGGCGGCGTATGCCGGCGCCCAATTCATTTCGTGCCAGAGGTGCTCAACGGCGTCGGTCCGAAACACCATGACCGCGGCGGCCGCCAGTCCCCCCAGCACGGTAAGCACCCAGTAGGTTTTCCGGCGCGTGAGAATGGCCTGGATGACCACATAGGCGGCGACGCCGGCCAGCAGATCAACCGCCAGTTTCTGGAGCATGAGTGCCAGCAGAAATCCAAGGCCGGCAAGCCCCCACCACATCCACCGCTTCCATTGAGTATACCTGCCCTCAAGCCCCTCATAGAGGGCGTACAGCACCCCTATATAAAGGAAGTGAAAGAGCGTATACATGCGGCAGACGCGGCTCATTTGGAGGCCGTAGGGGTCCAAAGCGAGCAGCAGCATCACCACCAGCGCCGCGCCGCGGCCCCACCATCGCCAGGCCATCCAGCCGGCCAAGAGGACCAGCCCGATGCCGAAGAGGACACTCGGCAGCCGCGCCGACGCCTCGGAAACGCCGAACCACCGAAATCCTTCGCTCACGATCCGGGTATAGGGCAATGCGCGCGTGTAGAGCGTCCCCGAGGGCAGCCGCGGCTGACCGCTCTCCAGCAACTGTTGGGCGGCGACGACGTGCAGGTACTCATCGAAGTCGAGGCTGACGGCCCCCAATCGGGCCAAGCGCACGACGCTCGCCACGCTGATGACCAGCACGACTCCCACGGCCCATGCGAGCCGTTGCGACCGCGTCATCGCTTTACCTGCTGAGGCTGAAGCCGCGCCCATGTCCATGTGATGTTTAACCCGTAATTCCATAAGGTCACCGGGATGGGGCCGACGCCTGGGCGTCATGATGGTGGGTGGCACACGCTTGCAACGTGCACGGCTCGTTCCTTACCCGCCGCGCAGCGATCCAGCCATACAATCTTGGGCCGACGGCGGAGGCAAACGGCGCGTAGAAAAGAATGAGCAGCGGCCACAGCGGCGGCAGCGCCTTGAGCATCTCGCGGTAGGCAAAAAATCCCTTTTGGAGCGTCCCGTCAGAGAGCAGGACGTGCATGTCCTGCCGGCACGCGTCCAACGATACTTCAGGATGGCGGGCGGCAAGGCGCGGCCAGGCTGTTTCCAGATCGCTGAACACCAACTGCTGAAACCAATCAAAGGTCTGCAGGACCGTCATTGAACGCATACACAACGGACACTGCCCGTCATAGAAAATCTCTACCGGCTTCGCCCATCCCCAGGACTGGAGCCGTGCCACCGCCTGGCGAGCTGCCGTGGCCCACGGAACAAACACGCAATAAATCATCATCAGTTGAAAAAACGCGGCGTCCATCGCGACATAAATCCCGTAATGAAATGCCAGGCCCACTGGCACATACAGCCAGGCCAGCCATGGAAAGATGACTGCAAGGAAAAACGTGCCCTCAAAGAGCATCGTCAGCCAGGACAACCCGGCGACGAGCGTGTGATGGCCGCTGAACCAGATTCCCAGCGGCTTGTTCCAGCGCAGGCCGTCTTCCATCAGGTAGTACTGCAAAGTCTGCCCGTTCATCCACGCGAACCCGCCGTGGTGCAGCTTCGACATCGCGCAGGACAGATAGATGAGCGCGCAGACCCACTGGATCACGAGCAGCGGCCATCGCGCAAATTCGCTGCGCGCTTCCAGTACCGGCCTTGACTCGAATCGGTGCCGGCGAACGACCTGGGACAGGCGGCGCCGGAGATTATCCACAGACAAAGCACCTCCAGTTGGGCCAAGCGCCAAGACCGTCAGCGCGATCATCATAATCGCCTCGGGATGGTGGAAGTCGCCGAACGAGTAGAGATAGGCGACCATAAGCATGTTGCCGAGCGCAAACAGCCCAAGGCTCCGATTGGTCCAGACCCCGATGAACGCGAGGACCCCTGCCAGCACCGTGCCCCAATAGCAGATGTCCAGTGTCGCCAGCGCTGGACGGTAGTTCCAGAGTCCGGCTACCAGCGAGCGTGGACCGGCCCACCCCAGCGGAAGCGTCAGTAGGCGCAAGACCGGCAGGGGGTGAAAGAGCACATCCGGCAGCGTGGCGTGATCCGCAAACTCGGCATGCCAGTTGTGGTGGAGCAGCTTGAACAGCTGCAGCCCCACAATGAGCAAGCGGCACACGGCTAATGTAAAGAGCGGCGCCGGCTGGAACCAGTACGATTCCCACCGCCTCCAGAGCGTCTTCATGGCGATGCCGTCTTATCGAGACGGATGACATTGACCGTCTTCGGAGGGAGTTCGTCCGCCCCATGCGCGGTAAACGACACGGGGCGATTCTCCAGCCGGACCTCGACCATTAACCGGCTGTTAAGATGCTGATCATGCGCCAGGTAGCGCCGGAGGTCGGTCACCTTATTTTTGCGGACAGCCTCTGCCGGCCCCCACAGATATTCCCAAAAGTTCATATTCAGATCATCGGCGGTGATCGGCACCACGGTGCCGTTTTCCAGTGTTCCGAACAGCGCGTAGCGGTTGATCGTTTCGCCCCAGTGATGCGGCCAGGAGTACATGGGGTAACTGACAAAGGGCCACCCGAGGCGCTCAATGGACCTGAACGTCGCAATCCCCTGCAGGCCCAGGATGATGAGAATCACCCCTGAGATCAGAAGTTTCCTGCCGTGTTCCCGATTCATCGTGATCATGAGGCAACCCCTGCGCGGTGCGTCATGGTTTCCGGGCGATCACGAACAACGAGAGGCCGATAGGAAACAGACATCGGTTCTCCACCGCCATGTACCACCATGTGAGAACGCGGTTGAAGGACGACCCCATCCATCCGGTTGAACCGAACCGGAACCCATCGGAAATCTCCGCTCGGAGGCCGCGCTCGATGAAGGCGTACATCGGCAGGGCGGTGAAATTCCAATACCGCATCGTCTCCACCTCAAAGCCATGGCGCGTCAGCAGCCCGCGCAGGCTCGACCGGGTGTAGCGGCGGAGGTGCCCCAGCGATTGGTCGCGCTTGCCAAGGAGCGCGGGAAACGCCGGCACGTTCAGAATGAGACGGGCTCCGGACCTGAGCACCTGTGCGATGTCGCTCATGGTTGCCTCGTCATCGTCCACGTGGTTCAACACATCCAGGCAGACGACCGTGTCAAAACACCCCACCCCGACTTGCTCCACGAGCCGGGTGAGGTCCCAGTGGTGCGCAATCGGCGCGGCGATGCCGCGATTCCGGGCCAGTGTATTGGTCTTCTCCACCGCCCCGAGATAGGCATCCAGCGCCGTCACCTCCATGCCGGCAACGGCCAACTCCACCGCCAGCGTTCCGGTAATGCAGCGCATGTCGAGCACGCGGGGCCCACAGACGTATCGCTTCGCCAGCTGTACAAGGCTCTGCCGACGAAAATCGTGGTCATAGTGGATGTTCACGGCCTCGTGCCACCGCATGGTGTCAATCGTCATCACAAGGTTCCGTTATACCTTCAAGGCCGGCTGCACGAGTTACACAAGATGGTGATAGCTGAATCGCCACCAACCGATGCCCCATATATTAATGAGGATAGAGAGCACGACCAGCGGAATGCGCGGAAATCGCAGCGTTCCCGCAAATCCAATCGCCGTCAAGATGATAAGAAATGGGGTGTAATCGAGCGTATATCGGACGCCGAACTGGGCGAATCCATCCCAAAAATATACGAGATACAGTGCGCCTACACACGCGACGGCCAACCAGGCCGCCATCGCGGGCGTGTTACGCGTGATCTGTCTGACGGAAGGGAGCACGAAGAAAAACGCCGGCGTCGTCAGCAAGAGGCTCATACCGTGCAGATTCGGCTTGAGATAGGGGAAACTTCCCAGCCAATCCGGCGGGGCGAGCACATAGGTATACAGGTTGTGTTTGAGATAGCGCCAGCTGAACAATCCGTGGGCTCCAGTGAACACCTTGCCATAGCCGTTTTCGAATGCGCTGCCGAAACGCGCGAAGTTATACCACCCATTAAACGCCAGAAACACCAATACGCCGGCAGCGAACCATGCCGTCCGTGACCAGGATCGGTTGTTGCGGTTCATCATTATGAGGAAAAACGGCGCTGACACCAGCACGGCGTTCCGGCTCAAGACGGCCGCACCCAGCAAGAGACCGATGACAAGTCCGCGGTTGCGACTGAGCACCTCGCGAATCGCCAGCAATAAGAAAAAGACCGCCGCGATTTGCATAAAAAACCATGTCGTGCCCCAGATCGCCGCGTGGAAATGAACGGTGCCAAACGCAAACAGGGCGGTCAGCCACATGCTAATCGTCTTGTCAGTTCCGAGGCGCCGCAAGATGCCGTACATGAGCGCCACGTTGATCGCCCCTATCGCGATGCCGACAAGTGCGGGATCGAACGCGATGCCCCAAATTGCCACAAATGGCATCAGGAGAATTGCCGGGATGATGCCGTACCCGAAATAGTGCCCCCCATGAAACGAAATCACTTCAATGAGATCAGGGGGAGGATTCTGAACGGAGAGTGAGCCGTGTAGGAAGGCATCGGCCATGTAGACATAGTGCTTATCCTTGATTGGGAGATGGTGACTCGCAAGCCA
>Ga0209515_10006016_pt1 | contig 15368 bp, 12 predicted proteins | sample Subgroupgradi54m_FD_187454 | JGI IMG/M metagenome (GOLD analysis project Ga0209515, IMG submission 187454) | Subsurface groundwater microbial communities from S. Glens Falls, New York, USA - GMW60B uncontaminated upgradient, 5.4 m (SPAdes)... ...
TCCGATCTCATCAACACCTACACCAAGGAGTACGCCAAATACGATGGTTACAAGGAAAAAATCGTCCACGGCACCAGCAGCTACTACTCATCCGGCGACACCACCGAAACGTTTGATGTCAACGGCAACCTGATCCGCGTCGAAGACCGCTTCGCCACCAACAAGAACCGCGACTTCATCAACAACAGTTCCGGCCAGATCCTGCGCAAGATCGAAAACGGTCAGACCGAGTATTACTACTACGCCAATGGCGCGCCGATTGGTTCCAGCGGGGGTACCGCCGCCGACTTTGATTACAACTACACGCCGGTCTCCGCCAGCTACCCCGGCAGCATCCCCAGCAGCTACACCGTCAACAACGGCGACACCCTGCAAGGCATCGCCATGGCTGTGTTTGGGGATGCCAGCTTGTGGTACCTGATTGCTGATGCCAATGGGTTGAGTGGCAATGGGGATTTGAAGGTCGGGCAGAGTTTGACGATTCCGAATCAGATTACGAACGTGCATAACAACAGCGGCACGTTCAAGGTGTACAACCCCGGTGAGATTGTGGGGGATACCACGCCGACGCTGCCGGATCCGCCACCGCCGCCGATGCCGAAGGCGGGGGGAGGGTGTGGGGGGATTGGGATGATCATCATGATTATTGTGATGATCGTGGCGACGATCTTGACGGCGGGGGCGTTGGCTGGGGCGACCGGCTCTTTGGTCAGTATGTTCAGTACAGGCGTGAGCGCCTTGAGCGCGGGGATCAGTGGTGTCGGTCTTACGGGCGCAGCCTTGGCAGGAACTACAGGAGCCTCAATGCTTGGTGCCGCAGGCTTCGCCATCGCCGGGGCTGTGGGCAGTATCGCCAGCCAGGCGGTTGGTATCGCGATTGGTGCGCAAGACAAATTCTCCTGGTCGCAGGTGGCTATTGGAGCGATCTCTTCGGTGGTGGGCGGTGCCTCCGGTAGAATGGTGGGCGATACATTTGGTAAGGCTGGCACCTTTGGCAACGTTGTTGCCCGCGCCGTCGTGGGCAATGTGGTGAGCCAGGGCGTATCAGTCGCCGTGGGTCTGCAAGATAAATTCTCATGGCGTTCGGTGGCCGCTTCGGCGGTTGGTGCTGGGGTGAGTTATGGCGTCAGCAGCGTAGCGAACGACGTCTTCGGCAGTAGCGCACTCGGCAGTATTGCTGCTAAAACCGTCACCGGCATTGCTGGTGGCGTGGCGCGTGCCATGGTGATGGGCGGCAAGATTGAATATGCAAATATTGCCGCCGATGCGTTTGGCAATGCGCTAGGGGATGCGATTGTGGCGGAGACGCGGATCGCCGGGGCGGAGCAGGCGATGACGGGCTTGTCTGAGGAAGGGAAAGAAACCTATAAGGCGATGATTCGGGGTGGTGCTTCGGATGACGATGCGCGCAAGCAGGCCGTTGATGTGGAGAACCGTAATGCGTTCTCTTATTGGGGGGATATGGAGGTGCCTGCCGATGAGCCTGCCGGTGAAGCTGCGTGCGTTCTGACGCCAGCCCAAAAGCGTGCCTTTGCCATGGGCATGGGGCCGCGTACCAATGAAGACGCAGAGCGTATGCTGGCACTGCGTGCCAGAGAACTTTCTGCAGCGGATTCTGATTATTGGGGGGCGATGGATAGTTCCGAAGCCCCAGCCCGGAAAACCTATACCGTGCAACGTGGCGATTCGGCAGCGCGCATCGGGGCGAATCTCTATGGCGATGAGCGCAAGGGTCTGGCGTTACTTGCACGCCTGGGTCTGAGTAACAGCAGTTTGCGAGCAGGTCAGACTATTGATGTTTCTGCGGATGATTTTAGTGGGGCAGAGGTTCGGGCGGGTGGGCGGGGGATTGCTGAATATTCGGCGGCTAGGCAGCAATCGACAGTAACACCGTTGACGGACGTTGATCTTGCTCTGCTCAGTAAATTCGCAAGTGCTCATGTAGGCTCCGGCGGATCCAGTGAGTTGCCAGCTACCGAGCCAGGATGGGTGGTCAGATCCACAGAGTCTGTTTCAGACGAAGTGCAAATAGCCAGACGGACGTTGTATATGCAGAATTCTAGTGCGACTTCGGGCCCAATATTGACGACTGGGGGAGCCAGGTACTACGAAGAGAGGGGGTTTGGTGCAAGGAGTATGCTCTCATCAAATGTGGGATTCTCTAATGCGGAAGGGGGAACCGGAGAATCTGGGTACGACAAATTTAGTAAATGGGCGCACATAGGTTTAAGTGGGGCTGGTGCTTTTCCTGTATTTGGCGTTGTGCCAGATATAGTTGATTGGCTATATACGGCCGTGGAAATCCCATTCGGAAAATCTACAGGTACTGATTTGGCTTTAGCTACCGGAGGGATTGCGGCAACTGTAGGCCCTGCTGTACTTGATGGCCCTGCCGCAGTTGCTAAAATCGCTGCCCGTATGGCTAAGTTTGGCAAGGGGGCAAAGGGAGTAGGAGCATTTGCCGACGAAGCGAAATTGATCGGCCACTTCAATAAACATGGAGCGGAGTTCGGCACCAAGAGCGCAAGCGAATACCTGCAAGTTGGCCAAGACATCATGCAGTACGGCCAAAAAGTCGAGTATTTGTACAAAGGCGAAACTCGAACTGGCTTTGTTCAATTCATGGGAAATAGAGCCAATGGTCAATCCAAGTTTGGATTCGTCGGCACGAACGCGGACGGTGCAATAACGACCATCCATACCGAGAGTGGCAACAGCTTATGGAAGATGCTCAACAACGGCAATATCGATAAGGTAATAAAAACCGTACCATGAATTACTTGGCCCAAATAAAACGTTTAAGCGACGATGTGGAAGAAGAAGTGGTTCTGCGCATTAATGGCGTTGAACTCACATGCTTTGCAACCGTGTGCCCTTACAAAATTGAGGAAGGGGCGTCTTACCAGGTCGAATTGACTGCACAGGTGTTTAACGAATACCTGGTTAGTGAGCTTGACGAAGAGGCGTCACCCTCGATTGTTCAGATCGGCGACAGCTTCTCTCATGTGATTACGGGAAGGTTGAGCGGCAATCGTTTGGATGTCGGCGACATCGTGTTTGAAGACGATGTACTGCTAAGTGACTTTGGCTATCTTGAAGGAAAAATGATTGCGTGGAAGGTTGATCGCATAGATGCCGAGTTTCTTTCTGATGATTAGCTTATAGAAAGAAGAAAACCTCTCCCACCCGCCTGTAAAAAATAGCAAAAAGGGGTCACAAGCAAAAAGGGGTCAGGTCTAACATTCCAACATTCCTACCACAAGCAAAAAGGGGTCAGGTCTAACATTCCAACATCCCTGCTATACTCCCCACCATGTCCAGACCCCTCCGCCTAGAATTTGCTGGTGCGCTGTATCACATCACCTCGCGGGGGGATCGGCGGGAAGATATTTATTTGAGCGACGAAGACCGCAACGACTGGCTGGAGGTGCTTGGAGTGGTGTGTGCCCGGTTTAACTGGGTGGTGCATGCGTATTGCCAGATGACCAACCATTACCATCTCCTGGCCGAAACCGTCGAAGGCAACCTGGCGCGCGGGATGCGGCAGTTGAATGGGGAATACACCCAGCGCTTCAACCGGCGCCATGGGCTCACGGGGCATCTGTTTCAGGGGCGCTACAAAGCGATCCTCGTGCAGAAAGAAACCTACCTGCTTGAATTGTCGCGTTATGTCGTGCTCAATCCGCTGCGCGCCAAAATGGTCAAGTCGCTCGATCGCTGGGCCTGGAGCAGCTACCCCGGTACGATGGGCCAACAGGCTTGTCCCGTATGGCTGGATAGCGATTGGTTGTTGCGTCAATTTGGCGCACAGCGGAGCCGCGCCCGCCAGAAATATGCCGAATTTGTGCTGTCCGGGAAAGGCGTACCCAGCCCGCTACAGGAAACCCGTCATCAATTGTTGCTGGGTGACGATGATTTTGTCGCGCGTCATGGGCAGAGTACGACGCAAGCGTTGCGCGAGTATTCCAAAGCACATCGGCGTGCCTTGGCATTGCCACTGACGCACTACGAAACCGGGTTCGAGAGTCGCGATGAGTCGATGGCGCGGGCGTATTTGTCCGGTGCATACACGATGGCGCAGATCGGCGCGCATTTTGGGGTGCATTACATGACGGTGAGCCGGGCGGTGCGGAAGTTTGAGGGTTGAGTGCGATTACCCTGGCGTATTTGTCCGGCCAGCATACGATGGCGGCGATCGCGGAACATTTCGAGATGCATTACACGATGCATTACACGATGGTGAGCCGGATTGTGTCGGGGTATGAGCGATCGTAAGATGTCATGTGAAACCGCGCAATGCGGGATTAAACCACCGTCGAATAATGTCATGTTTCTTTTCAAGAAAAATCGCACCGCCACGGATCCGCTTTCTTCTCAGGGCAAACTGAACCTGCGTTTGAGCGGGTTTTCACAGCAGAATCATCTGTCGCTCGACGAGGTTGTGCGTGCGGTTGATCGGCTGCCGAGCTTTCATCTGGAGGGGCTGCGCGAAATTTGTTATTTGACGCCAGCAGAAGCGGCCGAAGAGCTGGCTGATCTGCCGGGCGAACATACGGATCGCAAAGCCGAGTTTGTGCAACGTGAACGCAGAATCCTGATGTACGGTTTTGAAAGTCGTGCATTGTTTTATCACGTGCTGTATCACGAGATCGGGCATTACGTTTATTTCCTGGTGATCAGCAGTGCTTTGAAGCAGCAGTGGGTGACGCAGACGTATCCGAAGTCTGTTTGTGTGACGCCCTATGGGACGTTCAGCGCCAGCGAGGATTTTGCCGAAACCTATGCCTGCTATGTGCGCGATCCGGAGAAATTGAAGGCAATTCCCGAGAAATACTCCTTTATGCACCATCTGGTATTTTCCGGGCAGCCGGTCACGCTGAAAGAACGTCAGGCGCGGGGCTAAACAAATCGGCAATTTTGTGGATAACTTCTAAGTACATTGCATGCAACGCGTACTTTTTGGATGGGATGATGAATGAATAATCTGGAAGAATTTGAGTCGGATGAGTTGACTGCGCTGGCGCGTCTGGATATTGAACAGGGGCGGGTTGAGCAAGGTTTGGCGAAGCTGAAAGCCATCCTCCGTCAGGCCTCGGTTCCGCCTGAGGCGGTGAGTATGGCGGCACGTTTGTATGCGCAGTTGGGGTTGTTCGATCGTGCGCTGCCGCTGTTTGAGCACTATCTGTCGATTCGGCCGGGTGCAGTGGAAGAAACCTTTCAATTGGGTATGGTGCTGCTGGACAAGGGTAATGATCGCCAGGCATTGGAGACCTGGGAAGGGCTGCTGAGAGAGCAACCCACTTTCCCGCCGGGCCTGTTTTATTGCGCCATGGTGTTGCGCCGGGAGGGTAAAATAGCCGAGGCCAGACGCAATCTGGACGTATTGTTGCAAACGGCGCCGGCGGATAATCTCTATTGCGAACGCGGCCGGGAGTTGCTGCAAGTGATCGAGCGTGAGGTCATTCAACCATCCTCCTTGCCGGCGTATCAAGCGTGATTTGCCGGAACATTCACAGGAAAACAAATTGAACGCTGCACTGGAAACTCGTCTGGAAAAACTGTTCGGCTTTCTCGAAGCCGACCCTGATAATTACCCTTTGCTATGCGAAGCGGGCGATTTGTGCCTGCAGGCGGGCGATCGGGTGCGCGCGCGTCCGTTGCTGGAGAAAGCGCTGGCAATGCATGCCGACGATCAGGGGGCGCAATACCGGATGTCGGTGCTGCTGTTCGGCGAGAAGGATTGGGATGGCAGCCTGGCGCTGACGCAGAGGATTCTCGATGCGGGTGAGCAGCATGCGGCGGTCAGGTATCAACATGCAGTCACCTTGATACGGCTGGCGAAATTCGCTGAGGCTGAGCCGTTACTGGCTGCCTTGCTGCAGGAATCGGGCGATTTTCCGGAATTGCCGCACCTTTATATCCGCACACTTCACTACTTGGGCAAGCTGGAGGAAGCGACCCGCTACGCTACCGAGCACTTGCAGAATCAGCCGGACGATGCTGTGGCGAACGGCATGCTGAGCTTGCTCTATCTGGATCAGGATAAGTTCGACGAGGCTGATCAGGCGGCCAAATTAGTACTGACGACGGCGCCTGATAATCTTGATGCGTTGATTACCGCGGGCTCGACATCGCTGGCCTATATCAAGGGAGAAGAGGCAAAGGAGTTGTTCGAGCATGCGATCGAAGTCAGCCCGAAGAATGGCCGTGCCCGGCTGGGGCTGGGCTTGAGCGGCATGCTGGAAGGTAATTTGCCGCAGGCTGCCGTGCAGTTGGAAAAGGCGGTAGAGTGCATGCCTGAACACCTTGGCTCCTGGAATACGCTGGCCTGGGTGCAGATATTGCAGCGCAAGCTGGATGCAGCCGAACGCACACTGGAAAAGAGCCTGGAGATCAACCGTAACTTCGGTGAAACCTACGGGGGCCTGGCAGTGGTGGCGGCGATGCGCGGCAAGTGGGATCAGGCCAAGATACTGACTGAGAAGGCGCTGCGCTTGCAGCCTGATTCCTTTGCGGGCCGGTTTGCCCAGAGCTTGCTGGTGGCGCAACGCGGCCGGCCGCAGCAGGCGAGCGCGATGATTGATGCCATCCTGAATAATTTCACCACGCCGGGCGGTGAGAACCTGACTGAACTGGTGCGCCGTTTTGCGGCGAAAAAACAAAGCCATCCGGTCAAGAACGACAAGCTGCATTGATTAACCTATTTACGAGACAGACGCCCATGGACTTACAAACTGCCGATCTTGATGTGGATGAACTGTTGCAACTTGCCATCCAGGCCAGCCAGACCGATCGCCACGATCAAGCGATTACGTATCTGAAACGGGCGATTGAGAAAAACCCGGAGAACGCCAACGTGGTGTATTTCCTGGCAGCCGAACATGCACAGATCGGGTTGTATGAACGCGCAATGGAAGGGATGGAGCGTGCGTTGCAGATTGACCCGGCGCTGCATACGGCACGGTTCCAACTGGGTTTGCTGTACTTGACGTCGGCCCGCGTTGAGCCTGCGCTTGCGACACTGGAACCGCTGACAACCCTGGGCGACGATAGTTATTTCGCCTGTTTCAGTCTGGGCTTGGGACATCTGATTCGCGATGAGTTTGCCGATTGCAAACGCTTGCTTGAGCGTGGTATTGAATTGAATCAGAGTAATGTGCCGTTGAACCAGGACATGCTGAGAATCATCGAGGCGATCAAGGACAAAGTGGACGGTTCGGCTGAGTCAGCCGGTAGTGACAAGCAAGAAGCTGGCGGCAATCTCTGGCTGTCGGCGTATCAGAAAGACGAAGATGATGGCAAGCAACATTAAAGCTGTTTGATCGCACAGGATAGATGACTTCCATCACCACACTCGATTCAACGCTTGCCGCCCTACGCAAGACGGTGGCGGAGCGGGCGGCGGCAAAAAAATCCGCTGGTGTCGGGCAACAGAAGACCGATGCCGTCCCGACTGGAAAGACTGAAAAAGCGCAACAGGTTCGTCAAAGAATCAGGAACCGCCTGGCTGGACTCGACCTGAGCCAGCCACAGCAGCAGGAAAAGGCCGCCACGGTTTTTCTCGAAACAGTATTGGCCAATGAATTCGGCGCAGAGTTGCTGGAAGACCCGGTGTTTCATGACCTGCTGGCTGAAGTGCGCAATGCCATGCTGGCAGATCAGGCAACACAAAAAGATTTTTTGACGATGCTCACTGAGTTGAGAGACTCGGCCTAAAGATTATTGATGTTTTCATGCATGATGAAAACATTGAAATCGGAGCACAGTAGGGCGGAAAAGCGCAGCGCCTTCCGCCGTATGTTGTTCTAATCCGCATCACATTTTGCTGCGACACATACGGCGGAAGGCGCTGCGCTTTTCCGCCCTACTGGTTACTCCACCACTTTCACATCGGTCACGAAGTAAGACGTTTCACCGAAGCAATTGGTGGGTAGTCCGACATGCTGTTCATAGGTGAGCGCGACACGCTTGCCGACGACAGTGTTGATACGTTGCGCGACGGCCTCGTCGCGCACGGTGAAGTGGAAAATTTCCGGCAGCGTCCCGGGCAGCGACACCATCGCCAGTTCGCCTTCCCAAGTCTTGCAGACCCAGCCCTTGTGCGAAAGTTTTTGCACATAACCGGCGCGTTCGCCGTCGGAATAACTCCATGACAGGACGAGCCAGGTGTACAGGGCGGCCAGTCCGAGCGTGAGCGCGAGCACCACAAGCGCGATCACTTTCGCGCCGCCGTGTTGTGTCTGGTGCGATTTCAAGTTCAACATAGGATCCCTCTCGGTTGGTATGAAGTGTAGGGCGGAAAAGCGTAGCGCCTTCCGCCGAATGTGCGTCAAGAAAAGGTCATGCCAACGAAAGACATGCGGCGGAAGGCGCTACGCTTTTCCGCCCTACAAGACTACGGTCAGTGCTTGTAATATTCCTTGAACCAGACGGAAAAACGTCGCAAGCCCTCATCGAGCGGCGTGTTCGGCGCAAAGCCGACCGCTTGTTGCAGCCGCGTGGTGTCGGCGTAGGTGCGTACGACGTCCCCCGCCTGCATCGGCAGAAAATTTTTCTGCGCGGTTTTCCCGAGCGCTGTTTCAAGGGTCTCAATGTACTGCAGCAGTGCTACCGGCTGGTGATTGCCGATGTTGTAGATGCGGTAGGGCGCGAAGCTGGTGGCGGCATCGGGCCGATCACTGTTGAAGGCCGGATCCGGTTGCGCGGGTTGGTCGAGCACGCGCAGCACGCCTTCGACGATATCGTCCACAAAGGTGAAGTCGCGTTCCATCTGACCGTGGTTGAAGACGTCGATGGGTTTGCCCTGCATGATGGCGTTGGCGAACAGCATCGGCGACATGTCGGGCCGGCCCCAGGGGCCATAGACGGTGAAGAAGCGCAGGCCGGTGGTTGGCAGGCCGTACAGATGGCTGTAGGTGTGCGCCATCAACTCGTTGGCTTTCTTGGTGGCGGCGTAGAAGCTGACCGGGTGATCGACGGCATCGGTTTCGCAAAACGGCACCTTGGTATTGGCGCCATAGACGCTGGAACTGCTGGCATAGACCAGATGCGCGGTTTGGCGTGCGCGGCAGCCTTCGAGCAGGTTGGTGAAGGCGGCGAGGTTGCTCTGTAAATACGCGTGCGGATTTTTCAGCGAATAGCGCACACCCGCCTGTGCGGCCAGATGAATGACGTGCGTGATGTCCCGTTTGAACAAGGCTTCACTGGCCGCGCGGTCGGCCAGATCCATTTGCACAAACTGAAAATTCTTGTGCGATTGCAAGCGCGCCAGCCGCGCCTGTTTGAGCGACACATCGTAATAGTCATTCAGATTGTCGATACCGATCACGCGCTCGCCGCGCGCCAGCAGGCGCTCAACGGTGAACATGCCGATGAAGCCGGCGCAGCCAGTGACGAGTGTGCTCATTATTTTTTATTCCCTGAAAGTTGCAGTGCGTAGCACTTGGCGTATTTGATCATGCCGAAGAAACTGCCAATCGCAATGTGCGCAAAACCCGCCAGGCCATCAAGAAAGCCGAGGCGGAAAATATAAAAACGCAGAAAACGCGCCAGTGGTGAAGCGATAATTTTCAGCGCACCCACTTTTTTTCCGCGGGCAAATAATTCGTTAGCCTGCAAGGTCGTGTAGCGATTTTGCTTGTCGATATAACTGGCCAGCGTGTCTTGCGAATGGTGCAAGAGATCGCCCTCCAGATCGCCGACCGGCACGTCGCTGACGACATTTTCATGCACGGGGACGGGCGCCCAGCGGGCGGCGCGGCGGTCGAACAGACGCGTGTTCCAGTCAGGATAGCCCTCGCCGTGACGCAGGTAGCGGCCGAGAAAACGGTTGCAGCGGCGCATGCGATACACGCGCTGCGCCGGCGCGGCGAGCGTGTGCAAGATGCTCGCCTGCAATGCCGGGCTGATGCGCTCATCGGCATCCACGCACAGTACCCAATCGTGGCTGGCCTGCTCGACGGCAAACTGCTTCTGCGGCCCAAAGCCCAGCCATTCCTTGTCGATCACGCGCGCGCCAAGCTGCTGCGCCAGCGCCACCGTGCCATCGGTGCTGCCCGAGTCCACCACCACGATCTCTTGCGCAAACGCCAGCGAACGCAGGCAGTCGGCCAGTTCGGCGGCCGCGTTGCGGGTGATGATGACAGCGGAGAGGGGCGGGGTCGTTGCGTTCATGGAGGGTTGGAAAAATCAGGCTCCCGGATTTTACCTGCTCGCTATGGCTTTGGGTCGGCTTGGTACAATCCAGCGATTGTTGGGGCTTACCGCGTGAGATGCAGCGCGTCCCTCACCCCGCGCCTTTGGCGCGCCCCCTCTCCCGATGGGCGAGGGGGCTACCAGTGCGCCGTCACTCCCCTCTCCCGCCGGGAGAGGGGCTGGGGGTGAGGGACGCTTTGAAACCATTTTCAAAAAATCCAGATACAGGAAAACCAGTGCGCGTACTGATCGTCAAAGTCAGCTCCATGGGCGATGTGATTCATGCCTTGCCGGTGGTGCGCGACCTCAAGCGCTTCCGGCCCGACATCCAGATCGACTGGGTGGTGGAAGAAGCCTTTGCCGAAATCGTGCGCGCCCATCCTGACGTGACGCGGGTGTTGCCTTATGGTTTGCGGCGCTGGAAAAAGAAACCGTTCGTGGCCGAACATTGGCGCCAGTGGCGGGCGTTTCGCCAGAGTTTGCAGGCGCAACCGTATGACGCCGTGTTTGAATTGCAAGGCTTGTTCAAGACCGCACTGCTGTGCCGCACCGCGCAGGGAAAAAGCTTCGGCTTCAATCGCGTCGCTGCCAAAGAGCCGCTGTCGGCCTGCCTGCTGGATGCGCCGTTGCCGATCAAACTTGATACCCACATGATTGAACAACTGCGTTCGGTGCCAGCGCAGGCACTGGGCTATACCGTACAAGGTCTGCCGGATTTCGGCCTCGATCTGACACCCGTCAGCACCGACTGGGCGCCACCAGAACACCCCTATGCCGTGCTGCTGCACATGACCGCCGCCGACTACAAGCTCTGGCCTGAAGCGCACTGGATCGAACTGGCGCGTGCATTGCTGCGTCAGGGATGCACCCCCGTCTTGCCCTGGGGTTCAACGGCGGAGCAGGAACGCGCTGCACGTATTGTCCAGGCGGCCGGTGGTGGCGTGGTCGCGCCGCGTTTGGGACTGCTCGTCTGGGGCAAGATCATGCAAGGGGCGCACACCGTGGTCGGGCTTGATACCGGTCTGTCGCATCTGGCGGCGGCCACCGGCGCGCGCACCGTGTTTTTGTTCGGCGCCACGCCACGCTGGCGCATCGCACCGTACTGGAGTGAACGTCACGCCACCCTCGGCGAGCCGGGACACTGGCCCGCTGTGGCGGATGTGCTGGCGGCGCTGAAAGCATTGGGAGCGACGGCATGAAGTATTGGGTGCATGCGTGGTGGTATGACCTGCTCTGGTATTGTGCGACGCCGCTGATCGCCGTGTATCTGCTTTGGCGCGGCCGCAAGCAAAAGGAATATCGTCAGCACTGGGGCGAGCGTTGGGGCTTCTACGCCATCAAGTCAGACGCGCCGCTGATCTGGGTGCATGCCGTCTCGGTCGGTGAAACCCAGGCTGCGCAGCCGCTGGTCGAAGCACTGCTGGCGGCCTATCCCAACCATCGCATCCTGCTCACCCACATGACGCCGACCGGGCGCGCCACTGGTGAGCGGCTGTTTGGTGATCGTGTGTTGCGCTGTTATCTGGCCTACGACTATCCCTGCGCCACTGCGCGTTTCTTCAAACATTTCCAGCCCGTGCTCGGCATTCTGCTGGAAACGGAAATCTGGCCCAACCTGTTGCGTCAGGCCCGGCAGCGGGGTGTGCCGATGGCGCTGGTGAATGCGCGCCTGTCGGAAAAATCGGCGCGCAAGGCGCACCGCTGGGGCAGCCTGATGCGCACGGCCCTGCGCAGCCTGCGTCTGATCGCCGCGCAAACCCCGGCCGATGCGCAGCGTCTGCAGGCACTCGGCGCGGCCCACGTGGTGGTCACGGGTAATCTGAAGTTTGATGTCGCGCTGGATGAATCACTGCACCAACTGGGCTTGCAATGGCGCAACGCGATCGACGCCGGAGATAGGGAAAACACCAGGCAGCCCCGCCCGGTCGTGCTCGCCGCCAGCACCCGCGAAGGTGAAGAAGCACTGATCCTGGAAAAACTGCCCGCACTCGCGGCCGATGCTTTGCTCGTGCTGGTGCCGCGTCACCCGCAACGTTTTGAAGAAGTCGCCCAATTTCTGCACCAGCAAAACATTCCTTTCGCGCGCCGCAGTCAGTGGCAGCCGGGGCAGGCAATTGCCGCCAGCGTGCGTGTCTGGCTCGGCGACAGCATGGGCGAGATGCCCGCCTATTGCACCGTCTGCGACGCTGCCTTCATCGGTGGCAGCCTGCTGCCACTCGGTGGGCAAAATCTGATCGAAGCCTGCGCAGTCGGCAAACCTGTGCTGATCGGCCCGCACACTTTCAACTTCGCCCAGGCCAGTGAACAGGCGATCACGGCCGGTGCTGCCCGCCGTGTCGATGACGCTACCATGCTCATGACGCTCGCCAACCGCATCCTGCAACAACCGGAAAAACAGGAAGCCATGGCCAGCGCCGCGCTGGCATTCAGCCAGCAACATCGCGGCGCGACGCAGCGCACGATGGCGCGGTTAGCGGGTTTGCTGACCGGTAATTCAGACGCGGCTGCGGGCAAGTCGTAGGCTGGGATGCAATCCCAGCGGATGCCTGACATGTTTTATAACGTTACCGCGCACTGCTCGCATTGAGTGCTGGGATTGCATCCCAGCCTACTACTACGTGCCTATTGCCCCAAACGCTGCGCCAGCAATTTCCAGTCTTCGGTATATTTTCCGTTTGCCTCGTCCCAGGCGGCATGCGCAGATGCTACCCGCTGGCGTTCGGCATCCGTGCGCAAAAGTTCCATCAGCTTGTCCGGCTCTTTCTGACCCAGGCCAGTCAGCACCGAGCGTGTGGCGCCACCGCTTTTGGTTTGCACACTTTGTGGCGGTTCGGAAAAGATACTATCGGCCGAGGAAGTCAGCCAGCGCGGCGCGCCCAGAAAACGTGGCGGTACTTCGGCCGCCGAGCCATAGCTGGCCGTCCATTCCACCAGCGGGCTGGCACCGGCGACGTTGTAAACGTAGTGATGCGTATGACCACTGAGTTCAGGCGTGAAACGCTCAATCATGCGACCGTCTCTGGCACGTGTTTCTATCGTCAGGGATTGGCCCAGCGGCAGCTCAATCTGCGTTGAAGAAAACGCGGCAACGGTAATTTTTTGTGTGGCGATCTGCACCTGCACTGTTTGGCCCAGACCGTTATAGATCGACAGCGGCATGGTGCTGACGGCAATGTTGCTGAACCCCAGCACCGCGCCCACAATCCCGCCCGCGACCAGCAGCCGTGCACTCGCCGGCAACCAGCCGTCGGCGGTCTGGAAGCGATCCCACCAGCCGAGTTTCTGCTGACGTTTGCGTTCCTGACCGGGGAGTAGCGTTTGGTATTGATCGGGCGCCTGGCTGGGGCTGGGTGCAGATGCGGGGCTGCTTTGTTGCCGAATATGCGTCGCCAGTTTTTCTTCGCTGGCCAATAATTCTTCGAGCGCAGCATTGGCGACGCTGGCGAGTGCGCCTGCTGCGGCATTCACCCAGCCGTCGATGACGCGCATCCATTCGTTGATGTTGTCATTGCTGGCGGGGGGCAGGGTGAATTCCTCCAGCAGCGCGGCCCAGCTTTCGGTATTCAGACGTGCGCACAATGCCGCATCCAATTGCAGTGCAGTCTTCTGCCGATACACTTGTTCGAGCACCGCATGCAGCATATTGGCCGTCCCCAGCAGACGCTTCAATTCACGGGCGCTGACCTTGCCGTCGGCCGTGACCACCGCCACCACGTTGCCCAGCAAGCCTTGCGCATCGCGCAGATTGGCCTCCGTGTGCTCGGCGTAATGCAATACCTTGATCAAGCCGATCAGATATGCGCGCCAGCCACCGCCGAGTAATTCAGCCGCGGCCAAATGTGCACTGCGACACTGACGATCATGCGTGAGAATGCGCTGGCGCACCTGCGCTTGCTCTTGCGTTACCTGCTCAATCGCACTCGGCAACTGGCGCCGACCAATCTCGCGCCCGCGAAACACGATGCGCCCACCGGTCGCCTGATACACCTTGTCGCGCAGTGCTTGCAGCGTGGCGCGTTCCTCATTCAGCTCACGTTGCAATTCAAGGTCTTGCGCCAAGGCGCTGGAATACAGTTTCGATAGTGCCGTCAGCAGATTGATTTTTTCATCGCCCTGATACAACTCCTCAGGGCGTGCGGCATAGCGTGTCAATGCTCGGCCCAGGTAGGCTCCCTTGAAATGGGGTGCGTATTGCAACAGGGCATAACGTTCCTGCAATGCTTTCAAGGTGTCTTCAGCCGACGTGGGCGCCGCCTTGATCTCACCGATCATGGACGCGATCACACGCTCCTTGAGCGTGGCGGTGTCGTCAAACAATTCCCATGCGCTGCGGGCATCGTGCGCGGCGGGAATGTAGTGGCGCTTGGCGTTCTCTTCGCGATCCGCATTGGCCGGATGGGTGGACCACATCTGCGGCGGTTGCGCAAAGCTGGTTTTGAACACACGATGCGCCGCCATCTTTTCTTCATTGGACGGCGGCACTTTGCCGTACTGTTCGTCGCCCAGAATTTCCCCCACCTTGTCGATGATCTGCGTTTGCACAGCAAACAGATCGTGTGGCTTGCGCTCCTGGCGCAACTGCGCATCAGCAAAGCTCAGTGTTCTACTCCACGCCTCATCGGCCGCCTGCAGCTTGTGCAAGGCGTGCACCAGCTCATCGCTGCCAGTCAGCGACACCGCCACCAGATCTGCCTGAAATTCCATCTGCCGCGACAAGGCCCGCTGCGCTAGCACCACCAGGCGCAACAGCGTATCCATCAGCGAACGAATCGACCAGACGATCAAGGACAGCAGCCAGCCGATCCAGGCCAGCCGCAGGTCAATCCGGTTGAGTCCTTGCAGAAACTTGTCCAGCGCATCCCGTTTGGCAATCACATGCGAGGCAATCTGCTGGGCGATATACACCCAACTGCCGATGGCCATGGTGCGCTGTGCGAAATGGCCAAACTCGTGCGCCAGCACCGCCTTCATTTCGCTCAAGGTCAACACATTGACCAGCGCCAAACCGATCTCAAGATTTTTGCGCGAAGGAAACAGCAGATTCAAAATCGACAAGTCATAAAACACCGCCGCATTCACCCGGGCCGACAGATAAACGCGCTTGGGACGCGGCGCGCCCGCCTCATCCGCCAGGCGATAGAGAAACTCAAACAACCGTGGCTGCTCCGCCGCCG
>Ga0209515_10006017_pt1 | contig 15368 bp, 16 predicted proteins | sample Subgroupgradi54m_FD_187454 | JGI IMG/M metagenome (GOLD analysis project Ga0209515, IMG submission 187454) | Subsurface groundwater microbial communities from S. Glens Falls, New York, USA - GMW60B uncontaminated upgradient, 5.4 m (SPAdes)... ...
AACCGTCTACCGGAATGGTCTCACCATAAATTTTGTTCGCCCAGCCTGCGTAGTATTGGAAACACTCGATCGTGGAGGGAATGTCGACCGACTTCGAGTCCTGAATAGGTTTGCCGTTATCCAAGGTTTCAAGAGCGGCGAGCTCGTCCTGATACTTTTCAAGAAGCTCCGAAATTTTCCAAAGAAGTTTACCTCGTTCTTTAGCGCTGAGTTTCGGCCAGACGCCTTCCTCAAAAGCTTTTCGAGCCGCTTTCACGGCCAGATTCACATCTGCTTCGTCGGCTTCAGCCACTTGCGTGATGACTTCTTCAGTCGCCGGGTTGATGGTGGGAAAGGTTTTCCCGGAACGGGCTTCCTGCCATTTGCCTCCTATGAAAAGTTTCCCTTGGGGAAGTTTGACAGGCTTTATCTTCTTCTTTTCTACGGTTTGAACCATTGATTTTTCGTTACCTTCTTTGTTCATTGCCAATCCTCTGCCGCCGCGGATTGCAAATCGAGATTCCGAAAGGTGATGCTTTGCGCCCCATATTTTTCCATTTCCTCAATGGCATGTTTGGAATCTTCCGGTTTTACATTCACACCCCGAGAGGCATCGGCCAGAAAAAAAACTTGAAGCCCATAATACAAACCATCCACCACGGTTGAACCCACACAGTAATCTGTGGCGAGCCCTCCAATAAAAAGTTTGCGCACGCCTTTCGAACGCAACCTTAAAACGAAATCCGTGCGATCAAAATCGGAGTAGGCATCATGATCGATCTCACAGCCTTTGGAAATGATCTCAGCCGCGGCAGGCAGGTTGAGGTCCGGATGGAAATCAGCACCGGGAGTATTCTGAACGCAGTGAGGCGGCCAAGGACCTCTTGGCTTGAAGGAAATATGTCCTTTCGGATGCCAATCACGCGTAATATAAATGGGAAACCTTCTTGTCTGGAAAATCTCAAGGTATTGATTCATCACCGGGACCACAGCCTCCCCATCTTTAACGGCCAGCGCTCCGCCCTTGCAAAAATCCCTCTGAATATCCACCGCGACAAGAGCGGACTGACGATCAATGAGAACCCTGGGATGAGCCATTTTCTCCCACCTTGACTCCTAGAATTTCCAGTTCTTTCTTCAACTCAGGCGCCGAGCGATAATGAATCGTTGGAATACCCAAGGCCCGCGCCACCTCGGCATTTTCTTCCATATCATCCACAAACACCACTTCCTCAGGTTTTGCTTCCAATTTCCTGAGTACCAGCTTAAAAAGTTCCGGGTCGGGTTTGCGCATCCCGACTTCATGCGACGGGAAGAACGCCTCAATCAACTTCAAGATTGGGAAATTCTCAATCCAGTAGCGGAAGTGCAGATCCGTTGTATTCGTGATGGCCGCCAGCCGGTACCGCCCCTTCAAAGCTTGGATCAAATCCCCCACAGAGTGATTGAGCCAGAAAATATCATTCCAAATATCTGCAAAAGTGTCAAAATCAATTTTGAAATCAAGCTCCTCCTTCAATTTACCATAAAATTCCTCCGAGCTCACTTCACCCTGGGAATAAAGCTTTTCCAATTTCGAGAAATAAAAATGCTTCTCAATGGTCTCAATAGGCAGGCCGGTCACCTCGGCAAACCGCCTCGCCGCGCGGAGATAATCGAAGTGGAGGATAACATTTCCAATATCAAAAATAATGGTTGAAATTTCCAAGCCGGATTTTTTCATGGCGGCAATTATACCATTTAGCTGGAAAAATGTTGCGGTTAATCTTATAATGTCCCCTCTTATTAAGAATGCCTAAGTAATCGTTCAAAAGTTTCCATGCATTTGGCTGAATGACAAATGGGCTAATTCCTAATGTCAAATAAATCGGGGAAATGACAAATAAAAGAATAAAAAGTTTGCCGGCTTGGGATTCTTTTCGACTGGTTTGTCATTTGGGATTAGTCATTTATTTGGCATTGGCTCATTTGGGTTTTGTCATTTGACTGAAACACTCAGAAACTTAGGTGCGTTAAGGAATGATCATGACTACGTTCAACATAAAGCACAAGAGCAAAGACGTTACCGAGGGACCTGAAAGGGCGCCGGCACGGGCTATGCTCCGGGCTGTCGGTCTGAAAGACAAAGATCTTCAAAAGCCCTTCATTGGAATCGCCAACACGGCTTCCGAAGTGACACCCTGCAATCTTGCCCTTTATCAGATTGCTCACAAAGTTAAGGCCGGCATCCGCGAAGAAGGCGGTGTCCCGTTTGAATTTGGGACCATCACTGTCAGTGACGGCATTTCCATGGGGACCGAAGGCATGAAAGCCTCGCTCATCAGCCGCGAGGTGATCGCAGATTCGGTTGAACTTGTGGCCTTTGCGGAAAGATTCGATGGTCTGGTCACGCTGGCCGGTTGTGACAAAAATCTGCCCGGCACTTTGATGGGTATCATCCGGCTGAACATTCCTTCCGTTTTCATTTACGGCGGACCTTCTCTGGCCGGCCGCTATGAAGGCCGTGATGTGAATATTCAGGATGTCTTTGAAGCCGTGGGTAAACATGCCAAAGGAAAGATGTCTGATAAAGAGCTTCACGAACTCGAGACGCAAGCCTGTCCCGGTGCCGGAAGCTGCTCGGGCATGTTCACCGCCAACACCATGGCCACGGTTATTGAAACGCTGGGCATGATGCTCCCCGGGACAGCATCGATACCTGCTGTGGATCCAAGACGGCTCGAAACTTCTCTGGAAGCCGGCAGGCAGGTAATAAAACTTCTCAAGCAAGGAATACGGCCTCGCGATATTCTAACCAAAAAGGCTTTCGAAAATGCCATTGCCGCTTCGGTGGCCATCGGAGGCTCCACCAATGCTGTGCTGCATTTGCTGGCCCTGGCTCAGGAAGCTCGTGTGAAACTCACTCTAGATGATTTCGAAAGAATCAGCCGCAAAACACCGCATATCGCCGACATGAAACCCGGCGGCCGTTACGTGATGCCCGATCTGGATAAGGTCGGCGGCGTGCCTCTCCTGTTAAAAATACTGCTCGATGCGAAACTCATCGACGGCGACGTGCTCACGGTCACCGGTAAAACGCTCCGAGAAAATCTAAAAGCCATTGAGGTGAGTCTCTCGGAAGGAAGGCAAGTCGTTCATCCTATTGAAAATCCCATCCACACGCAGGGGTCCTTGGTAGTTCTCAGAGGCAATCTTGCCCCCGAGGGAGCCGTGATGAAACTCACGGGAAGCAAGGATCTTTACTTCAAGGGTCCGGCCAGAGTCTTTGGCCGTGAAGAGGACGCTTTCGAAGCAGTCACAAAACAGAAAATCCGCCGCGGAGATGTGGTGGTCATTCGCTACGAAGGTCCGAGAGGCGGTCCCGGCATGCGCGAAATGCTGGCCGTGACTTCAGCCATTGTCGGGCAAGGAGATGAGGGAGACATTGCCCTGGTCACGGACGGACGATTCTCCGGTGCGACACGCGGACCCATGGTGGGGCATGTTTCACCCGAAGCCGTTGTGGGGGGACCTCTCGCCGCGGTAAAAAATGGGGACACTATTATCATCGATATTCCTAAACGGAAACTGACACTTGATATTCCCCAGACCGAGCTTCGGGCGAGGCTTAAAAAATGGAAGCCGCCTCAACCTCATTATCGCCACGGCGCCCTCGCCAAATACGCCCAACTCTTTCAGTCCGCCTCGAAGGGGGCGATCACAGTCGTTAGCGAAAATGCGAGATGACAAACTCCAAATGGCAAATGAATCTGTACAAACGCTTGCTAATGACCCATCGAAAAAATGATGTGCTTAGATTAGACGCTTGGGATTTTTCTGATTCCTTTGGATTTTGTCATTGGGATTTTGGATTCTTTTTCCGTTTCGTGCTTTGATGTATCGATCTGTGATTCTCTTTAAGACTACCTCACTCCAGCATGAATGTTGAAGCTATTCTCTTGGACATCGACGGCGTCCTGGTGGACGTTCGGAAATCTTATCTTGATTCCATCCGCCAGACAGTCAACCTTTATCTGGAGAAAATCCTCCTTGTTCGATCAGGTTCGAAACTGCTCCTTTCACGCCAGGATGTGAATCAATTCAAACTCCTCGGAGGCTTCAACAACGATTGGGATACCGTTTACGGTCTCCTTCTTTATCTTCAGTCCCTGCTCGAGAAGAGAAACAAAACTTGGGAAGCCACAAGCATCGATGAGCTGAGACGCCTTAAAAATCTTGGGAGGCTGGCGAAGCGCGTTCCTTACCCCTGCGGCGTGGCAGAGATCCTAACTCTCGTCAAAGATTCCGGTTCGATCATCTATGCGCTTGCCAAAGATATGTTTCAGGAAATTTATCTCGGCGAGAAACTATTCCGAAAAAGCTACCGGAGGAATCCTCTGTTCACAAAATCCAAAGGCCTGATTCATCTTGAAAAGCTTCTCATTCCCCACAGCCTTCTCGCCGCTCTGAAAAAAAAGGGGGTAAAGCTTGGCATCGTGACAGGGAGAACGCGTTTTGAGGCGGAAGTTGTTTTGAAAAGATTCGGTCTCCGCAAACTATTCAAAGCCCTGGTGAGTCACGACGAGGTGGAGCGCGAGGAGAAAAAGCGGGGCGTTAGTTTGCGTAAACCTCACCCCTTTTCTCTTCTATTGTGCGCCAAGAAAATGGGGGTTCGCTCTTTCCTTTATGCCGGCGATTTGCCGGACGATATACGGGCGGCCAATGAAGCCAGGAAAACACTTCGCGTCTCATCCTGCGGCGTTCTCTACGGACAGGACTCTGTCAAAATCATGGAAAGAAGGCTGAAAGAAGCCGGAGCAGATTCCCTGATACGCCGACCCGCCTCACTTTTAAACCTGATCGATCAGAAACGGAGCCCCACGCCTTTTCATCCCGCCAAAGGCGAGATAAAATTCAGAATGCGGCGTTACTTGCTGTAGGTGGCAAACGAGGACGGGGTTTCCCAGAGAGTCACTTTGGTGACGGGAAGGCCCCGTTTGACGGCGTATTCAAAAATGACTCTGGCGATATTCTCGGCGGTGGGATTCGAGGAAAGAAGAAAAAAGGGTTCCCTCCGTCTGCGTAGAATAGGGACAAAGGTGTCTTTCTCGTGAAGAATCATCCGATGATCGAGATTTTTATCAATCCAGTCCTTGATCACGGATTTGATTCTTTCGAAATCGATCACCATGCCGCGTGCATCAAGACGGCTGGCTGAAATTTCAATCTCGACTTTGCCATTATGCCCGTGAAGCTGACGGCATTTGCCCTTATAGTTCAAAAGTCTGTGGCCGTAGCAGAAATCAATTTCCTTGGTGACCGCGTACATGACATTTATCCTCTTGCAAGCAACCTAAGTAGCATTTAAGTTTCTGAGCCTTTCAGTCAAATGACAAAACCCAAATGACGTAATGCCAAATGAATAACCAATCCCCCAATGACAAACGATAGCCCGTCAAAAAAATCTAATCGTCAAACGGCACCATTTCCACATTGGTTATTTCCCCGATTTATTTGCCATTTGGGATTAGCCATTGGTCATTCAGCCAAACACACAGAAACTTTTGAACGATTACTTAGCAGTTGCAAACATCCCATGAGACCTATGATTCATAGGCTTCCTTGCGGTGTTTCAGATCAAGAATCATGACTTTGCTTTCTGCCTGTTTGGCGAGACAATGAATACGACACCGCCGCGTCACTCTTTCAGAATAAATTCCCCTGAACTGACCCATCAACCTTTTTCCAATTTGAGGCTGTTGGGCTATTTGAATTAACACGCGTTCAGCAATTCGTTTCAGGTCTGAGGAGAGCTTGGTAATAGCTTCTAATGCTTCAGGAGTATAAATCAGCTTAAAAGACGAACCCACGACAAATCAAGCTTTAGGCTGAGAATGACCAAAAACATCTTCGTGAGAATAGAGCTTCCCTTTTTGTACATGCTTTAAAGCGCTCGCTAACCTCTCAACTTGCTTTTTGTCACTGAGCACTTCGAGAGTCTCCAGAAGCGACTCGTACTCTTGCTCGCCGATTAATCTGGCAACCGCACGACCCCCAGCAGTGATAACAAAAGACCAGGCACGATCGTCACAGGCTTTAATCAGAGTATAAAGCTTTTTCCTGGCATCCGTGACTGGCAGGACCTTATTCTTTTCCATGGGAACTTTCCCCTCTACGTACGTTTAAGTGTACGCTAAAGAATATCACAAAAGTATTTTTGAAGCAAAAAATATTTCCACATCGCTCACGTGATCCTTATAATCAATGGTATGGCTACGAAACAATCTAAAATCTGTGTGCTGGCAAGCGGCGGCATTGAAAGCTCAGCCCTCATTTATCTCTTGACCAAACAATACAGGCAGGTCTTCCCCGTTTACATCAGCCACGGATTCATCTGGGAAAACGCGGAACAATACTGGCTGAAGAAATTCATCCGAAGCTTAAAAACCCCTTCGGTTGAACCTCTCACCGTTTACCATTACCCTCTTCAAAAGATTTATCAAAATCATTGGGGTTTTTCAGGTGAAAAAGTGCCGGGCTTTTTCTCTCGTGATGAAGCCGTTTTCCTGCTGGGCAGAAATCTTCTTTTGCTTTCGCTGGCGAGTATCTTCTGCTACCAAAATAAAATTCCACGGATTGCTCTTGGGATTCTGGCAAGCAACCCCTTCCCGGACAGCTCTTCTCATTTTTTTACAAGTCTGGAGAGAACTTTTAGAATGGGTTATCAAACCCCTCTAAAAATCGAGCGCCCTTTCTCGAAGCTCAAGAAAAAGGACGTGATTTGTCTGGCAAAGGGGGCGCCTCTGGAACTTACTTTCTCCTGTCTCAAACCACGGGGACGATTTCATTGCGGAAAGTGCAATAAATGCGCGGAACGTGAAAAAGCATTCAGGGCGGCGTCAACAGGTGACGGGTGATCTGGTATCTGGTGACCTTGGTATGGCAAACGCAAACATACTTCCTTTTCCTTCCTGAGATTCAACCCAAATCTTTCCGTGATGAAGCTCCACTAAGCCTTTGGTGATGGAAAGACCGAGGCCGTATCCCATGCCCCGGTCGCGGTCGCCGCTTTCAAATTTCTGGAAGAGGCGTCCCAGCATTTTCTCATCCATCCCGGAGCCCGTGTCATGAATCTCGAAATGAGTTTCCTGGCCGGCGTCCTTGACCACAAGGGTAATCTTTCCATCCGGTGGAGTGTGTTTCAAAGCGTTGCCCACAAGATTGATGAGACATTGGACGATTCGATCCCGATCAGCCACAAGCGTTAGGTTCTCGGGCTCGAGAATTTTATGAAGCTGAATTTTCTTGTCGTGAAGCCTATCCTCAAAAAAAGCGGCCACTTCGGAAACCAAACTCTCGGCCTCAAACTTTGAGGCATGCAGTTCAAGCTTGCCTGACTCAAGCTGGGCCATATCCAAAAGATCATTCACCAGCCGATTCATCCAATCCACGGAATGTTGGATACGCTGCAAGACTTCCTTTTGATGCGGCAGAAGTTCTCCCGCACTCCCGCCCGTAAGAAAATCCGCGTAGCCGTGCATCACAGACAGAGGCGCCCTTACCTCATGAGCGACCATATTCACAACATCCGTTTTGAACTGGTCGAGTTTTCGCAACTCTTCGTTGGCCGCGCGGAGGGCTTCCGTTTTGGCAGTGACTTCTCTCTGAAGCAGCCAGTTCCAGAACCAAAGCACAAAAATGACGGCAAATAGAAGCGCGCTTCCCGCTACGAGATAAGGAAGATAATCGCGAAGATCGCGGCGGGGCTCCAGAGGTTCAAACCATTTTTGCTTGAGCTTTTCATATTCTCCCGAGGCTTTGACGGCAGCCAGTCCTTGATTGAATTTAGCAAGCAGCGCCTGATTGCCTTTCTTGACAGCGAAACAAAAATCTAAAGGTTCAAGAGGCTTGCCCGCAGCCTTCAAGTTGGTAATGCTCAAGGCCTTCATATAATACAGGGTGGGCAGTCTGGCCAGCACGGCCGCCTCGGCACGGTGAAGGGAGAGAAGCTTCACGGCATCGCGCAAAGTTTTCGCCAGTATCAAATCGACACCTATTTTTTGCTCGAGTAGAAATTCATGCATCATGTCGCCCCTGACGGCGACTACCCGACGGCCCCTTAAGTCTTCAAGGGAATGAATGCCTTTTTCTTCTTCCCAAACAAAAAGGGAATGATGGACCACGCTGTGAGGATTGGAAAAATCAAAAAAGCGGTCACGGTCTATCGAATAGTACATCCCGTCGACGGCGTCGATTTGTCCCTGTTCAAGGTTTTTCTTGACGACATTCCAATCCCCCATTTCAAACTCGAAGGGAAAATCTGCGGACCGGGCGATGGCGCGGGTAAGATCGATTAGAAAACCGGTTGGTTCGCGGTTGAAATTCTTCCAGGAAAATGGCGGGTCATTGTCCGAAGATCCGATCAGAATGTGTTCAGAAGAAGGCTGGTTAGCGGCAGGAGAATTCTGGCTTGGCGGGGACGAATCTTTCGATACCCCATCGGCTGAGGCGGAGAAAACACCCAGCCAAATCAACGCGGCGAAAAATGTGGCCAGCCTCAGAGATCTCTTCATAAGGAAAATACTCTATAAGAGTACTTGATCTTCAAGTGCAAATCAAATCAAGAAAAGAAGAAAAGGGGTCACACCTATTTTAACGAATATATAAATGCGTAAAGTTTAAAATGAAAAGCATAAAATAGGTGTGACCCCTTTGCCCTAGCAGCCCGGGGCGTGATGAACTCCCGTGCGGGCAAGCGTAAGCTGCTGAAGTTCTTCGGCAAGCTCAAGCGTTTTGTGAGACGCTTGTCTGGCTTGCTCACGCAAGGGTTCGGTTTCGGCATATTTTTCAAGAAGCTTTTTGCCGAGCAAGTGATGAAAGGTTTCGTCAGGCTGAATAATTTCAGCGTAAAGGCGCGCCGTGTTCTCATCTCCCGCCGCACGGCAAAAATCCATGAATTGTTCGTTCTTGATAAGAGCAATCGCTTCACGGGTGAACTGCCCTGCCGCCACTCTCTCCACCGTTCCAGTCAGCGCCGCCAGGTATTGAAACAGAGGACTGTATCCCGAAGCAAGCGGTGAGAAAACCGTCAAATCCTCACCCAATTCCTTCAGCCTTTCCTCAATCAGATGGTAATGTTTAGCCTCATCACCCGCCTGTCTTGCCAATCCCAATCTTACGTCCACCTCAGATGTCGTAGGAAGCCAGCGCACGGCAAGTTCCGTCGCTTCCATTTCATTTTTAAGAGCGATCTTCAAGAGACTTCTCACACTCATTCTCTCATCCAGCCGAATCGCAAGAGGACACTTCAATTGAGAAAGGACTTGCTCGTTCTCGCGTTCCAGCTCCTCAACAAACTCCTTCGCAGTCATAGAAGAGACCCCTCCGTGTCGTTTTGAAAGTTATGGGCTCAAAATAAACTTGTGGGAAAAGCCGAAGGCTTTTTCATAAACTCGTCAAGTCTCTCGCCCCAAGTCACAGGAATTTCATAGGTCTGGAAATCTCTTTCCGATTTGAAGAAAACCCGTGAGTGTTTCCTGCCGTATTCAAAAACATCCTTCGTGATTCGGACATCGTCAAGGCAGTATTTTTTCAGCTCATCCATTCTGCCTTCACGAAAAAGTCTCACCGCTTCCCAGCCGCTTCCGCTCTTGCTCTCCTTCAGCGTGGCCACGGCAAGGCTCTGGAGTGTCACTCGATGCCCGCGCACTTTTTTGATTTCCTCCAAGAGATCCAGGACCGGCAAATTCGTAACAGCAATTCCCAGATAGGGCTGAAGCACGGCCAGATCAAACGATTTGATATTGAAACCAATCAGAAGATCCGTCTGAGTCAGATATTCCTCGAGCCTCAGAATCTCATTTTCTTCAAAGGTAAGATAAGAATCCGTAGGATAATCGTAGAAACCCGCGACTGAAACTTTCAGCTCATGAAGCTTATCTCTGCCCACTTCGCTGAAAGTCTTCTGGGTTTCCAGATCAAGAACCGAAAGACGCATTGTGGTCAACTCTGCCCAACCTCCTCGTCAATCCTCCGTGAGTTCTTCCGCCCCCTGCATTTCCACCGCTTCATCCCGAGCCGCACAAATCCCCCGCTTGGAAGACTGTATGAAATCCACCAGATGCCTGACTTCCCTTGAGTGCAGTTCTTTTTCCATCATCTCAAGGGCCTGACTCACATTCAAACCGGAACGATACAGCAATTTATAGGCCTGCTTGATTTCTTCACGCACTGAAGCTTCCACCTTCGCACGGCGCAGGCCGACGATATTAATACCCTGGGCACGGGCCGGACGTCCGCCGACGAGAAAATAAGGCGGCACATCTTTATTCACGGCTGAAAGAGCACTCAGAATTGCCAGCCGCCCGACTCGGGTAAATTGATGAAGCCCTACCATCCCGGAAATAAAAGCCTGATCTTCCACAATGCAGTATCCCGAAAGAGAGGCGAAGTTCACCATAATCACCCGATTACCAACCTCACAATTATGCGCCACGTGCGTGTTCGCCATCAGATAGTTGTCGTCCCCGATCACAGTCGTGGTTCCTTCCTTCGTGCCGCGGTGAATCGTGGCGTATTCGCGGATCACGTTCCGATTTCCGATTCGGGTGAAACTGCGGGTACTTTTGAGAAAAGCCAAGTCCTGCGGCGTGTCACCGATGACCGCCCCCATGTGAATCTCATTACCGTCACCTAACTCGGTTCCTGAGGAAATATGCACATGCGCTTGAATCGCATTGCCCGAGCCGATCTTCACACCGTCCTCAATGACGGTGTAGGGGCCGATTTGATTATCTGAATCTAGTCCGGCTTTCTTGCTGATAATGGCGGTAGGATGAATGGAATTCATAAGGAGTTTAATGCTGGCTTGCTACCGATCCAATCTTCTCAATCACTTCCTCAATCACCCGGTTGGGGGTCGAAGCACCGGCCGTAACAGCAATCACGACCTTGCCCTGAGGCAGCCATCCGGAAGTCACCGTGGTGGCCTGCGAGCCCAGAGGTTTATGCTCAATCTCATTTTTGGAAAGAATGCAACCGGCATCCTTGACATGATAATAGGGAACTCCAAGTCTCATCGCAATCTCTGCCAGATGAGTGGTGTTGCTTGAGTTGTAGCCTCCGATCACCATCGCCAGATCGATTTTCTCACTTTGAAGAAGTCCGAGTATAGCGTCCTGCCGTTCCTGCGTGGCACTGCAGATAGTATCAAAATGTCGGAAGTGATTGGCAAGTTCCTCTCTGCCATACCGCTTGATCATTGTCTCCTGAATCAGGTTGGCAATCTCAAGCGATTCACTGCTCATCATCGTTGTTTGATTCGCGCAGCCGACGCGCTCGAGATCCCGGTCGGGATCAAAACCCGGCGAAACCGCTTTTTCAAAACGTTGGAGAAAAAGTTCCGGCGATCCTCCCTTCACGATGTAATCACAAAGCATACCTGCCTCCTTTTTGTCCCACACCACCAGGAATTTTCCGGCCCGCGAGGCCGTGGCTCGGGTCTCTTCGTGATCATATTTGCCGTGAATGACGGCCGTGAAATCCTCCTCCGCATATTTCTCCACTCGACACCAGACGGCCACCACGGAATTACAGGTCGAATCGACCAGAAGACAATTTTTCTTTCGGAGATATTCAAGTTCTTTCACGGTCGTACCGAAGGCCGGCAAAAGAACGATATCCTCCTCAGCAATATCCTCCACTCCTTTCGAACCTTTGTAGGGCCCGCTCAAAAATTCAATGCCCATTTCTATCAATTTCCGATTCACCATCGGGTTGTGGATGATTTCGCTGGTGATATAGATTTTCCTATCCGGAAATTTGGCGCGCGTCTCATAGGCAAAGTCAATGGCTTTGTCCACTCCGTAGCAGAATCCGAATTCCTTGGCGAGCTTGAAAGTAATCCCGCCAAGGGTCCAGGTATAGCCGTTGGCCTTCATGTCCTCGACGAGACGGCTCTTATAATTCTCCGCCAGAAGCGGCAGAATCTCCCTTCTTAGGCCGAAACCACGGTTTCTGAGATTGGAATCCTCGGCTTGATGGATTTTCATAAGTTGCCTAATTGAAAAGGTTAAGAAAAATATGTGCGCCTATACTGCTAGCAGAAAAACTAGTATACGTAATTCGTATCTAAATGTCCATGACGTATATCAGAAGGGGATCACACCGCCGTGTGGCCATTTTGCAAAAGCAAGCGATCCAAAGTTTCCTTGTATTTAGCGAATGACAAATGACCCAATTTCCAATGGCAAATGAATTGGGGAAATGACAAATCAGGAAATGATACCTTTGGACGATCATATTTTTTTGATGGGTTATCGTTTGTCATAGGTGAATTGGTCATTTATTTGACATTGGCTCATTTGGGTTTTGCCATTTGACTGAACCACTCAGAAACTGAATCTTTGCAAAAGGGAGCTTCCCAAAGGGGTGTTATCAGACTACGCAAAAATGATTTTCGCGGGGGGAAAACCGTTGAAATTCGGAACAGCGCTAGCAGAAGAATAAGCGCCGATATTTTTGACATAGACGACATCGTTCACGTAGAGTTCGGGAATTTCGGTATCAAACGAGAGGGTGTCAAAAGAATCGCAAGTGGGACCGGCCAAGGCACTTAAAAATCTCTGTCCGCGGCGCAGTGTTTTGAATTCGTATTTGCAATGATCAAAAACAATACCGGAAAAATCCTGATACACTCCGTCATTCAGGTAATAGTAATTTTTATTATTCCGGAAAGTCCTGCCGACAACCTGGGTGACTAAAATTCCTGCAGGACCTACAAAGAAACGTCCGGGCTCCGCAATGAAGCTTACTTTCCTATCGAAGAGCTGTTTCATTTGTTTATGAATCCCGGAAGCCATTCTTTCAAAATTGACCCCAATTTCTCCGTCAAAATGCGGGATAGGAAAGCCTCCGCCAATATCCACGATCTTTAAGGGGATGCCGTTTCCCTTCGCCTCGTTAAAAATATGCGAGGTAATTTCCAAAGCCTGGAGATAATTTTCCACATTTTTTGACTGGGACCCGGCATGAAAGCTAACGCCCACGGGCATGAGCCGAAGGGATTTTGACTTGCGGATCATCGGAAACGCCATGTCGGGATCCGCGCCGAACTTCAAGGAAAGATTCACAACGCTTCGATCGTTGTCCACCTTGATCCTTAATAGGACCTCTGCGCCAGGGTAGTGTTCAGATATCTTATAAAGCTCCGGCTCATTGTCATAGGTCATCATCCGGACACGACATCTTCGGGCAGCAATAATGTCTTCAACAGACTTAATGGTATTCGCAAAAATGATTTTCTCAGGCCTCGCTCCGAGACTAAGCACCAGGCGCATCTCCGCGGCGCTTGCTACATCAAAACCCGATCCCTGCCGGATAAAGGTCTTTATGATTTTGGGATGAGGGTTGGCTTTAATGGCGTAGAAGGGCGTGACTTGCGGAAGGGCCCTGCGGAACCTGCGATATTGTCTGATCAGCTGATCTTTACGGACAATCATAAGCGGGGTGCGATGCTTTTTAAGCATCGCTCGAATTAAAGCTTCCACCCCATTTAAATCGCCCGCCTGCCGGACAGGCAAGGCTACCCGCTGGTATCTTGCTGCCACCTGAGAGGTAGAAGCAGGGGCAGGCTTTTTAGACTGCAATAACTTCTCGTTTAACAGGAGCGCCGTCGGCGCGGTTGGCACGTACTCTCTCCTTATGATCAACCAAGAAAGTTGTGAACTGCCACATATCTTCTTCCTGGGGTCTTTTAATATCGAACTTCGTGAATTTGGTGTTGAGATTTTTGAGGGGCGTCCAATCAACACGTTGTGAGATAAAAGGTCTAATATAAGGAAGCGAGATATCCAAAATGAAGTTGTGATCGATATCATCCGGCAGACGGACCCCGCCCCGGGGATTCTCGATCATCCACAGGGCCGCCGCAACAACCGAAATGGCCACTTGAAGTGTTGTAGCCTGCTGGTGAGGAACCAGTTTCCGCGCCGTATGAATATCCAGAAGACTTCCGCACCACCATGACGTGAAATCGTGCCCCATGAGCAAAACACCCAGCTCATCGGCACCGTCAATGATCTCATCGCTCATGATGCGTTGATTTTCCTGCAAACGATACTGGCGCATTTCCAGCTCATGCAGCGAATTGATAGCTACGTCTGAAGGGCAATAGGCGTAATGTACGGTGGGTCGGTAGACCGCTTTTCCGTCCTCCCATACTGTAAGACGGTCAGAAATGCTGAAGGCTTCCCCGTGCCGTATGACCATTCCGGTGATTTCACCACACGGAACCCAGGAACGAACCCAGGTTTTCATTCCAATGGTATTGAGGCAAATTTGATTTTGAGGCCCTTCCTTATGAAAATAAGCGCCCTCGGGAACATAGCGTTCGTGTGTCCCCCAGCCCAATTCCGCAGGGGCCACCCCTTCTTCAAAAAATCCTTCAATACTCCAGGTGTTCACAAACTCGTTTACCTGCTTCGGTTGATCCGTAATCTGGGTGTCGCGTTCACTGATATGAATCACCTTAACGTCAGAAAGCTGCGCTATCTTGGCGAAATGATTAGCCGCTAAGGCAGCTTCAAGTCTGGATTTCCGGGAATCGTCGGGACTGCTCTTTAAAATTTTTTCTGCGATTTGTATCAAAGCATGTTTGGTAAAATGAGAAACCAGGCCGGGGTTAGCACCATGATCGACAATAGCGGTTGTTCCGTCATTGCCTCCCCATTTCGCGAGCATTTTGCGAATCTCCATGTGCCGCGTATACAGAGTGTATTTGGTAGGATCATTTCGCTGGTCGTCCCGATAAGGATCCCATTCCTCCACGGAGGTATTGGCATAAAGAACTTGGTTTTCCCGGCACCATTGGAGAAGCGCACAGGTTTGAATATTCCAGGCAAGATCAATAATCATATCTCCTGGCCCCACATATTCTGCCAGTAATTCCTTGTAATTTCCCTTTGTGACCCGATTCAAAACATATTGCACACCTTTTTTAATCGCTTCCTGGACACGCGGGCGGTTATCGACAAAATCCATAATGGTAATTTTATTGGAAGGCATCTCAAAATGTTTGAGGATGATTGGAACGGCGCATTGAGAGACTGAACCGCAGCCTATGATAAGCAAACGCCCGTTAAATTTCATCTCAAGTCCGTTCTTTTCGACGGGAACCTTTTTGAAAAAGACAAATGACTCTTTGCAAAACTAATTTCAACCGCGTTTTTCCAAATCCAGTTACAAGGAAAACGAATAATGATTGAGTGTATTGTATCTTTTTTTACCCTCACGTAAATAAAATTTTTAAGAAATCTGCACACGCAACACTTCTTGTTCCCCACATATGAACTCTGCGGCTGGCCCGAAATCCCTGCCTCGCCGGTAGGCGGGCGAATTTCGAAATCCGAAAT
>Ga0209515_10006018_pt1 | contig 15366 bp, 15 predicted proteins | sample Subgroupgradi54m_FD_187454 | JGI IMG/M metagenome (GOLD analysis project Ga0209515, IMG submission 187454) | Subsurface groundwater microbial communities from S. Glens Falls, New York, USA - GMW60B uncontaminated upgradient, 5.4 m (SPAdes)... ...
TCGTCAATAACCGCAAGTTGCTGAATCTAATCGTCGCCTTCCAGCGGAATCCGCCGCTGAGAAGATGACAAAGTAGTGCTAATCCCTAATCCCTGTTTAGAACGGATGCGCGCCGTGCGCGCCGATCGAAAACTGGAACTGGAACAACAACTCGTTGGCGGCCGGACCGTCCGCGTAATCTGTGCGCCGATACTGGCCGCGCACCTGGCTGAACTCGCTCGGCCAGTACGTCAACACCGCCGATGCACCCTTGTCGAGCAGCGTCGAATCCTCGGCACGCTCGGATCGGTCGTACCGGCCGCCGAGGAACCAGCGCCGCGCGAACTGATAGTCGCCGGACGCGTAGTACCCCATGCTGCGCTGGCGGCCCCCGAACTGTCCGCGCTCGCTCCAGATGACTTCGCTGCGACCGACGAACTGGTGGTAGATCGCGCGCGTCAGCGGACGCCACCGCAGCGTCACGTCTCCCCCGAAGAGCTTTGTCGTGAACCTGCCGATGTCGATGTCCTTCACGATGCCGGCAGGATTGTGGCCGTACGAATAAGACGCGCCGAGATCGACGTTGGTCGATTCGGAGATGTCGTGATACGCGCGGAGATGCCCGACGTAGCTGAGGTCGCCGCGTTCGCTCGACTTGAACAACGAGGCGCCCGAATCGCCGCGAAACACCTGGCCGGTCGCTTCCAGGAACAGTGGACCGGCGGGAATCAATCGCGCGATGGAAATACCCGCATCATCGATCCCGTCTTCCCCGCCGACCAGGTTGCCGGTGACGATGGGCCGGTCGGTCCATGGAAGCACGTGATTGTGCAACCCGTTGACCTTGCCGAACGCGGCGCGCATCTTCCCCACTCTCATCAGAAGTTTGCCCGGCAACTCGGTGAACGTGAGAAAGCCCTCTTCGAGGCCAACGCCTTCTTCACCAAACGAGATGAAGAAGTCGGCGCGGGCGTACGGATCGACGACCGCCTGGAACGCCGCTTCCGACTCGTGCATCTCGAGCGCCGGGTTCGGGTTCACCTCGTTCTTCCCCGCCGCGCCGAGGAAATCGCCGATGACCGCCATGTCTGGATTGAAGACCTTCGAGTTGGCGAGGCCTGCGCCCTGGCCGGTCTCCAGAACCGGTGCGGCAGCGGGCGACGCCACCGGCACGGCGGCCTGGGGCGCCGCGGCGCCCGTGCCGCCCCGGATCGCGGCAAGCTGCGCTTCGAGCGCCGACAGGCGATCGCCGAATTCCCTTCTCAACTGGTCGATCTGCTGCTGAATCTGCTGCGCCTGCTCGGCGGTCTGCGCCGCCGCAGGTCCCGGGGCCCCCACGAGCGCGGCGCCGGTCAGCGCTGCGCACGCAAAACGAATCGCTCGCATAAATCCTCCCCGCGGACCCGAAGGGTCCGCGCCGCATCAAAATGGTTGGTTGCTGGAGGTGCTTAGGCGAGCGGTGGCGCGCGGGCGGGACGGGTCGAAACGAGGAGCGCGTGGATGACCGCGGCCGACGTGCCGGGTAGCAGGCGGGCGTCTACCGACGGGGGGGTGAAGCGGACCGACGCCTGCACCGCCCGAAGCGACTGCAGGGCGTGGCACAGCACGCAATGCTGTGAATCGGGAAGCGTCGACTCGGCGGCGCCGATGGAATGGGCGCCTGGATCGTGGACCACGACCGCCGGGTTACAAAAAGTGTCATCGCTGTCGTCGTGCAGCAGCGACGAGACGGTCACCGGCATCGTCGCGAAGAGCGCGATGGCCGCGAGCAGCCAGGCGAGGCGCGTGCGCCGGAGGGCGCGAGTCATTCAGGGGAAGAATACAGTCAAATCCCAAATCCCAAGCTCCAAATCCCAAACCTCAATCCGGACGGGCATGGACGGGAACGAGCGATCGCACGGACACGACGTGCGCCGGCGCCCACCTCACACGAACAAAAAATGCCAGGCCACGGAAAACGCCGGTGATTCCGAGCGTTTGCGGACGTTTCCTGCTGGCACGCCGGCTGCTCCCGGGCCGGCCATGGTACCGATCTCGAGGGGGAAGCAAGTCGCCGGCGCGATCGCGCTCGTCGCGCTCGGCTATGCGCTCTCGTGGGTGTTCACGCCTGGTCCAGGAACCCCTCCGGTGAAGTCTTCTGCTCCGGCGTTCGACGCGCCGGTCGCTCCGGCCGTCGTCACGCCGCAAAAATCCGCGCCGTCGTCTCACGATGGGACAGTTACACCCTCGAAGCCCTCACATTCTTCTCCAAACGCCCTGCAGGAGAGCCACAACAAACCGATATGAGTGGGTAAGAAACGTAGTTATGGTGTTCATGGTGTTCGCAGGATTCGTGGTGGCTCTGGTGGCAGGCCGATACCTTGGTGATTCCGCTCAGCGCATGAGTCCCGCGCAGACCCGCTCGAGGTTCTCCAAGCCGTAGACGTCGGTTTCGAGCTGGGGAATCCAGGTCAGGGGATAGGCTGAAAAGCGCCGCTTGATCTCGTCCAGGTAGATCTGCTCCTGCTTCCGTCGCGACTGGTAAAACCCGTCTGCCCCGAGCAAAGTCGAGGGGCCTGGCCCGAGCGAAGTCGAGGGCCTGTCGAGATCATCCGGCAGCACGCGGTTCACAACCACTCCACAGACATTCACGTTCGACTCGCGGAGGATCTCCGCGGCGCGCGCCGTCTCCTCGATCGCCAGCCGCTCCGGGATCACGACCAGCACGAAGCCGGTGAAGTTGTGCTGCATCAGGCGGGCGCTCACCAGCTCGAGCTTCTCGCGCCGCCGATCGAGCGTCTGCAGGATTGGATCGTCGTCCGGGTCGACCGCTTCCGGACTTTGGCGCACCTTGTCGATGTCCTGGTTGAGCGAGAGGAGCGCGCGCCGGCGCTTCGACAGCGCGCCAATCCACGACGAGACCAGCTCGGGCATCCGCAGCAGCCGCAGCGTGTGGCCGGTCGGTGCGGTGTCGAAGATCAGGAGATCGTAGGCGTCGAAGCGGTCGATGATCAGGTCGCTCATCCGATCGAAGAGCGCCACCTCTTCCACGCCGGGCATCGCCGACGCCAGCTCGATCTGCCGCTCCGCCTCCTTTGCAACCGCGTGACTGAACATGCGCGCGATCTCGGCCTTCGCCCGGTCGACGTAACGGCGCGCCTCGAGGTTCGCGTCGAGCTCGATCCCCATCAGGCCCGGGTACACCTCGCGCTCGTCCCTATCGAACGGCTTCTGGAAGATGTCGGAGGTCGAGTGCGCCGGATCGGTGGAGACCAGCAGCACGCGCTTCCCTTCCCGGCTTGCCGCCAGCGCGAAGGCCGACGCGCAGGTCGTCTTGCCGACACCCCCTTTGCCGCCGAAGAAGAGAATGCGTTTGCGGAGAAGCTCGCGCATGTCAGCAGCAGGGCATGCTGCCGATCGGCGAGCGGTCCATGCCCATGCGCCGGTGCCAGGTGTGGAACTCTTCGAGGAAGTACGGATAGACGTCGAGCAGGTAGATCGCCGCGGGATTCGGGAGCCCGACCAGCTCCATGAAGCACTGCAGCATGAACAGATCGTTGAGGTCGACGAACTGCTCGCGCAGCTTCCGCTCGTACTCGGACACGAAGTATCCGTGCAGGAAGTCGCCGACGTTATGCTTCAGTTCATCCCACCGCATAGCTCACTGCCCACTGCCCACTGCCCACCGCCGACTGCCGACTGCCGACTGCCGACTGCCGACTGCCGACTATGTCAGAGACGTTCGATTTCGTGAAGCCGGCCCACGTCGACTGCGACGACGCCTGATGCGGAACGCGGCGGCACGAACACCGAACGGAAGCGCGCGTTCCAGACGATCTCGTCGGCGCGGTACGACGTGCGCGCGTGCACGGTCTGCTCGAACGTCTCATCGACTCCGGTGAGCAGGACCAGGATCTCCGCTTCCTCCCTCTCCAGGTCCTCGCGCGATTTCCCGGCAAGCGGGCTCGTCTCGTCGACCGGGTGGACGATCGTCCAGGACAGCGGGAAGAAGGTGACCTTGTTCCGCTCGAGGGGCAGCAGGCGGTAGCGGCGCACCTGGCCGCCGCGATTGTCGGCCTCGAACGCCGTATAGAGCACCTGCGCCTCGAGCTGGATGATCTCGTTGCGCCGGCGGCGATTCGCGATGCGGAACTGCAGCGACGGGATGCCCGCGTACGGCGCTATCACGGCGTGCCGGCTGAACATGATCGATGCGGTCGGCCGGGCGAAGCGCGCGAACAACAGGCCGGTCGCAAGCGCCTGGTACATCAGGCCGACGAGCGCTTCGACGGTCACGAGCGCGTTGGCGGCGAACCCGTTCGGGCCGATCTGGCCGTAGCCAATCGTGGCAAACGTCTGGATGCTGAAGAAGAACGCCTGGCTGAAGCGGCCGCCCAGCATCCGGGCGCCCGGGCCGGCGAGCGCCTCCGGTCCGCACGCCACGAAGAGCGCCGCGAACACGAGGTTCACCGCGAGGTACAGCAGCGCAACCAGGCCGAGAAACCCTGTCCACGAGATCGTCAGCAGCAGATGATACGGCGCGAAGGTCTCGAGCAGGCCAAGCCCTTCACGGACCACGTTGAACGAGCCGTCGCGATTCAACAGCCGCTCGCGACTTTCGCGGCTGATGACGGAGCCGAACCCGAGATCGCGATCGCGCACCTCGGCCTCGGCCGCGACGCGCCCCGCCAGTGGACTCGGATCGAAAGAAGTGGTCACGTCAGAATCGAGTCTAGCTCACGACATGGTCGCGAACTTGCCCGCCGAAGCCGCGACTTGTCCGCCGAAGCGCATGGCGCGAAGGCGGAAGCGGCGAAGGCGGGACGATATTGTTGGAGCCCGCGCCGAACCATGACGATGATGTGTGAAAGCATCTGTTGCGATCGCCCGCGTGGCGAGCCCGCAGTGGTGATTCGCGAGAAAAGCTTCGGGATTCCTGAAGGATGAGGGCGGTTGCCCGACATGGCCCACGAGTTGCTACGGCGGCGCCCATGGACTTTCATCGACTGGTTCACCGCGTCCGGAGCGAGTTCAACGAGATGCCCGGCCTCCAGTTGACACTGCCCCAGGCCGCGAGGCTGTGGGGGCTGGATCAGGCTGTATCGCGACAGGTCATCGATGCCCTGGTTGAAGGATCGTTTCTGCGCTGGACCCAGCGAGGCACCGTCGTCCGCATCGATCGCGCCGCGGCGTAGGGTCGGACATCGCCACAAAATCGTCGTCTGAATAAGGCTTCCCTACAATTTCATCACGAGCGGCGCGACGTCGAGACCCTCGGGCTCGGCGCGCCAGGTGTCGCCCGGTGCGATCAGCATCGGCGTCGTCAGCGACCCGGTGCTCACCAGTTCTCCCGGCATGAGCGGCTCCGCCCAGGGCGAGCGGCGGATGGCCGCGGCCAGCTCGCCGAGGCACAGCGCGGGACTTCGCAGGACGTTGCGTCCCCTGCCTTCCTCGACGAGCGCGTCGTTCTTGAACAGCTTCAGCTTGAACTGCGCCAGCTGCCCGGCGAGCGCCGTGATGTTTGCGTTCGTGACCGCCGTTGGCGCGCCGAGTACGAGGCCGGCGTGGAAACCAAACGCCGCCACGAGGTCCGGCGGCTGAAACTGCCAGTCGACAAACGGGCAGTCGACGATCTCGTAGCCGAGCGACAGCCACTCGACGGCGCTCAGCACCGCGGCGGGGTCGGTGGGATCGCCGTCGACCGTGGTCTTCAGCTTGAACACAACCTCCGGCTCCAGCTTCGGCGCGTACGTGAACGGCACGTCGTTGCACTCGTCCTTCGCCTGCTGCACCGTGTCGTCGTACATCGGCGCCCACGCGACCGTGTCGATCTCGAGCTTCCCCCACGCGGCCGGGTTCGCGAACGCCACCTTGCGCCCGACGATCGTCCGGCCGCTTGCGCGCCGCCGGCGTGAAAGCTCCGCCTCCACGGAATATGCCGTGGCCAGGTCGAAGCCCTCGCGCGACGAGAGCGTCTCGGGCAGCAGCGCACCCGTTGCGTACGCCTCGATCAGCTCCTCCGCCACGGCGTTCGCGTCGATCGCCATCCTTTTTATTTGTTTTTCTTCGTGACCTTCGTGACCTTCGTGGTTGATATCTCCGTGGACCGAAGTTTATCCGACAAGTCCGCCTTCGCCGAGGCTTCGGCGCGACTGGCGTGCTAGCATTCGGCCCGTTATGAAGCTTTCCCTGACATCGCTCCTCGTCATGGCCGGCGCGGTGACCCTCCTGGCGCAGGCGCCTCCGCAAAACGCGGTCGTCCGCCTCGATCCGGCGCTCGATGCGCTGATCCACGCCGGCGCGAAGGCGGAGCTCCTCAAGGGCGACTACTTTGGCGCCACCGAGGGGCCGGTGTGGGTGGACGAAGGACGGAGCGGCTACCTGCTGTTCAGCGACATGGCGGCGAACGTCATCTACAAGTGGACGCCGGCGGGCGCGCTCTCGGTCTTCCTCGACAAGAGCGGCTACACGGGCACCGATCTCAACAACGTCGGTGGGCAGTACACCAACGGCCGTGTTCACCTGCTGCTCATCGGCTCCAACGGCCTCACCCTGGATCGTCAGGGGCGTTTGATCATCGCGGCGATGACCGACCGCTCCGTCACGCGTCTCGAGAAGAACGGCACGCGCACGACGCTGGTAGACAAATACGACGGGAAGCGGCTCAACAGCCCGAACGATCTCGTTGTGAAGTCAGACGGCGCCATCTACTTCACCGAGACGACGAGCGGGATGCGCGGACGCGAGGAGAGCCTCGCGCGCGAGCTTCCCTTTCACGGCGTGTATCTCATCAAAGACCCCTCGACTGCGCTCGGGGCAGGCGGCACGCTGCGGCTGTTGGACAAGGATCCGCAGGGCTCGGCGCCGAACGGCATCGCGTTCTCGCCGGACGAGAAGACGCTCTACGTCAACGGCGGCACAAAGATCACGCGCTACGACGTGCTCGCCGACGACACGATTGCGAACCCGCGGGTGGTCATCGATACCGGCGGCGACAACCGGACCCCAGGCAACACCGACGGGATGAAGGTCGATCGCAACGGGAGCATCTACGTCTCTGGACCGGGCGGGGTCTGGATCATCTCGCCGCAGGGGAAACACCTCGGGACGATCGTGACGCCCGATCGCGTCGCGAACCTCGCGTTCGGCGACGCCGACAGCAAGTCGCTCTACATGGTGGGCGGCCGCAGCATCTGGCGGATCCGCGTGAACGTCCCGGGCATCCGTCCTCGGCTGGTAGCGGGCGAATCACACTGACGGCCGGCGCGCCTGACAAGACGCGCCCCATGTCGATGCCCTCAATCGCGGCGCGCCTGAATCGGCTGCCGCCGACGCGCATCCACCGGCACGCGACGATCATCGCGGGGATCGGATCGTTCTTCGATCTGTTCGACATCTTCCTGGCGGGAGTGCTCGGCACCGTTCTCACGCAGCAATTCCATCTCACCCGTGCCGCGCTGCCGCCGATCATCGGCTCGAGCTTCGTCGGCATGTTCTTCGGCGCGACGCTGCTCGGCAGGTATGCCGATCGCGCCGGCCGCCGGAGGGCGTTCCTGGTCAACCTCGGCATCTACTCCGCCTTCACGCTGCTCGGCGCGTTCAGCATCAACGTGCCCATGCTCATCGCCACGAGATTTCTCGCGGGCATCGGTATCGGCGCGGAGCTGCCGCTGGTCGATGCGTACGTGAGCGAGCTGCTGCCGGCGCGCCACCGCGGGCGGTACACCGCGTGGGCGTACACGCTCGGGTTCTTCGGCATCCCCGCGGCCGGTTTTCTCGCCAGGATGCTCGTGCCGCAGCAACCACTCGGCATTGATGGATGGCGCTGGCTGTTCGTCGTCGGATCGCTCGGCGCCGCCATCGTCTGGGCGATGCGGTCGAAGCTGCCGGAGTCGCCGCGATGGTTGGAATCGGTGGGACGCGTACCGGAGGCCGACGCGATCGTGGCGCGCATGGAGCGCGAGGCCGAAGCGCTCGGCCCGCTGGTGCCGCCCGAGGCAGACGAGGTCCCGGCGTCCGGACGTGAGCGGTACCGCGCGATTTTCGGCCCGCGCTACCGGGGGCGGACGCTGATGCTGTGCGTCTTTCACATCTTCCAGACGGTCGGGTACTACGGGTTCGGCACGCTCGTGCCGACGGTGCTTGCGGCGAAGGGCTACTCGATCGTGACGTCGCTGACGTTCACCTCATTGACGTTCATCGGATATCCGGTCGGATCGGCGCTGTCACTGCCGATCGTCGAGCGGGTCGATCGGCGGTGGTTGATCGTCGGCTCGGCCGCGTTGATGAGCGTGTTCGGCCTCGCCATGGGCTTTGCATCGGCGCCGGCCGTCATCCTCGCGATGGGATTTCTCTACACAACGACCAGCAATATCTTTTCGAACGCGCTGCATATCTTCCAGGTAGAGATCTTTCCCACGTTCGCGCGCGCCACCGCGGCGGGAACGGCGTACGGCCTGAGCCGCCTCTCGACCGGCGCGATGCCATTCGTCCTGGTGCCCGTGCTCGATCGGTGGGGGCCTGGAGCGATGTTCGCGGTCATCGCGGCAGCGCTCTGGATCGTCATTCTGGACATCTCTCTTTTCGCCCCCAGTACCACGGGGCGAACGCTCGAAGCGATTCAGGACTAGGGATTGGGGGTTGGGGATTAGGGATTGGGGGGATTGGATGCCGAGGGATTAGCGAGTCCGAACTCCAATCGGTACGCGGGAACTGCGTACATCAGGCCGCCGTAGCCGTGCAGAAATTGCGTACTGCGAGGCTCGTTCTTTGAAATCATTCGGAGATTTCGTGCGCACGGTTTTTGCTCCTTGGTCGGCATGGCAATTCAGTCGTACCGCGATCTCGAAGCATGGAAAATCGGAATGGACTTCACCGTTCGAATCTATGAGGTCTCGAAGGGATTTCCGCGCAATGAACTCTACGGACTGACGTCTCAGATTCGAAGGGCAGCGGTTGCAATTCCGTCGAACGTAAGTGAGGGGCACCGTCAGAGCACAAAAACGTACTCGCACTACGTCACGATGGCGCTTGGAAGTCTTGCAGAGGCGGAAACTCAGATTGAGCTCGCTCGGAGACTCTCCTTCATGACCGATCAGGACGCGAAATCACTTAGCGAGCTGTCCGCAACACTAGGACGCATCCTTCACGGATTGCGGCGTTCCTTAACGCCTAATCCCTGATGCCACATCCCTCCGAATCCCCAATCCCCAATCCCTAATCCCCAATCCCTAATCCCCGTCTCTACCCCTACCGCGACGACGCCGTTGTTGCGCGAGCCGCCGGCCTGAAGAGATCGAGGCTGATGGCGCTGCCCATCAACTGGTAGCCGGCGTCGTTCGGATGAAGATGGTCGCCCGACTGCTGCTGCTCGATCAACTGCGTCGGGTGATTCGGGTCGCGGACCGCGGCGTCGAAGTCGATGACTGCGTCGTACGCGTTGCTAGTACGAATCCACGTGTTCAGCGCCTGACGCTTGCCTTCCGTGTCGGGTGTGTAGGCGGCCAACGGCGCGCTTCCTTCGAACGGTGTCAGCGTGGCGCCAATCACCTTCAGTCCGCGAGCATGCGCGCGATCGATGATCTGCTTGTGCGCCGCAATGAGGTCATCCGCGGTCAGCGACAGGTTGTTCCTGATGTCGTTGATGCCTTCGAGGAAGATCAGATAGGCCGCGCCGGTCTGCGACGCGACGTCGCGATCGAACCGCGCCAGCGCGCTCACGCCCGCTCCGTCCTGCAGGATCCGGTTGCCCGCGATTCCGACGTTCAGCACCCCGAACTTGAGACCGACCTGCGTGAGGCGGCGCGCGAGCGCGTCGGGCCACCGACTGTTGGTATCGGACGTCGAGCGCGCGCCGTCGGTGATCGAATCGCCGAGCGCGACGATCGCGGTCACGCTTTCCTGAGCGAGCACTTCAACGCGGGCGAGGAAATACCACGACGGTAGCGTCGTCGCCATCTGCAGATCGGCGTCGGCGGTGTGGTCGCCGGTCACCGACACGTAATTTGTCTGGTTTGCTCCAGCATGCATCGTCAGGGGTGACGTGCCCGCCCCGGTATCGCCGGGCAGATAGATGCTGATGGCGAGGTCCACCTGAGGCGGTGCGGTCAGCGCAATCGGATCGCTGAAGATCACGGCGCCGGCCGGGACGGCCGTGCCCGGCTTGCCGGCGAACGTGACCGCGTGATCGGACCCGGGGAGGATGGAGGCGCCGCTGCTGCGGATGGCGAGATGCGCACCTCCGATGGCGAGCGGTGCGTCGCCAAATTGATTGCTCAACACGACGCGGAATCGCTCACCGCCGATGCTGAGATGGACCATCTCGCGGATCGTCTGGTTGTTGAAGTTGATCGGCGGAGCGGGTGGCGCTTGTGGCGCGACAGGAGCCGCTGCGGGTGTTCCCTGCGGCGCCTGCGCCTGGGGCGCCGCGCCGCCACCCCGACCGGCCGGCGGACGAACGGCCCGCGCCACCACGGCGGTTGCCCACGTGCCGACCCAGTGTTCGCCCGCACCCTGCGCACGAGCGGTCGGCTGTCCGGTGACAACAAGGGCGGCTACAGCTATCGCAGCGATGAATCTCGGCATACACACTCCCTCGCGGCGGAACGTTCACCCGGCGCGCGTGTGCATGATACCCTTGCCGGCCTGAGTTTGGTTCGCGGTTGGCTCAACCACCAACCGCCAACCCTCCAGCGAGGAGTCACGTGTATGGAACAGCAGCTTGAACAGAAGCGATTGACGGCGAAGGATTTCGATCCGGAGCTCCTGAAGCTCTTCGATCGCTACGTGCACGGGATGATTGACCGCCGCGGGTTCCTGGACGGCGCGGGCAAGTTTGCCGTGGGCGGCCTCACGGCGGCGGCGATCCTCCAGATGCTCAGCCCGAACTATGCGTGGGCCGAGCAGGTCCCCAAGGACGACAAGCGCATCACGACGATGACGCTCGAGTACGACTCGCCGAAGGGCCAGGGGAAGATGAAGGGCTACTTCGCGAAGCCGGCGAACATGACCGGCAAGCTGCCGGCAGTGCTCGTCGTGCACGAGAACCGCGGCCTCACGCCGTACATCCAGGACGTCGTGCGCCGGCTCGCGGTCGCGAACTTCGTCGCCTTCGGTCCCGATGCCCTCACGCCGCTCGGCGGCTATCCGGGCAACGACGACAAGGGCGTCGAGATGCAGCGGACCCTCGACCAGAACAAGATCATCGAGGACTTCGTCGAGGCGGTGAGCGTCCTGCAGAAGCGGCCGGAATCGACCGGCAGGGTCGGCGCGGTCGGATTCTGCTTCGGCGGGAGCGTCTGCAACCAGCTCGCGGTCCGCGTGCCGTCGCTCGTCGCATCGGCGCCGTACTACGGCGGCCAGCCGAAGGCGGAAGACGTGGCGAAGATCAAGGCGGCGCTGATGATCCACTACGGCGGCCTCGACGATCGCGTCAACGCCGGGTGGCCGGCGTACGAGGCGGCGCTCAAGGCGAACAAGGTGCGCTACGAGGAGTTCGTGTACGCGGGCGCGAACCACGGGTTCCACAACGACACGACGCCGCGCTACGACGAGGCGGCCGCCAAGCTGTCGCAGGAACGCACGTGGGCGTTCTTCAACAAGTACCTCAGGACCTCCGCCGCTACTGCGTAGCGGTCCGTATGGCGACGGTGCGACGGTGCGAGGGCTCGCACCATCGCACCTCCCCGATTGCACCTCCCCATTTGGGCGATCCAAACGCACGGATAATGCGCGAGGATCGACCCATGCTGACTGACATTTCAAATCAAATGGCTGATGCCGCTGCTGCCGCGGCTCCGTCCGTTGTCCAGGTCCAGGGCCGTCGTCGGCCGGCGAGCGGCGTCGTGTACGCGACAGGCGTCGTCGTGACCACCATCCAGGCGCTTGGCCGCGAAGACGGCTTGCGCGTTCGGGATGGTGATGGCAATGCTTCCGACGCGGAGCTCGCGGGATGGGATCCGACGACGAGCCTGGCCGTACTAAAAGCGACGGCGCTCATTGCTCCGCCGATCGCCGTCGCGAAAGCGGCGGCGCGCGTCGGGCATCTTGCGCTCGCGGTTGCGCGGTCCTGGAGCAACGGCCTCACGGCGAGCGCCGGCATTGTGTCGATCATCGGCGGACCGTTGCCCACCGGCCGGCGCCGCGCGATTCACGAGGTGATTCGGACGACGGCGCCGATGCACGACGGATTTGCCGGCGGCGCATTCGTCGACACAGCCGGAGCGCTGGTCGGCATCACGACCGCGTCCACCATTCGCGGCCTGGGCGTGGTGATCCCATCCGCGATTGCCTGGAAGACCGCCAAGGATCTGCTCGAGCACGGGCGGATGAAGCGCGGGTACATCGGCATTGCCGGCCAGCCGGCGCGCCTCCCCGAAGGCCAGGGTGGCACCGGCGATCGCGGCGAGGCGTTGCTGGTCGTTGGCGTCAGCGCGGATGGTCCGGCGGCGAAGGCAGGGGTGCTCGTGGGCGACGTCATCCTCGCGCTCGACGGCCATCCAATCGGCGCGCCCGAGGATCTGCTCGACCTGCTGGCGAGCGATCGCGTCGGAAAGACCGCAACGCTGCACGTGCTGCGTGGCGGCTCGCCGATCGACATTCCGGTGACCGTTGGGGAGCGGCCGGCGTCATAGCATTGAATGCGCGTGCTGCTGGTCGGACGCCCGGATGAGCGCGAGCGGTTCCGGGCGGAAATGGATCACACCTCCTTCACGATCGCAGGCGAGTTTGCGACGCTCGCCGATGCGCGCGCGTCTGGAGTTGAAGCTGATGGGATTCTCCTGGCGGCCCGTAAAGGGCCGCCCTACGACGGTCGCTCAACCTTTGTAGGGCGGGCCTTTACGGCCCGCCAGATTGACGACGACTTCGAGGAACCGTTGACACCGCGCGAGATTGAAGTCGTCGAGCTCCTCGCCGAGGGGCTATCCAACAAGGCGATCGCCGCGCGCCTCGGCATCAGCGATCAGACCGTCAAGTTCCACGTCGCCTCCATCTGCGGCAAGCTTGGCGCCGCCAACCGCACCGACGCGGTCCGCCGCGCGGTACGTCGCGGCCTAGTCTCGCTCTGACTCCACAGGGACGACCGTCACCGTCTTGCGCTCCCCGCCTCGCAGGACGAGCAGCGGCGACTCGAGGCCAATCTGCTCCTCGCTCAAGAGGCGATGGAGATCGTCGACGCCGGTCACGGCGTTCTGCGCGAACGCGAGTATCACGTCGCCCTTCTTGAATCCCGCGCGCTCCGCGGGGCTGCGCGCTTCGACGGACGTTACCAGCACGCCGGATGAAATCGCCAGCTGGTTCGCGCGCGCCGTGGCGCGCGGCACGTCGACGTTCTGTCCCGCGATCCCGATGTAGCCGCGGCGGATGCGTCCGTCACGAATCAGCCTCGACGCGACGAACCGCGCCGTGTTGATCCCGATCGCAAAGCACAGTCCCTGCGCCTGGTGGATCATCGCCGTGTTGATCCCGATCACTTCCCCGAGCGTCGTGACCAGCGGGCCGCCGGAGTTGCCCGGGTTGAGCGCCGCGTCGGTCTGGATGATGTCGTCGATGAGCCGCCCCGACCGCGACCGCAGCGATCGGCCGAGCGCGCTGATGACGCCGGACGTCACGGTGTGCTGAAAGCCATAGGGATTGCCGATTGCGATCGCGACCTGCCCCACGCGCACGCGCCGCGAATCGCCGAACCGCGCCCACGGCAGCGACGTGCCGTCGACCCGCAGGACGGCGAGGTCGGTGCCCGAGTCGTGGCCGATCACGTCGGCACGCAGCGCGCGGCCCTCCGGTAGAATCACCTCCACCCGCGCGGCGCCGTCGACAACGTGATGGTTGGTCAGCACCAGGCCGTCGGGTGTGAAGATGACGCCGGAGCCGCCGCCTCGTTCGCGCTGGACGTTCACGACCGCCGGACCGACGGCTTCGACAGACTGGATCACCGCGCGCGAGTACGCGTCCAGCAACTGGTCGTCGTCGAGCCGCGGTTCGGTGTCCATACGGGAATCCTAGGGAGAAGTTCGAGAGCGCGGACCACCTGAATGGGTAGGAGACGTCGACATGTGCGATCTGGACCACCACATCCACGGCGACTTCGGTTTTATCGTCGACGCGCCGCAGATCCGCGCCCTGATCGATGAGACGCAGCGGCTGGCCGGCACGATTCGCGACCATGCCACGCGCGTCGAGGCGCTCCGCCCCGCCTTCGCGCGCCTGCTCGCGGCCGACGGCTGGCTGCCTGACGAGTTCGCGCAGCCGGACACGACGAGCGGCATGGGCGGCGGCATCGGCCAGTACGCCCTCTATCGCGACGAGGCGGGGTCGCTGTGCCTCTTCTCGCTCGTCGTGCCGCCCGGATCATCGACGCCCGTCCACGACCATCTCGCGTGGGGTCTCGTGGGTGTCTATCGTGGGACGCAGCTCGACACGACCTATGCGCGGCTCGACGATGGGAGTGATGAGCAGAGGGCGACGCTACAGGTCGCCAGCCAGCAGACCGTGGGGGCTGGACAGTTCTATACGCTGCTGCCGCCGGAGGGTGACATTCATTACGTGAAAACCGTGTCGGAGATGCCCTCGGTGTCGATTCATCTGCTGGCGAACGACACCGCGTGCGTCTGGCGCCACAAATTCGATCCTGACGCTGGGACGATTACTCCATTCAGATCTGGTTACTCGAACGTGAAGTGCGATGGTGCGACGGTGCGATAGGTGCGGAGGTGCGTCCGAGGGTAATCGCACCCTCGCACCATCGGACGCACGATCGCACCGTCGCATCATCGCACCGTCGCACTGCGTCAGGCCCGATACCGCGTGACCGCATCGTCATTCCATTCGATCCCGGCTCCAGGACGCTTCGGAATGATCGCGTGTCCGTCGCGGATCTCGATCGGCTGCTTCAGGATCGGCGACGCCCAATCGACGTATTCGAGCCAGTGACACGTCGGCGTGGCCGCCAGCAGGTGCGCGCTGAACTCGGGATAGAGATGCGATGACATCTCCATGCCCGCCGCCTGCGCGAGCGCGGCGGCCTCCATCCATCCGGTGACGCCGCCGATGCGGGCGAAGTCGGGCATCACGTAGTCGCACGCCCTGGCGGCCAGCGCCTCGGCCATCGCGTGCGGGCCGTCGAAGTTCTCGCCGATCTGGATCGCGGTTGCCACCTCACGCGTCACGGCGGCACAGCCGCCATAATCGTCATGCCGAATCGGCTCCTCGATCCACGCGAGTCCTCCCGCGTCATCGAGCGCGCGGCCGCGCTGCAGCGCCTCCGCCACCGACAGCGCCTGGTTGTAGTCCGACATGAGGATCGTCCCGGCGGGCACGCGCGCGCGCACGGCGTGCGCGGCCGCCAGATCCTCTTCGACAGTCGCGTATCCCAGCCGCAATTTGATCGCGCTGAATCCGCCCTCCTCC
>Ga0209515_10006019_pt1 | contig 15365 bp, 17 predicted proteins | sample Subgroupgradi54m_FD_187454 | JGI IMG/M metagenome (GOLD analysis project Ga0209515, IMG submission 187454) | Subsurface groundwater microbial communities from S. Glens Falls, New York, USA - GMW60B uncontaminated upgradient, 5.4 m (SPAdes)... ...
CGGCGACGAGCATTGGTGCGACAAATTATACCTATGACACCGCAGGCAACATGTTGCTGGATGGAGCGAAACAATTAGCATATAATTGGAGGAACCGCTTGACCAATTGGTGGAGTGGGGGAAGTGCAACGACGAGTCTCGCGTACACCTATGACACACAGGATCAGCGCGTGAGTCAGTCCGTGAAGGTGGGAAGTTCCGCAACGAGTACCACGAACTATTGGAATCGCTATTATGAAACCAGTGGTGCAACAAGTACCGCATATGTGTTTGCAGGAGATCAGTTAGTGGCGACGGTCGAGGGCAATGGTAGTGGAACCACCACCACACTCACCCACACCGATCACTTGAATGGTACCAATGTGACTTCGAGTGCGACAGGAACCGTAGTCCAGCGTTTGGCATATACTCCCTATGGTGCAATACAGACAAATGTACAAAGTACCACTCGTGATACCAAGCGGAAGTATATTGGACAGTATTATGACAGTGCGAACAGTTTGAGTTATTTGAATGCGCGGTATTATGATGGGGTGCGCGGGCAGTTTTTGGCGCAGGATCCTATTGCGCGGGATGTGGCTTCGATGGGGAAGATGTCACCATATCTCATTGGCATGGGACAAGGTGGGGGAATGATTGATCAGTATGCAATACTCTCAAACCCCCAGCTCTTGAATTCATACGCATACGCAGGAAATAACCCCATCAATTTGAGTGATCCGAGTGGGCTTTGGATAAAAGAATTTGCAACAGGGCAACAGTCATGGTCAAGTTTCCAACTTGAGCTTGGTGATGCAACACAACAAATGACACAGAGTAGTCCTGCATGGAATTTTGCGGTGAGCCATCCTTATGTAAGTGGGGCTGGAGTCGGTGCACTATCAACTGTAACAGCATGGTCTGGCGCACTAGGAATCGCAACCGCACCCTCAATTGTTGCCCCAGGTGTTGGCACCACTTATGTTCTGGGTCGTGTCGTCTCAACGACATACTATCTTAACTCGGCGCAAAGTAATCTCGGTATGATTGGCACAGCACTTAATGGGGCTGGGAGTGTACCGTCCGGCTCTTCACTGCTTACGACAGCGAAGGCAGCAGGAAATGCGGTTGTTGCACAGAAAGTCAACGCGGTAAGATCGGTAGTCAACGGCAGTATTAATGTCGCAGTTAATGTATATCAATCAGCAATATCTCAGATTCAAGGGCAGATTAATTCTTTGAAAAATCAAGTAGCGATACTGCAACAAAAAATGTCTTCGTCAAAGAAGTAGTAAAACGAACTCAACCAGTATATAAAAAACACTTATTCAGTTAATAAATAACTCATATCATGTCTGACATTACTTTTAGTATACTCACTCTTTCGATTGGCATTGGCATTCTTGTTTTTGTTGGATATATAAACTGGTATGGCAACATCAAGCGCGATTCTGTTGCATGGATAGGAAAAAAGATCTGCCGACCACTTTTTGGAGATGAGGCACAAGCTGATGGAATATTCATGGGGATTACAGTTAACTTGTTGGTATTAGGTGTGTTTCTAACTTTTCCTTTTTTTCTGTGGTTGGAAAGTAGATGATTCACATCATGCTCAGCACAAAACAAAAATTCACCCTCACCGAAGATACATGGAATCGTTATCGTAGAACTTTCTCCACCAACCACTCCAACCGCCTCACCAACTGGAAACGGTGTCAGGCACCGTTAATTGACGAATAACGTGTCATAATATAAACTGCATCCATGCCTCGTACTGACCGCGTTGACCTCGCCAACCATCTCTATCACGTGATCAATCGTGCGAATGGTCGCCTGCAAATCTTCAATAAAAAGGAAGACTACCAACTCTTCGAATCACTCCTCACTGAAGCGAAGGAGCTCACGGATATGCGTATTCTCGCGTATTGTATTATGCCCAATCACTGGCATCTCATCCTTTCTCCAAGAAAAGATGGCGACCTCTCAATCTTCATGCATTGGTTGAGCACCACACACACCCGACGTGTGCACGTGGCAACCAAGACAATCGGTGCCGGACATCTTTATCAAGGACGCTATAAATCATTTCTCGTAGAAGATGACAACTATCTCCTCGCGCTCATCAAGTATGTCGAACGGAATCCGGTGCGCGCAAAACTTGTTCGTGTATGTGAAGATTGGCAGTGGGGAAGTGCATGGAGACGTATCAGTGGAAGTACGAAGCAAAAGAAACTGCTCGATCCTTCGCCCACACCATTTCCTCATGGTTATCTGAGGTGGGTTAACACGCCCGACAAAGAAGATGATCTTGTTGAAATTCGCAATGCCGTTAATCGTGGTGTACCATATGGAGGAGAGCGATGGGTTGATCAGATGATCGCCCTTCATCATCTTGAATCTACTGTCCGCGCTCAAGGGCGGCCTCGGAAAAATAATTAGACCACATGAAATACGATTATACAGTGCCTGACACCGTTTACGTTTACCGTTTCCGCTGAGGGTTGTACGTTTATTTGTATTTTTCTCGAGTTTCCCTTACTATATATTGAAATATTATGAAAATACCACCGATTGATGCGGGGCAGATTTTGGCAAATAAAAATTATTTATATCGTATTGTCGGAGCATTCTTTTTGCTTTTCTTGTTTTTGTCCACTTTTACAATTATCCCTGCGGGTCATCGTGGTGTTGTGCTCACTTTTGGGGCAGTATCAGGACGCATACTCGGTGAAGGTCTTCATGTAATTATCCCTTTTGCGGAGCGTGTTGAAAAAATTGAAGTCCGCACAGTGAAACTTGAAGCAAAAGCATCAGCATATTCAAAGGATTTACAAACAGTCGACAGTGATGTTGCGCTCAACTATCACGTCGACCCCACCTCAGTAAATCTTCTCTATAAGGACCTCGGCTCAGATTATGAAGGGCGTATTATACAACCAGCAATTCAAGAATCAATCAAAGAGGTTTCTGCAAAATACACCGCTCAAGAATTGATTGAGCAACGCGCAAAAGTAAAGGATGAAATCAAAACGGCACTCACTGGACGTCTGGTAAGTCGCTATCTCACACTTGATGAATTTTCAATTACAAATTTTTCTTTTAGCGATGGATATGATAAAGCCGTCGAAGCAAAACAAGTTGCACAACAGGAGGCACTCAAAGCAGAAAATGATTTAAAACGCATCGAAGTCGAAGCAGAGCAGCGTGTTGCACAGGCAAAAGCAGAGGCAGAAGCTATCAAGATACAAGCTGCAGCAATCACCCAACAAGGAGGACGTGATTATGTTTCGTTGCAATGGATTCAAAAATGGGACGGCAAACTTCCTACAACAGTGCTTGGTGATGCAGTACCAATGATCAATATTGGAAAATAAAATTGGGGGCATCTTTTTGCATTTTTGTCTAATTTTGTGTTAGACTACCCCCATGAACATGAAACAGCATATTTTGCATTTCCATATCGCAAAAGGAGAGGAACAATATGTCGCCTCTGGAGTTGAACTTGCTGTCGTTACGCAGGGTAAGACGCTTGACGAGCTTTCCAAAAACATCGAGGAAGCGGTGGCGCTTCATCTTGAAGGAGAAAATCTTGCTGAACTCGGACTTGCCGAGCGCCCTTCGGTGCTGGTTGACTTCGAACTTCCCACTCCGCAATATGCCTAAACTGCGCGCTCTTGCAGCGAAAGAAATTATTGCATTCTTGGAGAAGCATGGTTTTGTAGTTGTGTCGCAAAAAGGAAGCCATGCTAAATTACGACGCGAAGTGAGTGGCATGCGCCAAACCCTGACGATTCCCCAACACGACGAACTTGACCGCGGAACCACTGGGGCGATTTATCGTCAGGCATCTCGTTTTATACCGGAAACAGAGTTGCGAAAATTATTCTACACGGAATAAAATCAGGAAACGAGAATCCCCATTTCAAACCCCCTTCAACTGTTCTCGGCGACGCAGTACCAATGATCAATATTGGAAAATAAAATTGGGGGCATCTCATATTTTTGCAGAGAATTTATATCCCCTGTATAATAATCAACATCATGGATTTATTTGCCGTTCCGGATTCAGAAATTATTTTACGCCTTGCTATTGCAGTTTTGCTTGGAGTTTTGGTTGGCGCAGAGCGCTCGCGCGTAGGGAAGCACGCAGGAATGCGCACCTACGCACTCGTCTCGCTTGGGGCCGCACTCTTCATTGTGATTGCCGGAGTTGTGGGAACTGCATACAAGGGTATTGCAAGCCTCGATCCACTCCGTGTCGCCTCACAAGTTGTCGTGGGTATCGGCTTTCTCGGCGCAGGAGTTATCTTTGTTCAGCGCTCACTTTTAACAGGACTTACGACCGCAGCAGGACTCTGGGTCGTTGCAGGTATCGGCACTGCTTGCGGATATGGGCTTTATCAAATCGCAACATTTGTCACCTTCCTCACACTCTTTATTTTTGAAGGACTCTGGTACATTGAAGAGCGTTTTATTCGCACTGCAAAAAACGACCTCGAAGATGACGAAGAAATTCATAGCACACGCCGCCCCCGCCAACACCATGACCACGAAGGTTAAAACCGCAGTCATTGCCGTTGCAGGATCCGGCACACGTTTTCTTCCTGCCACCAAAGCACAACCGAAAGAGATGCTTCCTATTGTCGATAAGCCCATCGTCCAATATGTTGTTGAAGAAATGGTTGCCTCAGGAATTGAAAATATCATTCTCGTTACCAAGTGGGATAAAAAAACACTCGAGGATCATTTTGACCGCTCACTTGAACTCGAGCACGCTCTTGAAGCGGCAGGGAAGTTGAAACTCCTGAAAGATGTGCAGCGTATTTCCTCGATGGCAAATTTTATTTATGTACGTCAAAAAGGTCCTTATGGAAACGGCACTCCCGTCCTTTCTGCGGCGCACCTTCTTCGTGATGAGCCATTTGTTTTTGCATGGGGAGATGACCTTGTCCTTTCTCAAACACCTTTCACTAAAAAACTTATTGAAAATTATCAGACGCATGGCGCACCGGTTATTGGTGTACAAAAAGTCCCCAAAGCACATGTGGATCGTTATGGAATCGTCAAATTGAAACGAGGAACACGAGAAATGGAAGCAGTCATTGAGAAGCCTACTGTTGATAAAGCACCCTCACAGCTCGCGCAATTTGGGCGCATGGTGCTCACCCCAGCAATTGTTGAAATTCTCAAAGAAACAAAACTCGGCAAGGGTGGGGAGTTGTGGGTGACCGATGCGATCAGTGAATACATTAAACGTGGTGAGCGATTCATGGTTGAAGAAGTCGAGGATGGGGAATGGCTTACGACCGGTGATCCGCTTAATTACCTCAAAGCAATGGTCGCCTATGCACTCGAACGCGAAGACCTCGGCAAAGAATTCCATGCGCATTTGAAATCAATTATTTCATGATGCATACTTCCGATTTTTTTATTTTTCTTGCACTCGTTGCATGCTCTGCGCTTTTTGCCGCTTCGGAGACTGCACTTTTTTCTTTGCGTCATGCGCAAGTGCGCGTTATGGAGCGTAAAAAGGAGCGCAATGCGCACATTATCGCAAAATTAAAAAATGACCCGCATCGTCTCTTGGTAACACTGCTTTCGGGGAATACGGTCGTCAACGTTGTCATTGGCTCACTCGCCACAATGACCGCCATCGAGCATAGCGAGTCACTCTCCGTCGGTATCGTTGCAGGAATTTCAACAGTGACCATTTTATTGTTCGGAGAAATTTTTCCCAAATCATTTGCCGTCATGCACAATAAACGTGTGGCACAATTCATCGCGTATCCTATTTATTTTTGTTATCTCATTTTTTATCCTATCGCGACACTTTTTGTCTGGCTTGAACAGGTACTCCGCGGGCAAAGCTCGAAAGAAGGAAGTTTTGTTTCCGAAGAAGAGATTCGCGTCATGACCGAACTTGGACTTGAGCATGGGGAGATCGATAAGCATGAACATGAAATGATTGAAAAAATATTCAGCTTCGACGATGTTGTCGTGGGAAGCGTGATGACTCCAAAATCAAAAATTGATGCGCTCAATGGTGATGTCCCTATCGAGCAAATTGCCTACTACGTTTCACAATCGGGCTTTTCACGATTCCCGGTATACGACGGCAATCATAATGACTATGTTGGCTATGTGCATACCAACGATGTTATGCGCGTACTCAACTCCGATGATCGCGAGGAGCTTTTGATGAAATTCACCTCGCCACTGACGCGCATCGACGAAACACTCAACACGGAAAAAGTATTTCGTCTCATGACCAAAGAACGCTCGCACATGTTTCTCGTGCACAAAAAAGATACTCCTGATGAAATAATCGGACTCGTTACCATGGAAGATATTCTCGAGGAGATTATGGGTGAGATCGAAGATGAGGGGGATCGTAAGGAGGCACATCGGAAATTAAAATAGCTCCCTGACGTGCACAAATGGCGAACTTCATTGTTGCGGGAACTTCATCTTCGGTAAAATTTTGTAGTATAATAAAAATATGACCACACCACCACAACCGCCAAAAAAATATCTTCTTCCTATCACCATTGCCTTCGTTGCATTTGTTTTTGGTGTCGGTGCGGTGAAGATAGAGCAGTGGGAGAGCTCTGGGATGTGGCACACCGAAAAGGCGTTTGAAAATAACCATGGTGATGAAAATGAATTTTGCAATATTGCGCTCATTAACCTGCGCGGAGACATGGCAACCTATGGCGACTCGTCCGATGGTACGGTCGCAAGCTCGGAATTCATCGTGAATGCAATTGAAGATGCGGAAAAAAATGAAGATATCAAAGGAGTAGTCCTTCAAATTGATTCCACTGGTGGAGATCCTGTCGCTGGAGAAGAGATTGCAAACGCACTCTTGCGGAGCACAAAACCAAACGTCGCACTCGTGAGGAGTAGCGGACTCTCTGCGGCATACTGGGCAGCACTCGGCGCAAACACCATCATTGCTTCAGCGAACTCCGAGGTCGGCTCCATTGGTGTCACTTCGTCTTATGTTGATCAAGTGAATATGAATAAAAAAGACGGCCTTCAGTTCAATCAAATTTCTACTGGGGAGTACAAAGATATGTATAATCCCAACAAGCCACTCACCGCAAAGGAAGAAAAAGTTATCAGAGATGAACTCAACACCGTCTTTCAAAGTTTCAAACATTTTGTTAGCGAGCGACGCGGACTTACTGATGCTGAGCTTGCAGGAGACCTCACGAGCGGACTGGGGTTTGTCGGTACGAATGCACGCGAACGCAAGCTTGTTGACATGTTGGGCGACAAAGAAACCGCGCGTACATATATTGCAAGCAAGCTTGGCAAACCCCTCGACGAAATTATTCTCTGTAAATAAAAATCATGAAACTCCTCATCAAGCTCTCGGGCGAAAGTTTAAGCGACGGCAACCCCACACATGGTGAATACAGCGAGCCCGTGCTCGAAAAAATTGCCGCACAAATACAGACACTGCAAAATAATGGACATCACATCGCACTTGTTGTCGGTGGAGGAAACTTGTTTCGCGGACACCAACTCTCGGGCAAGCTTCATATTGAGCGCGGGACCGCAGACTATATTGGTATGCTTGCAACAGTACAGAATGCACTTGTCATTCGTGATTATTTTGAATCAAAAGGAATTCCCACCCGCGTCTCTTCTGCAATAAACATGCCACAAATTTGCGAAGGATATATGCCCCGTCGTGTACTGCGCCACATGGAAAAAGGTCGCGTCATTATTTTTGCCGCAGGACTTGGTGCCCCATATTTCACCACCGACTCCACCGCAGTCCAGCGTGCACTTGAAATGAAAATGGACATACTCATCATGGCAAAAAATGGTGTTGATGGACTTTATACGGGCGACCCCAAGACCGACACCAATGCAACATTCATCAAGCAAATAAGTGCGAGCCAAGTGCTTGAGCAAAATTTAAAAGTTGCCGATCAGTCCGCCATTGCCCTTGCCAAAGAACACGGACTCACTATCAAGGTTATTAACACCGAAAGTATCGAGAAGGCACTCGATGCAGAGGTGGGCTCGACAATTACGCCAAATTAGATAGAGTAGGGGAATGGAAAGACGTTATGAGGATGATGACATTATCGAAGGTGAAGGCGCTGAAGCGGTGCCGGCTTTTAACTTTGAAGAACTCAGCCGTGAAATTCATGGGCAACGTCTTGCGAACGAACATTTCCATACTGATATTGTTTGGGGCAAAAGACTTGATGAAAAACTAACCGAACGTTTTGAGATCATTCAAGCATTCACCGCAAGTGGAGCAGACGACCCCGAAGCAATCGTTGCCTTCGAAGAAAAACTCGCAGACCTCAACGAATACATCGAGCAAGTCCGCCCCAATGCAGACTATGAGCTTGCAGAGCTTGCCCGCAGAGAATTTTTGCGCACGGCAGGATACGAAGCGTCAGAGGGGGAGACACCTATTCCTCTTCAGGGCAATTCAACACTACACTAAAAAATATTTTATGGACATCGAAGAAATCGCATCATCAATAAGCACTGGTGGAGTGGGCATACTCCCGACGGACACGATCTATGGACTCGTGGGGAGCGCACTTCACTCCGACGCCATCGAGCGTATTTATGATTTAAAACAGCGCGACCCCAAGAAGCCGTTTATTGTGCTCATTGCTGATATGCTCGACCTTGAGCAATTCGGCATCGTGTTGAGTGAGCGCTTAGTCGTGCAGCTTGAACAATACTGGCCGGGTCCATACAGTATCGTTCTTCCCACTATCGACGATCAATTTGAATATCTTTCGCGTGGTACCGACACGATTGCGTTCCGACTTCCCGATAACGACGAGCTCCGTGAGTTGATAAGACTCGTTGGTCCGCTTGTTGCCCCTTCGGCAAACGTTGAAGGACTTCCACCTGCAGAAAATGTCCGTGAGGCTCGCGGATATTTCGGCACCGATGTCGATTTCTATGTCGAAGGCGAAGAGCTCGTCGGCAAACCCTCCACCATTCTCGAGTTCGACGGGGAAGAAGTCCACGTGATTCGCGACTAAAATTTAACTAATGACAACAAAAATTCACATTGGAGGAATTGATGTTCTTGAACCTCGTAAAATCGTTGCTGATATTTTAGCCTATCGGCAAAAGGGGACAGTACTTGATCTTGGAGCAGGGTTTGGTCGCCATGCGCTTTTTCTTGCTTTTCACGGATTCACTGTTACCGCTGTTGAAAAAGATGAAGAAAAACTTGCACGCCTCAGACAACAAGCACTTCATCTTCCTGCTGATATTAAGCTCATTGCGGAAGACGTTAATAATTTTGATACAACGGAAAAATTTGATATCGTCGTGGCAACAATGATCCTCCATTTTTTACCACAAAAGGAAGCACAAGCAATGATTCACAAAATAAAAAGCTGGACAAAGGAAGGGGGACTTAATATTATTGCGAACTATACCGACAAGAACCCCGAAGGTCTTCGCACCTACCAACCAAATGCAGATGAGCTCAAAAAATACTATGAGGACTGGAATATTCTTCAATACGAAGAATCATTGGACTCACTCCCGAATGCTCCGATCGACGGAGGACCGGAAAAAAGATGGTCACTCCAAATGATCGCGGAAAAGATAACTTAAAATCTGTATCAAAAAATAAACCTCTGCTTTGTGGCAGAGGTAAAAAAAACAGAAATATGGCAACTTAACCTTGAGAAGAAAGAATTCTTTTCTTTTCCTTCAAAAGAAAATTTATTTCTTTACGATGCTCGAAATAAAACTTCATTGTAGGAATTAACTTCTTCTCTTCGAGAGGTTCGAGAGCAAGGCAGAGAGAAGCAACTTCGGTCTCCACCCGAGAATAAAGCAGGGGTTCTTTTTTTAACTCTGAAGATAGAGAGTACAGGAATTGATATTCTAATTCATCTGATTGTTTCCCAAGTTTTCCTAAAAACCAATATTTAATGATCTGAGACAGAATAAATAGGAAAAAAAGGAAAAGAAGCAGATTTGTAAACCACAGTGTACATAAACCTACCCGTGCCATGATCATGTCAAAACTCCTTAACGAGTGAAAGAAACTGTTTTATATTCAATCATATTAATCTGCTTATGTCAACTGTTCGTAGCATTTTGTCACAGACGAGAATTATTATTTTGACGAAATACCCCTTTGTGCCGTAGACTAGAGCTTTATGCTTACATCATCTGAAATTCGCAGTCGGTTTCTTGAGTTCTTCAAGAAGCGCGGACATGCCATTATTCCCTCGGCTTCACTGGTTCCACTCAATGATCCATCGGTGCTTTTTAATACTGCGGGAATGCAGCCGCTCGTGCCTTATCTTCTTGGAGAAACACACCCCGCCGGCGTGCGCTTGGCCGACAGCCAAAAGTGCGTACGCACCCAAGATATCGAAGAGGTGGGCGACAACACTCACGATACGTTTTTCGAAATGCTCGGGAACTGGTCGCTCGGAGATTATTTCAAAAAAGATGCGATCACTTGGAGTTATGAATTCCTCACTTCCAAAGAAGAAGGACTTGGACTTGATCCGAACAGACTCTATGTGACCGTGTTTGAAAAAAACGCTGACGCACCAAGAGACGAGGAGGCATACGCAATCTGGAAAAATATTTTTGAGCAAGCAGGAGTCAAAGGTGAGCGCATTTATTTCATGAGCGCAAAAACTCCGGGAGGAAAGGAACCCAACTGGTGGAGTGCGGGGGATTCAGGCCCGTGTGGTCCGGACACCGAGATGTTTTACGATGTCACCGGCAAGCTCGACAAAGGTATGACAAAGGAAGAATACACGACCGCCGACGACAACCAGCAAGTTGTCGAGATCTGGAACGACGTCTTTATGGAGTATCTCAAGAAAGATGGTGTTGTGGTGGGTAAACTTGAAAAGCAAAATGTTGATACGGGAAGCGGACTTGAGCGACTCACGATGGTCGTGCAGGGCAAGGATAATATTTTCGCTACGGATATGTTCAGTGGGATGATGAAAATTATTACCGACACCGCCACTTCTTACGATGAACGTGCAGCGCGTATCGTCGCCGATCATATTCGTACTTCTGTTTTTATGATTGCCGATGGGGTCACACCGTCGAACACTGATCAGGGTTATATTCTCCGTCGCCTGCTTCGTCGTGCAGTACGCTATGCGGATGTGCTCGGAATGAAAAGTGGGTTTGATGCACTTATCGATGAGGTCGCAAAAAATTACGCAGGTGTGTACGAGAATATTGAAGCAAATCTTGCACATATCAAAAAAGAGATTGCTGATGAAGAAAATCGTTTTCGTGTCACGCTAGCAAGAGGAATAAAGGAATTTGAAAAAATTTATAAATCAAATATCGGAGCATCAGATCTCAGTTCTGAGGCAGTATTTGAACTCGTCACTACTCACGGATTTCCTTTCGAGCTCGTTAAAGAAATTGCAAAAGAACGAAATCTGGGAATTGATGAGCTGGCATTTGTTGTAAAAATGAAAAAGCATCAGGATCTTTCGCGTGCTGGCTCTGAGCAAAAATTTGCAGGTGGACTTGCGGATCATTCTGCAGAAACGGTGCGCCTTCATACTGCACACCACTTGCTCCTGCGCGCCCTCCAAATCGTACTCGGACATGAAGTCCATCAGCGCGGTTCAAATATTACCGCCGAGCGCCTGCGCATCGACTTTGCCCACCCCATCAAGATGACCGATGAACAAAAGAAAGAAGTGGAGCGCATTGTGAATGAAAAAATTACCGAAGACCTTCCTGTTATTCGCACGGAAATGAATCTCGAAGAAGCAGAAAAGCTCGGAGCAGAACACGAATTCGGCGCAAAATACCCCGAGCGTGTTTCCGTGTATTCAGTCGGACCAAAAGATGCAACCACGGAAAATCCCAAACTTGATGAACGATTCTCCATTGAATTCTGTGGCGGTCCTCACGTCACCCACACCGGAGAGCTCGGGCATTTCAAGATTCAAAAGGAAGAAGCAAGCTCGCAGGGTGTACGTCGTATTAAGGCAATACTCGAATAAAGCACTGATGCCCGAAGGGCAAGACGTGGAGTTTCATTCTGATGAAACTCTTTTATCAAACAGTAGCGAGTTCGCAAGGGGTACGCCGCATTAAAGCAGTACTCGAATAGCATATAAAAACTCCTTTCTCCACAGTAAGGAGTTTTTTATTCGCGTCCCCTGCATGGTATACTTTCCACATGTCATTCTTTAAGAAGAAACCGAAAGGAGGGAAGCATTTCATCATTGTTTTTGACATCGGCTCAGGTTCTATTGGAGGCTCCTTTGTGAGTCTCGACAGTGCGCGTATTCCGGAAATTATTTTTACTACTCGTCGCGATATTCCTTTTCAAGAGAAACTTGATTTTCAGCGTTTTCTCGACCTCATGATCACTACGCTCGAAGAAATGTTCGTTGCAATGCAACGCTCTGGTGGTGGAGTAAAGATCGACGGGGCTTTTTGCGTCCTTGCAAGTCCATGGTACGCATCACAAACGCGCCTTGTGCATTATACCCAGCCTACCGCATTCGCGGTTACCGAAAAAGGCTTGCAACAACTCATCCAAAAAGAAATTGCGCTTTTCCGCTCCTCAAAACTCTTCGCCGGCTCAACAGTGGGGGACATGACACCGGAAATTATGGAATCCAAAAATATTCAAATGAAATTGAATGGTTTTGAGGTGAAGAAACCTTTCGGCAAGCGGGTGAATGAACTTGAAATTGCACTGTACATCAGCATGATTCCGCCAAATATTTTCAAATCCATCAATGATTCAATCGTGAAGTTTTGGCACATTCCTTCGGTACATTTCTCCTCATTCTCATTTACGGCTTTCGATATGATTCGCGACGTTTTCACTGAAGAAAGCTCTTTTCTTTTTATGGATATTTCCGCCGAAGTCACCGACATTTCACTTGCAAAAGACAATGTACTCCTCGAATCAATTTCATTTCCCTCAGGAAAGAACACCTTGATTCGCGCACTCGTTGAAGGAATGAAAACAAATTCCACTGTGGCAATCTCCGAATTTGATATGTATGTCAACGGCAAATCCACACCCGAGCATGCCGCGCAAATCGAATCAATCCTCCAAGATGCGACAAAGGAATGGCTCTCGTATTTTGAAGGTGCGCTTAGTCAATTCGCTACTGAGTTCCCGATTCCGCGTACACTTTTCTTTACTGCCGACGACAATGTGAGTAAATGGTATGAAAGCGCAATTGGACACACCGACTTCACCAAGCTTGTTCAAGAAGAAGGTTCCTTCAATGTCCGAACACTGGGAAATGACTTTTTGAGCAAATTTGTCCAAGTGCTTGAGCCCGATTTCGCTGATCCATTCCTTGCGATTGAAACAATGTTTGCAAATAAGTTCATTTCATTAGAAAATCAATAATAAATCATCATGGCAAAATACGTAATACAAGACATCATACCTCCAGAGAAAAAGCGTCGCATTGGCGTGAAGAAGGTTGAACATACCGAATCTCATTCTGTGCACAAAACAACCCCCCATCACAAGGTAGCTATTCCCGCGCACAAAACCCATGCAACCACACACCATGCTGCCACAAAAGCACAACATGAAGTAGCGCCACGACATCACACAGTCAAGAAACCTATACAAGTCGCACGCGAAGAAGAGATCGAAGAGGAGCCTCTTGTTGCCATGGGGATCGATGCAGGGGCACACGATGAACTATTAAGTACTACTGAAGCACACGAAGAAGAACCTGCAACACCAGAAGAGAGCATTGAAACTCACAATGCTGATGATTTGAATATTGAATACCCCGAATACGGCACGTTCACCGAAAACCCAAAGACAATGTTGGTAAATCAACTCATGCACGACAAGGTAAGACCTCAGGAGGAGTTGCTTCATCATGCAGAAAGCCCTTTTTCGCAAAGTGAAGAGACACACCTCGATGTCCCTGAATCGGGTGTATGGCCATACAACGAAGAGGCATCACCCACCGACAAGCGCGTCGTTCCGCCACAATTTCCACAATACGAGCATCTTCCTGAAGACAACGAACCACACGGCAAACACCATGGTTGGATGCCTTGGATTATTGGCAGTGTTATCGTTGTGATACTTGGAGGTCTTGCATTCTTTGGTCTCAGTTATTTTGGTGGGGCAACAATCTCGGTCATCCCCAAACACGACTCACTTCCACTCGATCAAGCAATTACTGCACAAAAAACTCCGGGCGAAGGTGAGCTCGGATATGTGGTCGTCAAAGAAACACTTTCCGATACGCGCGAAGTTCCCGCAACTGGTGAAAAAACAACAACAGCAAAAGCGTCGGGAAAGATTCTTGTTTACAATGAGCAAACTGTCATTCAAAAACTTATCAAGAATACCCGCTTCCAAAGCAGTGCGGGCAAAATTTACCGCATCAATGAATCAATCACCGTACCCAAGCAAGTCACCGCAGGAGGGAAGACAACGCCAGGAAGTATCGAGGTAACCATTTATGCAGACGAAGCAGGACCTGATTATAATACCGAGGCTGGTGACTTCACCATCCCCGGACTCAAATCTACTCCTCAATTTACCAAAGTATACGGACGCTCAAAAGGTGCGATAAGCGGTGGGGCATCGGGGACAACCAAATCTGTTTCCGATCAAGACCTGAAGCAAGCAGGGGAAGACCTCCGTGTTGGTCTTGAAACAAAACTCCGCACCAAAGCACGCGCCGATCTCGCACCTTCACAGATCACCTACGACGGAGCGATGGTGATTGAAATGGGTGACCCCACACTCACGACCGACGCGGCATCAGCGGACAAAGCGATGGTTACTGAATCGGGAACCCTTTACCTCATTACCTTTGACCGCACTGAACTCGCGCGCGCAATTGCAACGGCGCTTATTCCCACCTATGCAGGCGAAGATATTGAAATGAAAAATCTCGACACGCTTGCTTTTACACTTCCCACCATCAAGGGTGACGCACTCTGGAGTGCAGACAAAATTACCTTCAACTTGAAGGGTGATGCGAATCTTTCGTGGGTTGTTAATCAAGACAAGATCAAGAAAGATATTTTAGGAACACCAAAGACGAGCTTCAATACACTCATGACACAGTATCCTACCGTTGAAAAAGCAAAGGCAACGCTCAGGCCAATCTGGGGGCAAGTTTTTCCTAATGATGTGAATAAGATTAAAGTCGAAATTGTCGAACAACTTCCTTAAAATTGCACACCTCCGCTCCTCAAAGTGGAGGTGTTATGATTTTCGTCAATGAAAATAACGAGAAAATCATATCCACCTATTGACCTTTAATAAGCACTCTGCTAATATGTGCAAACACTTTGAGAATGAGTGAAGAGAAACCAAAAGAATCGTTGATTATTGGGACAATTACGGAAGCCCTCCCCAACACATTCTT
>Ga0209515_10006020_pt1 | contig 15364 bp, 10 predicted proteins | sample Subgroupgradi54m_FD_187454 | JGI IMG/M metagenome (GOLD analysis project Ga0209515, IMG submission 187454) | Subsurface groundwater microbial communities from S. Glens Falls, New York, USA - GMW60B uncontaminated upgradient, 5.4 m (SPAdes)... ...
CCATCCACGCTGAACGGGTCGCCGAGCGTCACCGAGAACGGCAGTGCGAACGCAGGCCGAACGGAGGACGTCGGCTGCGGCGACTGCGCGCGCGAGGTCAGCGTCGCCGCGGTGCCCACGATCGCCAGCGACGCCACGGCCGTGCGCCACGGGCCGATCACTCCGGGCATCCATTCTTCAGCCAGTTCAAGAGGGTCTGGCGGCGGAACTCCGGGAGGTCGCGCGTGACGGGCATGTAGTTCGGCTCGGTGATCTGGTGCGAGAGCACCTCGATCATCTTGTCCTTGTGCTCCCGCACGACGGAGAGCGTCGCAAGCTCGAGAATGGCGCGCATGCCAGGATACAGTCGCATGTATTGCTGCATGACCGGCTGCACGTGCTGCCATCTCGGATCCGCGATCACGTCGCCCGCGTTGAACACGAGGACGCTCAACGACGCGGTGGATCCCATCGCACCCGGCGCGTTGCCCCGGTGCGTGTTGTCCCACGGCCCGCCGAGAAAGTACACCTGGCTGTCGATGTGCTTCCGTTCCGCGGGCAGATTACCCAGCGGCTTCGCCGTCAGGTGGAACGTCGCGCGTCCATTCGCGCCGGTGACGATCTCCTTGTCGAACGACACGCCGCCGGCCGGCGTATTGTTCCAGGCGTTCGCCCGCTCGAAGCCCCACGAAACCTTGTATCCGGGCAACGACACGCCGAACTTCCGCGCGCGAACTTCCACGGTCGCGGTCTCGCCGGCGTTCAGTCGTGCGACGAGCGGCTCGCTCTCGACGCAGATGCCGTCCGCATGCTCGGCAAGGGCGGCGACCTCGACGGCCTGGCCCGCAAGGGCGATGATGAGCGGCCGGTTCCGCAGCACCGCGATCTGGGCGTCGGTCACGTCACGATCGAAGATACACGCCGTCGACTCGTACGCCGCCTTGGAGTAGGTCAGTGCGCCGCCGATGTGGACAATCTGCTTGCTGGGATCGCGGTACGCCGCGAAGAACGTGCCCTGCACCGCTTCCCCGGCGTGCCACTGCGGGGTCTGTTGCCACTGAATCGAGTTGCTCATGTCGATCGTCAGCTTGCGCGACGGCTGGTTGATCGTGAACGGCGCCGGCGCGCAGGTCACCGTCTTGTCGGCGGTCGGGAGCAATCGGCGCGCGGCTACGTAACCGGCCGGTTCGTCGTCGCCGGCAGGCCCGATGATGCCCACCAGCCGTCCGGTCGCGAAGTTCGGATCGGTGATGAGATATGTTCGGTTTGCGTCCTCGACGCCTGCGCCGAAGTCGTCGGTCACAAACTTGACGGACAAGCGGTTGTTGCCGCGGCGCAGCATTTCTGGCAGCGGCGCCGGCACGGCGCCTTGCGTGACGATCTTGGTCAGCACGGACTGAAACACGCCGCTGCGGCCCCAATCGCCGGGCTCGCCGTGGATGCGCGACCAGATGTCGCGAGCCGTCGGTGGCGGATCGATGAGCCCGCAGAGCATCGGATTCCCATAGATGTCCATGATCGTGACGCGGAGGCCGAATATCTCCGGGCAGTTCTGCTGCTCGGGGTCGAGATCCACCATCTTCGGACTGCTGTCGACCGCCGCGGTCTCGATGGGCACGCCAAGCAGCGGGTGAGTCGTCGCCGGCTGTCCGGGCACGGTGTTGGCCGCGAGCGTCTGGTAGGTCTCGTCCGTGATCCCTGTGATCGCGCACGAGATGAACCGGAACTCGCCCGTCCCGCGCGGGTGCCACTCCGCGTCTCCAGACGCGCCCGCGACCGCGGTCTGCAGCACCACGGCGGGATCGTAGTTCGGCAAATTATTGTTGCCGGTCGGCGGGCGCGCCATGAAGCGCCCGGCGAAATAGATCCGCGGGACGTCGAGATGGCTCATCGGGCGCGGCCCCGGTGCGCCGCGGGGAGGAGCGTCGGCAGCGGTCGCTTCCCCACCTGTGGGGCCCACGTGGCGTGCGGTGGCCTGCTGCCGACGCCGGCCACGTACACGGCCGATTCGCGGACGCCGTCCACGCCGAGCAGGCGCTCGATCGCCGTATCGGCAAAGGCGTTGGTGCAGAACGGCGCCAGCCCGAGCCATGTCGCGACGAGACAAAAGGTCTGACAGAGGTGACCGGCCTCGAGCAGGATCCCGCGATACGCGCGCGGGTGGCGGTAGCGCGCGCGCACGCGGTCGAAGATTGATGTCATCACGAAGATCGCCCCCGCGTCGCTGTACCACCGCTGCATCGGCAGCAGCCGGCGGACGAGCGCCGGCGTCGCGCCACGCGCCACGCAGGTCAGCGCGTGGCGATCGGGGTTGAAGTGATAGATGCCGCGGCGCAGCCCGGTCGTGCGCAGCGCAATCACGTACGCCTCGATGCTGTGGCGAGCGCCGCCGGACGGCGATGTCTTGAGCGCCATCGGCGGATGTCCGGGATTCCCCATCCAGTGCTGCACGCCCCAGGTGAGGCCGAGCAGCGTCGACACATCCTGAAACGCGATCGGCTCACGGCCGAACCGGCGCCACGTGCGGCGGGCCAGCAGCGTCTGCGGGAGCGCGCCGGCGTCGTGAGCGTCCGCGAGCCGAATGAGCGGCGCGCCTGGATAGCGTTTCACGGGCGGCGGCGCATGCGACGTGTCGCGGGTGCGCATCACAGCGCGCTCGGTCCGGTAGCGCACGTTCTTCGTCCCGAAATGGAAGAGCGTCGCGTGCGGCGACCACGGCGCCCACTCCGCGAACCCATCGTCTGGATCGGAGCCGACGCGCTCGACGAGCCCCGCGCCGTGCAGCGCAAGAACGGCCTGTCTGACGAGCGGCGCCGGGACGTCGCCGAGCGCAGCGGTCAACGAACGAACGGTTTGCGGGGCGTCGAGCAGATCGAGAAAACGAAGGAGCGGAGGCTCGACGATCACCTCCGCTCCGGATCGACAGTTGCACACGCGCCGCTCGGCGCCGCGCCAGACGAACACCAGGTGCTGGACGCGACGGTAGCGGGCGCGATTGTTGGGAGTTGCCGCCACGGCGCCGCTAGCTTCCGCCTCCCGGCCCGAACTGACAGCAGTCGTCGACGACACCGGAGACCTTCTTCATGGTCGCAATCGCGTCGGTGATCTGCGCGTGCGCGGGCGTGCCGGCCTTGGCCTTCGCCTTCTTGCCGCGCAGCGCCGCCAATTCCTTGCCGGCGGTCTTCTTGACCGACTTAAGTGCTCTGACGTAGTGCGGGTTTGTTGTCGCCATCTACTCTCTCCTTCTTAGGCTGCGTTGACGGAACCGAAATCGATTCTGGGAAGTGCATGCGCCGAATGAGCCCCTGGAAATCCTGCCTCGGGCGGAGGGGGTCCATGCGCGGATCGACCGCGACGTTCACGAGCTGCGGGTTTCTCGTCTGGTAGCAGCGATCGAGCAGGGCCATCGCCTTGTCGGGCATGCCGAGCGTGGCATACGCGATCGAGACCTCGTAGTCGAGTTGGGTACCGCCGCTCGAGAGGTACCCGTTCAGCACCGTCAACGCCTCGGCGCGCTGCCCGGCGGCCGCCAACACATACGACAACATGGGGCGGTACGGACGGCCGCGGCTGGACTCGGCGAGCGGGCGAAGCGCGGCAATCGCTTCGTCGTGCATCCCTTTTGCCGAATACGCGCGCACCAGCAATGTCCGCGCGAGCGTGTAGTCCGGATTAATCCTGAGAGCGGTCTGCGACTGCTCGATCGCCGCATCATACTGGCGCCCGAAGTAAAACGCCCAGGCAGCCGCCCGATGCGAATCCGGCAGCGCCGGAAAGGCTGTAGCGATGGCCTCTCCCTGCGCGATGGAGTCCGCGTGGCGACCCACCGCCGTGAGAAAATTCAGGTATTCGCGCCGGACGCCGTCGCTGTTGGCACCGAGCGAAAGCGCGCGTCCGAAATCCTCGGCCGCGCGCGTCCATTCCCACGCGAGAAAGAATTCACCGTACGCGCGCGATGCCCACACCTGCGGATCCGCGTCGTCGAACGTGAGCGCCTTGGTCGTGTTCGCCATCACGCGATCGTAGGCCGTCCGCCCGTCGAGGGCGTTCCAGTACCCGCTCAGGTTCGCGTACGCGTTGGCGATCGCGGTGTACGCCGGCACGAACCGCTCGTTACGCGACACCGCGCGATTGAAATAGTCGATCGCTTCGAGCAGCCGCTGCGAGGAATCCGCGCGAGCGAGCGCTTCGCGGCCGCGCAGGTACAACTCCATCGTCTCGCTGTCGGCCGAGGCCGGGATCCGCGCCGGCCGCTGGTTGCGTCGGGCGGCGAGTGCGGCGCCGACGCGGGTCGCCACCTCGTCCGCGATGATGCTCGTCGCCGGCAGGAGCCGCCCGAGCTGGTTGTCCGAGCTGTTCTTCCAGATGAGGCTTCCGCCGCGTGCCTGCCTGAGGTTGGTGGAGATGCGCACCATGCGCCCGCCGACGTTCACGGCCGGCACGATCTGCACTGAGCCTTCGATCATGCCGTCGGCGCCCGTGCGCGTCACGATGTCCGGCATGTCCCGATGCTGGTCCACCAGCTGCCGAACATAGGTAAAAGGAATGGTCCTGACCTCGCCGCGCTCCTCGAGCGCGTTGGTCAGCTCCTGCGCGACCGCAGTGGCGAGATAGGCTTGGTTCGCATCGCCGGTGAGATCCGTGAACGGCAGGACGACAATTGACTCGATCCGGCCAGTCCCCGCGCTCGATGACAAACGGTTCGAGCGGGCGCGCCAGAGGTAGACGCCCGACGCCGCGGCGACCAGCGCCGCCACGACGACGCCGGCGAGAATCCGGTGCCCGCGTCGAGGCCCGGCCGCGGCCCTCGTGGTGGCCGCCTCGGACACCGATGCGGCGCTCACGGCAGGCAGCCACGCGTTCGCGGCGACCAGCGCCGCACGAAGCTCGCCGGCGGTGGCCGGGCGCCGGCTGGGGTTGGAATCGGTCGCCCGTTCGATCGCCGCAATCAGCGGGGCCGGCAGGTCGGGGCGCGCGTCGTGCAACCGTTCCGGGCGTCCCTCGCGGTGCACCTTCCGCAGCTGCTCGGCTGTCCGTCCAGTCACCGGGTACCGGTGTGTGAGGAGATAGAACAGCAGCACGCCGATGCTGTACACGTCGGTGCGAACGGTTGCCGGTTGCCCTTCGAGAATCTCCGGCGCCCAGTACTGCGGCGTGCCGGCCATCGTCTCGATCAGCAGGCGATCGGTTCTGCCCGCTCCGCACCCGAAATCCATCAGCACGATGCGGCCGCCCTGCTCGCGCATGATGTTGTCGGCCTTGATGTCGCGGTGCACGAGTCCGGCGTTGTGGACCGCGGCGACGGCGGCGCAGACGTCGATGCCCACGGCCAGCGCTTCCGACGCTCCGAAGACACCGCGCTCGCCGACGAGCTGCCGGAGCGTCCGCCCTTCCACCAGTTCCATCCACAACCCGATGCTGTTCTCGAATGCGTCCGCGCCGTAGACGATGACGACGTTCGTGTGCCGGACGCTGGCGAGCCGGCGCGCCTCGGCCAGGATGTCGGCGGACGCCGCCTGATCGTTGGTGAGATCGCTGCTGACGATCTTGAGCGCCACCTCGCGCGCGAGCTGCGGATCCCAGGCGCGATAGACGACGCCGAAGCTGCCGTGACCGAGTTCCTGGCGGATCTCGAGCGATCGCCAGCGGCGTGGAGCGCTCTTCGGGCTGCCGCCGCCGCCAACGGTTTCAGCGTGATCGTCGGGTGTATTCACTCTGTGGAACCGCGTAGATGGTGTGGCAAACCCTCAGCATAGCGCAATACCTTTTTGTTCATTGCGCGGGGCTCGTGTAAAGTGACGGTCGCACCCATGCGAGAAGTCGCCATCGCGATGCGAGTTCGCTGCACGGCACTCGGCGTCGGCGTGTTGCTCGCCGTCACCGCGCGGCAGGCGTCGGCGCAATCCGCGGCGCCTGGTGTCGGACAGGTGAGCTTTGCGAATTCGGGCGCGCCCGCCGCGCAGCAGGCGTTCCTCACCGGCCTCGCGCAACTCCACAACTTCGAGTACCCCGCCGCGGCGGATCTGTTCCGCACGGCGCAGCAGATCGATCCCGGCTTCGCCCTGGCCTATTGGGGCGAAGCGATGACCTACAACCATCCGATCTGGATGCAGCAGGATCAGGGCTCGGCGCGCGCGGCGCTCGGGCGGCTGGCTCCGACGGCAGAAGCGCGGCTCGCGAAAGCGAAGACCGACCGCGAGAGAGCGTACCTGCGCGCGGTCGAGACCTTGTACGGCGCGGGCGACAAACCCGCGCGCGACGCGGCCTACGCCAACGAGATGGCCGAACTCCACCGCGTGTACCCAGACGACGTGGACGGGACCGCGCTGTACGCGCTCGCGCTCCTCGGTTCATGTGAGAACGGGCGCGACGATGCGGTGTACATGCGCGCGGCGGCGCTCGTCGAGCCGCTCTTCCCCACGCACCCGCAACACCCGGGCATCGCGCACTACCTCATTCACTCGTACGACGATCCCGCTCATGCGGCGCGCGGTCTGCCGGCGGCTCGCGCGTACTCGACGATCGCGCCCAACGCGGCCCACGCGCAACACATGTGCTCGCACATCTTCATCGGCCTGGGCATGTGGGACGAGGTGACCAGCGCGAACGAGACAGCGATCGCGATCGGCAACAAGCTGATGGCGGCGACGGGAAGGCCGCCGGTCGCCTGCGGACACTACGCGGCGTGGCTCGAGTACGGGTATCTGGAGCAGGGCCGATACGCCGACGCGAAGAAGGTGCTCGCCACCTGCTACGCGGCCGCGGCGAAGGCGCCCGCGCCCTCGTCGGGCCCGATTGTGGATCCGGACAACGCGAGGGCGTATTCGTTCATCACGATGCGGCTGCGCTACCTCCTGGACACCGGCGAATGGGCGGGCGACGCGGCCGGCTGGACGGTGCCGGCGCAAGGGATCCACGGCGCGGAGCTGACGCTGGCGTTCACGACGGGCTACGCGGCGATCCAGCGAGGCGATCTCACCGCCGCGCGTGCGGAGGTCGCGCGGGTCGACGCCGCCGCGCAAGCGTTCGCCGGCGATCTCGCGAAGGCTGGCGTGACCGATCCGGCGCCGGCCGGCCGGTCGAAGATTCTGAGCGCGCAGCTCGCGGGCCTGATCCAGATGGAAGCCGGCGCCGTCGGCGCGGCGCTCGCCGCCATACGGGCCGCGGCCGCGCACGAGGAGTCACTTCCGTTCGAGTTCGGACCACCATTTGTCGACAAGCCGTCGTACGAACTGCTCGGCGAGATGCTGCTGACGGCCAATCAGCCGGCGGATGCGCGCGACGCGTTCGAGAAGGCGCTTGCCCACACGCCCGGGCGCACGGCGTCGCTCGTCGGGCTGATGCGCGCAGCGGAGCGATCCGGCGACGTGAAGAAAGCCGACTCCGTCAAGGCGCAACTCCAGGCCATCTGGCATCGTGCCGACCCCGGCGTGTCTCCGCGCCATGATTGATCGCCGCGATTTCCTCAAGACGGTATCGCAGTCGGCGGTCGCCGTCGCCGCGTCGAGTTGCGCCGGCCGGACGCCACGCCTCGTTCCAGCCGGTCCAGCGGCTGGTGGACGGCATGCGCTGGCCGATCTCGCGCTCCACGAAGCGACACGGCTTGGCGCCAGCTACGCTGATGTGCGCTTCACGAGCGCCGCCCTTCATCGTCTGTACCTGCTTGATCTCAAGACGGCCGCGGATGAAGAGCTCGAGACGGTTGGACGCGCATCTGGATTCGGCGTGCGCGTGCTCGTGGAGCAGGCTTGGGGATTTGCTTCGAGCGATCGCGACGATGCCGATGGAGTACAGGCGGCCGTGCGACGAGCGGTCGACATCGCGGCGGCCGAGGCGAAGCGGCCCGATCATCGGCCGGTCACCCTCGTCGCCGCGCCGCGCGCCGAGATCACCCGTCGGCTCGCCGGCCATCGCGATCCGGCGTCCGTGCCGCACGAGCCGAAGATCGCCGCGCTCCTGCGGATCAACGAACGGCTCCTGAAGGTGCCCGGCATCATCCACGCGAACGTCAGCGTGAGGTTCGATCACGAGTGGCGCTTGCTCGCCACGACCGACGGCACCCGCATCGACGAGGAGACGGGCCGCGTGTTCTCGCAGGTGACCGCCCACGCGCAAAAGGGACGCCGCCTGCGCAAGCGCACCTACGTGTCGGCGCCGCGCGCCGGAGGCTTCGAGGCGTTCGACCCGGAGGCGCTGCTCGCCCAGTGCGACCGTCTCGCCGACGAGGCGGTCGCGAAGTGCACCGCGGCGTTCTTCGACGACCACGAGGTCGACCTGATCGCCACCTCGTCGCACATGGTCCTGCCGCTGCACATCTGCGTCGCGCTGCCAACCGAGATCGATCGCAGCGTCGGACCTCGAGGCGACGGTGAATCATTCCTTCGGCCGGCGGACATCGGTTCGCGGCGCTATGGCCCACCCCTCCTGAACGTGAACGGCGGCGCGAATGCGGGACGCGCGTATGACGACGAGGGCGTGAAGCGTGACCGCTTTCCGATGATTCGCGACGGCGTTCTGGTGGGCGTGCAGACGACGCGCGACACGGCGGGAGCTGCGTCGGCCTCGGCGTCCACCGGATGCGCGTACGCCGTCAGTTGGGCGCACGCGCCGCTGCTCCGCTCGAGCGCGCTGTCGATCGAGCCTGACGCGCGCGCCGGCTCGCTTGCGGATCTCATCGCGGATACGAAGGTTGGGGTGCTGGTGGACGGCTTAGGCGCGTGGCATTCGTCCGCCAGCGGCAGTTTCGAATCGAAGGCCGACGCGGCGTGGGAAATCAGAAATGGCCGGATCGTGTCGATGCTCGACGACATCAGATACGCCGCGAAAGCCACCGATCTCTTTGGTGCGATTAACGCGGTGACGGGGACCGCCGAGACGAGCGTCACGGCTCACGACGCGAAGGGGGCGCCGGCGCAGTTGCTCGAGCACGAGCACCGCGCGCCCGCGGTGCGGTTCAACGGGATCCGTGTGGCGAGCGGGTCACGACACGGGTTCTGACGGGATCAGGCTGGCGGTTGCACGTCGCGTTCACGTCTTGAGCCGTTTTAGCGTCAGTGTGGCGCCTGGGTGCGTAGGGGCCGACCCACGTGTCGGCCCGGGCGGACACACGGGTTCCGCCCCTACACATGCCGCTGGCGCTACGGCGCCGTGTAGATGGCATTGCACGCATGACACCCGATCCGCGGCGAGACGTGATGGTGTATCGAGTCGCCATGGTCGACGCGCTCAGCGGCGTGTCGATGGGCGATCGCTGGACTGTCTGGGTGGGCACCGAGAGCGAGGGCTCGTTCGACAGCGAAGCGGAAGCGGTCACGCGTGCGACGCAGCTCGCGGTCGATCAGGGCCGGCCCGCTTGGCTGGTGGAGGACGGCGGCGCGACCGTGGCACTGTAAGGACCCGGAAGGGAATAAGGGTGCCATGTCTGGGCGTCGAGGCGCTCGCCCGGCGAGGCGCGAGTCGGAGTAGGAATGACCATCGCTGACCACCCCCTCCACGGATCCGGACGTGCGGCATTACCGCATCCGGCTCTTGCCTTGGGTCGTGACGGCGAAGCGCACGCGCGGATAAGGATGACAGATACGCGGTGTCGGAAGCCAGCGGGCGACGTAGGCACCCAGGCGGCGCCACGTCAGATGGTTGCCTTGGCTCCGGCGACGCAAGACGCGCCACCAGAGCCGGGCCATCGCTTCCCGGAACGCGCTCAGTGCGGGGCCGTTCATCGGGACACCGTAGTAGCGGTTGTGCCCGAGAACGACGGCCCGCAGATACGCGCCTTGCTCCGGAACGGGCTGGTGCAGACGACGCCGGAGTTCGGTCTTCACCGTTCGCAGCTTCGTTTGCCACCGCGTGCGCACCGTTTGTCGCAGCACCGTGAACCGTCCCTTTCGTGTTTTCGCGCAGCTATGCGTGAAACCCAGAAAGTTGAAGGTTTCCGGTTTCCCGTCGCCGCGGGCTCGCCGATTCGGGTCCGCGTAGCGACCGAATTCGATGAGGCGCGTCTTGTCGGGATGCAGCGTCAACCCGAACCGCGCGAAGCGCTCGCGCAGCTCGGCAAGGAAGCGTTCGGCTTCCTCCCGATGCTGGAATCCCACGACGAAATCGTCCGCGAAACGCACGACGACGACGTCGCCATGCGCCTGCGTCGTTCTCCATCGCTGGACCCAGAGGTCGAAGACGTAGTGCAGATAGAGATTAGCCAGCAGCGGACTCACGCTGCCGCCCTGCACGGTGCCGACCTCACTCACGGTCCGTTGCCCGTCTTGTCTTCCAGCGCGGGTACCCCGAGCGGCCGCTGCCGCCCGTCCGCCTTCGGGATGTACGCCCGACGCACCGGTTTCGCTCGATACGCCCCTCGCTTCAGCCGGTCCGACAGGTCTTGGAGATTCGTCTCCAGCGCCTGTCCGTACGACTGCCACGTCTCGCCATCCACGCCGGCCGCGGCGTCTCGCTTCAGCGCGAGGTAGGCCGCTCGCAAACGTGCGACGTCGTACACGTGGTGCAGGAGCGCGGTGAACCGCTGTTTCCTGTCTCGTTGCGCGACTTGCCGTACCCGCTCGAGCGCGCTTGGCGTACTGGTCCGGCTCTGCGTCCGGAGCACGTTGCGCTGCGGCGAGTTTCCCTTGGCCACCGCCCTTCCCTCCATCGCGTCCGCCCTCGATGCGTCGGCGTTCCCCGACTTCCCAGGTACTACGGCGGTGTCCGACTTCCGGCGGTCGTCCATCATCGGCGTGTGTCCTTGGACTTCCCGATGCGGTCTGCCACACGTGTGGCAGGCAACCGCCGGACCTCCCGGTTCCCGTGCGAGATGTGTCGGTGCGTGCGCAGGGTCTCTGACCGCGCAGGGTCCCACCGGGTCTGGCGTTGGCGACCTGGCAGGTGTGGCCTTCCGCCTTGCTCCACGGCGTCGGCACCCCGAAGTACCCACGACTCGCGCCGTGGGGTATGCATTTCGCGGCTCAATACCTGGCCCGCACGTTCCCCTGTCAACGCTTCACCTGCACCCTTACGAGCGACGGCGCATGACTCGGGGCCGGCGTGGGTCGCTACTCCTTCACCGTATGACTCTTTCATTCACAACATCTCGCCGGTTTAACCGGCGCACGGAGCGCGCATACCGGGCGTATGTAAGCGACGAGCAACGACGCCCGGCGGGATGCATCGGCGGCCAGAGATGGCACCCTTATTCCCCTCCGGGTCCCAAGTCGACACGCGCTGGCGACCGCTCAGGAATTGAAGTCGGTCAGCTCCTTCGGCACGCGCGCCGTGCGCAGCGCGTTGAGCCCGGCCACGAGATCGGTAAGCCTGAGATCTGGTGGATCGAAAAAGTCACTCTAGATGTCTTATCTGACGGCGATGTTACTCACCCACGTCCCCCATTCTGTTGCACTCTTGACATATTCGCCGTGAACCCAAAACGAGCCGTCGGTTGGGTCGAGAGCGATGCCGAAATAGTCGCCGTAGCGGTTCTGACCCGTATGGAAGGGATTGAAGTCGGCCGTGTCCATGGCGGCTGTTCCAGCTTTCAACAGGATACTCGGACGCAGCGTGTTTCGAAGGTCAGTCGACCAACGACCAGTGAAGTACAAAGAAGGGAACTCAGACTTTCCCGATTGTGCAAACGCGATGACAACATTGTTTCTATCATCGGCTGCAATCGCTGGATAGAAAAGTGACCGCGCGTCTGCTGACAACCTCGAATCCTGGATCATCCGCACAGCAGCAGGCCATCCACTTACATCGAGTTGCGCCCACCTAATCTCAGACCTCTGACTACTTGCCGAGTTCGAGGCCAGCGCATGCGCCACCCACACGTTGCCGTTGTTGTAAGTAGCACTACCTTGGAACACGCTCGAATCAAGGCCGTCGAAGGGCCTCGCACCGCCTGGCTGTTCGGGCTTCGGAGGACCCAGACACGACCCGCCGGCTGAGACGACTTGCGGGCTCAGCCGCGGTGACGTGAGTGCCCCTTCAAGACCCCAGAACAACACACTGCACGCGCCGGGGTTCTGCGATTCCACGAGAAACATGCTTCCGGTCCCGGACGTGGCCAAGGGCACGAAAAAACTGTGGCTGGCTCCAGGCGAGATGTCCGTCGAGACGATCGAGGAATTGGCCAGCATTCGGTCCTTCTGCAGGATCCTGATGTTGGGACCACGGCCTTGGAATAATGCGATATCAACGGACCCCATCGCTATCACGACCGCATCATTGTTGAACCCAAGCACGGGTTCTGCGGCGTACGTAGGCGCCGATCTCAAGCTGTCTAGCCTCCCGTTCAGGGCGTAGAAGTACCAATCGCTTGGTCCGAGTGTCCTTGGATTCGGACTTCTTGAAACGGCGATCAAAATGTAAGCGTCGCAATCCGTAACAGTACACACCTTGGTACTCGTCCCTGCATCGGTGCTGACGACGAAAAAGCGCTGACTTGTACGGTCGAAATACGCTCTGGGATCAAACCCGCCCGTGTTGTCAACAGGTGCAGCGTCAAAGAACTTGTCAAGAGTTGACGCAGCAATCAGAGCACCAGTCTTGTCCCTCATGACAATGGACCAATTGACGACGAGGGCGACCGACGAGGGACCGACCGCGATATGAGGATCGGGCGCCGTCGCACCGGTAAAGTCGATACCGTTGAAACCAGCTCTCACGACGAAGGCCTCGGTCGGACCTCCTCCGACGACCACGGTCGCCTCGTTGGATGAAAAACCGATTCCACATGTATTCGCCCCACGAACGCGCACAAAGTATGTGCCCGCCGCGGCCGTGAACGTCAACGTCGTGGCGGCGCTTCCCAGATCAATGACGACGACGTTCGACGTCCCCGGTGAGGAACCCTCCTCGAGGACGTACGTGGTTGCGCCCGCAGCGGCGTTCCAGGACAGCGTCACCGTGAAGCCGCCGACCGACGCGGCCAATCGTGTGGGTGACGGCGGAGCCGCGCTACACGGCCCAGCACCGACGATGAACTGGACTTCATTCGAGGGTCCGCTGGTGCCCGCCACGTTCGACGCACGAACACGCACGTAGTACACGCCGGCGCCGACGCCGGACGCCGAAAACGAGGTCGCTGTGGTGCCGGTGGAGAAGGACGCGAGGTTGCTGAGGCCGACACCCGACCCCGCGTCGATCGTGTACGCCGTTGGCCCGCACCCCGATAACGGCGGCTGCCAGGTCAGCGTCAACGACGAGCCGTTGACGGAGGCCGTCAAGTCGGCAGGAGCGCCCGGCGCCTGCGCACACCCGCCGCCGCCAACCGTCACCACGATTTCGTTCGAGGCCCCGCTGATGCCGGTGGCGTTCCGCGCCTTCAGTCTGACGAAATACATGCCGGCCGGCACGTTCGACACGACGAGTAACGTGGCCGCCGAGCCCGTATCGCTGACGGCGAGATCAGCCGCCCCGGGACGTGAGCCTGCCTCGAGGAGGTAGCCCATCGGCGCATCGCCGCCGGAGGGGGCCTGCCACGACAACGTCACCGTCGACCCGTTCACGACGCTCACGAAATTCGACGGCACGCCAGGAATCGCAAATGGGCGCTGACGGGCGCCCGTCGAGGGGATTATCCGGACGATTGGCGCGCATTGATCCTGCCATGGCGCGCTCGGAAAGATGGCTGAACGCGCCTGCGCCGCGGCGAGACACGGCCAGGCCACCGTGCCCGGCTCCGACTGTGCGAACGGCACCAGTGTCGCCAACCAGAGCACACAAGCAACCGCCAGCGTCAGCCCACCAATGGGAACCCACATATGAGGCACGAGCCGACTTTTCATTTTCACGGGCCGGAACACTCATAGGCATGAGCGACCGGCCAAGTCCACGAACGAGGCGTTCTCGGATTCGGTGCCATTGGTCGACGAAAGCATACCGCCATTCTGAGCAGGAACCCATCGAGCAAAACCCACGCGACATCGTCCCTCCGCTCAAGGCCATATGGATATCGCCGTTCATATATATCTGTGCTATCTCGAGTCGTGGCTGTGGCGCGCTTGGACCGTGCGGCTCACCTACCGTGGCGGCGTCATCAGAATTCTTGGCGCGGGTTAAGCGAAAGTCGCTACCGGAAGCTGTGCGGCTCGAAGTCGGTCAGCTCCTTCGGCACGCGCGCCGTGCGCAGCGCGTTGAGCACCGCCACGAGATCGATCGCTTCCTGAGCCACCGCCCCCGCGACCGGCGACAGCAGGCCGGCGGAGGCGCACACCATCCCCACACCGCTCAGCAGCATCCCGCCGATCGCGCTCTGCAGCGCGACCTGCCGCAGGCGGTAACTCAGATGAATGAGCTCGTCTACCTTGGACAGCGATGAATCGATGATGACGACGCGCGCCGCTTCGGAGGTGACGTCGCTGTGCCGGCCGAAGGCGATCCCCACCGTCGCCGCCATCAACGCCGGCGCGTCGTTGATCCCATCGCCGATGAACACCGTCTTGGTCAGCGCCGTCTCCCGCCGCACGATCGCGACTTTCTCCTCGGGCGACGTCCCGGCGTGGATTTCCGTGATCGACACGGCATCGGCCAGCCGCCGCACTTCCGGCTCCCGATCGCCGGACACCAGGAGCACCCGCGTGAACCCATGCTTCGGCTCGAGATGGCCGACGAAACCCCGACTGTCGTCGCGCGGCACGTCGTGGAAGCGGAACGTCGCGGCGTACCGATCGTTCAGGATGACGACGCACTCGAGGCCCGTCAGAGGGCTCGGCGGCACATTGAACCGATCGGCCACGTGCGACCGGCTCGTCACCAGCACGATCGCGTCGCCCACCTTGCCGCGCAATCCGGTCCCAGGCTCTTCGCGAATCCACTCGACATCGGGCAGCGGAAAGCGCGCGGCCGCCGCCGCCTGCACGATCGCGCCGGCGAGCGGATGCCGGCTGTAGCGCTCCACGGCCGCCACCACCGGCAGCACGTCTTCACGGGCGAACGGCGGCGCATACCGCTCGTCGCTGAGGCTCGGGCGGCCGTACGTCAGCGTCCCGGTCTTGTCGAGGATCATCGTGTGGCAGAGCGCCAGCTGCTCGAGGGCGGCGGGATCCTTGACGATGACCCCGCGGCGCGCGGCGGTCGAGATGGCGCCGATGATCGCGACCGGAATCGCGATGAGCAGCGGGCACGGCGTCGCGACCACGACCACGCTGAGAAATCGGATGGGGTTGCCCGTCCACCACCACGCGATCGCGGCGAGCGTCAGCGCCAGCGGGGTGTACCACGCGCCCAGTTGATCGCCGATGCGCCGGAGATTCGGACGCCGCTGCTCGGCCTCCTGCATCACGCGCATGATGTGCGCGTACCGTGAATCGGCGGCCACTCTGGTCGCGCGAACGGCAAGCGACGCCTCGCCGTTGATCGACCCGGACAGCACCTTGGCGCCGGGGCCCTTGGAGATGTGGAA
>Ga0209515_10006022_pt1 | contig 15359 bp, 12 predicted proteins | sample Subgroupgradi54m_FD_187454 | JGI IMG/M metagenome (GOLD analysis project Ga0209515, IMG submission 187454) | Subsurface groundwater microbial communities from S. Glens Falls, New York, USA - GMW60B uncontaminated upgradient, 5.4 m (SPAdes)... ...
GCCACCCAACAAGCACCGCGCCGGCGACGAGGACGCTGCCCAGCGCTCGACGAACCGACACGAACCACCGACCCGGTCCGCGCGTGCGCTCCAGCCAGCCCAGGTAGACGCCGGCGCCGATCAACAACCCGATGACCAGCCACCGGAGGAGTAGCGTGGGCAGGATCGGCCTGAGCAAGTAGAGCGCGAGTCCCCACAAGACCACGCCGAGCACCTTCTTACTCCAGAGCAGCCACTCCCCGGCTTTCGGCAACTGGACGATGCGGTGGGCGGTCACGCCGAGGACGATGTAGGGCAGACCCATCCCGAGCCCCAGCATGAAGAATAAGAGGAAGCCGGCGAGCGGATTCGCGAGCTGACTGACGAGGAGCAGCAGGCTTAGCACGAACGGCCCGATGCAGGGCGCGGCAATCACGCCGACCACCAGTCCCATGACGAAAGCACCCCCAAAGCCTGACGAGGCGTTGCCGAATCGGCGTGTCAGGCGCTGCGGCAGACGCAGGTCGTAGAGCCCAAACAGGCTGAAGGAGAGTGCCACGACCACGGCGGCGACGCCCAGGAGAACCGCAGGCTGCTGGAGCCAGGAGCCAAAGATCGCCCCGGTGCGCGCTGCGATGAACCCCAACAGCGCGTAGTTGAGCGCGATCCCAAGCACGTAGCAACTCGCGAGGGCAACCGTTCGTCTGAGCGCCTTAGCGGTTCGCCCCGCCGGAGACGGGGTCCCTTGGCCGCTGAAGAATGCCAGGGTCACCGGGATCATCGGATAGACGCACGGCGTCAAGTTCAGCGCGAGCCCCCCGACGAACGTGGCGAGGAGCCCAGGCCACAGTCCGTGGTGGGCGACAATCGTGCTGAGCCAGTCAGACATGATTCAGGATTACAGTGATTGACAACGTGATTTCAGTGATACGGCCTTATCACTGTAATCGTTTTTCAAAATCACTGTCATCATCTCTAGTCTAGAAGGAATACTTCAGGAGCGGCTGCTCGGCGGGCTGCGCGGAGCCGCGAGGCGTCTGATCGTCTTGGACGAACAACCGAGTCGTCCGTTCGACCGATTTGATGGAGCCTTCCAGCATCCCGAACCACAATCCGCTCACCGGATCAAACCGCCGGCTCTCCTTGGCGACGTGCTTGATCGGTTCGGTCCAGACGAAGGCCAAGTCCCATATGTCTTTGGGAAGCTGCTCGATCGGTCGCTCTTTCGCGTCCAGCCGTCCCATCCCCATCGCCAGCACCAGGATGACCGCGATCGCCACACCCTGTCGCATCTCGTCCGCCACCTCCTTCTTTTCTCCCCATCTGGACTTTTGCAAAATGCCTTTGGGGGACTGTGAAATCATCCTTTCAAAATCCGTGTAATCCCTCTCCAACTCGTTTTGCAAAACCTCTCCCCATTATACACCCCAAGAAGTGTCAAGGCTGAGCCGGTTGGTCTTGCACACCTCGGCGTACCGGCGCGCGCTGTCACGCACACGGCGCTCTTGCGTCGCGTAGTCGACCTCCACCATCCCGAAGCGCGGCCCGTAGCCGTCCGCCCATTCGAAGTTGTCGAGGAGCGACCAATAGCAGTAGCCGAGGACATGGGCCCCGTGCTGCATCGCCCGCGCCATCGCCTGGAGGTGCCGTTGGATAAAGCTCCAGCGGCGCGCGTCGTCCGTCATGAAGGTCCCGTTTTCCGTCACGAGGATCGGCAGGCCCAACGGCTTCGTCCCGACCAGCATCTCGTAGAACGTCTCCGGGCTCACATCCCATCCCATCGACGTCCGTTCCGTCACTTCCCGTGGATGGTGCCCAAGATCGCATGCCTCCCCTGGCCATCCACCCATGAGACGCACGAACTTGACGAACTGTCGCCCATAGAAGTTCAACCCCACGAAATCGAGGGTCTGGCGAGCCTCGGGGAGGGAGCGGGCACCCAAGCCAGGAATCGCCCAGCGGCCATCGGTCAACGCGCCGATCACCGCCCCGTGGAACAGCTGCTCGGTAAGCGAGGCCACCCAGCGATCCGGGAGCCACCAGGCATGGCAGGGACGACAGTTCGGAACGTACTGGGCCACGCTGACCATCGGCGGCGGAGCATCCGGGCGTCCCCGCTCGTGCAGAATCCGATACGCCACCGCGTGCGCCCGGAGGAGATGTTCGATGACCCGAACGCCCTGTGTCAGATCGCGCACGCCGGGCGGACCGAGCCCCTGGACGTAGTGCATCCGGACGTAGACCATCGGCTCGTTGATCGTGACCCAGTAGCGGACCTGATCGCCCAGCGCGCCGGCGACCCGGTCGACGTAACGGGCGAACCGGTCGACGACCTTCGAGTTCACCCACCCACCTTGCTCGAGGAGCCACTGCGGGCTCGTGAAGTGGTGCAACGTGACGAGCGGCTCGATCCGACGCTCACGTAACGCACGGACGACTTCGACATAATGGGCGAGCGCCTCGTCGTCCCACTGCCCTTCCGCAGGTTCAATGCGGCTCCACTCGATGGAGAAGCGGTGGGCCGTATGTCCCAGTGAGGCGGCGAGATCGAAGTCGTCGCGGAAGCGGCGGTAGTGATCGCAGGCAAGACCCGAGCGATCTTTGACTCGCCCAGCCTGCTCCCACGCCCACCAGTCGCTGTGGATGTTGTTGCCCTCGACTTGGTGGGCGGAAGTGGCGCTGCCCCAGAGGAAACCTTGCGGGAAGGTGAACTCAGACATCACAACGCAGCACTAAGCACTCAGCACTACGTCTTCCGGTGGAGTTGCGTACACATGAGACGGGCGAGGGCGGGATGGGCGAAGATGGTATCCGGTCCGGTCCAGGACGGACGACCCTTGAAGTTGATCAGCACACGGCCGGTGGCGTGGGCAAGCGCCGCGAGCGGCACCATGTCCCACGGTTTGACGCCGTAGTCGATCACCGCGTCGGCACCGCCGCGCAGCGCCCAGAGATAGCCGTAGCAGTCGCCGTACGCCCGCTCGAGGTAACAGCCGCGCAGGAGACGATCGAACCCCGCGGCATACCGTGTGCGTCTCCACCAGCGCGAGCCGCCGTGGAAGATGACGGCCTCGCCCAGGGAGCGCACCGGACGAACTCGGCCCAGCGGCTTCGTCTGTGCGCCCACTCGCTCATAGGGCCGCACGCCGGGCGCGACGCCAATCGTGACGCCGACCGCGGGAAAATCGATGAGGCCCAACACCGCCTGGCCTCGCTCAACGCGGCCGACCATCATGCCCCAGGATGGCAGCCCGCGCGAGAAGGCGCGTGTGCCGTCGATCGGATCGACGGTCCAGAAGGTATCGCCAAGCCGTCCCGACGTGCCGAACTCCTCTCCAACGATCGGCTCGCCGGGGCAGACGCGGCGCAGCGCGCGGCGCAGCCGTTCTTCAATGGCGCGGTCCGCCTGGGTCACAGGAGAGCCGTCTCGTTTGCGCGCCACCCGAAGGGTCGAGGAGCAAAAGTAGCGCAGGGCGATCGGGCGGCAGGCATGGACCTCGCGTTCGATCCACGTCAGCAGGAATCGGGAGGCCGTCTTCATGGCACTCTATTGTACGGCATCCGACGGGGGGGCACAACCAGCGAGCCTTGACAAATTACTTCACTAATGCTAATATTTAGCTTATGTGAATATAACGGCCATGAACACTCCGGGGAGATTCCACTGTCATCCCTGGGCATTGCTGAAAGAACCTCTCATGAGCGCTTCACGCAAGGATGTCAGTCACGCGATGGCCCAACTGGTGCCGCACATCATGCGCGGCGTCCAGCTCGATTTCTTCTTGAAGCGGGGCGTGACGCAGACGCAGTTTTTGCTCCTCGCCTCGATCCACGCCTACACCCGCTGCACGATGGGCACGCTGGCCCGCTCCCTCCACGTGAGTATGCCCACCGTCAGCGGCATCGTCAACCGGCTCGTCCGCGCCGGCTACCTCCGGCGCGTCCCACGCCCGGATGACCGTCGGCAGGTCGCGGTAGAGCTCACACGGAAGGGGCAGGCATTCTTCCAAGAGTTCCAGTCGGTGATCCGGCGCCGGTGGGAAGAGGTTCTCCTCTCGCTCGAGCCGAAGGATCTCGAGACGTTCTACCGCGTCCTCACGAAGCTGCGCGAGCGGCTGCAACTTTCCTAGGAGATTCCATCATGCCACGTGTTCCACGGGGCTGTGCCAGGCACTCGCCTGTGTATCTCGTCATGATCGTCGGGTTCACCTTAGCGGGATGTGGGAAACACAGCACCGGGGGTCCACCGGGCGGCATGGTTGTGCAAGTTGTAGGATTTCGCGCCGTGGAACAGCCTGTGGAAGATCGTGTCGCGGTCGTTGGCACGCTCACCGCTGATGAATGGGTCGCCATTAAAAGCGAGATCGACGGAATCATTAAGGCCATTGGATTTGAAGAAGGACAGCGGGTCAAGGCGAACGAGGTGCTCTTCCGCATTGACCGCAGCAAACTCGAATCGTCTTTAGCAGAAGCTGAGGCGAACTTGAAACTGGCTGAGGCGACCTATCAACGCTACGCCGCCCTGGCACAGAGCCGTGCCGTCTCTCAGCAAGAAATCGACCAGGCGCGCATGACGTATGAAGCTCGTCGAGCCGCCCTTGAGTTGATGCGCCAACAGCTCGGCGATACGGATATTATTGCTCCGTTTCCTGGCACGGTGGGTGCTCGACTCATCAGCCTCGGGCAATATGTGACGAAGGGACAAACGTTGACCTCCCTGATCGATGATGACACGCTCAAAGTAGAATTTCATGTTCCGGAACGATTTATGAGTCAACTGACAACCGCTAAAGACGTTGAAGTCCAGGTCGCTTCGTATCCGAATGAACGGTTCCGAGGCACGGTCTATTTTGTTGATCCGCAAGTGGATCCAACCACCCGCACCGTCTTGGTCAAGGCACGGCTTGCAAATCCTGACGGGAAACTTCGCTCGGGAATGTTCGCGAATCTTGATGTGATTCTTCAAGTCCATGAGCGAGCAGTCGTCATCCCGGAGACTGCGCTGATGCTCGAAGGCCAAACAACTTCCGTCTTTGTCGTCAATGCGGAGAATTTGGTGGAACCTCGGAACGTCACCACGGGTGTCCGCCTTCCAGACGGTGTTGAAATCGTGACGGGATTGCGCCCTGAAGAAACGGTCATCACAGAAGGCGGGCAAAAGGTTCACCCGGGGGCGAAAGTGTCCGTCCGGTATGAAGACCCGCCTCAGCATGTCACGCCACAGGCTCCCCTTCTCTAGAGGATCGTGAATGTTGCTTTCTGACATCAGCATTCGCCGGCCAGTCCTGGCGACCATGATGAATCTAGCACTCATCCTCTTTGGAGTGATCGGCATGAGTCGCCTGCCGGTCCGCGAACTCCCTGATGTCGATCCCCCCATCGTCAATGTGACGACCTTCTATGCCGGAGCCAACGCTGGGGTGATTGAAACTCAAATCACCGAGCCGATCGAGGAAATGCTCACCAGCATTGAAGGCATTCGCACACTCACCAGCGAAAGTCGCGATCAGCTCAGCAGCATTACCGTTGAATTCGATTTATCCCGTAGCATTGATATCGCCGCGCAAGACGTTCGTGATCGCGTGGCACGAGTACGAGGCACACTTCCCAAGGACATCGATGAACCTATCGTCGCTAAACAGGATGCGAATGCGCAACCGGTCATGTGGATTGCGCTCTATAGCGATCGGTATTCAACGATGGAACTGACGACCTACGCGGAAAATGTGTTAAAGGATCGGCTGCAAACAGTACCGGGGGTCAGTTCCATTCTGTTAGGAGGGGCGAAACGTTTCGCCATACGCCTGTGGCTCGACTCTCAAAAGATGGCCGCCCACGGGGTCACAGTCCTGGACGTGCAGCAAGCCTTGAATCAACAAAGCGTCGAACTGCCCAGTGGTCGCGTCGAAGGATGGCAACGGGAACTCACGATCGAAACACGGGGTGAATTGAAGACCCCTCAAGAATATGACCAGCTCGTGCTCAAACAACAGGGCACGGAGTTTGTGCGACTGCGTGATGTCGGCCACGCCGAGGTCGGTGTCGAAGATGAGCACGCCGTCGCTCGGTACAATGCCAAACCGGCGATGGGCCTGGGAGTCATCAAACAATCCAAGGCCAACACCATTCAAGTCGCCAAGGGCATCAAGGAAGAACTGGCTCGACTCGCCCCGCAACTTCCCGAAGGCATCCACACCCATATTCCCTACGATGAGTCGACCTATATCGAGCATTCGATTAAGGAAGTCTGGGACAACCTGTGGATGTCCTTCATCCTGGTGATCATCACCATCTATGTATTTCTCAGCGATTTTCGTTCTACGATTATCCCCACTCTCGCCATTCCGGTCTCGTTGGTCGCCACATTCGGTTTTCTCTATCTCCTCGGCTATTCCATCAACATCGTGACCATGCTCGCTTTGGTGCTTGCCATCGGAGTCGTCGTCGATGATGCCATTGTGGTCGTGGAGAATATTTATCGGCACATTGAAGAAGGCATGACGCCGTGGGATGCCTCCTTATCGGGGATGAAAGAAATCTCCTTTGTGATCATTTCGACCACGGCAGCGCTTATTGCGGTCTTCTTGCCCATGGCGTTTCAAACAAGCGTCACCGGAAGACTCTTCATTGAATTAGCCGTCGCCATCTGTTGTTCTGTGGCGATCTCAGCCTTCGTCGCCCTTACCCTCTCGCCGATGGTCGCCTCACGCCTCCTGCGTCCTCACGCTCCGGGCCGGAAGCGTGGCGGTCTTGTTGGCTTCTTCGAGCGGACGATGGATGCACTGAATCGCCGGTATGCGCGTGGCTTGAGCTGGTCGCTGCACCATCCAGCCCTTATTATCTTTTTTACGGTGTGTTCCTTGGGACTGAGCGTTTTACTCTATACCCACCTTGAGAAAGAATTCCTTCCGGATGAAGACAAAGGCCGGCTCTTTTGTATTGTGATCGCGCCTGAAGGATCCACGAGCGAATACACGGATCGCATGGTGCAAAAGATGGAATCCATCATCAGTGCCACGCCGGAAGTGGATGGATACTTCTCTGCCGTCGCCTTGGCACGGGGCGGCGTCGGGCGGGCCAATGAAGGCTTGGCGTTTCTTCGCCTGAAAGAACAACGTGCTCGCTCCGTGCAAGACATGGTCGCAGGACCCAATGGATTAGGCGCGCAATTTTTTAACCAGGTCGAGGGCGCAATCGCCATTCCCATTGTCCCCAAGGCCATCGGCCGTGGATTTGGCCAAACATTCCAGCTCGTCCTCCAGCATCAGGATCTTCAGGAACTCAGCCGTTACTCGACCCAGCTGAGCGGACAGCTGCAAGCTTCAGGATATCTCATGAACGTCCGACCTTCGTTTCAACTGAATAAACCCGAACTGCACATCCATATCTACCGTGATCGAGCCGCCGCGCTGGGGGTCTCCATCGAGGACTTGTCACGGACGCTTCAAATCCTCTTTGGGGGGCTTGATCTGAGTCATGTGCATCTCTCCGGCAAAGAATACGATGTCATCGTGCAACTGGAACGAACGGCCCGCCTCACACCTGCGGATTTAGATCGGATTTACGTCCGCAGCGTGACCAGCGGCCAACTGATTCAAGTGAGCAACCTCGTCAGCTATGAAACCGAAGGAGGCCCAAGCTCGATCAATCACTATAACCGTCTACGATCCGCCGTCATTGAGGCCACACCCGTCGGTGTGGCGTTGGGCACGGCCGTCGAACGCGTCGAGACTCTCTTAAAACACCAGCTTCCTCCTGGCTTCCGATATGAATGGTCAGGTGAAGCCAAAGACTTGAAGACGGCTGGAAAAGAAACGATCTTCGTGCTCGTGCTGGCGATCTGTGTCATCTATATGGTTTTGGCCTCACAGTTTGAAAGTCTCGTGCATCCATTGACCGTTATGCTCACCTTGCCGCTGGCTGCGTTAGGAGCCCTGGGACTCCTCTGGGTGTTGGCGCAAGTGAATCATGCGGGCATGATGATGTACGGGTGGGCGCATTATGCGCCGCATCCGCCCCCCATTGCGAACGTGCTGTCCACCCTGATCCCTCGGCTTCCTGCGATGGGCATCAACCTCTTCAGTCAAATTGGGATGATTTTACTCTTGGGACTTGTCACAAAAAACGGCATTTTGCTGGTCGATTTCGCCAATCAACAAATGAGCGAGGGAAAATCTGCCTTCGAAGGCATGATCGCCGCCGGGCGCATTCGGTTGCGTCCCATCTTGATGACGGCTCTCACAACGCTCATTGGGGCCCTCCCGGTCGTCATCGGATTGGGAGCGGGAGCGGAAAGCCGCCGCCCATTGGGGGTGGCCATCGTCGGGGGCATGGCCGTGAGCACCTTCCTCACCCTGTTCGTGATTCCCGTCATCTATGTTTCGCTGAGCCAGGGGATCGAGCGGGTGCATCGACATCGGGCGAACCGGCTCAAGAGCCAGGCGATCCACGCCAGCGACGGTCATGGCGGCGATGGCCATGATCTCCCGCATCCCTGATGAAATATCTCGTCCTCGTGCTGAGCATAGGACTGATCGGATGTGCGATGGGGCCCGACTATCATCGTCCAGCGGTCGAAGCTCCGACCACCTGGAAAGAGACAGACCATTCTCCGGATGCGCTCTGGCAAGAAGCTCACCCCCAGGATATGATCACACGAGGAGCGTGGTGGGAGGTGTTCGGGGATCCGGCGTTGAGTCTCCTCGAAGTACAAGCGGTCGAGGCCAATCAATCGCTGAAAGTCGCCGTAAGCCGCGTGGCACGCGCGCGAGCCATTGCTCGGCTTCCGCAAGCCGATCTGTTGCCGACAGTGGAGTCGAATCCTTCCTATAGCCATTTCCAACGCAGCCTCAGCAGCTTTGGAGGAGCCGGCACCATCACAGACGATCAGTTTAATCTCCCATTCGACCTCAGCTATGAGGTCGATCTGTGGGGCAAAGTGCGTCGATCGTTCGAAGCCTCTCGAGCTGAGGCGCAAGCGAGTCAGGCGGCGTATGAGACAGTCCTCTTATCGGTCACGGCTGAGATTGCGCGCATCTATTTTTTGTTGCGAGCGCTCGATGCAGAACTCTCCATCCTTCACGAAACGATTGCGTTACGGCATGAGGCCCAAAAGTTGATCGCACAACGTTTTCAGGCCGGACTGGTCAGCCAACTCGAAATGTCACGCGTGACAGCCGAGATGAAGACCGCCGAAGCCGAGTCGTTTGATGTCGAGCGGCGACGCCAAGAATTGGAGCACGCCTTAGCGGTCCTATGCGGCAGAATCGCCTCAGCATTCACCGTCGACCCGGCTCCATTCAAAGCTGATCCACCCCCCCTTCCTCCTAGCATTCCTTCCCGAGTCTTGGAACGTCGACCGGACATTGCCGAGTCTGAACGATTGATGGCCTCTGCCAATGCTCGTATTGGGGTCGCGCGAGCTGCCGCCTTCCCCGTTCTGACGCTGACGGGTTCAGCGGGATGGCAATCGGCCAAACTTGAAGATCTGTTCACGGCGGAGAGCAAAGTGTGGTCCTTGGGACCGAGCCTGTCCATTCCCATTTTTGCAGGAGGGCGTAATCGCGTCAATGTCACCGCCGCGCAGGCAGACTATGATCAAGCGGTCGCCGAATATCGTCGTCGAGTGCTGGTGGCATTCCAAGAAGTGGAGGATGCGCTTGCGGCACGTCGCCTCCTCGCCAATCAACAGCAGGCTCAGGGGGAAGTCGTCACCGCGTCACAAGAGGCTGCCAAACTGTCCTTAGAACGATTCACCCAAGGACTCGTCAGCTTTCTCGATGTGGTAGACGCGGAACGGGCTCGACTCGATGCGGAACGTCGAGCGGCTCAGATTCGAGGCCAGCGGATGGCGGCGACGATCTTACTCGTGAAAGCGCTTGGCGGCGGCTGGAATTAACTGGGGTCAGACCCCAATCGGGAAACTTCGAATCTTTTGAGCGTGGGGTCTGACCCCATTAGGCGCCGAGGTAGGCGGCCTTGACGTGCGGGTTGTCGGCCAGGCGCGCGGCGGCATCCGTGAGGACGATGCGGCCGGTTTCCAGCACGTAGCCGCGGTGGGCAATCTGAAGCGAGAGATGGGCGTTCTGCTCGACCAAGAGCAGCGTCACGCCTTCCTGATTGATGCGCCGGATAGTGTCAAAGATTGTGACGACGAGCTTGGGGGCCAGTCCGAGCGAGGGCTCATCGAGGAGCAGGAGTGTTGGACGCGCCATGAGCCCGCGCGCGATCGCGAGCATCTGCTGCTCTCCGCCGGAGAGCGTGCCCGCGAGTTGGCGCCGACGCGACGCCAGGATCGGAAACAGCCCGAACACTCGCTCGACATCCTGCTCAATGGCGCTGCGATCACGACGCAGGTAGGCGCCCAGCGACAGGTTTTCCAACACCGTCAGGCGCGGGAGGATCCGCCGTCCCTCCGGCACATGGCTGATCCCCTGCGCGACGATGTCGGCGGCAGCCATCCCGCGGAGCGTCTTCCCTCGGAAGGTCACGTCACCCCCTCGAATGGGCACCAGTCCTGAAATGGCCATGAGCGTCGTCGTCTTCCCGGCCCCGTTCGCCCCAAGGAGGGCCACGATCTCTCCGTCGCGGACCTCCAACGAGACTCCCTGCAGGCAGCGCACCGGGCCGTAGCCGGCCTCGACCGATTCGAGCCGCAGCATCACCGCGATCCCGGTGTCGCGCCCAGGTAGGCTTCGATCACTCTCGGATCCGCTTGCACCGCATGGGGCGGCCCCTCGGCAATCTTCTTGCCGTGGTCCAGTACGACGACCCGGTCCGAGATCGGCATCACGACCCGCATGTCATGGTCGATCAAGAAGATCGAACAGCCCTGCCCCTTGAGCTGGCTGATGAGCTGGACGAGTTGCTGTTTCTCAACGGGATTGAGTCCGGCCGCCGGCTCGTCCAAGAGCAGGAGGGCCGGATCGGCCGCGAGCGCGCGGGCGATCTCCAGGCGCCGCTGCCACCCGAACGGCAGCGATCCAGCCAGCGCGTCGGCGCGATCCGCCAGCCCGACGAACTCGAGGAGCTCGAGCGCCCGCTCCCGCGCCCACTGTTCTTCTCGGCGCGCATCGGCGGTCAGCAGGGCGGCGCTCAAGAGACCGGCGTGCGTCCGCGCGTAGGTGCCGATCACGACGTTCTCGAGGACGGTGACACCCGTAAAGAGCCGGATGTTCTGGAAGGTCCGGGCCAGACCGCACTGCGCGATCTCATGCGGCGACAACCCGATCAGCGACGTCGGCGTGGTTCGGCCGAAGACGAGCGTCCCACGATCCGCCTGCAGGACCCCCGTGACGCAGTTGAACAGCGTCGTCTTGCCCGCCCCATTGGGCCCGATGAGCCCGACCGTCTCCCCCTGCTGCACGCCCAGCGTCACCTCGTCGAGGGCGATGACGCCCCCGAAACGCTTCGTCAACCCGTCGATCTCAAGCAGCGCGGACATATGCTAGAAAATTCCAAACGGCTTTTGCTTGGTGATTGTGCCTTGGAATCCTCCAAAAAGCCCTTGAGGGCGCAGCCGCATCATGAGGATCATGGCAAGCCCGAAGAGGAGCATCCGGTACTGCTCAAATCCACGCAGCAGCTCCGGCAGCGACCCGAGGGCGAGCGCTCCCACGACCGCCCCGCGCACACTCCCGAGTCCTCCGAGGACGATCATCGCCAGGACCATCACTGAGAGGATGAAGTCGAAACTGTCCGGTGTCACCGTGCCCTGCTTGGCCGCGAAGATCGCGCCCGCGATGCCGGCGATCGCGCCCCCGCATCCCTGGGCCAGCAGCTTCAGATGCAGGACTGGAATGCCCATGCAGGAGGCGGCCACCTCATCCTCCCGAATGGCCCGCCAGGCACGGCCGATCCGGGAGCGGCTGAGCCGCACACACACGCCGGCCACGAGCGCCGTCGCCACGCAGACCAGATAGTAATACGGGGCCGAGGCCACGCCGAAGTCGAGGATTCCCTGACCGGGGAGCCACAGTCGCGGATGGTCGATCCCCAAGAGACCGTTGGGCCCGCCGGTCCACGCCTCGAGGTTGGTGAACGTGATCCGGACGATCTCGCCGAAACCAAGCGTCACGATGGCGAGGTAGTCTCCTCGGACTCGCAGCGCGGGGATGCCCAACGCGATGCCGCACAGCCCGGCGACGACGGAGGCAGGAGCCACGCCGAGCCAAAAGGGGCAGCCGAGATGCACGTTGAGCAGGCCGTACGTGTACGCCCCGATCGCAAAGAAGGCCGCGTAGCCCAAATGGAGCACGCCGGTCAGTCCGACGATGAGGTTGAGCCCGAGCGCCAGCAGCGCGTAGAGGAGTGCCGTCGTGAGCACATCGAGCTGGTACGGGTTGGGGTTGATGAGCGGCAGCGCGAGCGCGGCGAGCGCCCCGATCGACCACCGGATTGTCTGGGATCTAACGTGCGCAAGATCCGGCATCTGTTGGCTCGACAGTAGTAGGAGACATCTCGCTTACTGCTTATTGCTTACTGCTTATTGCTGCTCTTCATGCCCGGTCCGCGACGCGCTCGCCCAGCAACCCGGTCGGCTTGAACAAGAGGAGGATCACGAGCACGACGAAGGCGAATACATTCTTCCATTGGGACGAGAGGTACCCCGCCCCCAGCCCCTCCAGCAGCCCGAGCACAACACCACCCACCATCGCGCCGGGGATGTTGCCGATCCCGCCGAGTACCGCGGCGGTGAACGCTTTCAACCCCACCAGGTAGCCGTCGTGGAAGTTGATCGTGCCGTAGTGCAGCCCGAAGAGCATCCCGCCGATCGCGGCCAGGGCGGATCCAATCATAAACGTCGTCGCAATAATGCGGTTGACCGGGATGCCAAGGAGGGCGCACGCGCGCAGATCTTGGGCCGTCGCGCGCATCGCCATGCCAAGCCGGGTCGACATCACGAGCAGCTGCAGCCCAATCATCACGCTGCCCCCCGTAAGCCAGATCACGACCTGCATGAGCGTCACCGTCACCCCCCCGATGTCCCACCGCACGGGCGGAATGGGGTTCGGAAACTGCCGGTCCGTCGCGCCGTAGAGCAACATGATCGCGTTCTGGAGGAAGAAGGACATCCCGATTGCGGTGATGAGGGCGTTGAGACGGGGTGCTTGGCGGATGGGGCGGTAGGCGAAACGTTCCATCGCCGCCCCCACCACTCCGCAGGCGGTCATCGCCGCCAGCGCGCACGCCGGCAGGAGAGCCCACCACGGCGCCGACGAGGCCAGCAGGACGATCGTGAGCGCGGCGTACGCGCCCACCATGAACACCTCCCCGTGGGCGAAGTTGATGAGCTGGATGACCCCGTAGATCATCGTGTAGCCCAGCGCAATGAGCGCGTAGATGGCGCCGAGGGTCAGTCCGTTGGCGAGCTGCTGGAGGAAGAGCTGGAGGGGCGTCATGACAATTGCGGATTGCGGAGTGCGGATTGCGGAATGACAACGTTAGACGAGAGGGTAGAGATGGTGGACGGAGCGATGGGTTTGTTGGTGTACATTCCGCATTCCGAACTCCGCACTCCGCATTGGTCAATCCCAGACGGCGGTCTTCACGAAGGTGAACGTGCCGTTCTTCACGGTGAAGATGCCGATGTCGCGGATGAGCGAATCGCCCTTCTCGTCAAAGTTGTGCGGCCCAAAGAGGCCGGAGTAGTCCTTGAGCGCTTTCATCGCGGCCAGGACCGCGGCGCGATCCTTCTTGCCGGCGCGGCGGATCGCCTCGATGGCGATGCCCGTCGCCTCGTACGCGTAGGCCGAGTACGCCCCGATCGGGCCGAAGCGTCCCTCGTACTCCTTGACGAACGCCTGAGCGGTCGGGATCTGATGCATGTCGGAGCCGATCGTCGTCAGGTAGATTCCCTCGGCCGCATGCGGGGTTGCGAGTTTGATCAGCGCCGCGTCAAAGAGACCGTCGCCGCCCATGAAGCGGCTTGAGAGCCCCACTTCGGCGCGTTGCTTGATGAGGAGCGCGCCTTCCGGGAACATGCCGGCAAAATAGACGAGGTCCGGATTCAGCGATTTGATCTTCGTGAGCAACGGGACAAAGTCTTTATCCCCCTGAGTGATCCCTTCATGTCCCAGGATTCGAATGCTGAAAACTTCTCCATCGCTTCTTCTCACCATGGGCATGTTCTTCAGTTTTTTCTCGAATTCATTCGCAAGGCCTCGCCCGTAGGTCGTCATGTCATCGAGGATGAAGATGTTTCGCGCGCCGAGCTCATTAACCGCAAACAGCGCGGCGGCCGGTCCCTGGAGATCGTCCGTCGCGCACGTCCGGTAGAACGTGTCGAACCCCTGGCGCGAGATCTGCGGATTGGAGGAGACCGGCGTGATCTGCAAGAGGTGCGCCTGATGGTAGATCGCCGAGGCGGGCATCGTGCACGAGGAGTTGAGGTGGCCAATCACCGCCACGACATCGCGGTCACTGATGAGCTTCTTGGCCGCGGCCACCGCTTGGGTTGGGTTGCGCTGATCATCGAGCGCGACCAGTTCGAGCCGGTGGCCTGGGAGGATGGGACCTTGGGCGTTCGCGCGTTCGACGGCGAGCTGGGCCCCGCGCAGCATATCTTGACCTTGCGGGGCCTGGTCGCCGGTCAGCGGAGCGACGAAGCCGATCTTCACGACCGGCTCGCGCGGGCCACAACCGACGAGACCGAGGACGAACGCGAGGAGGACAGGGGGACCGACGGCTCGTCGGCTCACGAAACCGTCACGGCCTTGTCGATCGCCTCTTGCCACTTCAGCACCTCCGGTGACTCCAGCTTGCTGCGGTAGACGACCACCGCGAGGCTGACGAGGCTGGCCAGCACGATGAGCCAGATGAAGAGGTTGCCCTTCTCGTGCCGGACCACGAAGGGCAGGATCAGTAACGCAACGAGGTTCATGACCTTGATGAGCGGGTTCAGGGCCGGCCCAGCCGTGTCCTTGAGCGGATCGCCGACGGTATCACCCGTAATGGACGCTTTATGCGCGTCGGAGCCCTTGCCACCGTAGTGGCCGTCCTCGATGAACTTCTTCGCGTTATCCCACGCGCCTCCCGCGTTCGCCATGAAGACCGCGAGGAGCTGGCCGGAGAGGATGATCCCGGCTAAAAACCCGCCCAGCGCCTCCTTGTGCAGGAGGAAACCAACGATCACGGGTGTGAGGACCGCCAGCAGGCCCGGCCCGATAAGTTCCCGCTGCGCTTCGCTCGTGCAGATGGATACCACGCGGGCGTAGTCAGGTGTCTTCGTCCCGTCCCAGATCGCCTTGTCCTTGAACTGCGCGCGGACCTCCTGCACGATGAGGAACGCCGCCCGCCCGACCGCCCGGAGCGTCATGGAGCTGAACAAAAACGGGATCGAGCCGCCGATGAGGAAGCCGATGAAGACCATGGGTTCCGAG
>Ga0209515_10006023_pt1 | contig 15357 bp, 19 predicted proteins | sample Subgroupgradi54m_FD_187454 | JGI IMG/M metagenome (GOLD analysis project Ga0209515, IMG submission 187454) | Subsurface groundwater microbial communities from S. Glens Falls, New York, USA - GMW60B uncontaminated upgradient, 5.4 m (SPAdes)... ...
TTGTCATGGCAATAGTCGCCTTCATGCTACAGCCGCTTATTTATATAGAGAATGTAACAAGTGTTTTGAATGAGATGTATTTCAGAATACTAGGCGCTGTCGGGATCATTGATGGAACGTTAAGTATTTTAACGATTATCTTCTACAAACTCTATATACATAAGCATCCAAAGATACATAATCAATTAGGGCCTAAGAAAGGATTAAGTATCTGGGTGTGGATATTAATTATTTATTTAGTACTCCAAGTAGTATTACCTTTAGTATTTCTTGCATTTGAGTCATTATTCAGATTGTTTTAACATTTTTTCTTGAATAATTTCTGTGTTCATAGTACAGTTATAGTAAGATAAAACGTTTTGAATATATGCAAACAATAGATATACTCATTCTTGCAAGTATTGGCATATTTTTTCTCTTTGGGTTTGTAAGGGGGTTTATTAAGCAACTGGGGGCACTCGTGGGGTTTTTTCTCTCTGTATGGGCAGCTGGGGCTTTTTACCAACAGCTCGTACCTCAGGTGAAACCGTTTTTAAAAGAGTATCCACTTATCGCTGATCCTCTTTCCGTTGCAGTAAGTTATATCGGTCTTTATATCGCAGTGAGCATTGCATTTCATCTGTTGGTACGGATTCTTGATCAAATTTTTCGTATCTTTTCCTTTATTCCACTTTTCAAAACGGTCAATAGGCTTCTCGGAGGATTCGTTGGGTTTATAGAAGGGCTTCTTCTTCTGAGTTTTCTAGTCATTGTTATTGGATTGATTCCACTCTTTCCAAAAACACATGAAGTATTTAAAAAATCTACGTTTGTTCCCTGGCTTGAAAAAGTTGCCATTATTATAAAACCCCTCATACCGGAATTTAAGGGGCTTGAATCACTATCACCCGAAACACTCCTTAATCAGAAAACTCTCGAAAGTATCGACCCAAAAATACTTCAGAAATTTATTGAGCAGTATAAGAAATCTCCATCACAGAAACCACCTGAACAGAAAAAATAATGTATGTTTCTTATCGACACACATTGTCACATACAGTTTGAACAATACGATGCCGACAGAGATGATGTGATTGATCAATGTAAGAAAAAAGACATCGGTCTTCTCATAGTTGGTTGTGAATATGAAAGTAGTGAAAAAGCAATTGCACTCACAAAACGCATTGGAAGTAATGCGTGGTGTGCTATCGGTCAGCATCCAACCGAGCATACAGGCACCTTTGAGTATAACCAATTCGAAAAACTTCTTACTACGTCGAAAAGTATTGTAGCAATTGGTGAAACCGGTCTTGATTATTTTCGGATACCGGATAACGTAGACAGAGAGAAATATAAGAGCGTGCAGCGTGAGGTGTTTAGCGCCCACATTGATCTTGCGCAGAAACATGATCTGCCACTCATTATCCATTGCAGAGATGCACATGATGATATGATAACGATCCTTCAAGAACGTTTTGGTAGATGGAAAGAAGGGGATAAGGAGCGAGGAGTGCTGCATTGTTTTACTGGAAATGCAGATAACGCAGCTCGATATCTGGAACTTGGATTTTTTATTTCTTTTACCGGTATCATCACATTCGCCACTCAATATGATGATGTTGTGCGGTCTGTGCCGCTTGAGAAGATACTTATAGAGACGGACTCACCCTTTTTGACGCCAACACCGTTTCGTGGGAAGCGAAATAGTCCTTTATACGTAGAACATATCGCCAGTCGAATTTCCGAATTGAAGGGGACAACCCTTGATGAAATTTCTGGGCAAACGACAGAGAATGCACAGAGACTTTTCGCGTTTGAGATGACATAAAAATCTATCTTGACCAAACGAGGCATAACTGATATCATAATCCATTATTCATGAAGAAGACAACTAATCCATTGTGGGAATTGCTCGGGTTTGCATGGCACTTAGGATATCTTATTACGGTGCCGCTCATTGGCATGTCTCTCCTGGGGAAATTTCTTGATACGCGATCCTCTTCATCCCCATTATTTTTTATTTCAGGTATCATTGGTGGGATACTTGCATCTTCGATTCTGGTTGTCAGAAAAACGAGTACACTCATAAAACATGTGAGCGAAGAGGAGGAAGCATCGAAAGCAAAGAAGAAGATTTAGACTATGCACATATCAATCACCGCTGAAACGTTGTTTAGCATTTTTGCGTTTCCAGTAACAAACAGTATGATCGTTTCCTGGGCTGTTATAGGAGTGTTTGTCGTACTCTCTTTTTTTGTTACACGTAATATACAATCAATTCCGCGCGGTATTCAAAATTGTATGGAGATGGTTATCGAGTTTATTCTTGGCATGATGGATAGTGTTACTGGGAACCGAGAAGAGACAAAACGATTTTTTCCTCTCATTGCAACGATTTTTCTTTTTGTCATTGCGGTAAACTGGGCTGGACTTCTTCCGGGCACAGGAACGATCGGATTAAAAGAAATAAAAGAGGGGCACGAAAAACTCATCCCCTTTATTCGATCGTCATCCGCTGATCTTAATTTTACCGTTGCCCTTGCGTTGATAAGTTTTGCTACGATTCATATTACCGGGATTATCAGTATCGGGTTTTTTAAATATGCATCGCGATATGTCACATTTAAGAACCCATTGGATTTTTTTGTTGGCATACTCGAATTGGTTTCTGAGCTCTCTAAGCTGATTTCATTTTCCTTTCGTTTATTTGGAAATATATTCGCCGGTGAAGTACTTCTTACAGTGATGTTATTCCTCGTGCCCTATGTGGTGCCATTACCGTTTATGGCTCTGGAAATTTTCGTAGGATTTATACAAGCACTTGTGTTTGCTATGCTGACATTGGTATTTGTAAAGATCGCTACGGTAGACACACACCACTAAAGCTGGGAGTGAGTTGACAGAATGAAGGATAATACGATAGAATAATAATCTAAAAAACATCTAAAATTTTTAATTTCTAACGAAGTATTGTATGGACGAGAAAGTCAAATTAATTGAGGAGTCGGTAAAATGGGCGCAATATCTTGGCCCTGGTATTGCTATGGGGTTGGGTGCGATTGGCCCTGGTATTGGTATCGGTATTCTTGTTGGTAAGGCACTTGAGGCGATTGGCAGAAATCCTGAAGCATCAGGCAAGATTCAGACCGTTATGATTTTGGGTATTGCATTTACCGAAGCGATTGCCATCTACGCGCTTGTGATCGCATTGCTTATTAAGTTTGTCTAAACATTTTTACCGGTTGCTTTTGCTATTGGTGAGATGGGTTATTTGAATTGTACGTATGGAAATTTTCAAAACACTTGGCATCGATTGGAGACTTCTTGTGGCGCAACTTGTAAATTTCGCCATTCTTTTGGTCGTGCTGAAAAAATTACTGTACAAGCCGCTCATGAATGTACTCGAAAAACGCACCGCGACAATAGAGAAAAGTCTTCAGGATGCACAAGCGATCGAGGAGCGATTAAAAGAGACGGAGAATATGCGTGCTGAAATTATTAGAAAAGCACAGCTTCAGTCGGAACATATATTAGAACAAGCACGGGAAATTGCAGAGAAAAAACAACAAGCGCTTCTTGAAAAAACACGTGTTGATGTCCACGGCATTATTCATCAAGCAAAAGAGAAAATTGAGAGTGAAAAAAATCAAATGCTCCTTGATGCAAAACGTGAGATCGTTGACCTTGTGATGAAAACCACCCAAGCAGTACTTGGGGATCTTCTTACGAAAGATGTGTCTCGCGAATATACAACGAAGGCGATTGAAAAAGTTAAACAAAGAGTGGCGGCGTAGATAGGGTCTCTCTATGAAAGTTACGACAAAACAATACGCCATCGCCCTCTATGAGCTTGCAAAAGGAAAATCAATGTCACAAGTTGATGAACTTGTAAGTGCGTTTATTGAAAATCTTGCGCGTCAGGGGCGTTCAAAATTGCTTACGCGTATTTTTGATGACCTTGAGCGCTATATTCAAAAAAAAGATGGAGTGAAAAACATTCAATTAACGTTTGCTTCAAAGGATGACGAATATGGAGTGACGGAGAATATCAGTCAATTTGAAAAGATATGGAAGGGGAACGTCAATGTGACAGTGGAGTATGACCCATCTCTTGTGAGCGGTATAAAGACAACCATTGATTCTGTCGTTATCGATGCATCACTCAAAACGCAACTTCGGAAATTAAAAGAACGTTTACTTGCATAAAAAAACACTATTCGTATGTCGACAGGGAAAAATTACATTATCGAATCACTTAAAAAGAATATTCAGGCATTCAGGGCGGACGTGGAGACTGTCGAGGTCGGCCGCGTTATTGAAGTAGGGGACGGTATCGCAAAAATTTTCGGTCTCTCTCAGGCAAAACAATCAGAAATGCTTGAATTTGATGTTGCCAGCGGCGCAAAAATTTTCGGAGTGGTTCTTAATCTCGAAGAAGATACTGTCGGCGCTATGATCCTGGGAGATTACAAAGAGATCAAAGAAGGTGATTCCGTACGAGGTACGGGGCATATTCTTGAAGTGCCTGTTGGTGAACAACTTATCGGTCGGGTTGTGAATGCGCTTGGAGAACCTCTTGATGGTAAAGCTGAACTGAAAATTTCAAAGATGTATCCGGTTGAAAAAGTTGCGCCGGGAGTTATCACGCGTCAGTCAGTGAATGAACCATTGCAGACAGGTATAAAAGCGATTGACGCGATGATTCCCATTGGTCGTGGACAGCGTGAACTCATTATTGGTGATCGACAAACAGGGAAAACTGCTGTTGCCATCGATGCGATTATAAACCAGCGTCGTGAATTTGATGCAGGTAACCCAGTTATTTGTATTTATGTCGCTATTAGCCAGAAAGAGTCAAAGACTGCAAAAATAGTTGCAAAACTCCAAGAAGCCGGAGCTATGGAATATACCATTGTTGTTCTTGCGGGGGCTAGCGATCCTGCTTCGCTCTCTTTTATTGCGCCGTACGCCGGTGTTGCAATGGGTGAATATTTTATGGATCAAGGGAAAGATGTTCTCGTCGTCTATGATGATCTCTCAAAGCATGCTGTTGCGTATCGGCAATTATCACTTCTTCTTCGTCGACCCCCGGGTCGTGAGGCGTATCCCGGAGATATTTTTTATCTTCATTCTCGTCTCTTAGAACGATCTGCCAAATTAAATAAGGACTATGGTGATGGATCGCTTACCGCGTTGCCAATTATTGAAACACAAGCAGGCGATGTAGGCGCGTATATTCCGACGAATGTCATCTCTATTACTGATGGGCAGATTTATCTGGAGACCGATTTATTCTATCAAGGTGTCCGTCCGGCGCTGAACGTTGGTCTTTCCGTGTCTCGTGTGGGTTCTGCCGCTCAGATCAAAGCAATGAAGAAAGTGTCAGGGAAACTCCGTCTTGAACTTGCGCAATACCGTGAACTTGCGGCGTTTGCGCAATTCGGTTCCGACCTCGATGATGCGACACAGAAGCAAATTAATCGAGGAAAGCGTCTTACCGAGCTCTTAAAACAGGGTCAGTATCAGCCATGTCCCGTTGAGGATCAAGTTGTTGCATTGTATGCCGGTGTTCATGGCTATCTTGATGATGTTCCCATTGAGAATATTCATGCATTTGAGATGAGATTTCATGACTATCTTGCCGCGCAAGCCAAGGATGTTCTTGAGGCGATCCGTTCAACGGGTGATCTCTCGCTTGAAATCGAAGAGAAATTAAAGAATGCACTTCAAGAATTCAAAAAGAATTCGATCACTATCTCGTAATTCATAATTCTTTAGACTGTGCCAAAAGGGACATTAACAATCCGCAGGAAAATTAAATCGATTACCAATACCAAGAAGATGACGAAGGCCATGGAATTGGTTTCAGCATCAAAAATGCGGCGAGCTGTCGCGGCCGCTGTGGCAACGCGTCCCTATGGTTTGGCGGCACGAGACATTCTTACGCAGTTGACTCCGGGAAGCGAGTACGCGCGCCATCCATTTTTTCGAGAGCGTACCGTTGCACGTGTTGGCGTTATCGTTGTGGGTACAAACAGAGGGCTTTGCGGAAGTTTTAATGGTGTTATTGCGCAGAAAGTTATGGAAGTGATCACCGAAGAACAAAATGCGGGGGCGCAAGACGTTGAACTATACACATTCGGGAAACGAGCTCGAGATTTTCTTGCTCGATATGGGAAGGGCGTGTTTGCGGATTTTTTAAAGAATGACATCACAACGTCAGTCTTGGATGTTATACCGCTTATTAATCTTGCCACAGAGCGTTTTTTGAACGGCACGATTGATAAAGTCATTATCGTCTATATGGATTATATTTCTTCGGTTCGACAGAAACCGGTTGCTCATCTTCTTATGCCATTACATACAGAAAAGGGACGTATGCACGTAGAATATATGTACGAGCCGACAAGCGAGTATGTGCTTGAATATGTTATTCCTCGATTATTGGAATCGCAGGTTCTTCAGGGGGTTTTGGAATCAGAAGCGTCGGAGCATAGCAGTCGTATGATAGCTATGCATAATGCTTCTGAGGCCGCAACCGATATGCTCTTTGATTTGCGCCTCACGTATAACCAGATTCGCCAAGCTGGCATCACGCAAGAAATTGCGGAGATTACCGCAGGTCGTGCCGCATTGGAATAAAAAAGCGAGTGTTAACCAACACTCGCATACTACAGTGTGCCACTTGAGATAACCACTACGCGGTCATCTATAAGCATGTTATCTTGGGAAAAAAAGTTTGCAACCATCTGTGCGATATCACTTTCAGGGAGACCGACAAGCATAATCCTTGTGTCTTTCCATCCTTCCTCAGGAATGATGGAGGATATATCGGATTTCTGCCCGCTTCGTTTGGAACGTTCACTGAATAGTTTCGCTGGAAGAAATGTATCCTCATCACGCATCGTCAGGATGAGGCGTGGACGTTTTGAAGGGGACGTTGGGAGTTTAACGGGATCGAGGACAGCGGTTTTCAAGGTGTGGAGACAGAGATGTCTGTTGTCCATCTCTTGCATAAAAGCAGTGAAGACATCATTGATCAATGTCGTAAATTGTTCCGTTGCATTGAATGCGAGTGTCGCCCTACAGATGAATTGCTTGAATTCCGCTTCCTTACGTGGTTCATTCACGAACCCCTTTTTTCCGGGAAGTCCTTCTTTTTTTGTAAGGAACAAACTAGAGAAATGCATCTCTCGGATAGCATGTTCTCCAAAGGAGCGAACTGGAGACGTGACATCGGCATTTGGAATGACAAGATGTACTGAAGTCGTCTTTACGCCATTCATCGCTCACATCCTTCCCTGAGCGTTTTTAAAAACCTAGCATAGCCTTATACTATTGTCTAGATGAAAATTCAATCTTAAATTGTATACAAAACACAGGTATGAATGTTGGAAAAATAAAACAAATTATCGGTCCGGTTGTCGATGTCGTCTTTGAGGATGCACTTCCGACTATATATAATGCGCTTGAAGTGGATAATAACGGAGAAAAGCTTGTCCTTGAAGTTCAGCAGCATCTTGGCGCTCAGATTGTTCGTACTATTGCCCTTGGCCCTACGGAGGGCCTACAGAGAAATCTTGATGCAAAAGATACAGGCAAACCAATATCAGTGCCAGTTGGGAAAACGACATTGGGTCGGATGTATAATGTATTTGGTGAGACAATTGATGGGCTTGCGAAAGTGAAAGGGGCTAGCACCTATCCCATTCATCGTTCAGCGCCAAAATTCAAGGATCAAGCAACAAAGACAGAAGTATTTGAAACAGGTATTAAAGTGATCGATCTTATTTGTCCCTTTGTAAAAGGAGGAAAAGTTGGTCTTTTTGGTGGTGCGGGTGTCGGGAAAACTGTCGTTATTATGGAGTTGATTCGAAATATTGCCGCACAACACGGTGGTGTGTCTGTATTTGCTGGGGTCGGTGAACGTACGCGTGAAGGAAATGATTTATACCATGAAATGAAATCCTCGGGGGTTCTTGATAAAACAGCGCTTGTGTTCGGTCAGATGAATGAACCACCGGGTGCTCGGTTGCGAGTAGCATTGACCGCGTTGACCATGGCAGAATATTTCCGTGATGAAGAATCACAAGATGTTCTTCTCTTCGTTGATAATATTTTTCGTTTTACACAGGCGGGATCTGAAGTGTCCGCTCTTCTTGGCCGTATGCCTTCGGCGGTTGGATATCAGCCGACACTTGCGACAGAAATGGGCGAACTTCAAGAACGTATTACCTCAACGCGCAAAGGATCTATCACGTCGGTTCAGGCAGTGTATGTGCCGGCAGATGATCTTACGGATCCGGCACCAGCAACAACATTCGGCCACCTTGATTCAACGGTCGTTCTTTCTCGCAATCTAGCGGAGCTTGGTATTTATCCGGCCGTTGATCCTCTTGATTCAACCTCAACAATTCTCGATCCGCAGATGTTAGGGAATGAGCATTATCAGATCGCTCGTGAAGTTCAACGCGTTCTTCAGCGCTATAAAGATCTCCAAGATATTATTGCGATCTTGGGTATGGATGAGCTTTCAGCAGACGATAAGCTTGCTGTTTCTCGCGCGCGAAAGATTCAACGCTTTCTCTCGCAGCCATTCTTTGTCGCGGAAACATTTACAGGAACACCCGGTAAGTACGTGTCTCTCAAGGAAACCATCCGTGGGTTCAAGGAAATTTTGGAAGGTGTTCATGATGCAAAGACCGAGCAAGCATTTTATATGAAAGGTGGCATTGATGAAGTACAATAAAGTACATGATTACAACAAAGCTCACAATAGTTACACCGGAAAGAACAGTTTATTCTGATGATATTGATCAGGTTACTATCCCCACGCAGGATGGTGAAATTACTGTACTACCCAACCATGTTCCACTTGTTGGTGTCTTGAAGCCGGGTGAACTTCTCGTGAGAAAAGGAGGCGAAGAAATTCCCCTTGCGGTTTCCGGTGGTATCGTGCAGGTGCGCATGGATTCAGTGACTATTCTTGCTGATACTGCGGAACGCGTTGAAGAAATTATCGAAGAGCAAGCACTCGCTGCGCAGGCACGAGCACAAGAAGCGCTCTCACATAAAGGATTGGATGCCCGTGAATTTGCCGCGATTGCAGGAAAAATGGAAAAAGAATTGGCACGTATAAAAGTAGTGAGAAAATATCGTCAAAAAGCTCATTCAGGACTCGCCGCAGAAATTCATATTGAGAGCGAATAAAAAATGTAGTATTCTGCATATAAAGGTCGAAAATAGGTTTCGGTATTTCATCTATTATTATTTTAATACGTATGTATCCAAGAAATAGTTTTTTTCAAAGAATAGGGTTAGGTATGGTTGCAGTACTTATGAATATGACATCTCTTTCTGCTGTGCCCGTTCATGCTGATAAAAAAGAAAATTCTCAAGGTATGTCACAGCGATCCGCACAAGAAATGAAGAAACAAGAAAAGAAAGACCACAAGGCATTAGTCACAGAGTGTATGCAGGAAGCCACAGAAAAAAAGAAAACTGTATTCAAAGCTGCTGATGAAGCATGGAACATGGCACTTCAGAAATCAAAAGCGACAAAAGACAAGGCAGCCTTGAAGACTGCACGAGATATACATAAGAAAGCGTTGAAAACTACACAGACAGAGTTTCAAAAAGATCAACGAGCATGTAAAAAGGTAAAAACTTCCAAAAAGAAAGAGAACGAATTAAAAATAACGCTCGTTTCACAAAACAACTCAAGTGAATCAGGTACAGCAATACTCAAAGAAGAAGATGGGAAGGTAACAGTGACACTCGAACTTGCCGGAGCTCCCACAGATGTGAGCCAACCAACCCATGTTCATATGGGAAGTTGTGCGACACTTGGCGGTGTTAAATTTTCGTTAACAAATGTTCTCAATGGGAAATCACAAACAATTCTTGACACAACTCTTGCAGCATTAACATCTGAGTTGCTTGCCATCAATGTCCATAAGTCAGCGGCAGAAGCGACCATGTATGTTGCTTGCGGCGATGTGAAATTTTAACATCAGAAAAAACCACATCAAAAAGGGTTCCGCCGTGGCGGAACCCTTTTTGTGTTTCTAGGCGACATTCTGTATGGTATGAGTTTTGAGTTCGAGTTCGACATTAAATATTTTTTTCCCATATCTGTAGGTGATTCGTTCTTTGTCCTCATCTTCATCTGAGGATCCGTACCTCGGGATAAGATGAAGGCGATCACCATCTTTCATAACGTAAATTTTTTCGAGCCAACTATTTCCTCGTGGCGCACTTACTTCAGCAAACAGAGACTTTGATAATTGTGAAGCGATTCCATCAGGAGTTTCGCCCGTGCTACATGCCCACATTACAATTGCTGGGGTGCGGATAAAAAACTTCTTTGATCGGAGCGCTGGTGACGCACGAAGCTTCCCCTGTTTTATGCGCGTTGGTGTAAGCTGATTTTTTGTCACTAGTTCAATCGAATTATCATCCGTGTTCCCTCCAAACTCAAGATAGTTATTACTACCGTGAGACCCAAGAAGCATAAAGGAAATTTTACGATCTTTACCATAGCGTCGATCACTGGTGATAAGTCGACGGAGTAATTCTATTTTGTTCGATACTTCAGATATTCGAAGAAGGTACCCTTGAGTGCGGAGTTGTTTTTCAAAATCAGCCCACATCGCATGTCCCGTGACAAATGCCCCCCCGGATCATTTGTAGCCATAATAGCGACCCCATATCGTTTTGTTGTGTCTTCTCGAGAATGATATTGACGAAGGAGAATATCAACTGGATAACGAGCAAAATGTCGAATACCGAAATCCTTCCATAGAACTCTTGCACTCGATGGAGCTTTTTTTTCGAGAGCCACGATTGTATTCATATTTCTCTCTACGTATTCCCGGATGAGTGTTGGGTCATACTCAACTAACAACCAGTCATTGAGGATTGTTCCATCGAAACCAAATCGAGTGAGCCATTTCGAGATTAATACTCTACCGACATCACTAAGATATCCACCATCATCAACCCATTTTATCAAAATACCACTCGTCATTTCCGAAAGTGAGTTAATATTTTTTATTTTTTCTGTGAACTCCTCAAGGAGTTCGTCATGTCTTTCGTTATTCTCTTTAGAGAACATATACGCCAATGGTTTTTCTACGCTTTCTACTGTTCCTTCAAAAAAATCTTTTATGATTTTTTCATGATTTTTCCAAAGGAATTCATGAATCCTTGTGACGTTTTGTTGATGGGCTGTCAATCCCCTTGTCCATTCTGAATGATGTTGTAGGATTGCACCTAGGAGACGATACGCAACATCTCTATTTTCTAAAGGTGAACGTGTGCTGAGTTGTTTTGCAAAAATTGGTAAGTTATCTACAATAGTACGAATCGTTTTTACGGTAGCGATTTCCATCTTTGGAAGTCCGAGCGTGAGAAGTGATGCGACAGCTTTAAACGATCGGTCTCCCCCTTTAAGGAGAGCAAGAATTTTTTTTGGTTGATATTCTAATTCATTAAGAAATTGACGAGCGGTTTTTATGAGCTGACTTCTTTCATAATAATCTTTTTCTTTTTCTGCCTTTTCTAGAAGAGAAAGAGTTCGTCTTACTTTTCGAGTAAGTTCGTTCATATCTATTATTTCTTCGTTTGATTCTTTGAGTTCTCGGATGGCCATATTGTGGATACAATAATGAAACTTTCTTTATAGAATTATAAATATACTAACGTATCCTTCATATTTTTCAAGTGGATTTTTCTTTTGAGTAATAGAGTGGTGGGTTGACATTTTTCTATATTTCTGATACTATGCCGCAAGGAACGGAGGATACTCTCATGGATCACACAGGCTTGTCGAGAATGCGTAGAGGGAAGAAGAAGTGACAGAAATCGCACGTCCCGAACTTCTTGTGATCGTTCGCCACGGTGAATCTGAGAGAAATGTCGCTCTTCAGGCAAAGAATATATATCTTCAAAAGGAAGATCTTGAAAATTTTGATGGAGTTCCGGATCAGAAGATTTCTCTCACAGAAGAGGGGAAGCGGCAGGCTCAAAAAACAGGTATCGCGATCCGGAAGAGATACGGAGTGTTCGATGTTGTGTATGATTCACAATACCTGAGAACACAGCAAACACGAGAAGGCATCCTTGAAGCATACACGCCCGCCGAGCGTTCTTTGATGAAAATTCGACATAGCTATCTTGTCCGTGAACGGGAAGGCGGATATACGTTTGGCATGAGCAGTGAAGATGTCGAGCGATATTTCCCTTGGCTCAAACACTACTGGGATACGACTAGATATTTTTATGCTCGGCCTCCCGGAGGAGAGAATCAAGCTGAAGTATGTCAGCGCGTGCATCAGTTTATAGACAATGATCTTGTTCGAATTCGTCGTGGGAAGAAGGTGCTCGTTGTCACCCATGGAGGTACTATTCGCGCGTTTCGGTATAATCTCGAAAAGTGGACACCGGATGACTATCTGCATGATTTCGATCATGGACAACCCCCTTTGAACTGTGGGGTGACAACCTATCGATGGAGTCAAAAAACGTTGCGTCTCGAATTAGAAACGTATAATACTACTTACTACTAAACCGTTCTACCGTAACATATCCGTTACGGTTTTTTTATTATTTTTTTGGGATAACTATTGACAAAAGTGTATTTTTATGATATACATATATACATCTTGATTTTGTTTCACGGGAGGTAAAACGTGAGGAAGTCATATATCGGAATTACCGGATTCATGAGTCGTCAAGAAGTCCAAGAAGCTCAGGATGCTATCCCGCCAGGATCTGACCGACTCCTCATGGTCGGAGTTCTCGTGAGCTCAAAGACCATGCGAGGAGAGGGGAATAAGCACCCAGGGCGGTATCCTGCCATAGAAAAGGTGAGGGGTATCTTTACTGGCCATCCGCAAGTCTTAAACCTGGTGCATTTCAACACAAAAGAACCGGATTTTCTCGAAGAGCATCTTCGGAAAGTAGCAATGTCGAGCGGTCCATTTTTTCACGGATTCCAACTTAACATCGCATGGCCAGCGCCACGGATGTTGGAAGGATATCGATCGTAATTTCCAAAAACAAAGATTGTCCTCCAGATCGGTGGGCATGCGATGCAGCTTGTGGATCGGTATCCGAAGAAACTCAGAAAGGCCGTGAATCCTTACAAGGGTCTTGTCGATTACGTCCTTCTCGATCCAAGCGGCGGTATTGGAAGGCAATTCGATCCAGAGGTCGAACGTCCTTACCTTGAAGCGCTTGTCGATATGGGCATCGGTCTTGGTGTGGCAGGCGGACTGAGCCCTTCCACGCTTCATCTCCTAGAACCGCTTGTGAAGGATTTCCCACAGCTCTCGATCGATGCTGAAGGACGTCTTCGCAATCAAGATGACCAACTAGACCTCACCGTCGTGAGCTCATATCTCCAAAAGGCATACGAACTCCTCGATGGTGTCACCGCATAACCGTTCATATCACCTATGAACGGTTTTATTATTTTTCACGTTTTTAAATAGAGGTTGCTTAGGGAGTTTTTGTCTAACCTTCTCTTAACAAATACATCGTTTAGTGTATACTGTATTTTGTAGTTCTTTAATACACTATGTAAGTGGTCATAGCTAAAAGATGCTTAGAAATAGGCCTTTCATAGCTGTGACCATTAGGAGGTCATTGTTCCTCCTCGGATGAGAGGAAAACGAATATGCCCAAGTGAGGGCAAGGAGATTAAATCATGACCACGGAATTCGCATCCGCAAGCTACACTGCAGGGCAACTCAACGCAATAGTGAAGTTGCTCAGAAAGCAGGCCGGCACGGAGGATGGACCTGAACGTTTTCTCCGGGGCGAGCTGACTGTTTCAAAACCAACTCGGAGTTGGCGCGAACAAGATGGCGTCATCACCTTCTCGGTCACTTCCGACGGCACGACCGGCGAGGAATGGATCACCCGCTTGGAGAGCAAAGGTTTCCGTGTTGGAGAAGACTACGCCAAGAGCGTACTCCGTTCGGAAGACTTCAAGCCGACCAAGGGAGTGACGACCGAAGTCGTCATCCTCAAGGGACTTCTTTTCAAGGACAACGATCGGATCACCAGTAATATCCGCGCTGACGCAACCAGACGGAAGCTTGGAAAGCCAAACGCCGAAGTGGCCTGCCTCATTCGAGAGAAATTCACGGACGAGGAGATCGAAGCCATGGGCTTGATCTGGATCGTGGCAATGCACGAACCAATCAAGGATTCCGTCGGTGTTCCTTCGTTGCTGTGCGCGCGCCGTCTCGGCGTTGGTCGTTGGCTCCTCGCGTGCTTCGGCGGTCCCGGCAGCGGGTGGCTTCGTGCCTACGGGTTCGCGTTCGCCGTGTCCCAAATTAGCACTTAACACTAGAACCTTAGCCCTATTTCGACGGATCGGAATAGGGCTTTTTCATAGACGAAGGATATATCTTGAGATACAATGTCAGCACTATATGTTTCACCCCAGCGAACTTTTGAATGAATTAAACGATGAACAACGAAACGCGGTTGTGCATGCTCATGGCCCGCTTCTTATCGTTGCCGGGGCAGGGACAGGCAAGACGACTGTCATTACTCGACGTATCGCTTGGCTCATCATGAGCGGGAAATGTAGCGTTGATGAAATTCTCGCACTCACATTTACCGACAAGGCCGCTACAGAGATGGAAGAGCGTGTTGATCGTCTCTTGCCCTATGGGTATGTCAATTTATGGATATCCACGTTCCATTCATTCTGTGAGCGTATTCTCAAAAGCCATGCATTTGATATCGGTCTTTCCAATGATTTCAAGCTTCTTGATCAGACGGCAAGCTGGTTACTCATTAGACAGAATCTTGACCGTTTTAATTTGAAATACTACCGGCCGCTTGGGAACCCGAGCAAATTTATTCATGCCCTCTTAAAACATTTTTCTCGCGCGAAAGATGAAGAAATTTCACCAAAAGACTATCTTGAATACGCGGAGAATCTACACCTCGACACGGATGATGCCTTGGGAGTATTGAAGGATGAAGGCGAGAGAATTAGAGAAATCGCGAATGCGTACCATATCTATGAACAGCTTCTTTTAGAACATAATGCCCTTGATTTCGGGGATCTTATCGTCTATACCCTCAAACTTTTTCGAGAGCGTCCGGCAATTCTTGAGAAATATCGAAAACAATTTAAGTTTCTTCTTATCGATGAATTTCAAGATACGAATTGGGCTCAGTATGAACTCATCAAATTACTTGCGGCTCCCGAAAACAATATCACGGTTGTGGGGGATGATGATCAAAGTGTCTATAAGTTTCGCGGCGCGTCATTAGCGAATATTCTTGCTTTTAAGAAGGATTTTCCAGAGAGTAAGGAAGTGTTTCTCGTAAAAAACTATCGGTCAACACAGA
>Ga0209515_10006025_pt1 | contig 15351 bp, 18 predicted proteins | sample Subgroupgradi54m_FD_187454 | JGI IMG/M metagenome (GOLD analysis project Ga0209515, IMG submission 187454) | Subsurface groundwater microbial communities from S. Glens Falls, New York, USA - GMW60B uncontaminated upgradient, 5.4 m (SPAdes)... ...
CCCAAAGCGCTTCTCGTTCAACTTGGTTTGGGCAACAATAACAAGACCATCAGCCTCGGCCAATAACTTGAGTGCAGGTTTGCAAAACAGCGTGCCGTTTTTGACAATCTGCTCCACTTTTTGTCGCGCCGTGGCAAGAGCACCTACCGCAGCGCTAATCGCTTTTGGGGCAGAGGCCACCGCTTCATTCAAGCGCGCAATTTCAGCCTCGACCGGTTTCAATGCCTCATCGGCCTGACTAGCCCGGCGGTAAATTGCATCAAAAGCGGTTTCTATTGCCTCATACTCCTCAACTGACAACTTCCTGCCCGGATCGCCGACACTGTTGTTGGAACTAGCATAGTCCCGAGCAGCAGTATCGTAGGCGCGTTGAGCACCAGCAAACGAGTTCCTAAGCCCAGTCAAGTCATCGGCAGTTAATTTGGCTAAGGCTCCAAGCAAAGATTTGGCCGTATCAAAGCGCTCAGACAAATCGGATACAAGCGAGGCTGCCGCCTGCTTACTAGAGCGTGCCCGCTGTTGCACGGCGCGACTCTTTTGATTTGCGGCATTCCATGCAATCAAAGCAAAGCCTCCGCCGCCAAGAACTACCATCATGACCACCAAAGCCAGGAAAAAGGTCAACAATAGACTTAAATCCGGAGGCGGACCTTGAGGTACAGGCGCAGTCGTCGGAATAACCGGGGCAACCGTAGGCGCCAGAACGGGTTGTTGGTTGGGAGTTGTCGCTGCGATACCTAATTGGGCTGAATCTTGAGAGATTAGACCAATGGCACCAAACAGCGCTCCTTGCCAGTCACCTGAGGCGACGCCTTCGTCAATGGCCTGAGCGATCTCAACGCCAACTGTGTACTCATGGCCACTAAATTTCTGCTCACCTAAAGCAGCATATTTGCCGTTGTAAGCAAGCGTCGTTATAGCACGTTGGTACACACTGTCGCCGTCCGCCTTCGTAACATACGGGGCGACGGCGATAACGACCACATCGTATGGTAACCAAGCACCAAGTGCCAGGCCAGGGTCATATAGCCCTTTCATGACCTCGACAGCTACCGTGTCGGTATAAGCGTCGGAGCCCAGTTGATCTGGGCCGACAATAATCAGATAAATCGGGTAGCCAGACTCAATGGCAGCCGAGTTAAACTCAGCCACAAAGCTCGAGCCGGGGCCAGTAGCACTGGTCATATCCAGCACGCGCCCGTCCCGATAGCTGCCCTGGGCAAGCGCCGAGAAAGGCAGAGCCAAAAGGGAGGCAAAAAACAGAGAAAGCAGGATCAAAGTACGTTTCATTGAAGCTCCTTGGTAAGAAAAACTCGACACGATATGTGACTACAAGTTTTCACGATATCTCTTCTATATCTTCTCCTTCCATTTTTTACTCTTGAAGTTGTTAAAGTACTAATTAAATGTCTTCTAAATAGTCCGGCAAAAATACACAGACCGAACCTCGGGGAGTTTATCATAAATTAACCACAAACGTCAACCTATAGTCATAATAACTTTGATACTTGCACGAGGGTTTAAAATGATAGAGTGCCACAATTAAACGAGCCTAAAAAAATAGTCACCATCGGCGGCGGCTCAGGCACGCCGGTCATTAACCAAGCCCTCCTACTCTCAGGCGTAAAACGCATTACCTCGATCGTGACTGTCATGGACTCAGGCGGCATCACGGGCCGTATGAGAACCGACTCTCAAGGCCAGGAGATCGCCTACAGCGACAGTTTACGTACCCTCCTCTCTCTCATTCCCCCCCACCTCCAGGGAAGTCAAAAGGTCAAAACCCTCAAAACACTGCTTCGCAGTCGTAATGCGCGCAGTGAAGATCTGGGCTATACCATCTTTTCCCACTTCTATCACCAAGAAAATGGTTTCGGGGAAATAAAACAGATTCTAGAATCCCTCACCGGAATCCATTTCCTGGGCGAGGTTATTCCCGTCACTCTCAACTCCACCCACCTAGCCTTTGAGACCAGCCAGGGAATCGTCTACAAAGGCGAGCACGAGCTAGATGACAAGCGTATGTCAGCTGACTCAGTTACCAAGATCTGGCTCGAGCCTCAAGTCAAAGCCTCACCCCAGGCCCTTGCAGCCATAAAGTCAGCTGATTTCATCATTTTCTCTTGCGGCAGCCTCCATGGCTCAATTCTAGTCAATCTGTTACCTGAAGGCATAAAGCCAGCATTAAAGACAGGCAAAGCTAAGAAAATCTATATGACCAACCTCGTCTCTTCTCGCAACGAAACCCACAACTTTACTCCTGCTGACTTTATCCGTCTCTTTAAAAAATACACAGCTATCCCCAAACCAATCGACATACTCATAGTGCCTGAGCTAAGTCGCAATCAATTCGAGTCCCTCTATCCTGAAGTTGCCTACCGCTATTCTCTAGAGCAGTCTCATTTCTTGGGCTGGGAAAAAGAAACCCTTGCCACCACCAAAAAACTAGGTGTCAATGTCATAACTCATACAGCCACCACCATCGACCCCATTCTAAAACGTATCCGCCATGACCCCAAAGAACTATCGTCAACCTTCCAAAAAATTCTAGTCTAGCTTCTGTCTCATCACTTACTCCTTATTCTCGACTCACCATCTTTATCCTCTACTGCAAACCCCTTCTTCTCAATCTCTGTTCTCAATCTATCTGCCTCTTTCCAGTCTTTTATCTTTCTCGCCTCTTCTCGCAACTGAGCCAATTTATTTATCTCATCGGGCAATTGAACCACTCCTGAGTCTTGAACTAGTCCAAGATTTAGTCCAAATACTTCGTCCCAAGAAAGCAATAATTCCAATTTGTCACGGTCAGGTATCATAGATTTGCTCATCTCCCATACCAAAGCCACAGCCTTGGGGAAATTCAAATCATCAGCCAGGGCCTCCCCAAATCGACGATTATATCCCTCAAGTAACTCAGCCTTCGCTTCATTTATCCCATGTCTTGTCGATTCTCTCCATGAAGCAATCAAATCCACCAACCTGCGACGGGCACTTCTCGCGCCATCCAAAGAAGCAAATGTCAAATTCATCACTTCCCTGTAATTAGCAGTTAGATATAAATAGCGCAAGTCCATAGGATCATATCCTCGCTCAATAATATCGGCCAATCGATAATTGTTTCCACCACTTTTGCTCATCCTCTTGCCATCAACCAGAATAAACGCCCCATGTACCCAATATTTCACAAACTGCTTATCCGTGACAGCTTCGCTCTGAGCAATCTCGTTTGGATGATGCGTAGAGCGCAAGTCTTCGCCTCCCACGTGGAGATCAAACGACTCTCCTAAATATTTCATCGCCATCGCACTACACTCAATATGCCATCCCGGAAAGCCCATTCCCCATGGACTCTTCCATTCCATCTGGCGCTTTTCCCCAGCTGGAGAGAATTTCCACAATGCAAAGTCGCGTGGATTTCGCTTCTGTGGATTCATCTCAACTCGAGCTCCTTCCTTTATCTCCTCCAGAGTCGACAATCTCCCATACCCAGGAAACTTATCCGTGTCAAAATATATCCCGTCATCAATTTTGTAAGTAAATCCTTTCTCCTCCAGCTTTTGCACCAACTCAATCTGCTCCTTGATGTGATCAGTAGCCTTACAAAAAACTCTAGGTTTAACTAGATTCAGCGCTTGAAAATCGGCCGTAAAAGCATCTGTATAAAATTGGGCGATATCCCATACAGTCTTGCCTTCTCTTTTAGCTGACTTCTCCATCCGATCCTCTCCAGTATCAGCGTCTCCCAAATTATCTCCAGTCAAATGCCCCACATCAGTCAGGTTCATAATAAAATCTACCTGGTATCCCAAAAACCTAAGTGTTCGAAGCAATAGATCAGAGGTTATATAGGTTCTAAAGTTACCTATATGTGCGTAGTGGTAAACCGTTGGTCCACAGGTATACATGCCTATCTTAGGCGGATTAATTGGCTCAAACTCTTCGATTTGGCGAGATAGCGAGTTATAAATTTTCATATCTTAAACTCTACAAATTTGTAAGGATACTTAAGGCCACGTTCTACCTCATGATACCATTCAAAATGGTACATCCCCAAGGCTAACCATAAAGGAACTGGTAAATCCTTTCCCAATCTCTGACTCCGGTGGGCACTAGCCGCTCTCCATTTGCGTATAAATCTCCAACCCAAATCAAGACAGTGCGTGGGGGAAACAGTGAGATCACGTAATTTCGCATGGACAATACGCGCCTTTAGCTCTTCAATGATACTTGGCCACAACAAAATAAAATCTCCTGGGATCTCATCAATCCCCAGTGATAAAGCTATGTGATCAGGGTGACCCGTAAAGCCCGTGTGATCATATGTCACCACTACTCCAGGATCATGCTTCGCAATAGTTTTCCTCACCCATTTCATCCATTCGTCCTTCTGCTCCCTCAATTTCCCGTCGTCAAACTCCCCCACAACTAGCTCATCTACACCCAAAATCTTTACTGCCCTCTCAAGCTCTGTCCTTCGAATCTGCTTCACAGTTTTCCCGTTGGGATGGATATGCATCTGCCCAGCCGCCCCCTCTGTAAGGACCACGGCCACCGTCTTAAATCCCAATTCTTTGGCACGCATCAGTAGACCACCGCTAGCCATCGTCTCATCGTCAGGATGCGGAAAGATGGTAAGTAAAGTCTTGTGTTTTGCTCTGGTTAAAAGTGAGTCAATCTTTTGGAAATTTTCCATAAAAAAACCCTGTAAATAACAGGGTTGCGGTCCCAATTACGGGAAGTTTCCACCTTCAACCAATACTTAACTTTTGATTTATGCTAGTTTTCTCTAGATAAGTTTTACTTCCCTTGCGGGTTTCCTCTTATGCCTCCGGAGCGCACTATCCTAACAAAATTAGGACTTATTTCTCCTTCATCAGCTAAAAACATTAAACCATAACACGTTCTGGACCTCAATAGGCATCAACTGAGGCTAAATATAGCCTATAATACTTGACTCTTAGGCTTGGAGAGGTTACAATCAGGCCAGAACTCAATCCTCAATTGCACATTAAAACTCACAAGGAGAAGGCCAATGGCACAACTTTCTTTGTCGGCAACGCCAGATAAAGCTTCGAGATCTCAAGTCGAAGAAGCGCAAGCAATCGCACAAAAACTCATCGAAGCCGAACGGATCGTCTCGCGGTTTCAAACCGGATCACCCGTACTAGGAGCTTTGGATGTCAAGAAAACCCCGGCCTTAATTGGATTAAACGAAGAAGCCGATGAATTGCTATTATGGTCTACTAAACCCAACAATCCCAGTTCGGTCTTCAAGAAACTCACCGACCGCATACACAAGATGACAATCTGGTGCCTTGTCCTGGAAACTCTTTTGGACTACCAGAAACAGGTAAACCCTGTCTTTGCACCACATGTGGACGCCCAACTCCAGGCTCTCAAAACGTTCTATTTCCAACTGATATCGACACAATCCAAACTCTATAAGCTGTTTGGTCGAGAGAAATTATGAAAAATCGACCCAAATTCTCTAATCAAGATTTTGAAGATCAGTACCGCATTACGGCAATTGTGGTGGATGCGGCCAGCATCAACCTACCTTTGGACACCGCCGGAGAGAAAGTTTTCGACCGGTATAAAGCCGCAAAGGCCAGATTGGATGCAAATTCGCACCCGACTGCCGAATCAATCTCAGAGGCCATCAAAGAACTCACCGAGATTGAGAAAGACTTTGTCCTTTGGGCTCTGGCCCTCAAAAACGCCGTCGTGCCGGTTTTCAAACAGCGCAACCCAGAGGCAACTGAAACCGCTCTCGCGATCTCCGCCCGAGGCGACGACCTTCTGATAAAGGGTTCCGACGCCGTCGGTAAAGATATCGAGATCCTTATGGTTCAGCTAGAAAAACTGCGCCAAGCAAAAAATTAATCTCTATGCGGACGACCAAAATCGTCCGCATTTTTTGTGGTCTATCCGCTTGCACCTCTATTGGCCTCAGCCGCTGTCTTACCTCTTTGCACGGCAATGGGCTTGAGTTCTTTCTTCTTCTTTTCGGCAAGCTTAAACTGCTCTACTTTCTTTTCTTCTTCCTTCTTTTCAATCACGGTTTTCTCTTGTTTCTTGGGAGTCTCCTGCACCATCTGATGCAGCCTCGCTTGTAGGGATTTCATCTTTGCATCCTTGGCAGCATCCTCCTGCTGCTTCATGGCGGATATTTGCGCAGCCGAAGCAGCTGCCTGCCCTTGCTCACCCGTACCCTGGTCACTTGCAATCTGAGCTTTAGCTGTCTCGAGCACCTTCCCCGCCTCATCAGCAATGGGTTTTGTTGCCTGAGCCACTGCACTAGTTAAATTCTCAAACGAATCGGTTAATGATTTTTGTTGGGCCATACTAGTATTCGCTTCTTCCTTCCATTGCTCGAGTCAAAGTCACCTCGTCAGCATATTCTATATCAGCCCCAACTGGTAGTCCTCGAGCCAATCTAGTTATCCTAGGCATTGTCGACAAAACAGATTTCAAACTTGCGATCTGTGATTGAATATACATAGCAGTAGCTTCTCCCTCCATGTTTGGATTTAAGGCCAGGATAACCTCTTTGACCCCCTGTTCAGAATTTGCAGCTTTAAGGCGAGCCATCAGCTCACCAATATGTATCTCATCTGGTCCAATGTTATTAAGGGGTGAGATTGCCCCATGCAGAACCTGATAAACTCCTCGAAACACTCCAGCTTTCTCCAAAGCCAATACATCCAGCGGTTGCTCAACTACGCACACAGCACTTCTGTCTCGGGTGGGATCGGCACAAATTGCACAGGGATCTTTCTCCGACACATTAAGACACTGGGAACAGAGCACTGTCTGCTTCTTGAGATTAAGCAGTGCCTGACCAAAATCCTCCAGGTGCTCCTGGGGAACATGCAGAAGATAATACGTCAATCTCTGAGCAGTCTTAGGACCTATACCGGGAAGCTTTTCAAAAGACTCAATTAACTTGGCAACAGGTCTGGCAATTTGCACAAAGCTTATTCTATCAAAGTATTTTATCTATAATTACCCTCAAATGAAAAAATATCTAGTTCTCTTAAATCAGACCATATCCCAATTTGCAGCTTTTCGACTCAAGATACTTGTCTCTATCTTCTGGAGCTTTGTAACCCCGCTCGCAATTCTCATGGCCATAAAAGGAGCCACCCCAAACTCCGACATAAATTACCAGTCTTTAATCTCTTATTACCTCATCATCTCCCTACTCTCTCCATTCCTTCGAAGCTCAATTGACGAGTACATGTCTGAAATTGCTGCAAGTGGCGAGGTCAACAATTTCTTTCTCAAACCCATCTCCTTCTATAAATGGCATCTGGTAAGAGATGTGAGTGAAAGAATCATTGTCCTGGGGTTACTTCTACCAATTTTCTTCTTGTTTGCCAGCATAATCACCCATCTACACTCGCTGGAAAACTCTACTATTCTCTTGTTTATTCTTTCTCTTCCTGTGTGTTTTCTTCTCTCGTTTAATCTCAGCTTCTTGGTTGGTTTACTATCGTTTTGGGTCGACGATATGTGGGCAGTATCAAATATAAAAGTTGTAAGCATTATGCTCCTCGGAGGAATTATCTTTCCCTACTCATTCTTTCCAAGTGCCATCAAAAACGTGCTTTTCTACACTCCATTTCCATATGTAGTCAGTCTCCCTGCCAGAATTATAAATAAAGAAGTTAACATGAGTGAGTTTGCAATTGCTTTCCTCTGGATAATCGTACTTACCGTAGTATCTCAGAAATTATTTAAAAAAGCGGTAAGGAACTACGGATTCACTGCCAACTAATGAAAAGATACCTCAAAATCTATCTAATAAGCGATAAAGCCTATATCTTGAAAAACTTCCAGGCTCGCCTGGGATTACTCCTCCAGCTAACCGGCTCGCTCTGTTTTCTGTTTATGCACCTCTTCTCTTACTCTCTTTTTCTTAATAAATTCAAGCTCCCCACCTGGTCAACATCAGAGGCCTGGATTTTCCTCGCCACCTTTGAGATCTATGTGTATTCCTGTTTTCATTTTCTCAACCGAGGCATCCGCTATACTGTAAGAGATATAAACAGAGGTACACTCGACATCATTCTTGCAAAACCCGTTAACTCCAGATTTCTATCCTTTTGGAGAGGAGGCAGTATCAACAACTTGGCCGCCATCACCACCGCAATCATCACCCTTATCTATATACTTTTTCGCCACCAAATCCTTCCCCACCCGATAAACATACTCTTATATATTATCTTCTTGGCCACGAACGTCTGGCTTCTTCATTGTCTATCTATTTTCTTTGTCGTCCCCAACTTCTACTCTGGAAATCTCAAAGAATCAGAAACAGGCGTCTTTGCTTTCCAGGAAATCTACAAATATCCCACCCAAACGTATGACAAGGCCGGATCAATCATGAATATCATCACTATTCCTTTCTCGCTACTCGTCACCATCCCCGCATCAATAATTCTCTCTAAGAGTATCCCTACAAATTACTGGATCATCTATCTGACAATTCTAATCATCCTCTCCGTTTTTTCCAACATCACCTGGAAAAAAGGACTAAGGAATTACACTAGTGCGAGCTAGCTATTGCTGATTTCCCCCACCCATCGCACCCATCAAACCACCCAGACCACCACTCATCTCTTGAAGTTTTTTAGCCGCCAGTTCTTGAGATTTACGAATCGCTTCGTTAACTACATCATTGAGAATCTGGTTTGAGATACCTTGAACTGAAATTTCTTTCACCTTCTGATCTCCACTCATAACAACTTTTACTCCGTCTTTCTCAACCACTACCTCTTGAGCTGCCAAAGCCTGCTGCATAGCCATCGCCTGTTGCCTTAATTTATTTAGGTCTCCAAGTTTCTGTAAAGGATTCATCATGACATCAAGATTCTATCATATCGCTTCCACTCCGAATATCTCCTCGGCGGCTTTAAGGATATCCTCATCAACCGCAGCTCCGCTAATGTTCTCAACGACAGCTGTGTCGGTCTTCATCCTCTTACCCTCCCCTAATTTGCATACGATTCTCAAGTGTCGACCCATCAAGTTGGATATCGAGTCCTCGACAATCCGACGACACTTATCTGTCTCAAGTCTCTCTTTATGAAATTTATAAAACACTTCCAGTTCCAAACTATTTCCATTGACGCCTATTGGCTTTGAAGAGCGCAGCAACGCTTCCACAGAATGATTTTTCGGTCTGACCTCTTTAAGGATCTCCTGCCATTTCGCTTCTATCTCACCAATTGAGACATCGCCCTCCTTGGCAACTTCAGCCACGATAGGTGCTGCTTCAACCTTTTCCTCCATCTTGGCGACGGGGACAGAAAGCTCTTCTTTTTTGCTACCGCCGCTACTCTTCAAAAGAGTATCACCAGCGCACCATTCGACCACCAACAACTCCAGGGGTAGTTGTGGAAGCACAGCATCCTTGAGCTGCCTTCCTGCTTCCTCAAATTTACGAGCCAATGAAACAATTTGCGAAAGCGACAATCCACTCATGTATCGCTTGCCCTCTTTGTCTCCTACCCCAGATAAAAACAATATCTCATTCCTTAGCTGCTCAAGAACCCCCTCGATAAATACACGCATGGGAATCCCCGATTCGCAAATAAAGTTAACCTCCTCTATCGCTCCCTTTAGATCTTTCTCAGACATAAGCTGCAATAATTTGCCTGGTTTACCTGACTCCTGTTGCCCCAGAAACTCCTCCACCACTTTGTCCGTAATTTTCTCCCCTGAAAGAGTCAGTTGCTCAAGTAGTTTAACCGCATCTCGAAAGCTTCCTCCTCCTCCTTTGGCAACCATCTCGAGTGCTTTTTGCGAAATCTCAATCTTCTCATCTCTGACCACTCGAGTCAGCTTTTCTACTACCTCACCGTCCTTAGCTCTCCTAAAGATTATCCTCACACATCTGGAGACAATAGTCGGCAATACTTTATGGGACTCTGTCGTGCATAACACGAAAATCGTATGTTTGGGTGGCTCCTCCAAGGTTTTAAGCAGTGCATTGGAAGCCTCGGTTGTAAGCATATGACACTCGTCCACTATAAAAACTTTGTAGGGCAAACTAGTCGGTGCTAGTTTCACTTTCTCTCGTAATTCCCTCACGTCATCTATGCCTCTATTGGAAGCGGCATCGACCTCAATCACATCCAATGCTGAACCGTTTGTAATCGAGGAACACGCATCACATTTCCCACAGGGTTCAAGAAGTTTTCCTTTCTGGTCAAAATGTAAATTCTTCTCGCAATTAACTAGCTTAGCAATAATCCTGGCTGTGGAAGTCTTTCCCGTGCCACGTGGTCCTGTGAGCAAAAAGGCATGGGGAACACGCCCAGACTTAAGAAGTCCCATAAAGAATTCCCTAACCTCAGATACGTCCAAGTCAGAGAAAACTTGCGGTCTATATTTAAGATATAAAGCTTGTTCCACAACAATCAGATTAGCAAATATAAATCCTCGATGTTAGATGCCAGAAACAATAGAATTTGAAATTTTTAATTTACAATTTGAAGTAGACAACCAAGAGCGACTTTCAAATTTCGAACCTCAAATTTTATCTCTTCACTCGGGGTGGTGACGACCAAGAAGATGCAAACATCCGTGCTCCACTAGCTCAGCCAAAATATCGTCCAACATGCGATTTCGTTTGATAGCAGCCACTCTCACCTGGGGATAAGATACAATCACTTCCCCCAAACGCAGAAACCCATCTGGACCTCTCCCGCTCCCTTGAGACGCCTCCTCAAAAGTAAAAGACAGCACATCTGTGGTCTTATCCAACCCTCGATATTGTTTTGACAGCTGTCTCATCTTTCTGTCTCCCACAATCGCCACACTTACCTCGACCTTATCTCCTATCCGATTAGCCTTAAGAGTACGCAGCACCACCTCTCTTACAAATTTCCTTTTGACAGGATATCTTGATTCACTCGTTACCAGCACATTTGCCATAGTGGCTATATTAAAGCAAAAATCAGCTCATTCAACTACCTGACAAAGCCTTCTTTACCTCTTGTGAAATTCTTGCCCCCTCACAAGCAGTACCTACCTTTGATTTAACTAACGCAATCACCCGCCCCATATCTTTCATCTCTTTGGCTTGCAACTCGGAAACGGCATTGCCCACGATAACTCTCAACTCTTCATCTCCCATCTGTTTGGGTAAATAGCCCTCAAGAATCTCCAGCTCAGCCTTCTCCTTATCTGCTAAATCCGGACGAGTGGCCCCATAAGCCTCGATGCTTTCTTTGCGCTGTTTTATCTCTTTCTGGATAACCCCGACAACGTCAGCGTCTTCAAGCTCCCGCCCCAACTCAATCTTTTTGTAATTGGCAGCCGACAACAACAGCCTCAAAACAGACACCTTAAGCTCCTGTCTTGCAAGCGTCGCGGCTTTAAGATCCTCTTGTAAATTGGTAAGCATCATAAGAATGGGTTTATCCTCTTCTTCTGCCGGAACCAGAACGCAACATCCGCTTTCTCTCGTATTTAACTCGAGAGGGCTTTTGATAAAATTCGCGCTTTTTGATCTCGTCAATAATCTCATCAGCTAAGACTTTCTTCCTGAAAGCCGCTATGAGTTTATCATCGCTATCGCCTGGTTTTTTTCGTACTACTGTTGGCATGCAAAAACACCTCCTGACATAAAAATTTGTGAATATAAAGTTAAAAGATTAGACATTTCTCTTGCTGTCCACTTTACCCAACACGTGGATATGCAAATGATTACGCACAAGAGTCGCCCCACCTCCGTTTACACTCACCCTATAAGATGAGGAGAGACCCTTGTCCGAAATCATTTTGCGAACAACTGCAAAAAGACGCGTCAGTAGCTGTTCATCGGCCGTAGCAAACTCTATTCCGTGAACTTTGGCAATCACCTCCAAATGAACAGGGGCTTGAGGATGAATGTCATGGACCACGAAACAATCCTCGTCTTCATATTCCTGATTATTCGCGGGTAATTGTCCTGACTTTATCTTGCAAAAAACGCAATCCAAGCTAGGCTCGGACATGCTTTAACACCCCCAAACTTTAAACTTTCCCCTATTTTACATCCCAATCAGAAAGATTTCAAACTCTTGAAATAATTTACTGTAATCGCCCTATAAGCTCATCAACCTCCAAAAGCTCCTGGGATTTCTCTTCCCTTCTCTTCCACTCAACCTTCTCCCCAGTTTTGGCAGAAACTACCAATCTCACCGGAACACCGATAAGGTCTGCATCGGCAAACTTCACTCCCGCAGTCACATCCTCGCGATCATCCCAAAGCACCTCAATGTTCTCCAGCACCAACTTCTGGTAAATCTCGCCCGCTCTTGCAGTCTCACCCAAACTAATCAAATGTACCTGAAAAGGAGCAATCGTCTCAGGCCAAACTATCCCTTTATCATCGTGTGAGATCTCAACCACGGTTGCCATTGTCCGCCCAATACCGATACCATAACAACCCATATAATAGGGTTTCTCTACTCCGTCATCGTCGGTAAATACCGCCCCTTTCATCAGACTCGAATAATGAAGTCCCAGCTGAAAAATATTTCCCACTTCAATGCCCTTCTTCTCAACTAGTTTCTGTCCGCTCTCACCTATAAATCCCTCCTGAGCCATAGCTATATCACCCAACTTCTCACAGGTAAAATCACGGCCATAATTAACATTGGTTGTGTCTGTGTCTTTCTCCTTCTGTCCCCCAATAAGATTCTTGACACAAGTAAGTGATATGTCTCCGATATAACGAGCCGGATGCCCCCAAGAATGGACCCAACCTGATTTCGTACCCATCTTTGCCAAGTCCTCGTCAGTCGCATCTTCAAGTTGTCCTACCGCTCCTATCACATGTTCCAATTTAGTTTTGTTAACTTCCAGATCTCCCCTGATCACCGCAATCACAATTTCCCCAGTCACTCTGTGTTTATAAACCACGTTCTTTAAAAACCGTGATCTGGGAAGCTTGTAATGCTTCTCGTTTTCCTCCATAGTTTTGACCCATTCGGGCTGCGAAACAATTTGCATCTCTTTCTCTTTGTCATCCAAGTTAATCTCCTCTCGCTTGAATTTAGCTACATCCTCGTGTGCACAGTATTTTCCATCCTCGGTCAAGAAAAACCTGCTCTCACCAGCCTCGGATTCAACCACATACTCATGACAATACTCTCCACCTATATACCCATTGTCAGCTTCTACTTTATGGGTCTTAAGACCCATCTTCTTAAAAATGTTTGTATAAGTTGTAGCCATCTTTTCGTATTCTTTTTTAAAGCTCGCCTCATCCCGATCAAAAGAATACGCATCTTTCATTACAAACTCCCGCACTCGAAGAAGTCCTCCTCGAGACCGCAGCTCGTCCCTAAACTTATTTGAAAACTGATAGATATTAAAAGGCAGATCCTTATATGAAATCTGGAATTTGCGCACCACATCCACAAACATCTCCTCAGCAGTTCCCCCCAAAGCAAACTCGGCTCCTCGTCTATCCTTTATCTTCATGAGCTCAAAGCCAGCAGTATTTGTCCTATTTGTCTCTTGCCACAGCTCCAAAGGATGCAACACCGGGGCTGTCATCTCTTGAGCCCCAGTCTTGTTCATTTCTTCCCTCACAATTTTTGCGATCTTCTCATGCACTTTCCATCCCAAAGGCAAGAAAAAATACCTTCCAGCTGCCGACTCTCTAACAAATCCCCCGCGATAAAGAAGACTAGAGGAGACGTTGGCAGCACTCCTTGTCACCTCTTTCACTGTCTTACCGAAAAGTCTTGTATATCTCATGCTTTAGATTGTATCAAAATATTCGCCGATTTCCGCCGCACGATTGACTTCGACTAAACCAAATAGAAATTTAAACACTTTCCGAGGAGGGGTCCGATAATAATCCTGCTCTAGGTTTCTTTCCTTCTATGATATCTCTAGTTCCTAGCGCCCATCTAGCTATCTTCTCTTCAGCAACAGCCAACGCGTGGAAATTACGCAACCTTTGATATTCTTCAGGACTATCCTTTGCCAATCGCTGCGAAGGCAAAAAAGCCGTGATCCTGACCGATAAAGCATGCAAGATTCCGTCAGCCGTCTCTCTACTAAGTCCTCCTATGTCAGCCTGCAATTTCCAGTGCTCCACAAGTCTAGTAAGAATTGGGACATCCTCTTGTCTAACCTCATACGTCCCCAATATCTCCGCTAGTTCTTCTAGGGAATATTGTTCCGAACCAGTCTCTGTCTGTTCTGCCATTGGGGATATTTCCCAATATATAACAAAATAGTATATTTAAGAAATGAGTATCACGGATGCGCCTGCTGCAACCATCGCTGAATCGCCAGTTATCCGCTTTAATGCAGCCCACACTGATCTGGTTGAAGCTACACTACCCGAGCTGGTAACGCAAACCGGAATAACCTGGAAAGAGGTTGAAAACGGAAAGGAGGTATACATCCCTACAAAAACAATTATCTCTTATCTAAAGGAAAAACAGGACAGCGAACCTCATACAGTATGCCAGCTGATAAAAATAGTGCGCGAGGAAACCAACCAAGTTACTAACCCCAGAACTTGGCTTAAAGATTGCATCGATTGCCTAGACAAGTTAGAGAACCCTAACGCTGATTCATATGATATAGAGGAAGCAAAATATCGTCTTCCCATATCCAAAGATACCCTCTCTTTTTGCCTAACAGACATTCCCAATCAACTATTAGCCATCCACTCCCTCATCACCGATCCCGAGTTCAGAATCATAATAGAGAAATACACAAACTTATATGGCAACAATCCATATAAAGGAGATAGCAATATACCTACCGGCAACACCTGCTCTGAATATCTAGCAGCTAACTTAAAGGCAATAGGTGAGTTGATCAAAAGACGTCAACAGCAATTTGACGAAACCTTGCAACAAACCGAATCTCTGGAAAGAGTTCGCAACGCTCCGTCTATCAGCCAATCTTAGGAACCTCTCGTAATCGTGTTCAGTAATTCGTTTATCTTGCTCGACGTCTCATCAGCCAGTGAAGCAGTAAATTGCCTAAACTCAACAATCACATCCTCCCTAGGTCGGGCCTTGCCGTCATTGTCATTAACAATCCCCAAAAATGCTTTGCTCACTTCTTCATTAACCTCTAAAAGTTTCTTCTCATACGCCGGCTGATCCACCACCCAAAAACCAAATAGGCTAAAAAACTCCTGTCGCAACTCACTTGCCAAATCACGAACGGTCTCAAACTCTAATCTCTCTTTTGTCATAAAAATAAGAATTAAATATATTAAACCCCAGGGAATACAATCCGCGCAATATCCCTCACAGTTACCAAAAGAATAACTCCAATTAAAAGCATCAGACCCACGGAATGGATTATCTTCTCGTATTT
>Ga0209515_10006026_pt1 | contig 15349 bp, 15 predicted proteins | sample Subgroupgradi54m_FD_187454 | JGI IMG/M metagenome (GOLD analysis project Ga0209515, IMG submission 187454) | Subsurface groundwater microbial communities from S. Glens Falls, New York, USA - GMW60B uncontaminated upgradient, 5.4 m (SPAdes)... ...
AGACTGGTTAATTGAATACAATTCTCTCAGACCTCACCAGACACTTGATTATTTATCTCCGTTGCAATATCTTGATAACTATTACCAAGTGTTACCGACCTACTCATCTCTTACATCTTCTTGACAGGGCGTACGGAAAAGCGTACGATACTATTATGACTACAGTTTCTGCAACAACAGCTAGAACTCACCTTTATGACTTAATTGATGAGGTAGCTTCCTCAGGGAAGAGAGTGGGTATTACAAAAAAGGGTGAGACTAAAGTTGTATTAATGAGTTTAGAAGAATTAGAGTCTTGGGATGAGACTAATAAAATTATATCTGATAAGAAATTAATGAAAGATCTTAAGGAAGCAGAGGAAGATATTAAAGCAGGTCGTTTCATTACATTTGAACAACTTAAAAAAGATCTTAAATTAAATGTTTGAACTCAAGATTTCCCCGAAAGCAGAAAAACGAATTAAGAAGCTCAAAAAGGAATACCAAATAGAAATAATTGAGGCTTTAACCGAGATTAGAGAAGATCCATTTTTAGGTAAACCATTGACTCGTGAATTAACCCGAAGATTCAATTATAAATTTAAAGCCTACAGAATTATCTACAAAGTGAATTGGAAAGATAGAATTGTTGACATACTAGATGCTGATCATCGAGAAAGAGTTTATAGCTGATATTTGAGGTGGGGACTTGACAACAGTTTTAAATTGTGACCAAAATTAACTAATGTCCAAGAAATTAGCCTTTTTAAGCTCATTAATAGCTTCATTGTTTATGGCTGCGAGTACTTATGCTCAAGGAGTTCCTTTGATTAGCGCTGGTCCAGAGTTTGTTGGCGGTAGCGGAGATGCAAAAAGTGTTTCTAATGTAATTTCTACAGTAGTTACCCTATTATTTTACGTAGCAGCAGGACTGGCTATTGTTTATTTAATTATGGGTGGGATTAGATGGATTACTTCAAGAGGAGATAAAGCCAATGTTGAAGCAGCTAGGAAACAGATTATAGCAGCAATTGTTGGTCTAGTGGTTGTTGCAGGCGCCTTTCTGATCCTCAATATAGTATTTAATATCTTAGGAACCGGTAAAAATCCTCTTCAAGGAAATTTTCAATTACCTTCATTAAAACCCTAGTTGTTGTAAAGATATAAGTCTGATACTCTTTGATTAGATGAAATCTATCCTGGTAATTTTAGTACCAATTATTCTTTTTGCCTATGTTTTAGTTGGTGGATTTTCATCTTCTATAAAAGAAGAAGAGCCTATTGGGACTGCTAATCCTGTTAGACTGATTGCCTCAACTGTCGGCTCAGCCGCTAAAACACTGCAGATTTTTAACCAGGGAGTAGGATCTAGTACTGTCACTACCACTCCTTCTCCCTCACCATCTCCTTCACCCAGCCCTGGTCCTTCTGGTACTCCTACCCCAACAACACCTTTTTACAGCCCCCTTCCTACACCAACTAATACCCCTGCGCCTACTCCAGCTCAACCAACTGCCCATCCAACAGCACAGCCTATCTCTACTCCTTTTCCCACTACCAATCCAACTGGCCCTATTTATACTAATCCCAGTACTGGTACTCCGGTTTGCGCATATAATCAACAACCTAATGCGGCAGGGACTAATTGTTGTGTTTCTGGAGGTTATGCTGATAGCTGTGGTCAATGTTGCGGAGATGAAATCTGCATGCCAGCCGATGACAGTATCTATTACAGACCAAGAAATAATAAATTTCAAGCAGTCTGGTGTGAGGTCAAACCTGTTGTTTATCTTTACCCTCCAAAACCACTGTTGGTAGATGTCTCCTTGGAGGTCACTGGGGATATTATAACCAGCATTCCTCAGTACCCCCAAGGCGGCTGGAAAGGGGTGTACGCTGAGCCTACTGGGGTATTAACTTACCAAGCTAAAAAGTATTCTGAACTATTTTATGAAGTGGCTTTTAAACCACAAAAACCTCCTCAAGGTGGTTTTATTGTTCCCCGCAGTGGACTCAGGTTCGGATTAGCCAGTTTGAGTAAGCGGCTTGGTTTTAACAGTCAAGAAAGCGCTGAACTGGTTGATTTTTGGAATAATAGAATTAACAATAATGTCTTTGATCCTTATATTTTGATCTCTTTCTTTGAAAAACAGCAAAAACTAACCATGGATAAAGTGGTTATTACTCCTCAGCCAGATGTTTTTATTGAGCATATCTTATATTTTAAAGGTCTAGATTGGCCTGTTCAAATTGAACCTCCCCAGTTTCCACCAATACCTCAAAGAGTTGGCTTTACTGCTGTGGAGTGGGGAGGAATTATTGATACTAATTAAAAGTTAAACTACTAATAATTTGATTAATAATATTTAAAATTCCAGGATCATTTAAAGGATAAACATAGCTAATTTTTATTAGATTAGCTGATCTGTTAAAAATTAGAACCTCTTTTTGAGTATTTTTTATTGGAGTTTTGTTAAAAGCAGTTCCAGTGAAGGTTTTAGTCATTTTAGTGGTGGTAGTCCCAGCTACCTGGGTGGCACTCTTTTGGTAACCAGCATCTTCCAGTGGTTGTGATAACTGCTCTGCTGAGGCACTACCAATTAAGGGATAGCTCTCAATATCTAATCTAGGAAAATAGGGATTAGCCGCTGTTGTTTTTATGCTCAAAAACTCTCCACCACCTGAAATAGCAGTTTTTTTAACAATCCAATTACTAGGGTACTTAAATCTAAATGCAGTTGTTGTTTCATTATTCCATACCTGAACCGTATCTTTCCTTGAGGGCTTTTCAGAAAAGTAATTAAAACCTAAAACAAATACTAGGGTTAATAGGCCCAGGATTCCCCAAGTTTTCCAATAAGAATTAAACATACTTAAAGTATTTCATGCGTGTTAAGCAAAAGCAAATATTAAATTTAAATTGACAAGAGCTAAGCTTTTCTTGTCTAATTAAATTAGGCCATGGAACAATTATTAATTATGATTGCGTTAGGAACATTTGGGATTTTTTTAACCGGAGGATTATCTTTGAATGATCCTAACGGGGTATTAAGCAGTGGACAGGTGACTCAAATTCAGTCACAGAATCCTTGTTCGGCTAATAAAACAATACAGATTTATGTTCAAAAAACAGATTCTTCTAATCCTTGTCCGTCTTTTTCACCTACCTCATCACCTTTATCAACTCCATTACCATCACCAACAACTCAGCCATCAGTAACCGGTTCAGTACCAGTCTGTAATTATGATAATGGACTAACTGCTGTCAATAGTGGTCAACCATTTGACAGTTCATGTACTTGTCCTGAAGTTCTTATTGAGTGTACAAGTCACCACTGTTCTCGGGTTTTAAACGATTCGCATTGGACCTGTGCTGATATTGATAATCGGATGTATTGGTGTAATTGGCCGGCTTTAACTGACCAGGGAAACGGCGTCTACTGTGTTGGTAAACCAGTGATTTATTTGTACCCCACCACTGATACTTATGTGGATGTGTCTTTATCTATTCCAGGCATAATTACTAAAAGCATTCCCACTTACGGAGTCTTAGGTTGGCAGCATGTCTTGGCTCATCCTGGAGGTAAATTAGAATACCAGGGTAAAACTTATCATGAGCTGTTTTATGAATCACAAATTGATCGTGTTAATCCACCATTAAATGGAATAATCATTCCCAAAAGCCAGCTAGAGGAAAAATTAGCTTCAATATTATTCAAGTTAGGTCTAACTGAACCTGAAAGCCAAGAATTTATCCAATATTGGGTGCCCAAGTTAGTGGTTTTAAAAGGAAACTATATTGTCTTTTCTATATTTAATCCGGTCACTAAGCAAGAAGTTGATCAGGTTAATATTAGCCCTGCTCCAGATACTAGAATAGAATTTTTAGCCTATTTCAAACCAGTTGAAGTGCCAGTGATTTTAAATCCATTAATTCTTCCAGAAACTCCACCAGCCAGGATTGGATTTACAGAAGTAGAATGGGGAGGGACTATTGATTATTAGTAATTTATGAAAGAAACATTTGTGGTCATTATTATTTTAGGGGTTTTGGGAGTTCTTTTAACAGGAGGGTTTAGCACTAAAGATCCTAAAGGCTTATTATCTAGTCAACAGGTTACTCAACTAATTGGACCCACCATTGGTTTAGGTAATAAAACCCTGCAACTTAATAACCAAATAGCAGTTAGCCCGGCTCCTAGCCCATCGAACGGTCCTTCTCCCAGTCCATCTCAGGGCCCTTCTCCTAGCCCATCGAACGGTCCTTCTCCCAGTCCCTCAGTCCCCGCAAATACTTGTAACTCTAAAGTGGCGATAGATTTTCTTTTAGATGTATCAGGATCCATGTATAGAGATATAGACCCAAATCCTCCCTATAGAATAGATCAATTAAAAACTGCTATGGCTGCATTCGGTAATCATCTAACAGGTAATGATGTAGTAGGCATACAAGTTTTTAGTAGTCCTGGAAACCCAAACTGTAGTGGTGCAGGCGCTGTAAGCTCAACCGGTGCTAGTTGTGAGGTCTTACATATTAATAGTTTTAATTCCGGTCAATATCAGCAAAAAGTTTCCAGTTTGCTGGCTGGTGGACAAACTTTCACCAAAGATGCCTTTGCATTTATTGGACCAATTATTAACATTGGAATAAATCAATACAGTGAATATAAATGGTTTTTGGTTTTTTTGTCTGATGGAGTTCCCAATCCCTATCTTGATCAATATCCGTTCAGACTGGGTAATGTTCAACTTCAAGACGTAGTAACACCAATTAAATCAAATCCCAAGATCAAGATTATTACTATTGGTTTAGGAAATCCAGGTACAGACTATGATGATGGTTTAATGAGAGATATTGCCAGTATCCCTAGTAGTACTTATTTTCACCATTCGGCTACTGGTAGCGATTTAAGTAGTGTGTTTAATGATATTTTTACACAAACTTGCACTAATTCACCCTAAACCTGGACAAGAATTATCACTCTATGCTAGGCTAAAAGTATGAATTGTAATATTGCTGATACTACTAATCCTACTTCTTTAGCCTGTATCCTGGTGTTTTTGGGAAACATTATTAACGCAGCAGCAATTTTAGCTGGGGTGGCCACGGTTTTTTTTATAGTGATTGCTGGAATTAGGTATATTACCTCTGGTGGAGACCCCAGTAATGTAGCTAAGGCTAGAGGGACTCTGACTTACGCCATTATTGGTTTAGCTGTAATTGTAATGGCATTTGTCATAATTAAGCTTTTTTCAGCCATAACCGGTAATACAGATTGTCGATTTATAGGAATACAATGTTAATTCAAAATTTAAAATTAAAAATTGAAAATTCTTTTGCTTTGATTCCAGTAGCTTTCGCCTGTGGAGCCAATGAAACTTCAACTGACTTTGGTTGTATCCCACAGGATCCACCCCTTTTTGCTACCAAACTTTATGAGATCGGGTTAGGATTAGTAGGAGGAGTAGCACTTTTGTCTATAATTTACGGAGCATTTTTAGTTTTATCCTCTCAAGGGGATGCGCAAAAATTAAGTCAGGGTAAAAGTTATATTGTTTATGCTCTGGGTGGACTGGCCTTGGCTGTAGGTGGCTATGCCTTTTACAGAATAATTGGAGGCAATATAATTAAAATACCAGGATTCCAGCAGTAACCATGAAAAAATTCCTGCCCACTGTGATTTTATTAGTTTTCTTTCTTCAATTTACAAGTGTAGCTTATGCACAAACTATTAAATATGAGGACGTACTTGCTCAGTGTGATGCACAAAGTATTCCCAGAGAGAATTGTTATATTCCTGATAAGGATGTGCAATTTGCAGCTAAAAATGCTGTCCGTGCCCGCGATTTAATTAATCAAGTCCTAGGTAATTATAAATGGTTTCAAACAGGTCAGGGTAGTAGTATTGATTTTGGTCAAATCTGGATCCCCATCAGAAATATTGTTTATGCAGTCTTAGGCTTGTTTATCCTAGCAGCTGCTTTTTTAATGATTATTACCCGGGGTAAGAGTTTAACTGTTAGGAAATTTATTCCCAGATTTATTCTAGTGTTAGTGCTGGTTACCTTATCTTTTTCCCTGATTCAGTTTTTATATATCATTGGTGATACTGTTCAACAATTTGTGTTGAAAACTCCAAATCCAATATGCCAACCAGATCATCAGAATATTAGCGATTGTGACCTTTTAAAAATTAGTTTTAAATATGATGATCCCAGTGTTCTAAACTATCAGATTGGATTGAGAAGACCTGAACCAAAATATGATGAGGTAGTTTTCACCACTATCTTGATGACTAAATTAACTGCCGTTTCCTATTATGCCATGTTTGCAATTTTAATAATCAGGAAAATAATTCTTTGGTTTTTCCTGATTGTTTCTCCAATTTTTCCTCTGCTTTTGCTTTTTCCCTTAATTAGAAATAGCGCCAAAATATGGATAGGAGAGTTTTTCCGGTGGCTTTTATATGCACCGCTTTTTACCCTGTTTTTGCAAGGATTAGTCCAGCTTTGGTTTCATGGTGGAATTGGATTTCATTGTTATGATAGTGGCCTTGATCCTAACCAGTTCTATGTAACAGCTACAGATATCCTTTTGGGAGGACCTTGTCAAGCTGTGGGGGTAAAAAATAATCTCAATAGTCCTGAGACATTTATCCAATACTTGGTGGCGCTTTTGATGCTTTGGATAGTGATAATCTTACCGTTTATCTTGTTAAAGATTTTCTTGGATTATATTTATAATTTTTCCATGGTGGAAAGCAATATCATCAAATATTTGGCCATGAATGGGCCAGCAATGTCCCGTTTAAACAAGTATGGCCTATTCCAAGGCTCTGGTGTTGGTTCAACTGTACCACCTGCTCCTGGAACCCCTCCTTCTGCTTCCACCGGCATGGCCAGAAGAATAGGAGAAGAGGTAGCAGCTAGGCAACCTGCCACCACTGGAGTTTCCAAACCGATTTTTTCTGAGAAAGCTTTAAAGATTGAGCAAGAAGCAGCTGCAGCCCAGCAAGCTCAGGCAGCTGCAGCTAAATTAGCCACCACTGGCATAGCCAACAAAATAGAAGAACAAGTGGCAGCTCAAAACATGGCTGGTGCTGGTGCTGCTCAGCCAGCTATGTCTGAAGCAGCGATGAAAATGGAAGCCAGTATTGCAGCTTCTCAGCAAGCAGCCGAACAGGCTACTGCAGCTGCTACTACGGTCGCCTCACAAGCTGCCACTCCAGGAGTGACAGTAGTGGTCAGTCGAGAAGAGGCTAGGTCAACGCCCCTGGCCACAATTTATCCTCGAGTAGCTGCTAACTTTGATCGGTTTACAGCCACCATCACTGAACCTTTAACTCAAATGACCCAAAACTTTAAAGAAGCTCTAATTGATGTTTTCAATATTACCAACCTAAGCATTCCTACTTTAAAGGATGTGGCCAGATTTGAAACTGAAATTGAAACCAAAGAAGTCAGTGAGAGAGTAGAAAGCAGTAAAATTTCGGAAATTATCAACCGGATTGCCGGCATAAGCCCAATTGCCACACCAACAGAAAAAGAGCAGTACGCTGGAATTCGAGAGAAATTGGTTAGTGAATCTCAAAAAGGTAACGCTATTGCTGAGTCAATTATTTCGGCAGCAGTACCAGATCAAGCTAATATCGGTGAAGTTAATTTGGTTCAACAAGTCAGCGTGGATGATTATGAACAGATTAAAAAACTGTGGAAGGAAAATTATAGTAAAGTAAATCCCCCGATGGGACCGGATGGAAAACCACAAGACAGAAAGAAGTGGCTAATGGAAGATATTAAAAAGATTCCCCAAGTGATTGATCTTTTGCTGTCTGGGGATCCAACTAAGGTAGCACAAGGCAAGGAAATGGTGTCCAAGATTTTGCCATTCCTGCTGTTGGGTGGATTTTCTAAAGCGGAAATTATTGCCTATCTTAAGGCAAAACTAGCTGCAGCCAAAGAGGTAATGGAGGAGATGTTGCAGGTGGAAAAAGATGAAGAGAGTAAGATTAAGGTAGACAGAAAAGAAGAGGAAAAACCAAAAGCCATGGAGGCCCAAGCTCAAATACCGACTGAACAATTACCAAAGCCTCCTGAGGATTCCTCTTGATTAATCAAGATTTAAAGATGTAAACTGGGGATACTGCCATGAAATTATTTGGGGATTTATTTCAACCTGCAAATCCAACTGATACCACGGTTGGGGTTCAAAACACTGCTATCAATCCGATCCTGCAACAGGATATTTCAGTGTTGTCACACCTTGATGCCCGCTCCAATCAGGTTTTAACAACTGCCCTGCAAGAAGCCAAACGACTGCATTCCACTTTTATTGAACCTGAGCATCTGCTTTTTGGTCTTCTATCGGATAGGGAGGTCTTAAAAATACTGCAAGATCAATCAGTTGATGTGGCAGGATTAACAAGGCAGTTACAAGACAGTGGCCAAATGGGTACAGCTACTGGAGAGCCAACTTTGTCAGAAAGCTCCAAGCAAGTTTTAGAAAACGCTTATCAAAAAGTTAAAGGTCGGGGAGTAGACTTTGTCTCGCCTGAGGATATGTTACTGGCAATGATGGACCAAGCTAATTCAGCTACTAGCAAATTACAATCTAAAGGGCTCCAAAAGCAAAAACTTGAACAAAAATTGTCTTCAAATCCTGAATTTCAAACTGGCAAAAAATCAGTGCTGGCTACTTTTGGCATAGACTTAACCGAGCAAGCTAAAGCAGGTAAGCTAGATCCAATTACCGGCCGCGACCGGGAAATAGAAAGATTAGTTCATATTCTGTTAAGACGGACTAAAAATAACCCTATTATTATTGGTGAAGCAGGTGTGGGAAAAACTGCTATTGTTGAAGGGTTAGCTGAATTAATGGTGGCTGGCCAAGTGGCTGCGGATTTGGCCAGAAAGAAAATTATTCAACTGGACTTATCAGCTTTGGTGGCTGGTGCAAGCCATCGGGGTGAGTTTGAAGAAAGATTGCAAAATGTTATTAAAGAAGTTTTAGCTTCAAATGGCAATATTATCTTGTTTATTGATGAGATCCATAACATTATTGGAGCTGGGGAAACCGGTGGATCTTTGGATGCTTCCAATATTGTTAAGCCATATTTAGCCCGCGGAACACTGCAAATTATCGGTACTACTACCACCAGCGAATATCGAAAAAACTTTGAGAAAGACCGGGCTTTTGAACGTCGTTTTCAGCCGATTATGTGTGATGAGCCAACTGAGGAGGTGGCACTTAAGATGCTAAAAGTGTTGCAGCCTAAATATGAGGCTTTTCATAAAGTAACTTTTACTGAAGAAGCGCTAAAGGCAGCAGTACATCTGTCAAAACGCTATATTGGGGAGAGATTTCTGCCTGATAAAGCCATTGATTTAATTGATGAAGCCGGGGCCCAAGCCCGTTTGTCTACCAAAGAAGGGTACACCCAAGTAAGCGCCCAGGATATCGAACAGGTAGTGGCTCGCTGGACTGGGATTCCCATCACCAAATTAACAGAAAAAGAATCAGATAAGCTAATTCACTTGGAGGCGCTAATTCATCAAAAATTTATTAATCATGACCTGGCTGTCAAGGCAGTTTCTGAGGCTGTCAGGCGAGGGAGGATCGGTTTGGCTAATGTGAATCGGCCAATTGCCTCATTTGTTTTCCTGGGGCCAACTGGAGTGGGAAAAACTGAACTAGCTAAAACATTAGCTGAAATCATGTTTGGAAAACCAGACTTAATGATTAGATTAGATATGAGTGAATATATGGAAAAGCATGAGGTAGCTAAACTGGTTGGTGCTCCTCCAGGTTATGTTGGATATGAAGAAGGAGGGCAGTTGACTGAAGCTGTCAGAACTAAGCCATATTCAATTGTCCTATTTGATGAAATAGAAAAAGCTCATGCGGATGTGTTTAATATTTTGCTCCAAGTTCTGGAAGATGGTCGGTTAACAGACAACAAAGGCAATACAGTTTCTTTTAAAAATACCATTATAATTTGCACCTCAAATATAGGTAGTGATTTAATAAGGGAAAAATTACAGAAACAGTCAACAGTCAACAGTCAACAGTCAACAGATCAATCTCATAGCAATCTGGCTGCTGACAGCGCAGCGGGTCTGAAGACTAAAGACTCTTACAAGGAATTATCCAAGCTCATCCTTGACCAACTTAATAAGTTTTTTAAACCAGAACTGCTTAATCGTTTTGATGAAATTGTGATTTTTGAGCCTCTATCCCCAGATAATATGTTAGCCATTGCCAAACTGGGAATAGAATCGACCAGGAAATTACTTCATGAACAAGATGTTGATTTGCAGATTTCCCAAAATGCCTTAGTTCAGCTAGCTAAAGAAGGCTATGATCCAGTCTATGGAGCTCGGCCTCTCAGACGTTTGATTCAGCGCGAAGTTGAAAATCCAATTGCCATTTATCTAATTAATAAAAGTGTAGTAGGAGGAGAAACAATTATGGTAGATTATAATTCTGTCCAGGATAAGTTTGTGTTTGGTAAAGCACAAAATAGCAATCAGCCGGCAGTCAACAGACCACAGACAACGCCATAAATTTATGCAAAAAATAGCTTTTACATATCCAGGGGGGGATTTACCAGCTCCCAGTGGTATTCCAGCTAGCCTACAAGGTAATTTAGGAGAGTCCGGAGCAAAAGTATTACAAACAGGATTAAACCTGTTATTTTATGGAGCAGTTATTTTAGCCATAGTTTTTATAATTTACTCAGGTATAGAGTGGATTACCTCAACTGGTGATCCTAATCGGATTCAATCTGCTAAAAAAAGACTGCTTTATGCCATAGTTGGTTTAGTGGTAGTATCACTGGCGTTTTTGATTTTTAACTTAGTGGCTGGGGTTTTGGGTAAATCACCAGGCCAACTACTTAATTCAAACTAAAATGAATAATTCTCTAATAACCAGTAACTGGAAGATTTTATTGGCAATTGCAGCCTTGGTTTTACTGGTGGTTGTTGCCTTGGGAGTTAGTTTTCTTTCAGGAAAATCGACTCCTAAACCAGCGACTACCAAAGCTGTCCCCACCATTATTCAAGCTCAATCAACCCCTAGTACTAATTGGCAGGTTTATAGCCAAAGCGATTATTCCATTAGTTATCCTAAGGATGTCACAGCAACTCCTAAACAGGCTGTAAATGGTCGGGGTTTAGATTTTAATTTACCGGTTGGCCAAGATTATCACATGGATTTACAGGTCCTGCCTAATACCAGTACGTCAGTTGAAAAAATTTCTAGCATATTTAGAGCTTTTCACTATCAGGAAAATGATATTTTAATTGATAATTATCCAGCTAAAAAATTTACTGGTAATGCAAAGATAGGAGGGGTAATTTCACAGGAGATTGCGGTCATCGTCGAAGTTAAGGGTCAAATTTACAAACTACAATTAACCTACTCTGGTGGGCAAAGAAATTCTGATGTAGATGATTTATTCCTTAAAATTTTGCTTAACCTTAAGTTTTCTTAGTGAAATTATTTTGTGTCAATTACCCCACCCCATTCCACTGCTGTAAACCCAATTCGATCTGGGGGTGTGACTGGTAGATTTAAAGGACTAATAGACATTAGTTCGTATAAAGGTTTAAAGTAGGCGATAAAATCAATAAAGGTATCTGGTTTGGGAGTAATGGTGATTGAATCAGTCCTGGCTTTTTCCTTTTGATCAAGCACGGAAAATAGAATATAAGGAGAACGCAGTGCCTTGAGTTTGGGAAGCCACCAATCCAAAAATTCCGCCTGCTCGGATTCGAGCAGGCCAAGCTGATAGGTAATTTGGGTCAGTTGTTCTTCAAGCTGACTAGTTTTTATAATAATGCCACTGTTCGGTGGGTTTAGGGTAGTAAGGTTAGTTTCATAAAAGAGCTCTCGATATTTTTGGTTTTGATAATACAAAGTTCCATCAGGATGAGCCTCCACATTATTCCATCCTCCCATAGGATACAAAGGGTCGCTGATAATGATTTTGCCAATGGTGTTAACAGAGACATTCACGTTAGTAATTTTTGTAGGATAGAGATAGATAACCGGTTTACCTAAACAAAAAGTTCCATTACCAGGACCGACACAGATCGTAGCGCAACCATTTTGGCTCGCATCACAACCTTCATCGTAATTATAGCTGCCATGATTAACGAGATTTTTTATACACTTATGATTTTCACAAGTAACTAGGTTACCATTACATGGGCAAGAAGATAGGCTCATAGCTATACAGCTATCGATCGGACCGCAAACAGGTACTACTGGTGTTGGAGAAGGTAATAGAGGTGATGTGGTAGGTGAAGGTATAGGAGATGGATATGAAGTTGGAACAGGACTAGCAGTGGGAATAGGAGTTAGTGTTGGGGTGGAAGTAGTAACTGAACCACATTGAAGAGTAGTGAGCTGTAATTGTTTGCCACCCTGATTAGTGACAGTGGTTACTTCTCGGCAGCTGAAAACACCACCACCTGAGGAAGTTCCGCTTCCAGAAGTAGTAGTACTGGAGTTTGTTTGGGTATCGCCACTAGTGCTTCCATAAGGGTTAGTTTCTTCAATCTGAGAAACGCTATTAGTTGAGGTGCCTGATAGATCAGAAGGAGTAGTAAAGCTAATCCACTGACCATAACCTGCTAAAGAGATTTGAAAGCCAGGTACCTGGTTGTCATTAACTGCATATGCTCTTATAAAATAGGTATGATTTGGTGTTAAGCCTTTAATTTGTTTTTGAAAGCTGCCAATATTAAAACTGCCCAGATCAAAAGCGAAGTGACAATTAGCAGGAGAAGCCTGATCATAATATTGAAATCCCCTAACCCTAATAGTACCACCGGCTATCGAGTTAACCTCTCCTTTTCCGAACACCCCAGTTGAGTCATTAATAGGTTGAGAGGTATTAAGAATTGGTAAAAGATTTTGATAAATTGAAGGCACTACATTAGTGTTGCAGCCAGAACTGGATTGCGAAGGAGGAGTGGAGGGAGAAAGAGTGGGAGAAGGTGAGAAAGAAGGACTGGGGTTAGGACTGGGGCCAGTGCTAGGACTGGGGCTAGAACTAGGAGTTATGGCTAGCTGGTATCTGGGAATAATATGATTTTTAATCCACCACTGTTCTACAAGATCAAACCCACTGGGTGTACCACAAGAGGCAGAGCTCATGACTGTATCCGGAGAACCACCACTAAGTAAAGTTGTACCAGGACAGCTAGGAGCGATCGGAGCATAGTAGTTAGGACTGGTGCAACCTTTGAATCCACCGCCTGCACCAGCTTGTCTCCAAAAAGTTTCCCCTTGTGGATTATCCGTACAGTTACTTTTAATTCCAGGTTTTAGCGGAGGAGCGGTGATCGGTCCAAAACCGACATTAGTACCATTAGCATTTACCACATAACGGTCATATAATTCACCAACAGCATGGCCTAAGACTTCATGGGTAGCAGCTCTTAGAAAATTAGTTTGGGAAACATCTTGTCTATTGGTAAAAATAGCGACATTGCCACCAATATCATTAGTGACACCTAAAGTTCCACCATCAACTGTATTATTAGGATTATTCACTATGACAACAAATTTAGAGGCAGTTGGGTAATGACTATATCCAACTTGTGGAATTAGTTGATTAAAAATACAGCCATAAGGTCTGTTGACGGCGCGAGATGGATTAGGCATTAAACCATCCTGACAACCAAAAGCAACTGTATTATCCAAAACTTTAAAATCAAAAATTGAAGGATTAGCTGAAGAATAAGGTTCAGTGGAATTATACTTAGCCTTCAGCTGATTAACTAACTGGTGAAAAGCATTAAAATCAGTAAAATTATCACTAATAAAAACAATCTGCAATTTTCCAGTACTGGTATTATTAACCCCTGAACTTTGGGCAAACACTTTGGTTATTAAATCTGGAAAATGTAAGTTAAATGAGCTTTGCTTAGATTGAGGCAATTTAACATCAAGTATTAATTTGCCATTATTAACAATCTTAATATTAGTAGCATTGGTAAACTGAGGAATATAAATTACTGACTCCAGAGTTGAAGGTAAATAAGCACTGCTACTAGTTTCAGCGCCTGGTATAAAATCTACCAAAAGTTGCTCAGTAATATTAATTTTGGATTTATATAAGATTTGGTTACTACTATTATTTAAAAGATAAAGTGTATAACTGGAATCTGCCGCGGTTCTGACATCAGGTCTAATAGTTTGATCAAGTAAAGTTATCTCTTTAGCAGTCAGGCTTTTGGTTTTAGTGTCAAAACTAACAACTACCTGCCAAGTTTGGTTGGTTTCCTGGCTAATTTGAGAACTAGTAGAGGATTTTTGGGAACCTCGGTTTAAAAAGAAGGCTAAACCAAGGCTAAAAATTATCAACCCAATAATAACTATCAGAATTAAATTTTTCCTATTGCGGAAAAATTTTGCTGGATTTTGAATATTTGATGTGACCGGAGGTGTGATGGCAGGAGAGTCCATATCAGTACAGAATTAAGTCTATCAGGAAAACTGTTGACAATGCAAGATCGATTTGCTAAACTGCCTTTAGTGATAAGTTCACAAACAATGAGAAGCAACGAAACTACATCTTAACTTTTCCGCTTAAGGGTCTCCCTGGCGGAGATTTAAGCCCTTAGCGTTGTATCCCTCTATAAATAATTTACAATTTAAAATTTTCAATTTTCAATGAGTATTGAAGGTTGAAAACTGGATCGGAACCGGGCCCGTAGTTCAGCTGGTAGAACATCTCATTTGCAATGAGAAGGTAAGCGGTTCGAGCCCGCTCGGGTCCACAGGGGAAAACCCCGTTTGCACTTTGAAATGTGAATACGGAAAAATCCACAGATCGATGAGATTTGTGGTAAATGGAAGGCCAAATGTGCACAAATTGCACAAAAGCCAAAAAATACTCAACATTAATGCATACGGTGGATGCCTTGGATGAAAGTACCGATGAAGGACGTACACGGCTGCGATATGCTACGGGGAGCTGCCAAGAAGCTTTGATCCGTAGATCTCCGAATAAGTTAACTAGTCCGCCTCGGCGGACATCTTTTACTGAATTCATAGGTAAAAGAAGGGTACGCGCCGAACTGAAACATCTAAGTAAGCGCAGGAAAAGAAATCAACAGAGATTCCCCAAGTAGCGGCGAGCGAAAAGGGAACAGCCCAAACTCATGGAGCAATCCATGGGGGTTGCGAGGCCACAGTAGTGAGTAGCGAAGATAGCTAAACAGACTGGAAAGTCTGACCAAAGAAGGTGATAGTCCTGTCAGCAAAATCTAAACTACCATGGTGGATTCCTCAAGTAACACAGGACACGTGAAATCCTGTGTGAATCTGGGTCGACCTCGACCTAAGGCTAAATAT
>Ga0209515_10006027_pt1 | contig 15347 bp, 17 predicted proteins | sample Subgroupgradi54m_FD_187454 | JGI IMG/M metagenome (GOLD analysis project Ga0209515, IMG submission 187454) | Subsurface groundwater microbial communities from S. Glens Falls, New York, USA - GMW60B uncontaminated upgradient, 5.4 m (SPAdes)... ...
CCTTGTCGAAATAGAGCTTCACGCGAGTTCGATCGGCCATGGACCCCTGCACAATCTGGACGGGATGATCGTCAATGCTGATGGCCGGGAAATCCACGCGCCAATCGGTCAGCAGCTGCTTGATCTGCCCCGGAAAAAACAATTGCGCGTCCAGACGGGCCCCGCCCAAATCTGCTCCGACGAGCGGAATCAGCGGGACTGGAGCCAACGTGCTCGGCGCAGCGAGCCACCCGTCATGGCCATCGTACGTGGATGTGGCGTCGCCCCCAAGCATGTGCACGACGGTCGCGCGCAGATCCGGCGCCTTGGCGTAAATATCGACAGGAACCTTGCCGAAATCGGAATCGAATCCTTCATAGGTTCCCTTGGCGGTAAAGCTCGTGAGCCTGGCAAGCGCCTGCGTCCCGCCGAGCGCCTGGATATATTTATCGAGAATCTGCTCCGCGGTGGCCGTCGTGCGCACGCCCGACAGCATCTCCACTTCGTCGGGATCATCAGGCGGTGGCTCGCCATACTGAGCGGCAAGGCTGGGGACGACCTTGGGGCGCTGGCTGCCGCGATGGCAGGTGTAGCAGGTGACAAAGTCCCTTCCGCCGAAGTTCGCGTCGTTGATCGTCTTCACCATCGCGATCATCTGGCGCGCGCGGTTCTTCAGAGGGGTGTCAATCGCATAGTTGGCCCAATCGCTGGCGCTCGCGCCGCCATGACAATCGGTGCAGTTCAAGCTCAGCGAGGCGGCAAAGAAACCCATCGTCGACATGAATTCCTTGACGGGAATGCCGCGGAGGACCTTGACGTTCTTGAACGCCTCTTCCGACAGTTGCGGCCGCGGCAGCGCTGCGGGGCCCGCGGGGCGAGCTTGACCGTACACTGAGGCGGTTACGAGCAGCCCGGCCATCATCAGCACGGCGCCACAGAAGATCATCTCCCTACTGAGTTTCATATACTGCGGACTATACATCCGGGTAAGATTCATGTTCAATCTCGCCGCCTACAAGGAGGGGGTCTCGAGATGCGTTACTCGCTTGCGCGATCCGTCATCCGTCTGCTCGTCGTTCTGGCGTTTGCGTCCGTTGCGCTGGCCCAGGGAAGCAGGCTCCCGGGAAAGGACAGCCTGTACAACGGCAACCGATTGAAGCCGGATCCGACGCCTGGCGGCCCCGCACCCGTCCACGACGTGAGTGGCTCCTGGGCGGGGAACCTGACGCCCGATCGCGGGGAAATACCTCCTCTGACTCCGCTCGGTCAGAAGTTTTTCAGCCTGAACAAGCCGGAAACGGAGGTCGGCACGGGCCATTCAAACGACCCGATGAACACCTGTGATCCGTTGGGGATTCCAAGAAACACGGTGTTCGAAACCAGGGGTCTTGCGTTCGGGACCATGGGCCCTGACAGGATCGTGGTTCTGCACCAGTATCAGAGGATCTGGCGGTACGTGTGGATGGACGGGAGCCATGCACTGCCCACGAAGTTCGACGTCGCCGGCGGTGTGCCGTCGCGGTTTTACGGATATTCAGCCGGGCATTGGGAAGGCGATCACACGCTGGTGATCGATACCGTCGGTGTCGCTGATCAGACGTGGCTTGACAAGGCCGGCCATCCGCACAGCGTCGATGCCCGCATCGAGGAACGCTACACGCGCATCGACCACAATCACCTGCAGATGGTCGTGACCGTTGACGATCCGAAGGTCTTTACGAAGCCGTTCGTGCTCTCGAAGAACGACTACAGGTGGATTCCGGATCAGGAGGCGGAAGAGCAGATGTGCGTGCCGTCCGAGATGATCAACTACATGAAGCTCATCAGCGATCCTGCATTCGGTGTCGGCGACGGCGCGGCGTCCAAGAAATGAAACGAACCAAGCTGGTCTTCGTGTGTCTGCTGGTTGCTGCGTCGGCGAACGGTCAGGTTGCCGGCCCGAAGGCGGAGGAGAAGCCATTGATGGCCGAGGACGTGTTCAAGAACGTCCAGGTGCTGAAAGGGATTCCCGTGAGGGAATTCATGAACACGATGGGATTCTTTTCCGCCGCCACCAATTTGAACTGCATCGACTGCCATTCTCCGCAAAGCGAAAGCCTCGAGGGCTATGCCATCGACACGCCCCGGAAGCAGACCGCGCGAAGAATGGTGCTCATGGTGAACCAGATCAATCAGTCCAATTTCGGCGGACGGCGTCTCGTGACCTGCTATACGTGCCATCGCGCCACGGATCGCCCGGAAGCGATTCCAAGCCTGTTGGACCAATACAGCGTCCCTGAAGATGATCCAAACAGAGTTGAAGTCATACCGGCCGGGCCAGTCCAGTCTGTCAAGAAGATTTCAGCCGACGAGATTCTCGACAAGTACATCCAGGCCATTGGCGGAGCGCCGCAGCTTGCCAGGCTGACGAGTTTTGCCGCCAAGGGCACCTACGACGGATACGACACGCTATCGGCGAAGGTGCCCGTCGAAATTTTTGCCAGCGCGCCCAATCGGTTGACGACGATCGTCCATACGCAAAACGGAGACAGCGTCACGACCTATGACGGCAACAATGGTTGGCTCGCTGCGGCGGACAAGTTGATGCGCGTGCTTCCGCTTACGGGAGGAGACCTCGAAGGCGCCAGGATGGATGCGTCTCTGTCGTTTCCCGCGCGGATCAAGCAGGAGTTCCAATGGCGCACGGGCTTCCCGTCCGTCAGCATCGACGATCGCCCCGTTGAAGTGATCCAGAACGCGGCCAGGGGCGACACCGGCGCCAAGCTGTACTTTGACAGTGAGTCAGGCCTTCTCGTGCGGCAGGTGCATTTTGTCGACACGGCGGTCGGCGTCATTCCCACGCAGGTTGACTATTCGGATTATCGTGCTGTCGCCGGCGTCAAGGTACCTTTCCGCCGCGTTATAACCTGGACGGACGGTCGATCGACGATCGAACTGAGCCAGGTGCAGCCGAATGCGCGGATCGAAGCGGCACAGTTCGGCAAACCGGCCCCGCCAAAGGTCAAACCTGCAGCTCCGTAGCGACCTTGACAGGAACAGACGAGGGGCGTATTCATACACACCTCGAACGATCCAATCAGACCACTCTAGCGGAAGGAAGAACGTGATGAGAGTCAGGCTTGCCGGCGCTTTATTGGCGGTGTGTTGTCTGCTTGGTTTGCCGGGTTCCGGATATGCGCACCATGGTTTCAGCGTGGAGTTCGACGGAACCAAGTGCATGGATCTGAAGGGCACCCTCTCGGGTGTGATTTGGGAAAACCCGCACGCCTATCTTCAGATGGACGTCGCGGATGCCGGCGGCAAGACGGTGTCGTGGCACCTGGAAATGATTACGCCGAACGCGCTCAAACGGAACGGCACCACGAGGCAGGATTTCACCGCGAATATGGGGAGGCTCATGAACGCACGGGCTTGCCCAGCGAAGGTTGGCGGTGACGAACGAGGCGCGGCGGAATACATCAAGCTGGCGGATGGCATATTGCGTATCGTCGGGCAGATTCCTGAACGCAATATGACCCCCGACAAACTGAACTTCTGAGCTGAACTTCTGAAGATCGCAGCATCATCGGCGGACACCTGACAAGAGGAGCGGACATGGCAGGACTGAAGCGACGGTTGGCCTCCTGCGCGACAGCTGGAGTCGTTGCGGCGGGTGTGTGCATCGCGTTTGTTCCCGTCCGTGCCCAGAATGCATCCGGCCAGGGAGCAAAACCGCCTGTCAAGATAGCCGGCGACTTCGACAAGGTGCATATCCTGCCTCCCGGCGGCCCGACACCGCGGACGGCTGATGGGCATCCGGACCTGACCGGACGCTGGTATCCGAACCACGCCGGCCGAATGCTTCAGGGCGCGTACCGGATCGACGAATCGATCATGAGGCAGTTCGATCCCGCGAGGACTCCGCAGGAGAATCCTGTTTTCAAGCCTGAGGCGATCGAGAAATACCTGCACCCCACCCCGTACGGGAGCTGTCCTCCAGGTGGCACTCCGACCTCAATCACGACGCAAGCCACTGAACACGGTCCCCTGGAGTTGATTCAACTGCCGGGAAGGCTGTGGGAGATGACCGAATTCCCTCAGACCATTCGTCTGATACCGACTCTGGGGCGTCCGCATCCCGCGGATCCGGATGTCACGTTCAATGGCGATTCGGCTGCGCATTGGGAGGGAGACACCCTGGTGGTCGACGTGGTCGCTATTGATACGCGGGTCAGGAATATCTCGGTGGGGAAAACCGGAGACCAGAACGCCTGGCTTCACAGCGAGAAGGAACACATCATCGAGCGCTTCAGCCGGCCTTCGAAAAACTACCTGATCTACCAGCTCACCGTGGAGGATCCGGAAGTACTGGCGAAGCCTTTTGTGTCGGCGCCTCATGTCTGGACATTGGCGCAGGACCCCAACGATGTCTGGACAGAATACCTCTGCACGTCGAACGAGGAGCCAGACTTCTGGAAGAACGTCGACCAGAAAACGAAGGACGAGTACGAGAAGAGCGGGAGGGGCAGGTGAGAGTAATAGCGCTTTCGGTGCTTGCGGGTGTGCTGGCGGTTTCTTCCCCTGCGTTCGCGCATCACGGAAACGCGGCGTACGACGGAACGGTCACCGTTCTCAAGGACGCAACCGTGACGAAGCTCGCGTGGGCCAACCCCCACACCCTTGTTCAATTCGACGTGAAGGACGATAAAGGCGAACTCGTACATTGGACTGCCGAATTAGGCAGTCCATCAGCGCTTGGCAATATTGGCTGGAACAAGGCTTCCCTGCAGCCCGGCGACGTCGTCACTATTTACATCCATCAAGCGAAGACGAAAAACCCTGTTGGGCGCATTCAGCGGATCGTGCTTGCGGATGGCAGCCAGTTGAACGACAGCGGTGGTGGAGGAAACGGGGATGCTGGCGACGGGGGGCGTGGCGGCGGCCGCGGCGGACGTGGCGGCACGGGGCGCCAATGATTCGACGCCCCGATTCCGCGGCGTGACGCCGTCTATTTTTGCGGCGTCTCCGTCGTTCCGTATCGGGACGGAGTTGAATCATCCCTATCCGCCAGCACCGTGCCGTCGGGCAGAATGACCTTATTAGTACGTCCCACCGGCACGCCGCTCTTGGCCTGGTATACGTAAGCCGTTATCACGTCCCCTGCCCTCAGCGTCGTTCTGCCCCAGCCGAGTAAAGCCATCGACGGCGGACTGCCAATCTCCATGGTCCAATGCTGCACCACGCCGTTCTCGTCTTTATGGTCGAACTTGATCAGTGAGTGGGGATTCATCCAGGCGAATTCCGTCACCACGCAATCCTTCATGACCTTTGGCGTCGCGGAATAGGCCGCATCCCCATGATGTGCGAACAGAGGGGTGCTCATCGCCAGTAGTCCGGCGATCATCGTCGATCGTCATGCTCACCTTCATGGTGTTATGGTCGACGCGCGTGAAGCGCTCCTGGACGTGTGCCATGACGGAATGCGGGGTTCCGTCCCGCAGCAGCCAGGTTCTCTCGTCCAGGCCAGTGGTATCGACGACGAAGTTGTAGTCATCCTCCCAGCGGCCGACCGAGTACCCCATGTAGGTCGGATCCAGTGAATCTCTGTCCTCGCCGCCCACCTTGGCCGGCAGCGCGCGTCCGTCCGTCCACACCTCGCGCCAGTAGCCGCCGAACTGCAGCAGAAAGACGATTCTGTTGGGCATCACTGCAACCGACATCGCGCGATTCTGGTAAATGAAATTCAGCGGAAACCCAAGCGGGTCACAATATCTTGCCGTCGGATCGTTGGTACCCGCGGGGCCGAATCTTCCTATGGGTTTCCGTTGACTCATGATTTGCTGCCCCAGCGGGGTCAGCGAGGCCTTCTCGGCCGGCGCTCCTCGTGGAATCGCGTCCGTGGACCCTGGTCCAGCCCACGTCCCCGACAGATCGCGCTTCGGAGCCGGTCCATCGGCCCCGGCGATGGTGTCCTTTGGGTAGTAAATCCACGGCGAAGGCGCCTGCCTGGCTTGAGATTGACCCGTCTGGGCAACAGCCACCGAGGAAAACACCAGCACGGCTGCCAGGGCCACCATGGCGCCGATGGATGCTCGTCGCATTTCCTTCCCTTTCTCGCGTCCTTCGTAGAGTGTCGACTTGAACTTCGTGGCGCTGAGCATACCTTCGGCTGAACCAGCCGGCAACTCTTGACGGCTGCACGTCCAGAGCGCACACTCCGCGCTGGACCCCGAAGACCATGCAGAAGGAGCAGGTGTCTATGCCGAGGCTTATTCCAGCTGTATTCGTGTTGGGACTTTTGAGTTTGTGTCTGGCCGGATCAGCTGCGGGACAGCGGGCGCAGACGCCGGGCCAACCCGCTCCATTGGGTGGAAGCGTCACCGCCCACTACCCTCCGGTGTTTTTCCGCGAAGACTGGAAGTTTGATAGCAGCGTGCCCAATGTGAATGATGCGCGGGAGCCGGAGCATCCGATCGTTCAAGGGGACGTCAAGAACCCGAACCTGGAAGTGCACCTGTACGGCGACAAGGCCGGTACCAGGACTGTCATACAGCCCTACAACGAAGACATTACGTACGTGATGTCGCTGCTGTGCACGTCAAACTGCGCGATCACGCTCAGGGACAAAAGCAACGATGTGGATTTGACCGGACTGGCGACCATCCGCTGGCGTACCAGGGTAAGCGGGTTTCATTTACTCCGTCCCATTCTGAAGCTTGCCAACGGAACGTGGCTCGTGGGCGACAAGACGGTCGGTCTCTCCACGGACTGGGTGGAATCAGAAATCCAACTGGTTGACGTGCGCTGGCGGACTCTCGACATCGAACAGGTTGTGGAGGGCCGGGAAGCGAGGTGGGTGGACAACCCGGACCTGAGCAAGGTGGAGGAGATTGGTTTCACCGACCTGATGAGGGGAGCCGGTCACGGATCTGGCGGAGGTTCGCGGGTCGACTGGATTCAAGTTTCCGGTAAGCCGGTTCCACGAGTTGCATCGCGCACCACGAGCAGCGGGAAGTAGGCGGAACGCGATTGACGTGGCCCTGATTCGTCGATTACGATGGGCCGCCATCAAGACCTCAGGTCCAGTCCTATGCGAAGTCGGCTTGGCGACTCGGTCATTGCGGGAGTCACGGTAGCAGTCGTCCTCCTGCTGGCCGCGATGCAGGGTGCTGCCCAGGCCCCCGCGTACCGCGCGCCGCGGACCGCGGATGGAAAACCCAACCTGAGCGGGATCTGGCAGGCCCTCAACACCGCGGATTGGGATCTCCAGGGCCACGCCGCCGCCAAGGGTCCCGTCCCCTCGCTCGGAGCGGCCTTCGCCGTGCCGCCGGGCCTGGGCGTGGTCGAAGGCGATGTCATCCCCTACTTGCCGGCGGCGGCTGCCAGAAAGCGGGAGAATCAAGCCAATTGGACGAAGCTCGATCCGGAAGTCAAGTGTTATCTGCCGGGCGTACCACGCGCCACCTATCTCCCCCATCCCTTTCAAATCGTCCAGTCTCCTCAGAACATTCTGATTTCCTACGAATACGCCGGCGCGGTCCGTACAATCAATATGGGTGCCCCGACGAAGGCTCCCGGCGATAGCTGGATGGGGTGGTCCAACGGGCGCTGGGAAGGTGAAACGCTGGTGGTCGACGTGACCAGTCTGATGGAAGATACATGGTTCGACCGAGCCGGCAACTTCCACAGCGACGCGTTACACGTGGTGGAGCGCTACACGCCCCGCAGCGCGGATACACTCAATTACGAAGCGACGATTGAAGATCCGAAAGTGTTCTCGCGCCCCTGGAAGATCAGCATGCCCCTGTATCGTCGCGTCGAGAAGGATGCCAGGCTCCTGGAATACAGGTGCGTGGAGTTCGCCGAAGAGTTGTTGTATGGTCCTCTTCGCAAGAAGTCGAGCAACTAGCCGAGGTCGATATGAAAGGAGTCCCCATGAGCCGTCGCTTACTGGCTTCAACTGCGGCGCTGGCGGCCGTGGCCGTGGTCGCGCTGCTTGCGCAGGCGCCCGCCACTGGACAGAGCCCATCGCCCGCAACGAAGGCAACGACAGTCGGGAAGGACTGGACGCCGCCGCGCACACCCGACGGCAAGCCGGACCTGCAAGGAATATGGGTCGACAATACGTTGACGCCCTTCGAACGGCCGAAGAGCCTCGGCGCCAAAGAGTTCTATACCGACCAGGAATTGGCCGACCTGACCAAGCGTGTTCGCCAGGGGGACCAGGGAGAACTGGTCGAGGGAGCCGAACTTGGGGCCGCCAATCCGCAGGCTGTCCGGTACGATCTCGAACTGTACGGCTTTGACCGGAGCAAACTCAGGTACACCTCAAAGCGCACCTCGCTCGTCGTGGGGCCGGAAGGCGTCGTCCCTCCCATGTTGCCGCAGGCCAGGGAAAGAAACGCGGCGCGTGCTGCGCTGCTCAAGGGCCACGAATTCGACAGCCACGAGCAGCGGTCGTTGAGCGAGCGCTGCCTCCTGATGAACCAGGAGAGAATTCCAATGACCCCCGCAGCCAACGAAGGCAACCTGCTGCAGATAGTGCAGGGGCCGGGATACGTCTCATTGCTTCATGAGACAGACCATTCGACACGCGTCATCCCGACCGACGGGCGCCCGCATATCCCGCAGAACATCCGCCAGTGGCAGGGCGACTCGACGGGTCATTGGGAGGGTAATACGCTGGTAGTTGACACCACTAATTTCACGGACCTGACCAATTACCGAGGGTCCAGCGACAAGCTGCATCTGGTGGAACGCTTCACGCGCACCGCGGATAACACGCTGATTTACCGGTTTACGGTTGAAGATCCGACCACGTGGGCCAAACCCTGGACTGCGGAAGTGCCCTGGACGAAGACGAAGGGGCCGGTGTACGAGTGGGCATGCCACGAAGGCAATACGATGATCTCTACCATTCTTCGCGGGGCCCGTGTCCAAGAGGAAGCGGCGCAGAAGAAAGGGAAGTGAGGGGCAATCGATGAGAACGAAGCTGATGGTTGTCGTCGCTGCGGTGGGCCTCGTGCTGGCGGCGGTGCCGGTGTGGGCGCACCATGCGTTCGCGGCGGAATTCGACCAGAACAAACCGATCAAAGTACAGGGATCCGTCACGAAGTGGGAACTGACCAATCCACACTCCTGGATCTACATCGACGTCAAGGACGACGCCGGCAAGATGGTCACGTGGATGATCGAGGGCGCCAGCCCGAACAACCTGTACAGGCTCGGCTTCACGAAGGAATCCCTGCCCGCGGGATCCGTGATCACGGTCGAGGGCTACCAGGCGAAGGACGGTTCGACGCGTGCCGTCGGCAGAAACATTGTGTTTGCCAACGGCAAGAAGTTCTTCCTCGGGTTGTCTGAAGCGGAGGGTGCGCCGAAGTAAAGTCGGCAGCCGGCAGTCGGCAGCGGGCAGTAAGAGCACAAAGGAAAGCCAAGCCTGCCGTCGCCTGGGCGGCGGCGGGCTTCACCTCACTTCAGCGGAGCCGGTCTTCCGAACTTTGCCTCGTCAACGGGAACGTTTGTCCGTATCTCGTTCAGCACGATTGCATCGCGCCCATCCAGCCACGCGTACGTGATGCGGAATGGCAGCTTGATTCCGTTGACGTCGCGGTAATCGGCGAAGTCGATTTGCGTGGGGACGCGGCCGATCGGCGAAAGGCCATACCGCAACTCACGCAGGAGCAGACCGGTCTGCTGGTCGAAATAGAGCGTCACCAGCAGACCTCTCGGCCCCGTTCCCTGGACGACGTCAACGATGTGACTTTGATTCCCGATCGAGCCTTGCAGCACCGACGATTGGCTGGTCGGCGCCGGAAGATCGGTAATGGTGGTGGGCGGGCCGCTTTTCAGATTCGTGAGAATGCCCTTGATCTGTCCGGGAAAGGTCAGTTGCGCGTCGACCCGGGCCCCGTCCAGATCGCTCCCGATTAATTGAAACTCGCCGACGACGTTGAGCGGCGTTCGGACCCAGCCGGTGCGGCCGTCATAGGCTCGGATCTGGTCTCCTCGACTGGTTGCCGCCTTGAACAGAATGATCGTGGAACGCTTGTCGGGAGCTCTCGCGACGATTTCGACCGCGCCATCGCCGCCGAATCCGCCAAAGCTCACGGAGATTCCCTTGGCGGAAATGCTGGTCAGGCCGGACAGGCGCTGGGCCCCGCCGGAGGCCTGAATATATCTGTCTAAAATCGACTCAGGGGGGTCGAGTCCCGGGAATTGGGTGACGACGTCGTCGGGCTCGATGCCTGGGGTGCCATAGATGGTCGCCAGGGTTGGCGTGACGAGCGGTTTGTCGCGGTTGCGATGGCAAGTCCAGCACGTCACCATCTGGCGTCCACCAAAGTTGTTCTGATTGATGGTGGCGACCATGTTCACCATCCGGCGCGCCATGATCTTTCTCGGCGTGTCGGCGGCCCAATCCACGTTCGCGGTGCCGGCATTGACGTGACAATCCGAGCAGTCGAACTGAAGGGAGGCCGCCATGATCCCCATCGTCCCCAGGAATTCGTCCACGGGAATTCCCTTGAGCGCCTGGACGTTCTTGAAGACCTGGTCCGATAAAAGGGGCTGCGCTTGTTGCGCTTGTGGCGCCGTCTGCGCGGCGGTCAGCGCGGCCGTCAGCGCGCCGATCAGCCCGGCCACTGCGATTCCGGTGGCCGCGAGTAGCCTCATTCTTTGTCCGCCCAACGTCATATGTTGAGGCGCCATTATAGTCCGTGCCTCTATGCGCGCGGAACGCGCTTGCCGCCGAGGACTGTTCCGCTCGGGAAGAGTCTTTGGCCGCCGGTCCGCTTGTTCTCATAGTTGTCGACGAATTCGAACGTGCCGTCCCGCAGCTCGAGCAGCGCGACGTCGGCCGGCGCGCCCACATTGAGCGTGCCGCGGTCGTTGAACAGCGGGAACACACGCGACGCATTGACGGTCGCCCGCGCGACCACCTGATCGAGCGTCATACCGGAATTCAGGAATTTCGACATGACGTTGGGAAAGTCGACGACCCCGGTGGTGCGGCTGTCTTTGTTCCCGTCAGTGGAAATCGTATCGGGCCAGAAACCCGTCGGCATGATGCGGTCGACCATGTCCCACCTCAGATGGCCATTCCGTCCGTTGGCGACGTCGAACCAGACGCCGCGGCGCCGGGCGGCAAGCACCTCCGGCAGGACGTGGCCGCCGTCGTCAACGATGCTGTTCGGCGGCGGCGCAAACATGTGGGTGACGACGTCGCCGCGCTTGAGCAGATTGATCAGTCTGGGCAGCGGCGAGACCGTCTGGCCCATGTGGATCATGACCGGCAGATTGAAGGAGGTGGCCACTTCCTGCGCGCGACGAAGCACCTCGAAATCGTTGGCGCCGGCGACATCTCTCGACAGCCGCGCCTTGACGCCGACGATGAAATCGCGGTTGCGCGCAATAGCGGCCTTCGCCGCGGCGACATCCGCGCGGCTGATGTCCATGGTGTCGCCGTCGGGCAGGATGCCGGCGCGGCCGATGTTGATCAGCACGCGTCCCTGTTGCGGCGCCGACTTCGCAACGGCAACCGCGTCGGCAATGTGATCCGCTCCCTGCGATCCCGCATCGATCCACCCGGTCACGCCGTCGGCCAGGCACACCCGTGGACTTTCATTGTCGCGGGCCGCGTGTGTATGGATGTCGAGTAATCCCGGGACGACGAGCCTGCCGCGCGCGTCGATGACGTCCGCCGCATCCGCCGCGATGTTGGCTTCGACCGCGGCAATGCGGCCTCCTACGATCGCCACGTCGCGGATCGCGTTGATCCTGAGGGAGGGATCGATCACGCGCCCTCCCTTGATGATTAAATCGTATGTCGCGGCGAGCACGCCGGAGGCGCGGGCACACATCGCGGCGCTTGCGACGGCGGCTGTGTAGACAAACTGGCGCCTGTTCATCACGTCTTGTCCCTCCTCGTTGTGTGGAGTCTTGAGAAGGCGGAGTGTACCGTCATTTGCGCAGCGGTTCGAGCCCGGCTTTCGTCAACGCCGCACGGCCCTCGGCGCCGGCGAGCGTGCGCAGGAACGCGCGTGCCGCGTCGCCGTTCGCGGCCTTACTTGCGATAGCCGCCACATAGATCGTCGGCAATTGGATTGCGGCGGGCAGCGTGCCAGCCACTTTCACACCCTTGTTCGGCTGCAACTCGCTGGTGAAGGAGATGCCGAGCTCCGCCTCGCCTTTGGCGACGGCGTCAGCGACCTCCGAACCCTGGGTCCGATAGACGATTTTCGCTTTCATCGCATCGGCAATGCCCATGCGCTGCAGCAGGCCCTCGAAATAGGTTCCAGACGTCCCGCCTGAAGCCGGATTCACGTACGACACCGATCGCGCCTTGAGGAGGGCGGCCTTGAACGTGTCCGGCGTCGAGAGATCGGGCGAGGGCGCGCCGGCCTTCACCCCGACACCGATCAACGCGCGCGCAAGATCGACCCGGCTCGCCGCCACCACGAGATTTTCCTTTTGCAGCACATCCATGCCCGGACCGGCGACGATCACCAGGTCGGCCTTCTCGCCGGCGGCCAGCCTCTTTTGCAGCGCGCCCGTCGTGTCGCTGACATACACGAGCGTGTTGCCCGAACTGTGCGCGAAGGCGGCGCCCGCCTCCTTGACGGGAGCGGTCACCGCTCCGCCGACGAAGACCTTGATCTCTGTCTGCGCGAACGCGAGCGACGGCAGCACGATCAACCACACGAATGACACGCATCGACTGAGCACTTCACGCATCGGCTTGTCTCCTCGCTACCCTTATACACCCGAGAACTGTGGACTTGACCCGGGCCGGCCTCCGGCGTAGAACACCCCTATGACATACCGCATTGATCGCATCCGCCACAGCGTCGCGTTGCTTGCCATATTCGCCGTCTTTGCACTGGCTGGTGTGCCGTCCTCCCGGCTGGCCGCCCAGGCGGCAGGCGCCGGGACCACGCAGCAAACGGCTGCGGTCAACCAGAACGATCGCTGGGAATCAGCGATCAGGAAGTTCGAGGACGCCGACAGGGTGACTCCTCCTCCGCAGAACGCCATCGTCTTCGTCGGCGCCTCGAGCATCGTCCGATGGAATCTGCCGGAATCGTTTCCAGAGCTGGGGCCGCAGGCTATCAACCGCGGATTCGGCGGCTCGCTGGCGATTGGCGCCGACGGGAAGCCGAGGAAGGAGCTGCTCGTCGAGGACGGCCTGCACATGACGCCCGCCGGCTACAAGATCTGGAACGACGCGCTCAGACCACTCCTGCAGCTCAGTCGGTCGAGCCAGTAACATCCTCGAATCGCTCCTACAGACGGAAGAGCCGTATCGCGTTCCCCCTCAGGATGCGGTCGCGGTCCACGGCCGGCAGCTTGAACTGCTCGACCACGGCGCCTGGGTACTCGATGTCCCTGGCGTTGAAGCTGTCGGTGCCGACCACGATGCGGTCGGATCCCACCAGGTTCAGGAGGAAGCGGAGCCCCTCCGGATGATAGGTGAGATAGTCGTAGTGGAATCGCCGCACGTACGTCTTGAACGGCCGTTGCGGTTTCGGCCGGTTGCCTCCCATGTGATCCTGGAAATGTTCGAGTCGTCCCGCGACATAGGGGAAAGCGCCGCCGGCATGCGGCAACACGATGTCAAGCTTCGGAAATCGGTCCAGCGTTCCGGTGCTGATAAATTTCGCCGCGAGGACCGCGTGTGCGAACGTATTGTCGAGACCGGCGTCGGCTGGCCTTCTTCCAAACAGGTCCGAATTCAGATTGTGAAAGAGAATGGGATATCCCAGTTCCTCGATCCGCGCCAGGAGCGGCGCAAACTCGGGCTCGAACAGGTAATCGCGGTTGTCGATTGAATCGGGCAGGTGAACGGCGCGCAAGCCAGGCTTTCCTGCAACACGGTTCAATTCCTTCATTGCCATGGCGGCGTCCCGAATGGGCAACTCGATCGAGGCGATATAGCGGTCGGGAAACGTCGCGTGGGCCTCGACGCCGGCATCGTTGACAATTTGCGCGAGACGCACCCCTTCCTCCGGGGTGACGAGTTGCCACGGCATCCCTCCGTTCAGAGTGAGGACGTGCATCTGAACGCCGTGCTCGTCCATCCATTTGCGGCGTTGGTCGATGTCGAGCTCGAGTGGGTAGGGGTTGCCAAGGGGCCGCCCGAGATCGGCCATCGCTTTCGCGTAGGGCGGCGGCACCCAGTGGGCATGAAGATCGATGGCGACAGGCCGATTCGCTTTCGCGCTGGATGGCCGCGCGTCCCACCACGGCTGCAGCGACGTGTCCGCCGGCGCGGCGGCGGCAGGCCGCATCGTCGCAATAGCGCCCAAGCCGCCTGCACCCGCTTTGATGAACCCTCTTCGGCCGACTACAGATGCGCGCGACGCTCCCTCTGAATCTTTCATGATCGTCCTCCGCGAACACGCATCAGCCGTGGACACTACCGACTAGTGCAACGTGGGCGGATGAAGCATCACGGGTAGTATCCGAACGGCCGTTTCGCCTTGGGGTTCCATTCCGGTTGTGCAGGAAGGAAATTGTCGCGATTCGGCATTCGTACCTTCGGGAGGCTCGTGGCATCGAGGACGTCGGTGTCCGTGATGACGTCGTTTCGATAGAGCACATAGGCGGTCAGCGCGTAGACTTCGTCCGGGGTGAGCGATCCAGGCCTCGTCTGGGGCATGGCGCGGTTGATGAAGTCCCACACGGTCGTTGCGTACGGAACGAGGCTGAACGGGATCTTCACAGGCTTCGCATTGCCGAGCGGGATGAGCCCACGATGCAGCGCGCTTCCTGTCGCGTTTGGCCCGTGACACGCGGCGCACTTCTGCGTATACAGCGTGGCGCCCTCTTTGGCGGTTCCGCGCCCCGGTGGCAGTTCCTTGCCTTCAGGCGAGATTGCGGTGTCCCTGGCCTTGATTTCCTCTTTGCTCGGAACTCTTCCCAACTGATACGTCGGCCCTTGCGCCAGTGCCGTGGCACACGCCGAGAGTGCGATCGTCGCCGTGAGAAGCTTAGAGCAACGCGTTCTGAATGCTTCCATCCCGGGACACCTTCCACGGCTGAATGCCATTGAAGTGATCGGCCTCGAAGAAGTACTCGGGGGTGACGCCCATGTTCTTGGCCGCCTCGAGTATCGTCGGTTGAACCTCGCCCCGCTCGTCCGTGCAGCGCGACTGCAGCACGGCTTCTTCGCCATTCCACCTCCACGGAAAGCGGAACCGCGTGTGCGCATACTTGAGCACCGGCTGCTGAAGCTCCGCCTCCTTGTAGGTCCGGCCGCCGTCGGTGGATATGTCGACCTTGCGGACCGCGCCCCCACCGGTCCAGGCCAGACCGGTGATCTCGTAGAACCCGTGGCCGGGCAGATGCTGGCCGCCGGAAGGTCGAGTGATGACCGATTTGGGTCCCAG
>Ga0209515_10006029_pt1 | contig 15330 bp, 13 predicted proteins | sample Subgroupgradi54m_FD_187454 | JGI IMG/M metagenome (GOLD analysis project Ga0209515, IMG submission 187454) | Subsurface groundwater microbial communities from S. Glens Falls, New York, USA - GMW60B uncontaminated upgradient, 5.4 m (SPAdes)... ...
TTGACTTCTATGAACTTCGTTTTTGGTATCAAGGTAAACTGATCAAGGTTGAACGTATGAAAATTAAGGACTTTTTACCTGTCCACTTTTAATTCAAAAAGTGTCCACTTTTAAAAAGTTGGTAACATAAAAAATACGCTCTCTCTGTAAACTCCAAAAGTAATGACAATTGAGCTAAGCACTGTAATGTCCGTCTTAAAAACGTTTTTGTCGTCCTGTTTGCCGAGAGACAGCTAATTTCTTAAAGAGCTAACATAAAATACGCTTCCTCCGTCCACTCACGCAAAAATATTTTTTCAATGCCCTCTCTCCTCCTCTTATTAAAACCTTTATCCTGCCGACGACCGCTCCGAATACCCAAAAACACATCTACTTGCCCCGCCCTGTCATTACCGGCCGCGCGGCCAGCAACAATTTTCTTGCCAACAATTTTGATATTACTCCCCCTATTCAAAAAAACTGAAAAAAGCTTGACATTATTTTTTCCCGTTTTATTATCTTATTTAGATATTAATGTCAGAAAGGAATGGTGACATATGACAGACAATTCGCAGACAGCTGGCAGAATAAATGTCAGTGATAAAATTATAGACATGGACATTAAAGAAGTCCATATTTCTAATGAAGAATTAGCGCAAAATTACGTTGATGTTAAACAAGCTGGGCAACTTCTTAATAATGCTTCGGAACGCACATTTTACAGGTTATTAATTGAGGTTAAAGAAAAGTTTAAATATGAACCTGCCAAAGTGTCGGTCAGTCAGAATGGTGTTAGAAAAAATCTATATCTTAAGAGTGACATATTTAAAATGGCTGATTTACTTAATAAACAACCTTCCGTTATTGCTTATAAGACAGAGTATCGGACTGTTGGCGGCGACATGACTGATAGTCAGTCAGTTAATAAGACAGAACGTCAGCACACTGCTGGCAGAGAGATTGGCAGTACGGATAATCAAATATTTGATACAGAATCCAATACTAATTCTAAAATGGCAGTTATAGAAGGATTAAAAAGCATTACTGAGCTTAGGGGTAGCCTTCGGGAGCTTAATGATAATGTCCGCAGTGTTAATATGATGATGCAAAATATAATGAGCAAGGTAGTTGACCAGGGAATAGATTTAAAAGAAAGATACCTGAAAGACAGGGAAGATCGCACATTAATTGAAAGACAGCAAGCCGATAGTCTTGCCAAACAGTCAGAGAGTTTTGCAAAACAATCTGAAGCATTGCTTGAATTAACCCAAAAAATAGAACAGAAAAAACCTGCGAACAATTTCAATAGTATTGTGATTTTATTTTCAGTCCTTGTGATTTTGCTTTTCTTGATCGGTGGGGGAGCATGGTTTAAAGAATATCAAAAAAAGATACAGGATCAATTTGAAACCAGGCTTGATCAAGAAAGACAAGCCCAAAAGGAACAACTTCAGGAAGTATTAAAAACAACTAGGGAAGAGCTACAAAAATTTATTCCTGTTGTAAATTCAGTAACCAATACGGTAACTAAATAATGCCATACGTACCTGATTCGGTTTTTGAAAGCGGAGCATGGGAGACCCTTAGCGGCACTGAGGCTAAAGTCTATACGACCATCTGTAAACATTACAACAAGAAGGACCGAATGGCCTTTCCAGGGATGACAAGAATGGCTTCTATCTGCGGCACTCATCGTACCCATGTTTCAAGGGCTGTTAAAAGCTTAGCTGAGAAGGGGCTTATTGTCGTACGTAAAAAAGAAAATACTCATGGAGGCAAGGATTTCAATTATTATTTAATGCCGGATTTTCTACTTTATGAATATAGTGAACTTAAAAAGGATCCTACAAAAAATGCTGCTCAATTAGTAGAAATTACCAATCTTCTTATCCAAGCCTTGCTTAGTGCTAAATCAGCACTAGCTAGTGCTAAAAAGACAACAGTGCGTGCTAAATCAGCAACAGAAGTAGTGCCAAATCCGCACCCTAACTATATTATTAACCATATTACTATAATGAACTCTTTTAACAAAAAACCAGAAAAAAAAGACAAAGCAATTTCTAATGATTTGAATAGATTTGATGAGTCACAAAAAGAACCTTTCAGGCCGGAGTATGAAACCGTTAGAGAACAATTTATTAAACCATTATTAGATCAATTAGGTAGAACTCCATCTAAAACAGTTAATTAAATTAAACCGTTCGACACATACCAGGTAGTTTAAAATCTTAAAATTTTTCTATAATTTTGTTATTTTTGTAGTATATTAATGGTATATCTTTTTAAAATACAGACCTAATGCACCTTAGTGCTATTAAAAATAAAATTCATGCCCAAAATCCTTATAAATATCCAAGAGGAAGATACCCTTGAAATAAAAAAGAAGGCCGCCTCTTTTGGGCTAACCACCTCAGCTTATATTCGGCAGGTTTTAAAAGACTCCTTACGTAAAAAAAATAATAACGAACAAGCAACAACCGCGCGAACTATCCGCCGGTTGATCCCTGTCTTGGCCGAAGCATTTGGCCGGACTCATAATGCCAGCCCGGAGACAATAAACAAATTAGAGCAGATTCTTCTTAAAAAATACGATTGGGGGGAGATGAGTGAAAATAAGCAATAACCGAGGAGATCTTTTTTCGGTAATCTTGATGTGGTGTTTAGCCTTCCTTGTTCAGCTTGGAATCGTCAAAGTATCCGCATTTTTAATTGGGAAGTATGCCGTTACCGATCACTTTCTTGTGTCTGCTTGTTTATCCTCCCGGGACATCATTAATATTATGCCTTCTATGAGAAAGGTAGATGACCTTTGTGTCGTTCTATGGTCGCTCTTAAGGGACGAATTGTTTATTGGGTTTGTGGTTGGTCTTCTTTTTGGCTGGAGGGTATTAATAAGGAAAGGTTTTATCGCGATCAAAGTTTCTATGTTTGTTTTTATAGGTTTATTTGCGGGGTCAGCTGTTTGGATTATCTTCTTTAATGGCCCGGTTTTGATAAATTGGAAGACACCCGTATTTTTAGCGGGATGCGCGCCGGTATGGGCGTATGTATCCATTCTTCTTAAAAGCTGGAAGACAACGGATCCGTTGGGGGTGGGGAGAAGTGATTTTGTTAACGTAGGGGAGTTCCAACGCGGGGCAAGGCTTATTAAGCCAGAAAGCAGTTCTAAGGTGTTTGCTTCTTTGGCTAAAAATGAACCCGACGCTCAAGGTGGTATTTCAATATGGGAGGGGAGTCCCTTCCCTTTTAAAAGGGAGAATCAGCATATTTTAATTACCGGCTCCCCGGGGTCAGGTAAGACTCAGATTATTTATCCACTCATTCAACAGGTTTATAAACGCGGGGATAAAGCGATCATCTGGGATGTGAAGGGGACGTTCATTCAGGCGTTTGCGGGTGAGAGCGGGGTTGATTTATTAGCGGCTTGGGATCAACGCTCGATTGCGTGGTCGCCGGGCGCGGATATCAGAAGCCAGCTCGATTGCCAGCAGGTCGCGTCAATTATGTTTCCCCATAACCCAAAAGAAAGTCAGCCGTATTTTTTAAATGCGGCCAGGCAAATCTTAGAGGCTGTTTTTTTGTATTTGGACGCTCAGGGAGATACGTGGGGCTGGGTGATGTGTGGGAGATTATTTCAAAAGAGAGGAAAGAAATAGCCGCTCTTTTATCTTCTTTCCCTGACGGACGCGCGGCGGCTAATATGATTAGGGGGGATTCAAAGTCAACGGAGGATGTTTATTCGACATTAATCGCGCAAACGCAGCAGACAATCCGATGGTATGCCAAGGCGTGGCCGCAAAGAGGAATTTCCCTAAGGAAATGGGTCCACAGCAATTCCAAGCTTTTGATAATAGGCGGGATTCCCGAGCGGGTTGATTTAGCCCAGGCCACGGCGAATATCGCTATTGAGGTCATTGTGAATGAGATTTTATCGATGCCGGATGATCCAGACCGGCGGATTTGGTTATTCCTTGATGAGTTAGCGACGCTGGGTAAGTTAGATGTTCTTTTAAAAGCTTTTTCATTAGGGCGATCAAAGGGGTTGTGTGTGGTGGCGGGGATCCAGGATATCGGAAAGATTGAACATCATTATGGGCATATGCTGGCAAAATCGATTGCCAATACTTTTTCAACAATGATTTTTTTACGTTGTTCAGACGTTGATACGAGCCGATGGGCCTCTGCGGTTTTAGGTGAACAGGATGTGATAGTGACGCAAAGATCAAGAGGAGAAAGCAGCAGTGATAAACTTTGGGAACCAAAGACAGTAACGGAGAGTGAGCATAAGCAATTGCGGACAAGAGCGCTGTTTACGTCAACGGAAATCGCCCATTTTGACAATCTGACGGGTGTTATTCGTATTTCGGGATGGCCGCTTTTAAAAGTTGGGTGGTCCTATCATGCAATTCCACAAGGGAACAACCTTGTTGAAGAAGCTGATTGGCTTAAAAGAAAAGCGAAGTCAAATGATCCTTCGCCAGAACGGCCGCCGTGGAGACTTGACTCATGATGTCGCTTAGGGCATTGGGGAATCTTTCGTCCGGCGGCGCGGCCGCCAGGCTTGCCGCTACCTATTATCAGGACCATTCCGCGGATTATTACGTCGAAGATTTAGATCACCAGGGCGTTTGGATGGGCCGTGGGGCAGAGGGTCTTGGCCTTGAAGGTGCGGTTGATCGCGGGGAGTTTCAGTTAGGATTAGCCGGTTATGCGGCAGGTCATCAAGTCCAGAATGCGGGGAAAGAGAATCGTCAGATGGGATGGGATCTGACGTTTTCCGCGCCCAAGTCTGTTTCGATCGCGTGGGCTGGCGCGGAGGGCGGACATAAGCGGGAAATCGAAATGGCGCACCAGAGGGCTGTTGAGACTGCATTTGATTATCTAGAGGCCAATACAACCACACGGCGGGGGCAAGGGGGAACGCATCACGAATCCACCAATCTTGTGGCATCCCGGTTTAATCATTATACCAGCCGGGAAGGAGATCCCCAGTTACATTCGCATGTGGTTGCGGCTAATTTTTCACTCAGGACAGATGGAACAGTGGGCACAATAGAAAGCCGTATATTTTATGAGCACAAAATGGCAGCCGGAGCGTTGTATCAAGTTGAGCTTGCGTGGCAGATGCAAAAACTCGGCTATGAAACAGAGCGGGGAACCCGCGGGACATTTCGGTTAACGAATGTTTCACAAGAGGCGGAGAAATTATTTTCGAAACGTGATCAGCAGATTGATAAGTTAATTAAGGAACGAGGGATTCGCAGTTACGCGGGGACGCGGGGGATCGTGTTATCGACAAGGCCAAATAAGGTTACGTCAATTTTGTCTGAAAGAGAAGAGACGTGGGGAAAAGAGGCCAGCGAGAGCGGAGTTGATCTTAATGTCGAGCGGCAAGGGCAATCCTTGGCGGTGACAAAAAGCAATCATGAAATACTAACTGAGGCAGGTCAAAAGCTTACCGCTCAAGAATCCACGTTTAAAGAGAATGATTTATTGCGCGAGACAGCGCGGGCTTCTTTAGGGGAGCGCAGCGGCAAAAAAGTTTTGGAGTTGACAACCATGGCCGAGCAAAAAGGTTATGTTGTCGGTCTGGATAAGAATCTTCTTACGACGCCGGAGATGGCGAAAATAGAGCAAGGGATTATTATTCGAGTAGAACGAATGGTTAATAAAACGCATTATGGCGTTGATCCGGACGCGGCCATTGAGCTTGGTATTCCAACAGAGAAAGGGAGGCTCCCTTTTAGCGACGAACAACAGATTGCAATAAAGACGGCTACGGGGAGAAGCGGTCTTGGCTGTATTCAGGGACGGGCGGGGGTAGGCAAATCAACCATGCTTGCGGCTGTGCGCCGGTCTTATGAGGAAGAGGGCTGGAAGGTGCAAGGCATTGCGTTGGCCGGAGTGGCGGCCCAGAATCTTGAGAAAGAATCGGGGATTGAATCAAAAACAATTGCGTCATGGCTCCCTCAAAGGGAAATAGATCCTCGTACAGTAGTTATTATCGATGAAGCGGGGATGGTGGGTTCAAAGCAGATGGCTCATGTCTTTGAAAAAGTTGAACGAGCCGGGGCAAAACTTGTGTTGGTCGGCGATGAGCGTCAATTACAGCCCATTGCGGCCGGAGGAATTTTTCACGCGATTGATCAAAAGGTTTCCCAAATCGCCCCGGAGTTTGCGACAGTCGTTGAAGATATAAAGCGACAGCGCGATGGTTGGATGAAAGAGGTTGTCAAAGCCGCCGCCCAGGGCCGCACCGACGAGGCTTTGGAATCATTAGATAAGCACGATAAGATTAATATTTACCAAAGCGCGAGTGAGGCACGTAAGGCATTAGTCGATGATTTTATAAAAAAGAACAGGGAAGATTTTAGTAAGGGGATGATTGTGACCAACCGGGTTCAAGACGCTCAAAAAATCAATTCAGAAATCAGAAGCAAATTACAAGAGCAGGGAGGTGTCGATCGTGACGGCGTTAGGTTTGATAATGATACAAGGAAGATTGATTTAGCTAAAGGTGACCGGATAATTTTTACGCGCAATGATTACAAATTGGACGTTCGCAATGGTCAGCGCGCCATGGTTGAGCAAGTTAGTCTTCCCACGGGGATCATCGATGCCGTGCTTGATAACGGTGATAAAAAGAAAATTGACGTACAAAAATATAATCATCTCGAATATGGCTGGGCCACGACGACGCATAAGGCGCAGGGAGCGACGGTAGAACGGGCGCAGGTGTATGGATTTTCTAATGAGTCGATGGCATCAAGTCAAGCGACGTATGTTCAGATCAGCCGTGCGCGTGAGGAAACCAAACTTTATATTGTGGCAGGGGAGCGAGGCGTTGAGCGTGATGGGTTAGCCTTGAGTGTGACCGAGCAAAGCCGGCGTGAGGCGTTAAAAGAGATGAAAAAATGCTGGGCTTATGATAAGGCAAAGAACACGACGTTAGATTATTGGACAATGAAAAAAGAGTATGAGCAAGAATATGGATTAGAAAGATAGATTTTGTGAAATAATAAAAGGTTAATTTTGGTATTGGAAATAAGTTATATAAAGTTATTTATAGTTATAATATTTTTATGGTATAAGTTTATACCTTAATATAAAATTTAGGAGGATGTGATGGATCAAATAAAGAACCCATTTTCACCGGGGGCCTAATCTCTACTACACTACCAAAATGACAAAAATGTAATTTTTTTGTCATCCTTTTGTCATCGCCAATATTGTAAATTCTATCGTAAATTTTAACTTAGGGATTTCCTGTCCCCTTGGAGCGATATTATTGATTTCATCAAATCAATTTATTGCTGTAACCTTTTGACACAAGCAAACATGAAAAAAGCCATGAACGATATATTTATGTCTCAAAAGAAATTGCAGATTTCCTTTTTATCATTCGTTTTCTTTTTCTCAGGTTTTGCCTCTTTAATGTATCAGGTGGTTTGGCAGCGATTGTTGACACTTTATTATGGGGTCGGAGCGGTTTCGATTGCCTTGATTGTTAGTATTTATATGTTTGGATTAGGGTTAGGCGCCTTGGCGGGAGGATTCTTAGCCGAAAGAATCATTCAAAGAATTAAATTGTATTTTTTGATTGAAATTTTAATCGGAATTTTTGGATTGATAAGTCTGCCATTTCTTGGTTTCTTAGGTAAAACCACTGCTGGAAGCAGTTATGTGACCGCTTTTTTTTATATGTTTTTATTCCTCGCTATTCCAACTTTTCTTATGGGAATGACGCTTCCGTTATTGACCAAAATTTTTAACCGGCTCATCCAGGATTTTTTGGAAACGGTTAGTTTCCTTTATTTCATTAATACTTTGGGTGGGGCAATTGGTGCTTTATTTGCGACTTATGTCATTATTACTTTTTGGGGATTGGACGTTGGTATTTATGTTGCCGCAACGATCAATTTTATCCTGGCTATTATTATTCTTTATTTAGCTTATTTTTATCAAGATCAGAAAGAACCCTATGTCTCGCTCATAATTGAAAAACCAAACAGGATGATGTCATCTAAACGAGCGTATTTTTTTGTTTTCATTACAGGATTTTTAGCGATCGGTTATGAAATTATCTGGTTTCGTGTCCTTGAAGTGCTGACGAAAGCTTCGGCTTATACTTTCTCAACGTGCTTAGCGGTTTATCTATCCGGCATTGCGATCGGTAGTTTATTGATGCAAAAGTATTTAAAAAGACCGAGAGCGATGGATCAAAAGAAAATGTTCTATTTTCTTCAATTCCTCATCGGCTGCAGTGTTGCCTTTATCTTTATCAGTTATTATTATTTGACCAAGTATACGCCTCTTGAAATATTGACCCGGCTTTCCTTCTCTGAGGAAGTCCACCCTAATCCATTTCTTCTCATCATGCCTGCGCCTTTATTCATAACCAAGTTGCAGCATTTATATGTTTTATTGGATGATTTTATCTGGCCGTTTATTTTTATATTCTTGCCGACGCTATTGATGGGAGCGAGTTTTCCTTTGATTGCTCACCTCACCTATGCCAATCAAAAGGAAGGAAAGACGGTGGCGACCATTTATTTTTTTAATACGCTGGGGAATATTTTGGGAGGGATTATTACAGGATTTTTTTTGCTAGCCTATTTAGGAACAGAGCAGACCGTTTTATTGTTTTCGCTCGTTGGACTTTTATTTGGGCTGCTTGTTTTCAAAGACTCCAGCCAACGATGGTTTTTAAAACCAGGTATTATTTTAGTGCTTGGGCTTGTTTTAGCAAATTTGATCCTTTTTCCTCAAAAAGGCGAGTTTTATCGGTTGATGCATTTTTCCAAGATGGAAAGAGAGAATTTTAAAATTTATCTGGAAGAGGGCATTAATGGCGTTGTCGTGACGTATCTATACGGCGATTATCTTGATAATTATATTAACGGCCTCCATCATGGCGGACGTCCCGGATATCATTTTTACTACAAAGCCATTGAAGCGGCTAGTTTCGCCAATAAGGTCGATAATATTTTGATTATCGGATTCGGGACAGGATCGATACTGGAAGCGATTCTGAAAATGGATGAGGTGAAAAATATAACCGTTGTTGAATTGAATGGGACCTTAATAAAAAATTTGATGAAAATGCCTCTTTTTCGAAACATGTTGGATGATCCTCGTGTTCACCTGATTATCGATGATGGACGCAGGTTTTTGTTACGAACAGATCAAAAATTCGATTTGATCCTAATGGACGCATTGCGCGGGACAACCGCCTATAGTAATAATATTTATTCTAAAGAGGCCTTTGAATTGATAAAATCGCATTTGGCGGAAGGAGGAAATTTTATGGTGTGGCTCACGCATCATCAGATCGTTACAAAAACGGTCATTGAGGTTTTTGATTACACTCGGATCTATGGAAGTTTTGCGCTGGCTTCTAATACGCCGTTTCATCTCAACCAAAGAGGGGCGCATTTACTAGAAAAATTTTCTCCTGAGGAACGCAAGGAAATTATCCGAATCGCCAACCTTGGCATTAAGGAACTCGGAGGAACTAATGCGGGAAAATATTTGGGACCCGGAATCCGCAGAAATTATCATGGTCTGATTAATCAAGACTGGAAACCAGTTTCTGAATATTATTTGCGTTGGGCGATGCAAAGCCCAATTTTTAAAAGGCTTGGAAAAGATTAAACCTTAAATCCTTTTGTACTGGCAGTTTGGGAGAGTATTTGAAGCGTTTATTCATTTTCAATTTTGATTAGGTATTTTTATGGATAAACGAAAAAAAGATTTCCTCTTGAATATATCGTTAGTACTGGTGAGTATTTTATTCACACTGCTTGCCCTTGAGCTGATCGTCAGAGATTACCACCAGGGATTTCAGAATGTGATCTTAACCGAGAGAGGAACTCTTCTGGAACATTATTTTCATGGTTTTTATTCTTATGATGCCTATTTGGGTTGGGTGCCTACTGCCCATACCGCGGATATAAAATGGGACAATCACTGCAAAGTTACGATCCTAAATGATGGAATCCGTTCTAACGGAAATCCTACTCCCCCGAAAATCCGGCCGCTGATTATGGCCGTTGGAGATTCTTTCACCTTTGGTGACCAGGTGGCGGATAATGAAACCTGGCCGTCGTTTCTCGAGAGAATGACCGGGTCTCGAGTCCTGAATGCAGGAGTCTCTAGCTATGGATTGGATCAGACCATTCTGCGGGCTGAACAATTGGTTTCCAAGTATAAACCTGATATTTTGATTGTCAGCCTTATCTTTGATGATCTTGATCGCTGTTTTCAGAGTGTCCGGCACGCCGTTCCAAAACCCTATTTTCTCGTCAAAGATAATCAGCTGGTATTGAAAAATGTCCCGACGCCATCCAAACCCAGGGCTCAACTGGATTTATTCCGGCGGATATTTGGTTACAGTCATCTGGCCAATGCAGTGATGGATCGTATAGCCCCGTACTACTGGTGGAAGGATACCGTACGGGATACACGCTATGTTAAGAGTGAGCGGCTGGAAGTTGTTAAGTTACTTTTTCGTCGGATGGAAAATTCTTTCAAGAATAAAACCAGAGTAATTGTGCTCATTGAAGGCAATATAAATGTCAATATTACACAGTATAAAATTTTTAAATATGTTTTTAAATGTATCCCGTCGGGCCAAGTTGAAATCTGCGATTTAATTCCTTATTTAGTCCAGTTAAAAGATAAAAATAGACAGAAATTTAATAGTTTTTATATAGGCCATATGACTCCTCTCGGAAATGCGTGGGTGGCACAGATGGTTAAGGAAAAAATCGCGAAGGAAGATTGAAATTGCGACACTCAAGAGCGAGGCATTTTTCCGGCTCGATTCGATAAAAATGATAACGACGAGGATCAACATCATAGTGGCGGGGGAGCGGGGTTAGCCTTGAGTGTGACCGAGCAAGGCCGACGTGAGGCGTTAAAAGAAATGAAAAAAGTCTGGGCTTATGACAGGACTAAAGGAACGACCTTAGATTTTGTGAAATAATAAAAGTCTAATTTCAGTAAGAAAAATGCGTATTTTAATTATCGAAGACGAAAAAAAGACAGCGGAATATCTTCGTAAAGGCCTTCAAGAGCATGGTTTTATTGCAGATATTTCGGCAGATGGAGAAGACGGTCTTTATTTGGCACAAACAGGTGATTATGATCTTATTATTTTAGATATAATGCTTCCTAAAAAAGATGGATGGTCTATTATCACTGAAATACGACATGCGGGTAAGCAGACCCCTGTCATTTTTTTGACAGCTATTGCTTCCATTCAGAATAAGGTCAAGGGGTTAAAATTAGGAGCAGATGATTATTTAATAAAACCATTCTCATTTTCAGAGTTACTTGCTCGTGTACGTTCCATTCTTCGCCGAGGACCAACAAGACAACCAGAGATGTTAACAGTAGCAGATCTACAGATCGATCTTTTAAAACATAGGGCAACACGTCAAGAGAAACGAATTGATTTAACATCAAAGGAATTCGTCCTTTTAACTCTATTAGTAAAACGAAAAGGAGAGGTTTTATCAAGAACATTAATCGCAGAACAAGTTTGGGACATGAATTTTAATAGTGATACCAATGTTGTAGATGTAGCGATCCGTCGACTCAGAAGGAAAATTGATGATCCATTTTCTGTAAAGTTGATCCATACAATTCATGGGGTTGGGTACGTTCTAGATGAATGAAAAGACGACTGAAAAAATGAGGGGAAAAACTTGGTTCCATCCCGGGCCTATATCAATTATAAAAAAATTAATTTTTTTATATATTTTGTTTGCTTTTGGAATGCTTGCTCTTGCTACTGGTTTTCTGTATTGGGTGCTTCTTGTTGATTTGAAAAGAGAAAATAACCAATTTCTTGTTGATAAAATTCATATGTTGCGACATATTGCTAGCTTATACCCAGATAATGGAAACGAATTGGATGAGGAAGTAAAACTGGAAGGAGTAACTTACCAATACACCAAGTACTATGTCAGAATTTTAGATGAAGGACATCATATCATCGTTGAGTCACCTAGTATGAATGATATTGTTCCTTCTAAATTATTTCCAGATCCATTAAAGACAACAGAGGTATCGGGTAGTTCAATAAAGCGGGAATTTCTTGGCAAATCATTTTTATTGATTTCTGCATGGTCTGATGTGGGTTTTTCTAAAAAAGAAAAACATCTTATCCAAATTGCAATGGATGTAACACATGAAAATGCACTTATTGCCGATTATCGTCTGAAAATTTTTATTGTCCTTCTTTTAGGAATTATTATTTCTACCGTATCTGGAACGGCTGTTGCCCGAAATGGAATGAGACCACTTAAAAAGATCACACAAGCAGCTCAGCGAATCAATATTTCTAATCTTAATGAACGGATTGGTTCCTCATCATGGCCAAAGGAATTGGTAGTTCTGTCCAATGCTTTTGATGAAATGCTTAATCGACTCGAAGATTCTTTCACGAAGTTATCTCAATTTTCAATAACCTTGGCTCATGAATTACGTACACCGATTAATAATCTTATGGGTGAGGCTCAGGTTGCTCTTACTAATGTTAGAACAGTTCAAGAATATCAACAAATTTTAGGATCGAGCCTTGAAGAATATTCTAGACTCTCTGTTATGATTGATAGTTTGCTTTTTATTGCTCAGACTGAAGATAATGAAATAAAATTGGAACTTTCAGAGATTGATACTCGTAAAGAGATCGAAAACATTTTAGAATTTTATGATGCCGTTTCGATGGAAAATGGAGTGAAAGTTTTTTGTGAAGGCAAGGCTTTATTAAAGGCAGATCGAATTTTGTTCAGACGTATAATAGGGAATTTACTTTCCAATGCTTTTCAATATACCCAATCCGGAGGGATGGTTAAAATTTGTGTTAAACAAATGGATAACCGATCTGTAAATATCGTTGTTGAAGATTCCGGCATTGGAATTGATTCTTCCCATTTTCTAAAAATTTTTAGCCGTTTCTACCGAACAGATTCTGCGCGTGCCCTATATCCTAAAGGGATGGGGTTGGGTCTTTATATTAGTAAATCCATTATGGATCTCCATGGTGGCACGATTACAATTCAAAGTGAACTCGCCAAAGGTACGAAGGTATCTTTAAAATTCCCCGAATCAGTATAATCCCAGGAAATGGAATTTGAAGTCCGTTAAGACTTAGAAAATATCTATGATGAAATAAATTTGACGGTATTAAATTAAAATGGTAAATTCTATTTATGAGCGGAGCAAAAAAGATTCTCGAGAATGTCCTAAGGGGAACCAGCGATACAAATATTTCTTTTACAAGTTTATGTTTATTGCTTCATCGTTTAGGGTTTAAGGAACGAGTTAAAGGTGGACACTACATTTTTTATCAACAGGGTATTGAAGAAATAATTAATATTCAATCTCAACATGGCAAAGCAAAACCATATCAGGTTAAACAAATAAGGAATTTGATTTTGAAATATAAATTAGGAGGAGATATCTGATGGGTAAGTTTAAATATGAAGTAATTATTTACTGGAGCCAAGAGGATAAAGCATTTATTGCTGAGGTTCCAGAATTGCCTGGCTGTGCGGCTGATGGCCAAAATTATCAGGAAGCTTTGGATAATGTTGGTCTTGTTGTAGGGGAATGGATTGAAACAGCCAAACAACTTGGGCGAAATATTCCAAAACCCAAAGGCAGATTAGTTTTTGCTTAATAGGGCGTGTTCGGCTATGGGAAACGGCCGACAAAGCACGGTAAGAACGCCATTTATTTGAAAAATTTTACATCAAAATACACCTTGACAGGTATGGTACTAAAGACTATACTTCTATTAAATGGTACTTAGCACCATGGTTATTAAACATGTTTTATTTGAAAAATAAATATTTTACTCGTTGGGCCAGGGAATAAGGAATCACAGACAATACACTATGTGAAGCTATACGTGAATTTGAAAGCGGGCTATTTGAGGCAAATTTAGGAAATCATTTATTCAAGAAACGGATCGCACTGGCCGGCATTAGTTTTTTGTTTTGGATTTAATAAGAATCAACAAGATAATTTAAGCGGCTTAGAATTTAAACTTCTTAATAAATTGTCAGATACCTATCAGAATATAACGGAAGAAGCAATCGTAAAGAACATTAAGCATAAAGAATTTACCGAAATTTTAGGAACGGAGAAATGACCAATGGAAAACCGTGTTAAAAACATGGTTTTAGAAACAATCGAAGGCCTTTACAAAACAGGGACTGTTACTGAATTAACTCTCAAAGAAGTGAAAGCCTTAGGCCTTTCGGAAGTAAAGCCTTATGCTCCCCATTCCATTGCCCGGCTGCGCAGAAGGCTTAAATTAAGCCAAGCAGCCTTAGCCAGATTTATTAACACCAGCGTTTATACAGTACAAAAATGGGAACAAGGTGCTAAAAAGCCTTCTGGTCCCGCTCTAAAGTTGTTGCATATTATTGATGAAAAAGGATTGTCTGGCGTTCTTTAGGGTAAAATTGCAATGAGAGGAGTAAATTCCCTAAGATAGCCATTTTTAAAAAGCCTCTCGACTATTGATTATCACTCTAACCAATAGTAGATATAAGCATGAACCAGCCGTCCAAAAATAAACGCCTCAACGCCCTAGAACTAACTTCGTTAAGTCCCCTCCCTTGCGAAGACCTCTGGATAGAAAACGCCCGCACCAAAAGCCCCGAAACTGCCCGATACTACAAAACAGATCTTTTGCAGTTTAAAAAATATTTCGGCATCGAAAAACCGGAAGACTACCTTAATATTACCGCCAAGCACATCACCCAATGGAAATTAGCCCTGCAATATGGACCTAAATATAAAATCGCAGACAAAATCCCCAAGGATACGCCCAAACTCATCAGTAACGGTACAGCCGCCCGTAAGCTCTCCTCAGTGTCCGCCTTGTTTACGTTTTATTGCGGACAAGGCGCTATGAAATCCAACCCGTTTAAGGTTATTTCACGCCCGTCGGTGGATAATCATGTGGGGAAATCCAAAGTCATCAATGAAGCTGAGGCCAGAAAGCTTTTAAGCATCCCCCCTGCTGACACGCTCAAAGGTAAACGTGACCGGGCTATTTTGTCAACTTTCCTTTATCATGGATTACGTCGAGCGGAAGTTTGCGATTTAAAGATTAGCAGTATGTATATCGACAGCGGGGTGAATGTTTTTTTAATCAAAGGAAAGGGCGATAAAATTAGAAGGATCCCAATCAATTCCTCGACGATAAAAATAATACATAAATATTTAGAAGCATCCGGGCACCAAAACGATCCGCTATCCCCTCTATTTATTCCAATTAAACGCTATAAAGATAAAGACGGTAATTTAAAACACATAACCGGTGACGGG
>Ga0209515_10006030_pt1 | contig 15328 bp, 16 predicted proteins | sample Subgroupgradi54m_FD_187454 | JGI IMG/M metagenome (GOLD analysis project Ga0209515, IMG submission 187454) | Subsurface groundwater microbial communities from S. Glens Falls, New York, USA - GMW60B uncontaminated upgradient, 5.4 m (SPAdes)... ...
GGGGGCGGCCATACCGGACGGGCTTGGCATGCTAAATCGCTGTCTTGGTTGGCCAGCCCTTTCATGGATTGACGATAAAATACATTTGTCCCATGGCAAGTTAAATTTGTTCTATGTCAACCTATTAATGCAATTGGTGATAACTGTCTTATGTAGCATTTACGTCCGTATCAAATCTGCTTAATCGGCGGATTTTAATTTTTCCAAAAGCAAGGCTTCTGGGAGGATTGAAATTTATCAGAAATTATCCTATAATTTCTGATAATGGCGGATTTTAATTTTTCCAAAAGAGAAGAGAAGATACTTGAATTCTGGAGAGATAATAAAATATTTGAAAAATCCCTGGAACTTCGTCAAAAGGCGAAGCGATTTGTTTTTTTTGAAGGTCCGCCGACCGCCAATGGGCGTCCGGGAATCCATCATTTTCTGGGCAGAGCTTTTAAGGATCTTTTTTGCCGCTATAAAACGATGCGCGGATTTTATGTTTTACGGAAATCTGGCTGGGACACACACGGCCTTCCCGTGGAACTGGAAATAGAAAAAGAGCTCGGATTCAAAAACAAAAAAGACATTGAGGCCTATGGAATAGAAAAATTCAATAAAAAAGCAAAAGAGAGCGTCTGGAAATACAAAACCGAGTGGGAAGACATGACTCGCAAGATGGGCTTTTGGCTCGACATGGGACATCCATATATAACCTATGAAACCAACTACATCGAATCGCTTTGGCATATCATCAAGGAGATATGGAATAAAAAACTTTTATATTTGGCCCACAGAGTCGTGCCATTCTGTACTCGTTGCGGAACGCCTTTGTCTTCTCACGAGGTCGCGCAAGGATATCAAAAAGTAAAAGAGAAGTCGGTTTTCATAAAGTTCAAGCTGAAGGAGAATGACAAGTTCCTGGAAAATACATACATATTGGCCTGGACAACCACCCCTTGGACACTGCCTGGGAATGTAGCTTTGGCTGTCGGACAAGAAATTATTTATATCCTAGCTAAAAAGAACAATGAAAAATATATTCTCGCCAAAGATCTGGCCGAAAAAGTACTTGGCAGTGGCTATGAAATAGAAAAAGAAATGAAGGGCAAGGAATTGATTGGACTGGAATATGAACCGCTTTTTAATGTAGATGAATTTAAGTCTGATAAATCATATAAGGTTTATGACGCGGATTTTGTTTCAACTCAAGATGGGACGGGAGTTGTCCATACGGCAGTAATGTACGGAGAGGACGACTACAATCTCGGCACGAAAGAAAATTTGCCGAAATTCCACACTGTTGATGAGCAAGGCAAGTTCATTCGTGTCGGACACGGCCTGGATGGAATGTATGTAAAAGATAAACAGACCGGGAATTTGATAATTGAAACGCTGGAGCGGAACGGCAATCTTCTTAAAACAGAAGAATACGAGCATGATTATCCTTTCTGCTGGAGATGCGGAACGCCGTTGCTTTATTACGCCAAGAATTCATGGTTCATCAAAATGTCGGCGGTGAACAAAGAGCTTCTCAAAAATAACCAAAAAATAAACTGGATTCCGGAACATATTAAAGAAGGCCGCTTTGGCCAGTGGATAAAAGAGGGCAAGGATTGGGCATTTTCCCGAGAAAGATATTGGGGGACACCATTGCCGATTTGGGAATGCAATCAATGTGATAACAAAATAACTCTCGGCTCAATTAAGGAACTTGAAAAACTTTCGATTGGATCAAAAAATACATATTACTTGCGTCGCCATGGACAAACAACTCGCAATGAGTTGGGCGATTTTATTAATAATAGTGATTTGAAAAAAGATATTTATCATCTGAAGCCCGAAGCGCAAGCTGAAATTGAGCGTTCGTTAGAATTTTTGAAACCTGAGGGCGTGGATGTTATATATACTTCGCCTTTTATCCGGACACAGGAGACATCGGCCATTGCGGCTCGAATATTGCATGCCGATGTTATTGTTGATGAGCGTCTTGCCGAGATAGGCCAAGGAAGTATAGTTGAGGGCAAGAAAAATTCTGAATGTTTAGAATTTAAACGGGAAACTTTGGATGCAAAACCAATGGACGGAGAAAGCCACAATGATGTTCGTCGGCGCCTTATGGACTTTATGAAAGATATAGATTTTAAATATCGTAATAAAAAGATTTTGATTGTTAGTCATGGCGATCCTCTTTGGTTGCTCAATAGTATGGCCGAAGGGCAGACTGGTGACGAGATAGTCGCCCATACTGGTGGAGCCGCTTGGTACCCATATTTTACGGAGGTTAAAAAACTAAATTGGCGCAAAATTCCACGCAATGAACTTGGCGAGCTTGATCTTCACCGGCCATTCATTGATGTAGTTGTTTTAAAGTGCGACAAGTGTAAATCAAAAATGCGCAAAATTCCGGATTTGATTGATGTTTGGTTTGATTCGGGCGCGATGCCGTATGCCCAATGGCATTGGCCATTTGAGAATAAAAAAATGTTTGAGAACCAATTCCCGGCTGATTTTATAGTTGAGGCAATAGATCAGACAAGAGGGTGGTTCTATACATTGCTTTCTATTGCGACATTATTGGACAAGAGCGCTCCTTATAAAAATGTTTTAGTCCACGGCCATGTCCTGGATGAAAAAGGCCAAAAAATGTCCAAGTCAAAAGGCAACACGGTCTCACCTTTTGGAATAATGGAAAAATTCGGGGCCGACTCGGCTCGCTGGTATTTCTACACCATAAATTCGCCTGGTGAATCAAAATTATTCTCTGAAAAGGATGTCCAGTCAAAACTTTTCGGCTTCATCTCCACGCTGGAGAACTGTATCCGATTCTATGAATTATACGGAAAAGGAGAATCCGGTTCTTTCCACAACGGTGGAGCATCAAACCTTTTGGATAAATGGATACTGTCCAAATTCAATGGCCTGGTTGAAAAAGTGACCTACGACCTTGATAAATATGAAGTGACCCAGGCGGCGCGGGCAATCGAAAAATTCGTTATGGAAGATTTCTCCAACTGGTGGTTAAGGCGCTCCAGGAAAAGAAAAGAAGCCCTCGGCTTGTTAAGGTTTTTGCTTCTGGAAATCGCCAAGGTTATTGCCCCATTTGTTCCCTTCTCGGCGGAAGACATCCATATACGCATGCATCATGGGCAGAATGCCGGAATCCAAAGCGTCCATCTGCACGATTGGCCGAAAGTAAATAAGAAGCTAATAGGTAAAGCACTGGAAAAACAAATGGAAGAAGTCCAAAATATTGTTACGTTAGGCCTTGCCCAGAGAAAAGAAAAGCAGATAAAGGTCCGCCAGCCATTAAGAGCGGTATATTTGGGACTTTCAAATGAATTCCCAAAGGATTTGGAAAGTTTGCTTAAAGAAGAACTTAATATTAAAAATATCGTCTATGACAAGAGCCAGAAGGAGTTAGTTGTCTTAAACGCAGAACTTGATGAGCCCTTGGTTTACGAAGGATATGCTCGGGAGCTAATGAGGCAAATTCAAGACATGAGAAAAGAAGCCGGGTATAAAGTTGATGACGAAGTATTCGGCCAATGGCATTCCGATAACCCGGACCTGTCGGCGGCAATCAATAAATGGAGTGATGAGATAAAGAAGGAAGTCCTGCTCAAGAATTTTGAAAATTCGGCACATGGCGATAAGGTTTTTGATGTTGAAAAAGAATTTGAATTAGTGACCCAGAAAAAAATATGGATCGGGGTTAAAAAATAGCGCTTCGCGGGGATTCGAAAGATTGCTCTAACCGATATGCCCGCTCCGCTTAAATTTATGAATAGAATAATTTTAATTGGCGGGTCTCCAACATCAGGAAAAAGTTATACGGCAAGGAAACTTGCTGAAAACTTAAAATTGCCCTGGATTTCTACTGATACTATTCGGGAGCAAATGAGGTGGATTGTCAGAAAAGAAGATTATCCCGATTTATTTATGCACGGGGACCCAAGCGTTTCTCATACGGATAAAGCCGTTGAATTTCTAACTCATAACACAGCAAAAGAAATAGTTGACCATCAAAATAAGGAGAGTGAGGATGTTTGGAAGGGTGTGAGAGGTTTGATTGAAAGCGATTATGAGTGGGAGGATTTTATTGTTGAGGGCGTAGCCATATTGCCTAAATTAATTGCTAATCAGGAATGGAAAATAAAAAAGACATTAAAGCCCTATTTTTAATTGACGAAGATAAAGATAGAATTAGAAATACTATCTTTACGCGTGGCCTATGGGATGAGGCGGATAAATACCCCAACGATGTAAAAGAAAAAGAAGTTGAATGGGTATTTGCTTTTAATGATTACATCAAAGAAGAGGCAAAGAAATATAATTTCCCTGTCGTATCTATCGGTAATCGCGAGAGTTATATTGATGAGGTAAAATCACTTATAAAATAATATGAAACGAGTATTTATTGTGCATGGCTGGGATGGGTATCAAGAAGAAAATTGGTTTCCATGGCTTAAGCGTGAACTTGAGGCGAAAGGATTTAAAGTTTTTGTTCCGCAACTGCCCAAAGCAGATTTGCCCAAAATTGGTAAGTGGGTTCCTGAATTAAGTAAGTCGGTCGGAGTTCCGGATGAAGAAACATATTTTGTTGGTCATAGCATAGGATGCCAAACGATTGTGCGCTACATAGAATCATTGACTACAGAAGTGAAGGTCGGGGGTGCTGTGTTTGTGGCAGGATTTTTCAAGAGACTTACCAATCTTGAAGATGATGAAGACGTCAAGCAAACGGCGAGGTCCTGGCTGGAAGCGCCGGTTAATTTAGATAAAGTTCGTTCCCGTATTAAAAAGAGTGTTGCAATTTTTTCAGATAATGACGAGTATGTTCCCCTGGATAATGTAGATGATTTTAGAGATAAGCTTGGTTCAAAAATAATCATAGAGCATGATAAGGGTCACTTTAATACCAAAGCTGGAGTCACAGAGTTGCCGGTTGTTTTGGAAGAATTATTAAAAATGGCCGGAGAATAGTTTGCCTTTACTATAAAAAAGTAGTAAATTAGATATATGAAAAGACAATTTACGGCGGTATATAAAAAACAGGGTAAATGGCATCTTGGGTGGATCGAGGAGGTTCCCGGTGTAAATACACAGGGCAAGACCCTGAAGGAGGCCAAAGAGAATCTTAAAGAGGCGCTCTCGCTTGTTTTGGAAACAAATCGCCTTCTTAATAAGGTGTCGGGTGGCAGGGTGATTAGGGAGTCGATAACCCTTCCTAATTAATGAAACGGCAGAATTTTGTTAAGTATCTTTTGGGAGCGGGTTGCGTTTTTGTGCGGGAAGGCGCTAAGCATAGCGTCTTTTTCAATCCCGGCATAAACCGTATTTCCACAGTACCGCGCCATAATGAAATTAATAATTTTCTGGCCAGAAAAATTTGCAGGGACCTTGGAGTTAAAGAAATTAAAAAATAAATGTCGACGTTATATATTATGTGCGGAGTTGGGTTTGCTGGTAAATCAACTCTCGCAAAAAATATCGCAAAACATTTTAACATACCCCTTGTGAGCCAAGACGGTCTTTTCTTTGAAAAAGAAAAGGAACTCAATCTTAACGAGGATGACGACGAGCAATGGCAGATGTTACTGGATATGTGCAAGCAAAGAATAAAAGAATTTTTGGCTGCAAGTAAGTCTGTGGTCTTTGATAATGTGAATTTGAAGCGAGACCACCGCGATGAACTAAGAGTGATAGCAAGAGAAGTTGGTGGAAAGGCCGTGGTAATTTATCTCGATACTCCTGAAGAAACTTTAAATAAACGCCAGGACAGAAATAAAGTAACCAGAGAGCGTCATGATGTAAAACAGGAATATTTGGATGACGCAAAGATGCAACTGGAAATTCCGTCAGAGGATGAGGATGTTTATATTTTTACACCAGAAACAAGTTTAGATACATTCCTAAGTAAGTTACCAATCTGATTACTTTGTTTCAGATGAGTTTGAATCATTATTGCTAATTGTCATCTACAACTAAAGCAACCGGCGGAGGGTGTGCCCTTTTATAAAATTAGCAATATTTTAGAAAAGGGCACACCGCAGTCATGCATGGAGGTTGTGTGAACTATAAAATGAGAACAAAAGCAATTATTATCAAAAAGCAGAACACCAACGAATACGACCAGTTCGTGACTTGTTATACCCAGGAATTTGGGAAGCTTACGGCTATTGCGAAAAGTGTATTGAAGCCGAGTTCCATTCAAGCCATGCATTTGGACGTTCTGAATCTGGTGGAGTTTGAGCTTATCAACGGAAAGGCGATACCTATCATAGCCGGAGCCCAGTCCGAGAATTCTTACCGGGAACTGAAGAACTCAATCTCGTCCTTAGCAACGGCATATTTTTTCACGGAAGTTGTCGATAAGATGGTCCCGGAGATGGAGAAAGACGACCAACTTTGGAGTTTCATGATTGATCTTTTGGACAAGTTGAACAGGTTTGAACCCGGTCTAACTTTTTTAAGGCAGAAACAGTTTTATTTGTTGGGACTGCTCGGTTATTCTCCGGAAGTTGCCGTTTCGGCTCCATTTGATTTAAGTCGCCCCGGACCCGCATCACTGGATGACGCTTTTGAATATAATGCCGGATTTAGATTAAAATCATTAAACTTCCTCCATTCTGTGCTATCATTTAAGTAATTATGCAATTTTTGTATTCATACAATAAGTTATTAAAATGGCTTATTTTACTGGCCTTACTCTTAGCTATTGTCAGCTTTCTTTCGTTCTGGTTCGGCAGCCCGTCTTTCTCCGAGGCGGGGGTGAGATTGGACATAGAAGGTCCGGACCAGGCATTAGTAGGCGATGAGGTGGTTTATAAACTGAAATATTCTAATACCACTAAGCTGGATCTGAACAATATGGTACTCAAGTTCACTTATCCCGACGGTTCGGTTGTTTTGAAAAACAGGACAGCGGCCAAGGAACTTTCAGAAACATTCACGGTGGACCAATTGTCTCCCGGCCAGTCGGCGGAAAAAGAGTTCAGGGCTTTTCTGGTCGGCGATAGGGGAAATATCAAGACAGCCAAAGCGGAACTTTCTTATAGGGCCGGAGACCTCCGAACGGCTTTTGAGAAAAATACCTCTCTCTCAACGACAATAATCGGCCTGCCAATCTCTCTCACCTTAGCTGCGCCGCCTAATTCGGTTCCCGGCCAGGCAGTCAACTACATGTTGGATTACAGGAACGAATCCGGCAACGATATTTATGATTTGCGCCTTGAATTTAATTATCCCGACGGATTTAGCGTCCAGAAATCCACCCCTTCGTCTAATGAGGGAAACTATGTCTGGAGTGTTCCTGTTCTAAAAAAGAGCAGTGGCGGAAGGATAAGCGTTACCGGTCTCCTGACCGGAAAAGAAGGGGCAACGAAGATCGTTTCGGTAGCTTTGAGAAGAAAGATAGGCGGACAATATGTTAATTATGAAAAAGCCGAGACCTCGTCGGTCATCGCCAATCCATTGCTGGGCGTGAATATTCTGGTGAACGACTCTTCGGATTATTCCGCGTTTGCCGGCGACGACTTGAATTACATTATCAAATATTCTAATAACTCGAACTATAATCTTACCGGAGTGAACCTGACAATACAACTAAAAGGCGAGATGTATGATGTCTCAACCTTGGATACGAAAGGCGGCTATTACGACAGTTCAAACAGTATGATCTCGTGGAACGCAAGCGCGGTGCCGGATTTCGCCAATCTGGCCCCGAACAAAAAAGGACAGGTGTCTTTCAGGATAAAACTCAAGAACAGCATCCCATCAGGAGTTTCCGGCTCGAAGAACTTATTCGTCAGGACTACGGCTAAATTGAGCACGCCCAATGTGCCGTCCAATGTCGGAGGTGACGAGATTTTCGCCGGGTCCGATGTGGTTACCAAAATATCCACCCAACCGACATTAAGGCAGGTTATCTACTATAACGATCCCGCTTTTGGTTCTTCCGGCCCCTTACCACCGCAGGTCGGAAAGGAAACCATCTTCACGGTTCATTGGCAATTAACCAATCCCGGAAACGACATGAGTGGCGTGAAGATCAGCGCCGTGTTGCCGGCTGGCGTAAGTTGGAAGAACATCGTCAGCGTCGGCTCGGGCCAGCCGGAACCCGCCTTCAACACAAACACTTCCGAAGTGGTCTGGAACCTGGGAATTCTGCCGCAGGGAGTCGGCACGACCGCGGCCAAATATGAAGCTAACTTCCAGATAATCGTCAAACCGGCGATCAACCAGAAAGGGAACCCGATCCTTCTGACAAAGGACTCAAAGCTCTCGGGCCAGGATTCATTCACCAAACAAAATATAATCGTTCCCGTCCGGGATATGTCTACCGACGATCTCACTGACCGTCCCGGGGAAGGAACGGTTCAATAGCTACACTTAAATACTTAAATATGCAGCCCAACTTACTCGAAAAAATAGTTTCACTATGCAAACGCCGGGGTTTTATATTTCCCGGGTCGGAGATTTACGGCGGACTTTCGGGTATCTATGATTACGGCCCGTTGGGGGTTGAGCTTATTAACAACGTAAAACAATCCTGGAGAGAAGAGATGTTCCGCCGGCAAGATAATATTTTTGAGCTGGACAGCAGTATCCTGATGCAGCGGCAAGTATGGGAGGCGTCCGGCCATACTTCGGCCGGATTCACTGACCCGTTACGGGAATGTAAAAAATGCCATCGGCGTTATCGAGCTGACCATTTGGTTGAAGAGGGTATCAACCCCGCTCTTGCGGGCAAGGGCGGGGTTGATAAGTGTCCGAATTGCGGCGGCGAACTGATGGAGCCGAGGAGCTTTAATTTATTGGTTGAGACCCACTTAGGACCGGTCAAAGACGATTCATCACTGACATATTTGCGCGGAGAAACGACCCAGGGTATTTACGTCAATTATAAAAATGTGAAAATATCTATGTCGGCTGAAATTCCATTTGGTATCGCTCAAATCGGCAAGGCATTTCGCAACGAGATAACTCCCGGCCACTTTATTTATAGAATGCGGGAATTTGAGCAGATGGAACAGCAACATTTTGTAAAACCGGCAGATGCCGAGAAGTATTTTGATTATTGGAAAAATGAACGGATGAGATGGTACATAGAATTGGGCATTAAAAAAGAGAATCTAAAATTTCATCCTCATGCGAAAGATGAGCTGGCCCATTACGCCAAAGCGGCCGAGGATATTTATTATGAATTTCCATTCGGTTGGCATGAGATGGAGGGCATTCATAATCGGGGTGACTGGGATTTATCAAGACACAGCAAGTTTTCAGGGCAGGACTTGTCTGAAATTGATGAAAAAACCGGAGAAAGGTTTTATCCATACATCATTGAAACGTCCGCCGGAGCCGACCGATCGGTATTGGCATTTTTATGCGACGCGTATGATGAAGATACTAAAAATAAGCGAGTCATCCTTAAGTTGCATGCCAAGTTAGCGCCATATAAAGCGGCGGTCTTCCCGCTTCTAAGGAATAAGCCACAGCTTGTGGAAAAGGCGAGAGAAGTTTACTTAAAACTTAAAAAACAAATTTCTGGGCCTATTGTTTGGGATGACAGAGGCAATATCGGCAAACGATATTATTCCCAGGACGAGATAGGCACGCCATACTGTATTACCGTGGATTTTCAAACTCTCCAAGATAATACCGTTACTATCCGCGATCGCGACACGATGAAGCAGGAAAGAGTTAAAATTCAAGGCCTACAGGATATTCTAAAAGAAAAAATAGGAAAATAATCTCAACTAATCGTCAACATTGACGGTTTTGGGACAAACTGCTTTAGTAAGGGCAGTTTTGTTTTTTAAAAAACGAGGAATCTATATGTTCAAATCGGTTATTGCGGTCTCTTTTCTCGTGGCAATGTCGTTGGTCGTTGCCGGATGCGACAGTTTAAAGGACTCTCTTTCGACAAGTCCTTCACCTGTAAGTTCATCCGGTAATTTTAGCCAAATATCAGACACCAAGGATGCGATAAAGAGCGCTTCAGCTGTCACAGCGCCTAAAACCGTAAATGGCGTAGAACTTTTAAGTATCAGGGGCTGGTTTGCCAATATGTATCCATGGTCATATTTACCGGAGTCGTCAACCGTTCACCCGGTATCTCGCTTATGGACTCCCGGCCAGACACCTTCTCCATTTCAGATTATGGAACAATGCCGGCAGATAAAGGAGTTTGGCGGGGGAGCGGCTGTCCTTGAATACAGTCCAAATCCAACTCTTGGCTGGCATAATTATTGGTTGAGCGCCGGTTTTGCTAACGGATGCGGACCGTTCTTCCTTCTTTACGAACACATTAATGGCACGCGATTTGTTCCAGTAGACGGGGGCCCCAAAGACATGAACAATCCATATAATCGCAAAGCATTCAAAGATGATATTGATTTCATGTTTAAAAATGTGATTGTTCCGAATCAGTCGCGGTATGTTACTGTGAGTGGCCGAGCAGTTATTTATATGTGGTCGTCTGTCCAGATGATTGGTGACTTTGCGAGTCTTTTGGAGGAAGTTAAAAAAGAATACCCCATATTTTTTATAGGGTCAGAAGGCGTATGGGGTACGCCTCATGGCGCCGAAAATATTGCCAGAGTAAAGGCGCTTGATGGTTTTATGGAGTATACGCTGGGTGGTCGGAGTGATTACCTGCAGGCAGTTCGGGATTACAACAGGGCATCATTCTTTTGGCGGAGTTATTTAAGAAAGCTTGAAGTAGAGACAGGCAAAAGGTTTGTGTTTATTCCGACTTTCCAAGCCGCGTATGACGATACCAACACTATCCGAAGCGACCATTCGTTAATGTACGCTCGTTCACGCGATGAGGTGAAATACCACGCCGAGATGATTCGGAGCGGCATAGGGAGCGTGTACGATTCCACTGGACCATTTGTGGTTTACAGTGAACTACCCGAGGGCGCTGCGGTGATTGAATCACAATGCCTGCCTGCGACCGTGGATACACCAGGCAGATTTGTTGGTTGCGGGACAGCCCGGCTCCAAATTTTGAAAGAATACTTCGGTTGGTAAAATGATAAAAATCCTGCGCGCCGTAATCATGCTGTATATTTGTGGAACAACTCTGTTTGCCCAAACAGAAACAGATCTTCCGCCCCTACCGTCAAGGTCAACGATTTGGTATTCAGTTCTCATGCGACCTCCCCTTACCTGCCAATGCCTAAAAACTCATTTACCTCTACCTCCGCAAAAACAAGAACCAACTTTGTCCGTAGATATCCCAATTTCGCCATTTTGGGACACCGTTAAAAATGACAGAGTTAAGAACAGAACTATCCAATTTGGCGGATCGGCAACTCCATTGAGGAGTACTGTTATGTTTGGCGGCTGGCCTGTTCCAAGAATTATTTTTGCAGCTCCTGATTCCAGAGCCATAATAGAAGGCGGAATAATGAAGACCTTGGGGGAAAATCCTTCCCGAACCATGGAACAAGCTCATCTAATTCTTGAAGGAGCCGTGTGGCATGTGTTGGTCGGAGCGGAAGGATTTTGGGGTCAGGAGCAAATTTCTCGGGCTACCAAGGGTGTAAATTTTGACGCGGATTTCCGCCGCCGTTCAGTTGGCGGTCAAGGGTGGCTTGGTGTTAAGTTCGGGGACTTTAACCGAAGTTTTGTTGCCGGCCGATATGGAAGGGGATACGCAAGGACAGAGGGGGAAACCCATTTCATTGTTCCAAGTATAGCTGATGACCTTGATTGGTTTCCCGTCTATCTTGAAGAATTCAGGACGGTGTCCGTTTCCGTTGAGGGGAAGGCAAGGGCAAAAAGAATCAGCCAGTCAGTACGGTTTGATCGGGTAGAATATGAAAGAGTAATTCCGTCTCCCGATCCGTTGCGTTTTGGCGAAAACCGTCTTGAAGATATATGGTTAAGAACCGAAACGGAATTTATTCCTTTTTCTCACGCGCGTTTCCTGCGCGGAGTAGTGATATTGACAAAAGATTTCCGGGACCAGAACCGGCTCATGTTCATTAACGATTATTCGTCAGTACGCGTTCTTCTTCGTCTCTCATTTAATTAAAACGGCTCCCCCGCCGTTTTTTATTGCCATTAAAGAAATAAAAACCTACTTGAAGAAAAAATCAGGTAGTGGCCCTATGAGATGATATTGAACGGGATTTGGTTGATCTTCTCAAGCAGTTCCAGGGTGGCCTTTACGGACGGGTTTTTTGTATTTAATAGCGCAAGTTTTTTGCGGTACTTTTTCACCAGTGGACTCAAAAACTCATCGCCCCAGGAAGGGGAGAAGGTAATTACTCCCTCAAAATCAAGCTCCAAGATTTCGCCTGGCCCCAGGCCGCTCAATTGAACTTGGAGCGCGGCAAAAGCTTCCCGTCCGGTTTGCCGAGAAATGAGAATGGTTCCGAATTTTTGCAAATATATTTTCATAGTTAAAATGTTATCAATGCGAGACATCCTCTGAATGATTTCGGATTGAGCCTGATATCCAGTTCATCAGAATCTTTTTTCAGAATCAATTCGGCATTACCGGTTTGAAACAGCAGGCCGATCGGATTTTCGGCGACCACTTTGCGGACGAATTTAAGTCCGTTGCCCCGGCTCTCCGGCGCCCGGCCTGAAACAATCTCCGTGAAGGCAACACGCAATGCCTCTTTGTCCGTATTAAGCTCGGGCCGAATCCGTTTTAATGTCATCAGTACGCCGCGGCCCCGATCGGCCAATACCGCAACCCTTTTCTGAATATCGTAGCCAAAAAATATTCCCGGAACATCGGGCCAATTCCCGAGGTTGTGGTCAAACGAGTTGTTGCCGATTTCTCCGGCCATGGCCACTACCAACGGAAACATCGGCGATAGTTCCTTTATGCCAGACAGCAGGTCTTGCATTGTGGATAGCTTGGTTTGAAATCCGGCGCTATTGGCACAGTAGAATCGGATTGGTATTTCGGTATTCTTATAAGCCCATTCTTTTGCTAAGCCGAACAGGTCATTAAAATAGAGTTCAAGCTGTACCCGATAATACATGCGATGTCCTCCCCCTGATTTGACGGGTTTAAGTTTGCCGCTTTTATCCCATCGCCGCAGAGTATCTATGGATACGCCGAGGATACTCGCGGCTTCACTGATTGTGATTAACTCCTTGTCTGTCATAGAGTTAGAGTGTTGATCAGTAGCACTTCCAGAAGCCTTGCTTCTGGAATAAGTATACCAAATAGTCAAAACCTATGCAAGTTCTTGTCAAAATCTATGCAAAAGTATGTAAAGTGTGGGTTTTTGAGGTGTTTAGAACAAAGCACAAACTGTGCAAATGTACCCGTCCAATACACCCATCCAGCACAGGCCATTGACTTTTTGTGTAAAAGGCGTATAATTTAAATATAGTCAGGGTATGACAAAGCATCCCGCTTTTGCCTAACCCCCAAACAACTGAATTACAAAGGAGTCAATCATGAAGCGTCAACTGTTGGCCCTGTTAGTTCTCGTTGTGGTCAGTATGCCCCTGGCGGAGTGCGGTCTCTTTTCGCCGTCTGATCGGACGCCGGCACCCCCGCCTCCGCCGGATCAGTCCAAGTACGAGACTCTACCGGCCAAGCACTATCTGCCGGACGCGGACGGCAATCCGACCCACATGTGGGTGGTTTTCTCGAGCGTCAGCCCGCTTCGCGGGTTCCAGGTAATCTTTGGCCACGACAACAATTGCGCCAATTGTTTCCGAATGCAGATCACTGTTGGCACTGATCCATTGCCGAGTCCGCACATTACGACCCAGTTTACAGCCGGGTTCAGCCAGGATGGAAGCAATATCATCACTCGGCTCTGGGGATCATCTGTCAGGGGCACCAAGACGGCATCAACTGATTCAGACCAGGTGTGGGTTTTTAATGAAAGGCCGAAGTACATAGTGGTGACTGGTTATCATAGTGGCGACAACATTAGTCCAACTCCAAACCAGTTTCCAGAGGAATCTGGAACCACCAACTTCCTCCTTGATTACAAGTAAACCTTCCACATGCCGCCGTCAGGCGGAAGCGGCCGATAAATCGGCCGCTTTTTTTGTTGATAAGTCATTTCTAAAGCTCTTGGTATTGAGATATGATTAATATAATGAAAAAATATTGGATTTGGATACTCACTGCTCTCATATTTGGGCTTGGGATATTTGCGATTTACCGATATTATCCCGCCCACCTAATTGAGAGCAAAGAATTTGACGGAAACTTAATGACCGTTAAAAACAAGTCAATCCTGGTCAAAGGCGCACCTTTTTCAGTTGATCCAAAAAGCGTTGGCATTGACCCAAACAACTTGCCAGTGGTTGAGGTAGCCGTAACTTCCGATACGAAAATTGTCAGGACCACATTTCAAATTCCCCTGGCCGACGAGCTTAAAAAAACAAACGGCATGTTTGAACCGGATAAACTTCCTCGCCAGCAAGCTATCGCAAGTTTTGATACCTTGAAAAAAGATTTCAGCGGCACTCAATACACTATTGGTATGAAAATTATAAGCTTAAAAAATGTAGTCGGGAAACAGCAGATTGTAGCCCAGGAGATTGATTATATATTCCCGACTCATAATCGTTAATGAACCATTTTTTTAAAAAAATAATTTGCATCGCCGGACTCATCTTTGCTATTTTTTTCTTCTCTAATATTCATTCGGCTTACGCTCTAACGTGTAATTTCAACGGCGCTTTCAATAGCGGACATTGTCAATATGCGTGGATGGCCGATAACATAAGTCAGGCCTATACCGGATATGTATGGGCAAATGTGGCGGGTAACGGCGATACGGTTGCGGCTTCTGCCTGCTTGAATCGGGGAGGCATAATGTGGACCGGCTCATGCTGGCAACTTCTTGATAATCAGAGCGCCCATAATGCTTTTACCTTTAATCAGTCTCGGACTATTGGTGGCGATTGGAATGCGCCGTTTAAATTTTGGACCGTAGATCTTTATGCCAAAGACGCGACTTGGTACGACATTAATGTTTGGGGAGACCAAAGACATGTTTCTATTGATATTTCTGCTCCTTCAAGCGTTAATACAAACCAATCCTTTGATGTTAATTGGAGCACTAGTCAGGTATTTGTCGGTCCGACTTTATCATGGGGCGGAGCAGTGTCTAATATTAATTGTACACCCAATGTCGGAATATCGGGGCCATGTAGTTTAGCTGGGGGTTCATCTCCTGGTGTAGCCCAAATAAGCTTAGACGCCCGGGGTCCTTATTGCGGATATGGAGCGAGTAGTTGTGATAGTCCAATTCATAAGGATATTTTAGTATCTGTAGGTCAGGCGCCGCCGCCGCATTATTCTTGTTCCGGTAATACTTGCGTTTCCAACCCGAACGGCTCG
>Ga0209515_10006032_pt1 | contig 15328 bp, 13 predicted proteins | sample Subgroupgradi54m_FD_187454 | JGI IMG/M metagenome (GOLD analysis project Ga0209515, IMG submission 187454) | Subsurface groundwater microbial communities from S. Glens Falls, New York, USA - GMW60B uncontaminated upgradient, 5.4 m (SPAdes)... ...
TCGATTGCAATCGTACTCATCCAAGTTCCTCCACCAGCGCTGCGCAGGAACACATCATTGGCATCGAGGTTGCCGGGTTGATTGTTTGGAGCGGGGGTTTCGGGAACGGTCGTCCCGATGCCGACGTTGCCGGAACGCGAGATGTTGAACCGATCTGCGCCGAGGGGGCTTTGAATGACGAGGCCTTCGGATCCGCTCGCGGATCCGCCCACATGGAACCCAAATTCGGTGGTATCAGATTGCATGGTGAAACTGGCGTAGCCGGTTCCCCCGTTTTCAAGCCGGAGCAGTGGATTGGTAGCCACGGTGCTCTGATCGTTTCTGATGTGGAGTTTAAAGGTCGGGCTCGTCGTCCCGATCCCGACGTTGCCGGAACGCGAGATGTTGAGCCGGTCGGCTCCTAGAGGGCTTTGAATGACGAGGCCTTCGGATCCGCTCGCGGATCCGCCTACATGGAACCCAAATTCGGTGGTATCCGATTGCATGGTGAAGCTCGTGTAGCCGGTTCCGCCGTTTTCAAGCCGGAGCAGGGGATTGGTAGCCCGGCTGCTCTGATCGTTTCTGATGTGGAGTTTAAAGGTCGGGCTCGTCGTCCCGATCCCGACGTTGCCGCCATTGGTCGCGAGGTACGTGTTACTCGTCGTGCTCAACTCCTGATACACTCCTCGAGGCGAAGGATAGTAGGTCGTGAGGGTGATGTCCTCGGCGAGGGCGTAGGCGGCGGTGCCGAGGAGCAAGCCGAGGATGAGCCAGCCTTTGAGGTGTGTTCTCATAGCCTCATGATTCCTGACGATGTACGTAAAAACACCGACCTACCTGGTTCGGTAGCTCGGCTGCCTCCCCGCTCAACAGCTTTCCTGCTTACTGCTGACGAGCTGTCGAGCTGGAAGACCCGTGGCTTTGCGTCCCCCGCTCACGCGGGGTTTGCCTGTTCGCCAGTTCCTTCCAGTATGCCTGATCTTATCGGAAGACTTCAAGGCGCGTCTTGGGCAGGAGGAAGCTGCGGCCGGTGGCCTGGTGGAAGAGCCGCACCGCCTGGAAGTCCTCGAACTTGTAGCTCGAAAGCACCTTCGCGATGACGTTCGAGGAGGCGCGGAAGATCTCCTGGAGCGTGGCCTCATCGAGCGGATGATCGGCCGGCGAGGCGACGTCGAGGGTGAAGGCGAACTCGCCCTGCTCGAACCGGCCGCCGCAGCGGCCGACCCTCGCCACGCCTTTGGTTTGCAGCTCGTCGGTGAGGGTGGTTTGGATGCGCCGGGCGAGCTGCCAACTCAGGAACTCCTCCAGCCGGATATCCCGCGGCACGTACTGGTCAATCGTGATGGCGGTGGGACCGAGGAAGTTCAGCTCCAGGACGGTCCGCGCGAAGATCTCCGGGGTGTCCAGCATCTGGGCGTTGGCTCGGCGAATATCATCCATGTACCGAACCAAGGTGAGATAGGCGCCCGGCACCGTGGGGTCGGAGAGCAGCACGACGTAGAAGCGCACCTCCGCATCGCTGCTCAAGAGCACCCGGTGGATCGCGCCGATCACTTTGCGCGTGGCCTCATCGAACGACGGGCCGATGCCGATCTGGCCGCCGCCCTGGCTGAGGGCCAGCGGGTACTCGAGGTGGACCGCGAGCGTGTGCTCGATGAGTCGGACCGAGGCGGTGAGTCGATCCTCCTTCAGGACGTCTTGGAGCGATTCGGCCAGGCGGGCCTTGGGGTACGAAATCCGACTACAGCTCGTCGCCATGAGGAGGACAACTCCCCCAAGGAACACGCGGCAGAAGAACGAGGAGGGGATCATCCCACGCTTTGGGCCTCGCGGCCTCGGGTGGCATGCATGCTAGCCGCGACGAATGCGACAGCAGCACGACTCGGTAATGGCACTCGTATGCGAGTTGGCATTCGGCTCCGCCTTCGGCGGAGTGGCCCAAGGCGTGGGATCATGCGGGTGACCCCCGGTTACGAGGGGGTGGGTGGGCGACCGGGTGCGCTACGCTGCTTGCCGTACTCGACGAAAACCGCCTCGATATCGTCGTACTCGAGCTCTTCCTTCTGGAGGAGCTCGTTCGCGAAGCGCTCGAGGAGGAGATCTTCCTGCTTGAGGAGGGTTTCCACGTCCTTGACGCACTGGGAGAGGATCTGGTGCGTTTCCTCGTTGAGCCGGTCCTTCATTCGATCCGAGAGCCGATCTCCGGTGCCAGCACCCCGGAACATCGAGGAGCTCAGGAGCGATTCGTAGTCGCCGACGAAGCCGTTCGTGCCCATCCCGAGGCGCCAGACCATGTTGTGCGCCTGCGTCATCGCGTTGTGGAAGTCGGCCGCGACCCCGTCCGAGGTCGAGTCGAACTTGAGCTTCTCCGCGACGAAGCCGCCGAGGGCCGCCTTGATGTTGGCGAGGATTCGATTGCGGCTCGAGGTGAAGAGCTCCTCGCGCGGCTGGTGGTAGACGACGCCGAGGGCATCGCGCCGCGAGATGATCGAAGCCTTGAAGACGTCGTCCGTCGGATGCAGGAGGTACGTCACGACGACGTGGCCGGCTTCATGATACGCGATGCGGCGCCGCTCATCCTCCGTCATCTTCCGACGCCGCTTGAAGCCGAGCTCGATGCGCTCCAGCGCCTCCGAGAGGTCCTTGGAGGTGATGATCTGGCGTTGGTTCCGCGTGGCGATCAGCGCGGATTCCTTGACGATGCTCTCGATGTCGGCCGGGGACTTCCACACCGACCGGCGCGCGAGGCGCGCGACGTCGATTGCGGGATCCGCCTTCACCTTCGCGAGGTAGAACTGGTAGAGCTTCTCGCGGTCGTCCAGGCCGGGCCGGTCCACGTAGATCTTCCGGTCGAGCCGGCCGGGGCGCAGCAAGGCAGGATCCAGGACGCTCTCGCTCGCGTTGGTGGCGCCGATGACGACGACGTTGTACCGCTGGCTCTCCAATCCGTCCATCTGAACGAGGAGCTCGTTCACGGTGTTGTTGCGCTCGGTCTGCGCGCCGAAGCCCAGGTCGGCGCCGCGCGAGGTGCCCACCGCGTCGAGTTCGTCGATGAAGATGATGCAGCCCCCCTCGAGCCGGGCGAGCTGCTGCGCTTTCTTGAAGATCTTGCGCACGCGGGCCGGGCCGGTTCCGACGAAGATCTCAATGAACTCTGAGCCGGAGATCGAGAGGAACGGCAGCGCCGCTTCCGTCGCGATGGCCTTGGCGAGGTAGGTCTTGCCGCAGCCGGGCGGACCGGAAAGCAGCACGCCGCGCAGGATCTTGCCGCCGATCTGCGTCACTTTTGCATGGTCTTTGAGGAGCTCGACGACCTCCCACGCCTCGCGCTTGGCCTCCTCCATGCCGATGACTTCATCCCATTTGATGTTGACTTGGTCGCTCTTGACCTGGCTCTTGCCCATCTTGCTGAAGCTGCCGCCGCCGTAGTGGAGCCAGTAGAGCATGACGACGAAAATGCCGGTGTAGATGATCGACTGAATCGGCGTCATCGCGAAAAGCGCCATGAGGTAGGTGCGCTGGTAGGAGTCGATGCCCATCAGCGCGTAGATCGGCCAGGCGATCGAGGCGAGGACGACGATGATGATGGCCGCCTTGATCCAGTGGAGATCCCAGAGGACGCGGAGTGTGTCGAGGAAGCTGCGACGGCGTTTCATGGCAGCTTCAACTATATCATGCGCCCCTCAGGGTGTCAAACCACCTCACGAATTTGCACCGACGCGTAAACTTTGATAAATGCTGCCAGGTGTCCTATAATCCAGTCACGATGTCCACACGCATCCGGGCCATCACGGCGCGCGAAGTGCTCGACTCCCGCGGGCAGCCTACGGTTGAGGCGGAGGTGCTCCTGGCGGATGGCTCGCGCGGCCGGGCGGTCGTGCCCTCCGGCGCCTCGACCGGGAGCCACGAGGCGCTGGAGCTGCGTGATACGGGCTCGAAGCGCTATGGGGGCAAGGGGGTGCTGCGGGCGGTGGCGAACGTGCGCGGCCCGATCGCTCGAGCGCTCAAGGGGTTCGATGCGGCGGCGCAGGAGCGCCTCGATGCGCGGTTGTGCGCGCTCGACGGGACTCCAAATAAGGCGCGCCTCGGCGCCAACGCGCTCCTCGGCGTCTCGCTCGCCGCGGCGAAGGCGGTGGCGAAATCCCGTCGGCTGTCGCTCTACCGCTCACTCGGCGGGATACGCGCGCGGCTGCTGCCCATCCCGCTCATGAACATCGTCAACGGCGGCGCGCACGCGGACAACACCTTGGACATCCAAGAGTTCATGATCATGCCCGTCGGGGCGCGGACCTTCGCCGAGGCGCTGCGCATGGGTGCCGAGGTGTTCGCGGCGCTGAAGACACTGCTGAAATCGCGCGGTGATGCGACGGCGGTCGGCGACGAGGGCGGCTTCGCCCCGAACCTGCGCTCGAACGAGGACGGCATCCGCGTCATCCTCCAGGCGATCGAGCGGGCGGGCTACACGCCGGGACGGCACGTGATGCTCGCGCTCGACTGCGCGGCGAACGAGTGGGGCCACAACGGCGCGTACCACTTCTTCAAGAGCGCCCCGCGGAAGACGCGCTCGGCCTCATCGCTGATCGCGCAGTACGAGCGCTGGGCCAGCCGCTACCCGCTCGTCTCCATCGAGGACGGGCTGGGGGAGGACGACTGGGCGGGCTGGCGCGCGCTGACCCGGCGCCTCGGCGGTCGCCTGCAGATCGTCGGCGACGACATCTTTGTGACGAACGTGGTACGGCTGCAACGCGGGATCGACGAGGGGACGGCCAACGCGATCCTCGTCAAGGTCAACCAGATCGGGACGCTGACCGAAACGCTCCAGGCGATCGCGATGGCGAAGCGCGCCCGGTACGGTGTGATTCTCTCCCACCGCTCCGGCGAGACCGAGGACGTGACGATCGCCCACCTCGCGGTGGCCACCAATGCCGGCCAGATCAAGACCGGCTCACTCTCGCGCAGCGAGCGCGTGGCGAAGTATAATGAGCTCTTGCGGATCGAGGAAGCGCTGGGCAGGCGCGCCATCTACGCAGGCATCCTATGGAAACACGGACGCGTCGGCTCGTTCTCGTAGGCATCGCAGCAGGGCTCGCGCTCTTCGGCCCCGGCGCGTGGCACCTGGTGCGCCTCTCGGTCCAGCAGCACCGCTTGGACCGACAGCTCGCCGACCTGGAGACACGCGACGAGGCGCTGCGCCAGGAAGAGGCCCGGCTGGCATCCGACCCCACGTACGTCGAAGGGCTCATCCGCACGACATTCAAGTGGGCCAAGCCCGACGAGTACGTGATCCCGCTCGAGCAAGACCCCCGTCGCTAGTGCGCTACCCGCTCTTTCACCTCACGCTGATTGCGATTGATCTCATCGCGTATCCGTCGTATAATGAAAAGATACTGCGGGGTAGAGCAGCCAGGTAGCTCGTCGGGCTCATAACCCGGAGGTCGTTGGTTCAAATCCAACCCCCGCTAGACCTATCTTTAATATCATCAAGGCGTTAGGGCTGTGACGTAGCTCCCAGTCCTTTCGCTTCCTGCCAGTGCTACAATAACGGTCATGATGCCACACGCCAGACGGTATCTCTGGATTGGTGGCGTGACGATCGGGCTGGTGGTCGCGGGCGCGGGCGTGCTGGCGTGGCCGGTGACGACGCGGCAGGGCATCAGCTACCACGTCAGTCGGCACCAGATCCCGCTGGGCCTGAAGTGGCTCGCCTTCCTCCACCGCGACGCCGAGTACCGACACCTCGTGCGGACGCTGGTCGAGCCTGGCGCCGACCGCGAGGCGACCACCCTGCGGCTCTTCGAGTGGACGCGCGAGCACATCCGGTCCGTGCCGGAGGGATTCCCGATCATCGACGATCATGTATGGGATATCATCGTGCGAGGCTACGGGACCCAAGACCAAGCCGCGGATGTGTTCGCAACCCTCTGCGCCTATGCCGGTATTCCCGCCCGCTTTCGCTTCCTCTATGTGCCGGGGACTCGGGCGAGTCTCGGTGTCGCGTTGGTCCAGCTGCCGCAGGGCGGCTGGGGGCTCTTCGAGCCGCGGCACAACATCCTTGTGCGAGGCGCCGACGGGCGCCTCGCATCGCTGGAGGAGATGCGCCGTGACCGGACGCTGATCGAGCGGGCCGTGCCCGACCGGATGTTCTCCGGGTATCCGCTCGCGCGATACTTCGAGGAGCTGCCAACGCTGGCCGACCAGGAGGTCTCGAAGGCCGACCAGCAAATGCCCTGGCGGCGATTGGCGGCCGCGTTCACCCCGCCCTTAAGGGCGGGGTTCACCTCGTGGCTGCGCCGCCGGCACGATTCTGCTACAATAGAGCGGCATTCCCATGACGCAGCTCTCACCCCTCAGCGTTGAGGTACAGTCCCAACACCCCTCCTATACCGCGCGCGAGATCCACACGCACATCGGGGGAGCGCTCGCCGGTGATCCGGAGACGCTCATCGTGGGGTTCAACGGCCTCGAGTACGTCCAGCCCGGTGAGCTGACGTTTGCGGAGAGCGAGAAGTACGCCGCCCAGGTGCGGCAGAGCCAGGCCTCGGCGATCGTCGTTCCTCACGCATTTCCCGCGATCGCAGGACGGACCCTCCTCCACGTCGAGAACCCCCGCCTCGCCTTCCTGAGAGTGATCGCCTTGTTCCAATCGCAGGCGAGGCCCGCGTCCGGGATCCATCGACAGGCGGTGGTCGCGCCAGATGTGGAGCTGGGCGAGGGGGTGGCGATCGGCGAGTGCGCGGTCGTTCGCTCGCGGGCCCGCATCGGCCGCGCGACGGTCATTGAATCCGGGGTGCATATCGGCGAGGGGGTCTCGATCGGGGAGCGGTGCTACATCGGCCCGAACGTCGTCCTCATGCGCGGCTGCCAGGTCGGCCACCGCGTCATCATCCACGGCGGCACCGTGATCGGGGCGGACGGGTTTGGCTACGTCTGGGCCGAAGGGCGGTACCTCAAAATTCCTCAGCTGGGGACCGTCGTCATCGAGGACGATGTCGAGCTGGGCGCCAACGTGTGCGTCGACCGCGCGACCTTCGGCTCGACGATCATCAAGCAGGGGACCAAGATCGACAATCTGGTGCAGATCGCCCACAACGACGTGATCGGCGAGCACGTCACGATCTCGGGCCAGGTGGGGCTCGCCGGCAGCGTCAAGGTGGGCAACCGGGTGATCTTCGGGGGTCAAGTGGGGGTCGCGGATCACATCACGATAGGAGACGACGCGCGCCTGGGCGCTGGCAGCGGCGTCATCAAGGATGTCCGACCCGGGGAGACGGTGTGGTGGTTCCCGGCTCGGCCGATCAAGCGAGTGAAGGAAGAGCTCGCCGCGCTGGGGTTGTTGCCCGAGCTCCTGAAGCAGCTGCGCCGCTCCAAGTCAAAGATGCGCCGTCCTTCCACGCGCTAACCATCACCGCTGACCGCGGTTCGTTGACGATCCCCTCGCCGTTCGCTAGAATAGCGTGAATCGTTTCTCGATGACCGGTGTGTCCCCTCGCCCACTCATCCATCCGTGGCGGCTCACTCGAGGCGGCGCGATCGTGTGCGCGCTCGTGCTGGGTTGGGGTCCGTCCGTGGCGCGCTCGGCGCAGCGGCCCGCGCCTGATCTCAAGGCGGGCAACACCGCGTACCGCGCCTCCTGCGCGCGCTGCCACGGAGTCACGGGCCGCGGGGACGGCGTGGATGCGAAGCGTTTCTCCCCGAGGCCGAGAGATTTCACGCTCGGCGTCTACAAGTTCCGCAGCACCGCCAGCGGCACCCCGCCGACAGACGAGGATCTCTTCCGGACGATCGCGCATGGGCTGCCGGGAAGCAACATGCCGGATTGGCAGCATCTCGATGAACCCACCCGCTGGCAGATCGTCGACTACCTGAAGAGCCTCTCGCCGGTGTTTGAGCAGACGGCCCCAACACCGGTGGTCCTGGCGGCCGATCCGGGTCCGTCGCGCGCGAACCTGGCCAAGGGGCGCGCGGCGTACGAGCGGTTAGGGTGCGCGGCGTGCCATGGCATGACCGGGCGCGCCAATGGGACGTCAGCGGCGGGTCTCATGGATGACTGGGGCAGGCCGATCCGACCCGCGGATCTCACGCAGGGGTGGAGCTACCGCGGGGGCAGTGAGCCGCGGGATGTGTTGCTGCGCATTCTCAGCGGCATCGACGGGGCCGGGATGCCCTCGTATGCCGAGGCGATCTTGGCCGAGGAGGCCTGGCCGCTCGCCTACTACGTCAGGTCGCTTCAGGAATCGGCGCACTGGAATCCGAGCGCGCACGCGCTGCACCTCGCGGGGCCCGCGCCCAGCGAGATGACCGATCCCCGGTGGCCGCTGGCCGAGCGCACCGATGTGCTGGTACGAAACGTCGTCAACGCCAACGGGGAGTGGACCGCTCCACAGACCGTGAAGGCCGTGTCGTTTCAGGTCATCTCGACGGACGACGCCGTGTCGTTTCGTTTCTCATGGGACGACCCAACCAAGGACGTTGAGGCGATCCCTGACGGACTCGCGCTCCTCTTCAAGCCGGTCGGCAACGAAGGGGATGTCGTGACGTTGCAGGCGTGGCCCCATGCCGGCTCGCCCCCGCTCGACATCTGCTACTGGTCCGCCGAGAACTACCCGATCATTGAGCGATTGGCGACGGACTTCCAGAGCGTGATTGCGCGGACCGACCCGCAGCCCCCTCGGCTCACCGGGGCCGCGCAGTATGCGGATGGGCAGTGGTCCCTCGTGGTGCAGCGTCCGCTGCACCCGACATCTCCTGAGGGGGCCGCGGTGCTGGCGTTCGAGTCTCTCACGTCGATCGCCGTGATGGTCTGGGACGGTGGCAACCCCACCGCCCGCGCGGTCTCTCCCTGGGTGGATGTGGCGTTGGAGCGGGGACGCCACCGCACGGCGGCTCATCACTAACACAAGAGGAGGGAACACATGAGACGGATTCGATCGTATTCACCGGTGGTGATGGGCATCCTCGTGGCGATTGGGTGCGGGAGCGGCAAGCCCCAGAGTGCGGCTGCGAAGACGGACGGCACTGCCCAGATGGCTGACGCGACCGCGGCAAGTAGCCCGGCCGCGCCCGCCGGCTCCTCGGCGACGGCGAGCCTTGGTGCCGCGACGATCCAGCTGACGGCCCGGCTCGACGGGGCCGCACCAACGCGAGAGGTGGTCAAGATGAACGCCGATCCGGTGTGTCAGCAGCAGCACACGAGTGCGTTCTACATGGAGGACGTCGTGGTGAATGCCCAGGGGGGGCTCAAGAACGTGTTCGTCTACGTGAAAGAGGGCGTGACCGGGACGTTTCCGACTCCCGCCGCCCCGGTCACCATCGACCAGGCCGGCTGCTGGTACCATCCGCACGTCCTGGGGCTGCAGGTGAATCAGCCGCTCGAGATCGTCAACAGCGATGCGACGCTCCACAACATCAACGCGAAGCCGACGGTGAACCCGCCGTTCAACGTCGCCCAGCCCGTCAAGGGCATGAAGACGACAAAGAAGTTTCCGAAACCGGAGGTCATGGTGAAGTTCAAGTGCAACGTCCACCCCTGGATGAACGCGTACGCCGGCGTCGTGAACCACCCGTTCTTCGGCGTGACGGATGACGCTGGGGCGGCGACGATCAACGGGCTGCCGGCTGGGACGTACACGCTCGAGGCCTGGCACGAGGTCTACGGGACGCAGACGCAATCGATGACCGTCGGGGACGGCGAGACGAAAACCATCACCTGGACCTTCAAGGCCAAATAGCCCTGCATGCGCGTCTGGCTGCCTGACGCGATCACGACGACCGCCCCGGCGATCGATCGGATCTTTTACATCATCCTCTGGATCACGGGGATCGTCTTTGTCTTGGTCCAGGCGACCCTCGTCGCCTTCCTCGTGCGCTACCGCCACCGGGCTGGGCGGCCGGCGTACTACATCCATGGCAATACGTTCGTGGAGATCGTGTGGACCGTCATCCCAACGTTCATCCTGGGCACGCTGGCGTTCTACAACCAGCAGGTCTGGTCGCAGATCCACCGGACCCCGCCCGCCCCGGACCTCCAGGTGGAGATCGTCGGGGAGCAGTTCGCGTGGAACATCCGCTACGCCGGTCCCGATGGCCGCTTCGACACCCCCGATGACGTCACGACGCTCAACCAGCTCCACCTGCCGGTGGGACAGACCGTCCTGTTCCACATCACGTCGAAGGACGTCATCCACAGCTTCTTCGTGCCGCAGTTCCGGCTGAAGCAGGATGCGGTCCCGGGCCTGCGGAGCCGGCTGTGGGTGCAGCCGACCGCCACCGGTCACTACGAGATCGCCTGCGCCGAGTTGTGCGGGTTAGGACACTACCGCATGCGGGGGTTTTTGACGATCGAATCACCGGAACAATTTCAGCAGTGGCTGACCACGGCCATGACTGAGTAATTGAGTAATTGAGTGATTAAGTGATTGAGTGATTAAGTGAGACAGTAAATGAAACGGCCGTGCCAACGATACTTCATGAATCGAAGGGAAACCCATGCCCCAATCACCTAATCACTCAATCACTCAATCACCGTCATTCATGAAGAAATACGTCTTCTCGACGGACCACAAAACGATCGGGATTCAGTTTCTCTTCACGGCGCTGACGATGCTGCTCATCGGGGGGCTGTTGGCCATGCTCATGCGCTGGCAGCTCGGCTGGCCGGGGCGTCCGCTGCCCTTCATGGAGAAATTGGTCCCCGAGGGGATGCCCGGCGGGATCATGGTGCCGGAGTTCTACAACATGCTCTTCACGATGCACGGCTCCCTCATGATCTTCTTCGCGGTCATCCCGCTCCTCGTCGGGGTCTTCGGCAACTACCTCATTCCGCTGAAAATCGGGGCGCCGGACATGGCCTTCCCGCGCCTCAACATGATCTCCTACTGGTTGGTCCCGCCGGCGATCCTCATCGTCTGCAGCGGCTTTTTCCTGCAAGGCGGGGCGGCGGCCGCGGGCTGGACGGCGTACGCGCCACTCTCGACGACGCTGGGACCGGGCCAGGTGTGCTGGATCGTCGGGCTCATCGTGCTGGGGACCTCCTCGATCATGGGGGCGATCAACTACGTCACGACGATCATCAACCTCCGCGCGCCGGGGATGCACTTCTTCCGGCTGCCGCTCTCCGTCTGGGCGCTCTTCATCACGGCGATCATCACGCTCATGGCGACCCCGGTCCTCGCCTCGGCGCTCATCATGCTCCTGCTGGACTCCACCGCGGGGACGAGTTTCTTCCTGCCCGCCGGGCTCATCATCGATGGCGTCCTGCGCCCTAACAGCGGCGGTCAAGTCATCCTCTGGCAGCACCTCTTCTGGTTCTACTCCCATCCGGCGGTCTACATCATGATCCTGCCGGCGATGGGGGTGACGTCGGAAATCTTGCCCGTCTTCGCGCGCAAGCCGCTCTTCGGCTACCACTCGATGGTCTACGCGATCATGACGATCGCCATCCTCGGCTTCCTCGTGTGGGCCCACCACATGTTCACGAGCGGGATGAACCCCGCGCTGGGGACGAGCTTCATGGTCTCGACGATGGTCATCGCGGTGCCCTCGGCGATCAAGACGTTCAACTGGCTGGGCACACTCTGGCGCGGTTCGATCCGGCTCACCACCCCGATGCTCCACGCGCTGGCCTTCGTCTCGATGTTCATCATCGGCGGGCTGACCGGGATCTTCGCCGCGGCGAATTCCCTGGACCTCTACATCCACGACACCTACTTCATCGTCGGGCACCTCCACTACGTCCTCTTCGGGGGCAGCCTCTTCGGGATCTTCGCCGGCATCACGTTCTGGTTCCCGAAGATGTTCGGCCGGATGCTCAACGAGACGCTGGGGAAGCTCCACTTCGCCCTGACGTTCGTGTTCTTCAACGTCGTCATGTTCCCGATGTTCATCCTCGGCATCGCCGGCATGCCGCGCCGGATCTACGACTACACCCAGTACGCGCACCTGGCGCACGTCGGCGGCCTCAACCGGATGATGAGCATCGCCGCCTTCTGCCTGGGTGCGGCGCAGCTGCTCTTCATGGTGAACATCTTCTGGAGCCTTGTCCGCGGCAAGCCGGCCGGCGAGAATCCCTGGCAGGCGAACACGCTCGAGTGGTCGACGTCGTCTCCGCCGCCGCACGGCAACTTCGCGACGACCCCAACCGTGTACCACGGGCCGTACGAGTACAGCGTGCCCGGTCGCGCAACCGACTGGCTCCCGCAACACGTCAAAGCCTAACTTCGATATCAGATATCAAATGGCCATTTGATATCTGATATCGTATGTCGAGCGAAATGAAGCTGCACCATTACGCGGTGAGCACCGCATTCGCGACGTTCGTCCTCCTCCTCGCGGGAGGGCTCGTCACCTCGACGGACTCGGGACTGGCGGTCCCGGACTGGCCGCTCTCCTACGGGATGTGGTTTCCGCCGATGGTGGGCGGGATTGTATACGAGCATGGCCACCGGATGATCGCAGGAATCGTGGGCCTCATGATCCTTGGGCTGGCCGTCTGGCTCTGGCGTATAGAACCACGGGCGTGGGTTCGCCGACTTGGCTACGCGGCGGCCACCGCGGTCATCGCGCAAGCCCTCCTGGGAGGACTGACCGTGTTGTGGCTGCTCCCGCCCGCGGTGTCGATCGCGCATGCGTGTCTGGGGCAGGTCGTGTTCTGCCTGGTCGTCTGCGTGGCGTACGGGACGCATGACGGACGGGCTCAGGCGTCAGCTCATCTCGATGAGACCACCATCCGTCGGCTGCGACCCCACAGCGTGGCGATCGTCCTCTTGGTCGTGGGACAGCTCTTCCTTGGCGCGGCGGTTCGACACGCCAGTGCTGCGGTCACGGGGCATCTCGTGGGAGCTGTGGCGCTGGTCCTCGCGGCAGGCTGGTGGGTCGCTCGAGTGGCGGCCCTGCGCGATCGCGCGCCTAGCGTGTGGGGCCATACGGTTCGACTCCTGCTGTTGCTTGGCACCCAGGTGGCGCTCGGGGCGGCGACGCTTGGGTGGCGTCGCTCGGCGGTGATGAGGACGAGCCACGTCGGCATCGGAGCGCTCGTCCTCGCGCAGGCGGTCCTCCTCGCGTGGGAGATCGGCCGGATCCGATCGATGGCTCGCCCGGCGAGCCCGATGGGTGCCAGCGATTCGCGAGGCGGATGGCGGGATTACCTGGAGCTGACGAAGCCGCGCCTGAGCGCGCTGGTCCTGGTGACGGCAGCCGCGGGATTCTGGTTGGGGATACGCACGGGGGAAGCGCTCGGGCGGATCGTGCCCCTCCTCCTCGGGACCGGGCTCGTGGCTGGAGGCGCGAACGCGCTCAACCAATGGAGCGAGCGCGATCGGGATGCGCTGATGGGGCGCACGAAGCACCGGCCGCTGCCCGCCGGGCGGATGTCTCCGGAGGCCGCCTGTCGATTCGGGCTGGGGCTGTCGGTGGCGGGCTTGCTCATCTTAGGCATCGCGGTGGACTCGCTCAGCAGTGCGCTCGCGGCGCTCAGCTGGGCGATCTACCTGCTGCTCTACACACCCATGAAGCGGTGGACCCCGTTGTGCACGCTCGTGGGGGCCATTCCCGGAGCGCTGCCGCCGGTGATCGGATGGGCGGGGGCGCGGCATGCCCTGGGGCTTGAAGCGTGGGCCCTCTTCGCGATCCTCTTCGTGTGGCAGCTGCCGCACTTCTTGGCGTTGGCCGTCCTGTATCGGAACGATTACGCGCGCGCCGGATTTTCCATGCTGCCGCTGGTGGAGGCGGACGGATTGGCCACCGCCCGTCAGACGCTCCTCTATGGGATGGCGCTGCTACCGGTGAGTCTGTTTCCAGCGATGATCGGCATCGCAACCACGACCTATTTCTATGGGGCGATCGTGTTGAGCCTGGCCTTTCTCGTCATCGCCGCGCGGGCCGCCTGGAGTCGCTCCTCGCACACCGCTCGAGCGCTCTTCCGCACCTCCGTGCTCTATTTGCCGGGGCTCCTCGGCCTGTTGGCCTGCACGCGGATGTCATGGTGAGGCGTCTCTCAGGATCCATCGTCGTCATGGGCGCGCTCGGCGTCGGAGTGTTCGGCGCCCTCCTCGCGGCCTCGCGCGCGGTGCCGCATCCCCTTCCCATGCTTCCGCATCAGGGGACGCTCCCCGAGTTTTCCTTGATCGATCACCGAGGAGTGCTTGTCAGCCGATCGACACTGGACGGGTCCGTGTGGATTGCCGATTTCATCTTTACCCGCTGTGCCGGACAGTGCCCCTTGATGAGCGCGCAGATGGCGAAGCTCTCCGAGGCGCTGCGTGACGTGCCGAGCGTTCAGTTCCTCTCCTTCAGCGTGGATCCGTCGTACGATACCCCTGAGCGCCTCGCGAGCTACGCGCGCTCGTCCGGTGTCCACGACGAGCGCTGGCGGTTCGTCACCGAAGCGAATCGCGCTGGTGAAGCCAGCGCGAGCGCCCCCGCGATGACGTCGATTGCCCAGCTGGCCCAGCAGGGATTCCGCCTGGGCGTGAGCGCGGACGGGACTCCGGAGGAGCCGATCACGCACAGCGTTCGGTTCGTCCTCGTCGATTCGCACGGCTCGATTCGTGGCTCCTACGATGCGACGGATACCCAGGCGATGGCCCAGCTCCAAGCGGACGTCCACCGCCTCGCCCACGAGCCCTGATGGCGCTGACACTCCTCCCGACGCTCAACGCCGCACTCAATGCCACGAGCGCCGTCCTCCTCGTCGGCGGCCTGGTCTGCATTCGCGCGAACAAGATCGCCGCCCATGCCCGCTGCATGCTTGGCGCCTTCGTGAGCTCAACATTTTTCCTCACGTCCTACCTCATCTACCATGCGCACGTCGGATCAGTCCCGTTCCTCGGGACGGGCTGGGTCCGCCCGGCCTACTTCACCCTCCTCCTCTCCCACACGATCTTGGCCGTCGTCATCGTCCCGCTGGTCCTGCGCACGCTCTTCCTCGCGGGACACAAGCGCTTCGCGGAGCATGTGGCCATCGCCCGGTGGACGTGGCCGCTGTGGCTCTACGTCTCGGTGACGGGAATCCTCGTCTACTGGTTTCTCTACCATGCCAACGTTGCCGAGGCCTGTCCGGGATGCAAGGAGGCACTCTTTGATCCCGGGGGGCTGCCGCAGCGGCTGTCGGCGGCGCGAGGCTACGCCCTCAGCATTGGACTGTTGCTGTTGATCCCCTACGGACTCGTGGGGACTCTGACGGCCCTCATCGTGCGCGCCCACCGACGAAAACTCAGAGGCGAATCCCGCGTCTCCGACGCGCGACGGATAGCGTCCCATTAACTGTTGCGACTTTGCACCGATCCTCCTATCCTCAAGGCGGTTACAGAACATAAGAAATGGCACACGCCTTGAGGAGGATAGCGCGGTGAAA
>Ga0209515_10006033_pt1 | contig 15325 bp, 24 predicted proteins | sample Subgroupgradi54m_FD_187454 | JGI IMG/M metagenome (GOLD analysis project Ga0209515, IMG submission 187454) | Subsurface groundwater microbial communities from S. Glens Falls, New York, USA - GMW60B uncontaminated upgradient, 5.4 m (SPAdes)... ...
TCACCCGACAAGAAAAGACATAAAAAGGGTGGCAAATCGGGAATGTGTCCTGTAGTATCGGGAAATAGTCCCGGTCTATGAGGGCGCTCAGTGATTGAAATATATGTGTTTATATTCGATGCTGTCAAGCGAAAAGACTTGACAAGATATGCGGGAAAGTCTAGAATTGTATTCATGGTGATGCGGTGTTTTTGATACGTCGCATGGCTTGAATTCCACACCCGCTCCGGTGCTGATCGCGGCAAACAAACCTACTTAATCAACGTAAGCGCAAGGAGATTCAAACATGGCATCACTTAACAAAACCCAATTGATCGGCAATCTTGGTGCGGACCCTGTGGTGCGGTACACCCCGGCTGGCGCTGCAATCGCTTCGGTCAGTATTGCCACGACTGACAAATGGAAAGACAAGCAAACCGGCGAAGCCAAGGAGCGTACTGAATGGCACCGCGTGGTTTTTTTCAAGGGCTTGGCCGAGGTTGTGGCAGAGCATCTGAAAAAGGGTGCGCAGGTCTATGTTGAAGGTCGGTTGCGTACGCGCTCGTGGACGGACAAGGATGGTGTCGTGCGTTACACCACTGAGGTCATTGCTGACCAGATGCAGATGCTGGGCAAGAAACCTGCCGGTGAAGTGCTGGCTGTGCCAAAGGCGGACGACGTGCCGGCACCGGTCGCCGACGACATGGATGACGACATCCCGTATTGAGTCAATGCAAACTCGCCCCGGTCGGAAGGCCGGGGTTTTCTGGAGATACCCGTGAACGCACTTGCTACCACTGGCCAATGGGCCGAAAACAAACTAATCACCATGCCCGATCTTTGCGCCGCAATTCAGCGTTGCTGCGAAAAACACCCGCCCGTGGAGACGCAGTTACATGCCGACGCATCGCTGATGTCGGAACTGTACGGCTTGATGATCTACGAAAAGCTTCCGGCGTGCGAAATCAAGCGGGTGCCCCCCGAAGTAATTGCTGTCCTGCGTCGCTGGGATGCCAATTTCCTCGTTATTCCCGCCAGCGATAACGCCTGATCCCTGCTGGCAGCACAACCACAAACCCATAAGGACATATCACCATGGCCAATGCCTACGAAGACAAGCAAGCCCGCCGTAAGGCCCGGTATGAAGCGCTGGCCGCCCAGGCTGAAACACAAAGCGCGGCCGCCCATCAACGCGCCAGGGACATGGCGGCGGTTATCCCGTTTGGCCAGCCGATTCTGGTAGGCCACCATTCCGAGCAGGCCGACCGCAATTACCGCAAGCGCATTCATGGCGCGATGGATAAGTTCGTGGCACTGAACAACAAGGCGAGACATTACGAGGACAAGGCCGCAGCGGTCGGCAGTGGCGGCGTTTCCAGCGATGACCCGGAGGCCGTGGCCAAGCTGCGCGACCAGCTCAAGGCGCTGCAAGCTGCGCAGGGGGCCATGAAAAAGGCGAATGTGCTGGTGCGCAAGAACGACCGGGCCGGGCTGACGTTGCTAGGGTTTTCCGAGGAAGTCATTGACGGGCTGTTCAATCCGCGCTTCGGTAGCAAGCAGGGCTTCCCGAGCTGGCGCCTGCAAAACAACGGGGCCAACATTCGGCGCGTCGAGCTACGCATCAAGGAGCTGGAAAGCAACGCCTCGCGTGAAGATAAGGAAGTTCAGGCGGAGGGCTACACCTACCGCGAGGACGTTGCCGACAATCGGGTGTTGTTCGTGTTTCCCGGCAAGCCGGATGCAGCTACCCGTGACCTGCTAAAAAGCTGGGCCTTCAAATGGAGTCCGACGCGGGGTGCGTGGGTGCGTCAAATGACCGGCACCGGCCTCTACGCAGCGGCGGTGGTGCGCAAAGTTCTGGATGGGAAAAATTCGGCCGTATGACAGGCGAAAACGCTTTACAATACGAGGAACACACTTTAAAGTGCGTCAGAGAGGACTGGAGAACATGAAAAAATTATCGGTAGCTCAACAAAAGGGTGGGGTGGGCAAAAGCACGCTGACCGTCCACCTGGCGCACGCCGCTGTTGAAGCGGGTTTGCGCGTCTTGTTGTTGGATATGGACGCGCAAGCGAACCTGGGCCTGTCTTTCCCGGCGCATGAAGCCGTGCCGGGGGCGCTGCGGGCGTCGGCGCTGTTTGGCGCCGAGCCGACCGAAGCAACGCCGGAGGTGCTTGCGTACCGGGACGGGCATGCCTCCTTCGCCATCATCCGGGCCGATATTGGTCTGGTGGACTTGGACGGAGTGAAGGGGTCGAGCCACGAATTCCTGCGGCGTCCTGGTCTCGCGCTGCGCCGTTTTGCGAAAGACTATGACTTGTGTCTGATCGACACCCCGCCGTCGCTGGGCGTGCTTTTAATGTCGTCCCTGGCGGCGTCTGATTTCGTCGTGACGCCGGTTGTCATGGGCCTGTTCGAACTGGATGGTTTGGCCGAGCTGGTGCGCACCATCCAAGTGGCGCGGGCCGGGGGTCTCAATCCACGCTTGCGGCACGTCGGCTTGTTGCCGATGAAGCACAACACTCGCAGCAAAGACCAACTGGCGCATCTGGCCGAATTGCGCGCGCAGTACGGCGCGGCGATCTTGCCCGAAGAGTTGCCGGAGCGGGAGCCGGTCAAGCAGGCCATTGCGCGGCGCCTGCCGGTGTGGGCCAAGGCGCGCGGCGCGGGGCATATCAAGGCTGCGAAAGAGTGGCGCGCAGCTTGTCAATCTATTCTCGGGAGGTTAAACAAATGAGCAGCGCGACCGCAGCTAAACCGATGCAGGACACCACCACAAACAAGGCAGATACGAAACAGAAAGGCGGCACCGTGAGAACCAATGCTTTTGCAGGAGCAGGCAGTCGTATGAGCGAGGGCGTCGCTGCCCTGTTTGAAAACACCGGCGCGCAGCAATCTCTGTTGCCGCTCGACATGATCGAAATCAAGGCGCAAATCCGCGAGGAATTCGAGGATGCAGAAAACTCCCTCGATGAGCTTGCGGCCGACATCAAGGCGCGCGGCGTGATGCAGCCAATCCTGGTGCGGCCGACCGCTACCGGCTATGAGCTGGTTGCCGGGGAGCGGCGCTACCGCGCCAGCAAGCTGGCCGGGCTTACTGATATTCCGGCCTACATCCGCGACATGACGGATGAAGAGGCCGAGGACGCGCAGCTTGCCGAAAACATCCACCGCAAGAACCTGACGCAGACCGAGGAGGCCAAGAAGATTCAGCGCGACCTGGACAAGCTGGGCAGCGTTGAGGCTGTGCTGGCGAAGCATCACAAGAGCCGTGCCTGGCTGTCCAAGATTCTGGGCTTGCTGACCCTGCCGGAACACGCCAAGCGGCTTGTTGCCGAAAACATCACCTCCGATGTGGAAGTGATCGGCGCCGTCAAGGTCATCGAGAGGGCAGACCCGGCCGCCGCCAAGGCGCTCGTGGATGATCTGAAAAAAACCCGTGGCAAGGAAAGTGCGCGGGCCAAGGTGGCGGCGGTCAAAGAGATAGTCAAACCGTCGGGCAAAGCCAAGCAGCCCGGCGTTGCTGGCAAGAGCAAGGCGGGCGGCTCCATGGCGACACCTCGGGATCGAAGTGCCGAGGATCCCGGTGCGGTGCGGGAAGGTGCGGCGCATCCGGGCTCGGCGCTGGATCGCGTGTATGTCCGCATCTATGAGCAAGGCAGTAGCCCCAAGTCTGTTCTCGATGGCATGGAGCCTTCCGATAAGGAGCTTGTCGAGGCTTACTTGAGCGCGGCTTATGACGCGGGCAAGAAGGTCAAGGATTTGGGTGGCGCGGTGATCCAGGGTTTCCGCAGCGGTCAGTTCGCCTGTGACGGCTCCGGTGCGTTCGCGCTGGTGGCTTTTTTGTACGGCGCTGACAGTGAGGCGAAATTCAACATGCTGAATATTTTTGGGAGCGTCAAGGAGTAGCGCCGGGCGGGGTTTGATACCCCGCTTGCCTGATGTAAAGCATGGCCAAACGTCTTATTCTTATGGCTATTTAGTGCAGCGAAATAAAATGAGAAGAGAGGGAAACCATAATGAAGTCGATATTTACTCTGGCGGTATTGATACTGGCTGGGTGCGGGGAAAGATCCAACCTCATGCCCGATGCAAAGCTTAATGAGCCAGTCGTCACAAAAGACTCAGAAACTGGGTGTGAGTATCTTTCGCCAACAACCGCGGGGTTCGCGATGGTCCCCCGGGTGGATCGGAATGGGAAACATATCTGCCGGTAGCTGACAAAGGAAACTTATGAACAACAATCTAGGCATCCCTAACGAGTATTCCCTTGTTTCTGATCCTCACCATGTTGTCAGTGTGGGTGATCTGATCGTAATGAATCCTAATAAACATTGGACTCTAGCGGCATTGCATGAAGATGGCTTTCTGCTAGGCCAGATGGTGTCTGGCATACCTGGAATTACGTATTTGGCGACTACTTCTAATCCTGAATTAATCGACGATCATAAACGTAGATTAAAGCAATGGATTACGAAAAAAAATGGTCGGTCGATGCTGAAGATGCTTGAAAATGGGGATGTATCCGTTCTTCTCGCCTTGGAAGAAATTGCCAAGAAAGATAACGATATAGCCTATGGCTTGCTCTGCTGGCACGAGAAACATAGTGACATTAAAACAGCAGGTCAATTCGCTGATCGAATCGGCAATTATGCTCGCATGTGCCTTGCAGGGAGTACTGAATTTCAGCTACCAGATATTGATAGGGACGCGCTTTATTTAAAGGCAGCAGAAACAATCCCCGAGGCGGCTCTTATTATCACTTGCAGGTATTTCGAGCGAGCGGATTATGAATCAATGATGGCGCCGTTGAAACTGGCGCTTGAATTCAAATGCCATGATGCATTTGACATTATGGGCTGGTGCTATTTGCGTGGTTATGGAGTTCCAATTAACCGCATCGAAGCTGTTAAATCTTTTCTGATGCCGCTGACCGAAAATGATTTAGACAAAACGGTGGCGTCGGAGCATAGCGTCTTAGATTACGAAACACCCATAGTGAATGCAGAGACAAAAGAGTGGACTTCAATCGATTTGCTTCTACAAATTCTGAATGAATCAACGCCCAACGAATGTTGCGAAATATTACGTTTGATTCCTAATGCGACAACATTGGTTAAGCAGCAATGGCTTGCGAGACGGCCCGATATAGGAAAAGTATGAAGAAGCGTAGCAAGAGAGGAATGTCGGCGCATGAGTTTGAGGCGGTGCGCCCGCTCTTGAATATCTCCGAAGAGCGTATCGAAGCGGCCCGGCTGGCGCTTGTGGATGGCCAGACCTTGCAGGGGGTGGCCAATATTTACAACTGGTCGCGGCAGTCCGTAGATGACGCCGTGGGCGTTGTTTGCCGCACCCTGGAAAAGTATCACGAAGCACAGCAGGCGGAAGCAAAGGCGCGCCCGGTTCCGCGCGGCTGGGTGGCGGTCAGTTTTATTGCGCCCCGCGTCTTGGTGGCAAAGTTTCGCGCGGATATTGAGGCGTTTGTTGCATCAAAGTCTGCTGCATCGAATGGTAAGGCACAAACCTCGAAGTAAAGAAGTCCGGCGGCCATGGTGACAAAAGCAGCCGATCGATCCCGCAGCGGCGTCACCATCAAAAGAAGGAGACAGCAGCATGAGAAAAGCGATAACACCAAAAAGCAGTGAGCTTACAACCGGCCCAACAGATCGGTTGCAGAACAAAGCGTATTTGAACGGCAAGGGTATCAATCCAAATCAGCCGTTCCAGCTCGACTTGCTTTTCCCGTCCACTTTGGGGGAGCGCGACGACCAGCGCTTTATCCCGAACGACTACGCCCGGTCTTCGTTGTTCACCGCCCGGAATAAGCGCGAACCACGACAGACCTTAACGCAGGTGAAGCTCTTCCATCTTCACGAAAACGTGACGATGGTTTATACCGGGATCGAGCTCCGCGCCGAAGACGATGAGATCGTCTGGCTACAAATCATGGAGTACAGCAAGCGCGTACCGATGGGCGATCCCTTCGAGTTTTCCGTCAAGGATCTTGTGCGCGATGTTGGCTGGGCCAAAAATGGGCGCTACTACGACAAGGCGCGTGAATGTATCTCGCGCCTCAAGGCGAATGAAGTGCTGGCGCTTAACAACAAGGCTTACGGCAAAAGCGGGGCAATCTCGCTAATTCAAAACTACGAGGCGGTCAATGACGCCCAGGGCAAGCCGACCCATTATCGCGTTTGGGTCGACAAGCACTTGATCGTGCTTTTCGCGGGCAACACCTTTACCTGCCATGACTGGAAAACCTACCTCTGTCTGTCGCCGGTAGCCCGGCGCCTGGCTGACTACATCGAGAGCCACGCACACCCATTCCCGCTCAAGGAAGAGCGGTTCAAGCAGATGTGCGGCTCCACCGATGCCAGCGCGACGAGCTGGCGGCAAACGGTGAAGAAAGCCTGCTCGGAAATCGAGGCGAATGGCATTGCAAAGCGTGCCTACCCCGAAAAAGGAACGATCAGTTTTGTCCGCGACTAGCCGCTGGCCAGCCGGGTTCGGTGGCAGCCACGGGGCGCCCTTGTCGATCCTGGGGTAGGTCATCTGTCACGGTTGCTCTCGGCGGCACCTCTTGAAGGCCCGCCTGCCGGTTCGGAAATCGTGGGTTATCCACAGCGCGGTGACAGGTGGCCTACGGTGTGTGACAGGTGGCCTACGGCGTTTCGCGCAAGCGTAGGTCAACTGTCACGGTTTTTCGGCTTCCGCGCGGGTGGCTGTGGATAACCTTCCCGGTTTGAGTGCTGCAAAGCGGCAAAAGCAAGTCAATCGTGACTGATGGCCTACGAAATTTGACAGATGACCTACGAAAACACCCTGCTGCACGGCCTTTGCGGGCCGCTGGCGTGACAGATGGCCTAGAAAACCGTAACAGATGACCTACGAAAAAGTGACAGGTGGCCTACGCGCGATTTTCTTAAATCGTTGCCCCACAAGGCTTTCCGGGCGATTTTCCGGCGCGCTAACCGCTTTTATAACCGCTTTTATAACCAAACCCGCCGCCTCTTGGGGCTACGCCCCGCCGGCTCCTACGGCCTTCGGCCTCCGCCCGCGCTGCGCGCTCCCGCCCGGCATCCCCAGAGGGCTTCGCCCTCTCGCGCTTTGCGCTTCACTCCCATAGCCAGCGCCGCTACGCGGCGAAAACCCTACAAAAAAACTTGTCTCAAAACAACCGCTCAGGCACGCTCGGTCTAAGCGGCCCAAAGGGTGCAAAAAACCGCACCCTTTGCCCTGGCCGCAAGCGGCCACCCCTGCGGGGCGCTAAGACCCGGATAAATCGCGCCCAGCCCGTCCGCTACGCGGCCAAGCTGCCCGCTCAACCGGGCGCTTGTGAGCGCCGAACGCAACACTGGTTATCGCGCACCAACGACCGGATTGCTTGTAAGAAAGGGGTCGGCCTTGCCTCTTGTTGGCCTTCCTGCGCGCCGTACCGGCCCGCCACGGCCACAAAAGTGGCTTCCCCATGGTCAGGCATCGGACGGGGCGGAAAAAACGGCTCACGGGCCGTTTAAATTGACCCCTTTCTCCCCGATCCCAGCCATTTCCGCCTAGTGGTGCTAAAGGCCCTGCGGGTTAACCCGTGACAGATGACCTACCCCGCAAAAAACGCGATGGTCTATCAACCCGCCCCCCCGTCTTTCCCTCTAAAGCCGCCGTTGCGGTGGTTGGCCTGGCGGAGGGCGTTCCTCTGGCCATGACGCCCGCAGCCGCGTAGCGGTTTGCCGGTAGGGGCCGGGGCGGTAGCCCTGCCGCTACGCGGCACCCCGTAGCCCGGCAAAGGCATGGCCGGACGGTGGGAAGGTCAAAAGCAAATCAATTGTCCAAAAATCGCCAGTAGCGCCGAGTCGGATTTTCGCGTACGCGAAAAATGTTCCTTGGGGGGGTGATCGCTCAACAAGAGGCAGCTTTGCTCCGCGACGCCCAGAGCAAGTACGGCTCTGGGCTGCTGCGCTGCGCACCCTCTTGGCCGCTGGGCTTATCACCGGGAACCGCTCGTCTGCGACCAGCGTAGGGCGAAGGGCAGAGACAAAGGCAAGGTCAAGGGCAAACGTGCAAGGCGTGCTTGCACGTCCTGCGCGCTGCGCGCGCGGTGGCAAGAAGCCGTTGATTGGCTGCGGTTCTCTAATCCTTTTCGTGTGATGCCCTTGCGGTGTCGCCCGACTTCCAGGGGCTTCGCGGGGGGTGCTCGAACGGCCCTGCGGGCCTGCAAGCTGTCGCGCCAGTCGGCGGCATGCTGCGCCATATCCTCGCCCCTGCGGGGCCGCTGCGCGGGCCTGACGGCCTGCGGTAATGCTCGATGCCGAAACCCCGCCTGTCACGCCTGCTTGCTCCGCACCTCTTTCCCCGCGACCCCTGCGGGGGCGCTCCCTTCCAGTCTCCAAAGCGAGGCGACACCGAAGGGCAGATCAACACACGAAAAGGAGATCCACCATGCAGACCAATCAACCACTTACCACCACAAGCAACCCCAACAGCCACGGCGAGGCTCGCCAAAGGGCAGGTGGGGTGAGGCGCTGTGTGGCCTATTACATATGAACGACAGGGGGTATGTTTAGGGATGTATTCCTGATATATTCGGGAAATAGTCCCGGTCTGTTGAGTACACTGACAATTGATATATGGCTTTGGGGGAGGTTTTAATGGCTGTTGAAAAATTCATTACTCGGGGTTTTGGACATCCTTTCACCGGGGTTCTGGATTGGGATATTTTAGAAGCCAAGGCGGGTGATGAAGAAGAGCTGTCTGCTTTTATCAAAGCCGCTAATCGCAAGTTTTGGGAGGTTTGGCTACGGGACAACACGGGGAACCTGTGCGTGGTGATGTACAAGCCTTCTGGTGCTAAAACTAAGTGGGTTGACTTACCGGGCCAGCCTGTTCAATTTCTTCACTGAATGACGGGGGGAATACTAAAAATGGCCTACATGGACCAAGGAAAGAAAGCAGCGATTCGCGCGGAGCTGGTCAAGGTTGTTCCGAAGGGTTGGAAATGGAGCCTGGGGGTGCGGAACCACAGCACCATCGTGCTAAATGTAAGTGCGGGCCCCATTGATTTGCCTGCGATCTATTCTGCCAAAAGCTGTGGGGATGGAGTGCGTAAATCTATCCTTGAAAGTCGTTACTGCGATGTCAATCCGTACAACTTCCGGGCACATTTTGACGGCGAGTTGCTGGAAATCTTTGTCGGCATTTTCGCTGCGCTGAATCTGAACAATCACGACCGTTCAGACATTACCACCGATTATTTTGATGTCGGCCATTACGTCGATGTCAACCTGGGCAAGTGGGATAAGCCGTTTGAAGTTCGCTAATTTTCTTGATATGGGACAAGAGTGAGAATCAATCTGAAAATAAATGCTGTCGCGCTGGCCGTCGCCCTGACGGTTGGCGGTGCGTACGCAGGCAGTCCGGGGGCGCAGTGGGTCAATGAAACGCCGAGCGATCAAGTTCCGGTGGCGGGCCAAATTGACACGGCGTTTTCCCCCTACGGCAGGAGTGAGGCGCTTGTTTTGAAAATCATCAACACGGCGTCGCGGGCCGTCCGTTTGTCGGCCTACTCTTTTACGTCGGTGCGGGTCACACGGGCGCTGCTGGATGCCAAGAGCCGGGGCGTGGATGTTCGGGTGGTCGTTGATCATCGACAAAACATCCTCGGAGACAGGAGCGGAAAGGCGCGGGCGGTACTTAATCTGTTGTCGAACGCAGGGATACCGACACGCACGATTTCTTACTACGATAAGAGCCACGACAAATTTATTGTCTCGGACGCTATGCACGTCCAGACCGGCAGCTTTAATTACTCTGCCGCTGCGGCCCAACGTAATAGCGAAAACGTGATGGTGGTGTGGGGCAATCCTGGGGTGGCCGCCTCCTATCTTAAGCACTGGCAAACGCTTTATGAGCGGGGCCGGGATTACAAATCGACTTATTGAAAGAAACTGCAATGCCTGCGGCTGTGAATATTAAGGGGGGACTATGGATCTTGTAACGATGCAGAATTTAGCGAAGCTGCGCAGGCTGGCGGCGGGGGAGGGCAAGCCGTTTGACCTGGTGCGATTCACTACGGACTTGGCCTATACGGAAGCGACGTTGACGCACATTCTTGATTCGGACAACTTGGAGCTGCTGACGGTGGGCCTGCAAGTCATGCAGGCCGTCAAGCCGCCGAGGATTTTGTCTGGTGACACGGCGCCGCGCGACGATGGGCAAAAAAATGTGGGGCGGTTGCGTTGATGGGCAGGGGAGGGTGGTTTCTTATGTCAGGCGTTATTGCTTGACAATATAGGCGGTTTCAGTTACAATAGTTGATCAGTTTTAGTGAAAGGCAGGGCGATATAATGTCGAAGATTATTAGCTTTCCTAAAGTATCCCGGCGCGACCAGGGGGTGGAATCGCTTGAACATCAGGAGGGCGGTGATGCTTTTGCCACGGAGCCGCCAGGCGGTGTTTCGGCGTGGCTGTTCAACGCGCTGCGCACGGTGTTTTTTCTTGTGCTGTACTGGTTGCGCGGCCCCATCCTTTGGGTGTGCGGTGTTGTCTCGATCTTGGCCTTGCTGGCGTTCCTGATCACGTTGTATGCTTACCCGTCCAAACAGTCAATGGTGTGGGGTCTGGGTATCTTGAGTTTCCTGGCCTTTGTGATTCAATGGGCTTATGACGAAGTGCTGTTGATGTTGTCGCCGCGTGATGTTGTGCGGCAGCTCTAAGCAGCGGTTCGTGGGGTCTTGTAAGGGGTGTTGTGATGACTATTACCACCGAAGCGGAGCGCCGTTTGGCCTATGAGCAGGCTTTGGCCAACACGCGCATTGAGGGCCATGTCCCGACCGCTGAATTTCTTGCTGACTGTGAGGCGGAAATTCAGGGCACTATGACGCTGGAGCAGGTGCACGCGCGCATCCTTGAGCGTGCCCTAGCCAAGGATCGCGCGGCAAGGGGCGCGTTGCCGGATGTCGCGTGATTTTTTTGACCCATACACGTACCCCGGCAGCGATGTTCTGGCAAACAAGCCGGGGTTGCGTGATGAGGAAGCCCTCAAACAATTTGAGTATGAAAAAACCGCCGTTCGTGCCAGAGAGTTGCGCGATAACCCCATCGCAGGCAAGTTTGATCTAGACCATCTGAAAGCCGTACACGCGCATTTGTTTCAGGATGTTTACGAGTGGGCCGGCCGGGCGCGGGTTATCAACATCAGCAAAGGTGGCACGGGCTTCGCCCGCGCGGAATTTATCGAGGCCGAGGCGGCTCGCTTAAACTCTTTGCTGGTCAAGGAAAACAGCCTAAAGGGCTTGGAAAAACCCCAGTTCGTCGAGCGCCTGGCATATCACTATTCAGAATTGAATGCTTTGCACCCGTTCCGCGAAGGGAACGGTCGGAGTACGCGCGAATTCCTTGGTCAATTATCCCGCGAAGCAGGTTACGAGATTGACCAGACGCGCATCGACAACAGCAAAGATCAGTGGAATCAGGCGGCCAAGCGCAGTTTTAGCGGCGATCTTGAGCCAATCAAGCAAATCTTTTTGGAATGCGTACGTCCGAGTCGGGCGCTCGCTTTCGACAAACTTCCAGAAGCCGAGGCGCTCGCCAAACATCCAGAGCTCAAGAGCGCGTTTGATGGCTTGCGGGAAACGCGCGGCGTGCTGGCCGAGCGCTTTCCCGGCAACGAAAAGGCGCAAGCACATTACTTCGAGCAAGCGCGCAGCGAGGTTTTGCGGCGGCTCGATACTGGCAAGGCGCCAGGTGCGGCCGCAGAACATCCCGTGGTGCAGTCTAATCAGACGCGGGCCGGCAGTGGTTCGGCGGTGCGGCCGGAAGACGCTGAGGCCGCCCAGGCGTTCCGAACCGGCAAGGCTGAAGATGTGGTGAAGCAATACCCTCGGCTGGCCCCGGCTGTTGCGGCGATGGAGGCCGCAAAACTAAAGCTTCAGGCAGATGGTTTGGCGCCGGGGCATTGCGCAACCGTCCTTGCTTTGGTTCACTCCAGGATCGCCGACAACATCGAGCGCGGTGCTTCTCCGCAAATGCAAGTGAGGGTGGATCAAGAGATCAGGGCGGAGCCTAGCAAGGGGCCGGAGCGATAGGCGACGGGTCGATCTTTTCGCGTACGCGAAAAGAAAAGCGTGGTGACAGATCCGGCGCACCTGGTTGCTCGCCAAGTCACCAAGCCTTATACTCCGGTCATGGGCCGATCACTGCGTAGCGGGGGTTGGCTCTTTTTATTTGGAGGGTGCGCGGCATGGTGACACGATCGCAGCGCCGGCGAGCTGCTTTTGTCACCACCCCCAGCCGGGCGTCAATGCGTGGCAGTCCGTCCGCCGTCCACGACCAAGCAAGTTCCCGTCACAAAGGGCGCATCGGCCAGATACCGCACTGCCGATACCATGTCTGCCCACCCTCCTGCTTTCAGCATCGGGATTTTCGCAATCATTTCCTCGCGCACCTGTGCTGGGTACTCTTTGCTGCTTTCCGGCCACGGCATCGTGCCTGGCAGCACGGCGTTCACCCGTACGTGCGGGGCCAGCTCGACGGCCATGCCTTTTGTAATCGAAATCAGGCCGGCCTTGGCGGCGCAATAGGCCGTAAATCCGGCCACGCCGTCAAGGGCCTGCGCGTCTGCGATATTGATGATGGAGCCGTTTGCCTGCCTCAGCAAAGGAAGGCATTGCTGGGCCAGAAAAAACGCGCCCAGGAGGTTCGATTCAAGCAGGGACTTGAAATCATCCGGGGTTGTCTCCGCAATGCTCTTGCGGGCGATTGTGGAGGCGTTGCAGACCACCAAGTCAAGGCCGTCTGTGTGCTTGGCAGCCCACTTTGCAACCAGCGCTGCTGATTGCTGATTAGACATATCCGACTTGATGCAGCGCACATCGTCGCCGAGCGATTGCGCCAGGCGTACGCCTTCGTCGAAGGAATGTCTGGCGGTGAACAGCACCTGCCAGCCACCGGCCGCAAATGCCTTGACCAGCTCTGCGCCGAAACGGCGTGCGCCGCCCGTGATCAGAACTGTCTTTTTTGCTTGCATGTGTGTATTATTTTTCGTAATATAATCGCGTAAGTATTTGATTTATAAGGCTTTTCCGAGAACGCATAATGTATCTTATGTAAAGTCGTCTTTTTTCTCGTTCCCCGGCTGCTTGAGTGCGTGGGCAGAGGCCGCTGCCGCCAACCAGGCGCACAGGCTCCAAACAAGGACGTAGAAGGCGGAACCGCCGAAGCAAATCATGGAAGTGGCGTAGCCCATTCTGATGGCATGCCCCAGTAAGGTGTTCGTGGCGGGGGAAAGAAGTATCTCAGCGCCTATGGAGAGCGCACCGCTTATAAGCGCTGCGGCTAGCAGAACCGCGAAAAGGCGATGCTCCAGAGAGGCTGGGTCATTCTCAAGCGACCAAGGCTTTGGAAAGGCCTCATCCTTGGTGTTGGCGTCAATAGTTTTCATTCTCTGTTCCCTAGTGCAAATGAACGGGCAATGTCAAAAAATTGGAAAGTGGAAAATACTATGGCAGGATTATCTAGGCCTGTCTTACGTACGCCAGAAGAGCGGCCAGAACTATAGCCAGCAAAGCGACACACGGGACCAGATCAGCGGCGGTGATGTGATAACGTTCGAGAAGGTTGACTGCAAGCCAAACCAACCGACTGAAATTCGCCAATAATAAACCTAGAGCTGCCAGCAACGCGGCGCACCATGCTGCGAGAACTATAGTGCCGCGCTTAGCTTCCTTTTTTTCTTCAATATTGGTGTTATTGCAACTCATAGTATTTTCCTAATTTCCATAGTAGTTCTACTATCACCAACGGTTCAGCCCGTTGTTCGCCGCCCCGCGAACCGCGTTTTTGATATCTTGGCTAAGCGGCGCTTGCTCCAGAATAAAAACTTGGCTGTGGGCGGCGTCGAGAGCCGCATCCTCGCGTTGCTCGCGACGCATCTGTTCGCTAGCTCCGCCGAGCTGGAGAAGGATCACGCCATGCAGCCGCAGTCTTTTGATCGTGTCCCCAACTAAACCCGCAAGCTTTCGCGTCAGGTTGCTGCGCTCTGTCCGGATTTCACCATCAAGCTGCTGAATGTGCGCTTCCAGGATGTTGATGATACCCGCCAGGTCTTTCGCCTCAAGCTGCTGAAAACGCGCCTCCACGGAGTTGATGGCGCCCAATGCGTCACTCAATTCATCGATCTGCTTTGGTGTTGGCAAAGAATGTGGCAGTCCGCGCTCAAGCTCTCCGGCGTGCCGCTCTAATGAGGCTCGGATAAATTTCAGATCGTCTGCAAGCCCCAGCGCACGGGTTTCCCAATCTTCGCCCGATAAAATATATTGCGCGATGTGTTCAATACGATCATGGCATTTTCCAGCAGTACGTATTGCCTGTTCCTCCGGTTTCCCGTCGGCGCATCCTAGGGTGAGTGCTTCGCCAACCAACCCTAAATAGCGAATCGTGAGCAGTTCCAGGCGGGACATTATTTTTCCTTACGTTCATTCAAATCGCGTTTGAGAGCAAGCACTCTGGCACAGAGAACTATTTGGCAGAGAATGCTTGCACTTACCGCTTCCCAGGTCCATTGTAAAAGGTAGGCGGTCACGCTGACGGATAACAAGGGAGTGCCGTACAGCACATACACGTCCTTGTGCCAATCAACGGTGTTAAGCACAAAAAGTAAGAGGCCAAGCGTATATAGCGTTACCGTTAAGACGAGCAAAACAAGCAGCGGATTATTTAAAAACATGGTTTTGGGCTCCTTGGGTGAGTAAATCCACCCCCTCCTTCTTTTTAAAGTGGGGCGGGTGCTAGACTGTGTGTGGCAATGCCTTCCCGCTCACACGTCCGGACAAACGATTGCGCCATCATGGCAATATCGGTCGCCCAAAACAGCCCGCGCTTCGTGAGCTGCGCTACCGCCATATTATCAACCCTAATCGTTTCAGAGAATGCGCACAGATTGTCTTCCGCAACGCAGACCCCCCAAATTGAGACACCCCCGTCAATTCTTTCGTACTGCATTTGCCAGCCGACTTTTTCAGCACCTCCGAACGTAAATTTAAATTTCTCTTTGGCCTCTTCCGTGGTCACTTCGGCAATATAGGTGATGAAAAAAAGTCGGTCCACATTCACACCAATCCAGAACCGGAACACCGTTTCAGAATTTCCCAACAGCGGCACCAGATCATACTGGCGCCCTGAAATTACATATTCGGTGATCAAGTTGGACACGGACAGGTTATCGTTTTCGGTTGAGATAATGCGCCCAAACGCCATGCCGATGGCTTTGTAAAACGGGTCTATCAAACAATCAAAATATTTTTGCTCCATGCTACCCCTCCCCCTCCTCGATAATCTTGCCCCCCCCCCCTGC
>Ga0209515_10006034_pt1 | contig 15323 bp, 10 predicted proteins | sample Subgroupgradi54m_FD_187454 | JGI IMG/M metagenome (GOLD analysis project Ga0209515, IMG submission 187454) | Subsurface groundwater microbial communities from S. Glens Falls, New York, USA - GMW60B uncontaminated upgradient, 5.4 m (SPAdes)... ...
TATTCTTATTGTCCATCTCAGACCTCCTAGGTCGGTTGTCGGATTTCACGCATCCTTCTCATCGACCTCAGGAGGTCTTTTTTTATCTCTTCCTTAACCGAGTGCCATTACATTACCATTGAAAACGCTGCGCCTTTGAGCTTCTTCCGGCCCAAGGAAATATCATCATAGAATATTTTTTTAAGATATTCTGTGACTTTGCTTGCCGGAGCGTTTCGATTGTGCGAGGTTTCCAGCTCGAAACCGAGCACAAGTGCTAACGGCACGGATCATTTTTGTTTTGGCCACTCGCCAAGAATGATCCGCACGCAGCACTTGTTCTCTCATGAATAATCAAAGGTTAACAAGTGCAGCCCTCAGCTCCAATTGAATCGTTATTAGGAAGCTGATGGGCAGTGTAGCGGAGGCAAGGCAAAGCTGCAGATATAGACGGTGAAGATTTTGGCTGTACACTCCTTGTACAGTAGGTTGTACAAGGTTGTACACGGGAATGACAACCGTTTGACAGGGCTGACACTTATTGTTACACTAACCCCTTCGAATATCGAGAGTTACCAACTTTAGGAACCATCATGCAAGAACGTTTGGAAGCCTTAGCCAAATCACTGGATCATATTCAATCTAAGCTTGAAGAGATTAGGGGGTATCTTTGACCTCGATCAAAAAGAAAAACTGATTCAATCGTTCAACGATAAAATGTCCCAGTCTCATTTTTGGGATAAGCCCGCCGAAGCACAAACCACCATCAGCCAATTAAAAGCGCTTAAACGCTTAATTGATCCTTGGAAAAAAGTAAATCAAGAAGCAAGTGAACTGCGCGAGTTGATAACGCTTGTCGGCGAAGATGAAAAATCATTAAGCGAACTTGAGTCTCATTTCAAAAAAATAGAACGGGAAACTGAACTTCTGGAATTTCAAAGGCTGCTTTCAGATCCTTTGGATCCGAACGGCGCGATTGTGAGTATTAACGCCGGAGCAGGGGGAACCGAATCATGCGACTGGGCCCAAATGTTAATGAGAATGTATTTAAGGTGGGTCGAAGAACATCAGTTTGAAGTTCAGATTGTCGATCTTCAGCAGGGCGAAGAAGCGGGCACGAAAAGCGCGACTTTTTTTGTTCGCGGGCCTTATGCTTTTGGTTATTTGAAAGCGGAGCGTGGAGTCCATAGATTGGTTCGAATTTCTCCTTTCGACGCCAATAAAAGGCGCCATACGTCATTTGCTTCCGTTGATGTAGTGGCCGAAGTTGAAGAAGAGATCGAAATCGAAGTGAATGAAAACGACCTTAAAATTGATACGTACCGCGCCGGCGGAGCGGGCGGGCAGCACGTCAATAAAACATCAAGCGCGGTTCGACTGACTCATTTACCGACTGGAATTGTCGTACAATGCCAAAATGAGCGTTCTCAGCACCAGAATAAACAGCTTGCGATGAAAATTTTAAAAGCCCGCCTTTATGAACGCAAACGGGAAGAAGAAAACCAAAAATTAAAGGTCCAGTACGGTGAAAAAAAAGAAATTGCGTGGGGTTCTCAAATCCGCTCTTATGTTTTTCATCCCTATACCTTGGTTAAAGACCACCGGACCGGCCATGAAACGTCAAACGGACAGGCGGTCATGAACGGGGCGATCGATTCTTTTATCGAGGCTTATTTAAAACAGCAAGCGAAGGAGCAGTCTAAAAATTTATGATCCCATCACCTGCTTTACAAGAGCGCGGTTGTGTGGCTATAAATTGTACGAGTAGCACTCTTGTCTCTTTAGAAGATTTTGCGGCTCTGCCGCGAAGAAAGCAAGTGATGGGATGATCGGCATTTTAAAAAAGTTTGTCGGTTCCAGGAACGACCGGATTCTAAAAAGTATCTACCCGCTTGTTCATCAAATCAACTCTTTGGAGCCTCAAGTTAAAGCACTTTCGGATGAAGCGCTCAAAGCTAAAACGGACGAGTTTAAGAAACGTTTTGCCGACGGTGTTTCCGTGGATGAGCTTTTGCCGGAGGCGTTTGCTGTCGTCCGCGAAACATCGCAGCGCACAATCAAAATGAGACATTTTGACAGCCAGCTGATCGGCGGAATCGCGCTTCACCGAGGCATGATTTCGGAAATGGCAACCGGCGAAGGAAAAACTTTGGTGGCAACTCTTCCGATTTATCTCAACGCCTTAGCCGGAAAAGGCGTTCATTTGGTGACCGTGAACGATTATTTGGCGAAACGTGACCGGAACTGGATGGGCCCGATTTATGAATTTTTGGGGTTAACCGTGGGTGTGATTCAACACGGACTCGAGGGAGCCGAACGGCAAGCGGCTTATCAAGCGGACATTACGTATGGCACCAACAATGAATTCGGTTTTGATTATCTCAGAGACAACATGGTTAGTGAAGTGCGGGACCGCGTTCAGCGCAAACTCCACTACGCCATTGTCGACGAAGTGGACTCAATTTTAATCGACGAAGCCCGTACGCCGCTGATCATTTCAGGACCTGCCGAAGAATCCACCGAGAAATATTATCAAATTGACCGGATTATTCCGCGTCTTAAAAAAGCAGAAGATTATGAAGTGGATGAGAAAGCCAATACCGTGACCCTTAAGGAAGAAGGGATTGTTCATTGTGAAAAATTATTGGGCGTTCAAAATATTTATGAGAATACGCAAATCGACGTGATTCATCACATTAATCAGGCTTTAAGGGCGCATGTCCTGTTTAAGCGCGACGTCGATTATATGGTCAAGGATGGACAGGTGGTCATTGTGGATGAATTTACGGGCCGTTTAATGCCCGGCAGACGATTTTCAGACGGCCTTCATCAAGCGCTTGAAGCAAAGGAAAAAGTTAAAATCGAACGGGAAAACCAGACTCTTGCCACAATCACCTTTCAAAATTATTTCAGAATGTATCAAAAATTAGCGGGCATGACTGGAACCGCTGCGACCGAGGCGGCTGAATTTGACAAAATTTACAAATTGGAAGTTTTGGTCGTGCCGACCAATAAACCCGTTATTCGAACCGATCATCCGGATTGCATCTACCGGACCGAACGCGAAAAATTCAAAGCCGTTGGGGATGAAATCGCCGAGCTTCATAAACAAGGTCGGCCGGTTTTGGTCGGAACCATCTCGATTGAAAAATCAGAAGAGCTCAGCCAAATTCTGGAACGTCGGGCTCTTCCGCACACCGTTTTAAATGCGAAATATCATGAACGTGAGGCAGAAATTATTGCCCGGGCGGGAGCTGAAGGAGCCATCACGATTGCTACGAATATGGCCGGAAGAGGAACAGATATCGTTTTGGGGCCGGGGGTGGCTCAAAAGGGCGGGCTCCATGTTTTGGGAACGGAGCGGCATGAAGCACGCCGAATTGACAATCAGTTAAGAGGCCGATGCGGCCGCCAGGGCGATCCGGGTTCTTCCAAATTTTATTTGTCACTTGAAGATGATTTGATGAGAATTTTCGGATCGGACCGGATTTCCGGACTCATGCAGCGCCTGGGCATGGAAGAAGGCCAGGAAATTCAACATCCGATTGTTTCGCGTGCGGTGGAAACGGCTCAGAAGCGGGTGGAAGACCGGAATTTTGAGATCCGGAAACATCTTCTTGAATATGATGATGTGATGAACCGCCAGCGGGAAATTATTTACGAAGAGCGGAATAAAATTCTGGAAAGCCAAAATTTGACCGAGCATATGATTGAAATGATCGAAGATGTGCTGGATGAAGTCATTTTACGTTATCTCGATCCCGAAATTCGGGAAGAAGAACGGAATGAAGAAGGTTTTAAGACGGCGACTCACGCGAAATTTGGAATCACAGTTACAGAAATATATCTGAACAAAAATGAGTTTGACGATTGGCATCTTGACTCACTTGAGAAGGTAAATGCCGCATACCGGGCCCGGACCGAAAAGTTTGGCGCTGAGCGGATGCATTTTTTAGAGCAGTTCCTCCTGCTTCAAGTCATTGATTCAAAATGGAAAGAGCATTTACGCGCGATTGATGAGCTGCGGGAAGGAATTCATCTGAGGGCCTACGGTCAGCGTGATCCGCTGGTTGAATACAAACAGGAATCATTCGCTATGTTCCAGCAAATGACAGACTCGATTAAAGATGAAGTGGTGGAATTTTTATTTAAGGTCCAAGCCGTTAAGGAAGAAAAAATGACAACCGCAATGAATCCAAGCAAGCAGGAATTCATTCATCCGGAAGCGGTCAGAATGTCTTGGGCCCAACCCACCGAACCACCCCCTACGCAGCCGGTCTTTATGAATCCTGAAAAAATCCATTCGGATGACTCACATTCGGTCACCGCTCCTGTACGGAGAGATGAACCGAAGGTGGGGCGCAATGATCCCTGTCCCTGCGGCAGCGGGAAAAAATACAAAAAATGCCACGGTGCATGAAAGCTGTCATCCTGAGGCGAAGCCGAAGGATCTCGAGTTTGGATTCTTTCCGCCAAAAGTTGCGGCGAGATTCGTCCATTCGTCCAGACGGATTACGCCAAGTTTTGTGGCGAACGCTGCGCTCAGAATGACATAAGGTTATGGTTTTCACGCTCCTCTCTGCGCTTCTGCTCATTCTTTCATTTCCAAAATTTTCACTTTGGCCGCTTGCCTGGTTTTCGTGTGTTCCAGTTTTTTATGCGCTCCGCCGGGAAAAAACATTTGGCGGTGCTTTTCTTCATTTTTATGTGTTCGGATTTTTGTTTTTTCTGGCTTCTGTTGAATGGTTAAGACACGTCTCTTATTTTGGCTGGATGTTTGTCGCTACCGCTTACTCGTTTTATTTTGGGTTCTTTGGATTGGCTGTTCATTGGTTTTGGCAGCGCAAGCGATTTTTACTTTCACTTTTTATTCTTCCGTCACTCTGGTGTGTTTTGGAATGGGTTCGCGCAGAAATCCCGGTATGGGGGTTCGGCTGGAATTTATTGGCTTATAGCCAAGCTTTCAATCCAACCATTGCCGGCATCGGGAACTTGATCGGCGCTTACGGATTATCGTGGTTGATTGTATTCGCCAATCTGGCTATTTTTTTTGTACTCGACTTTGAACTAAATCACAAAAAATCAGAAGGCGTTATCGCGCTTGTCGGCATTGTTTCGCTGGCCCTGATTTTTGGCGTTTATTTTACCTATGAATTGAATCGCCCGCCGCTTTCGTCACAAAGTGATCAAGCAGGTAGATTGAGAGCTGCGGTCATTCAGGGAAATATTCCGCAGGAACAAAAATGGGACCGGAATTATAAATTGCGCATTATCGACACATATGAAAAGCTGAGTTCCCTCATCGCAGGGAAAAATCAAGACCGCTCAGACGTGATTATTTGGCCGGAAGCTGCGTATCCGGGGTTTTTCAATGTCGATTCAGATCAAAAACGAATCTTGACTTTGGCCCGTGAATTGGAAACTCCAATTTTGTTGGGGGGTCTCCATTATGAACGGATTGATTCCGACCGAGGCCGTTACTTTAACAGCGCTTATTTAATCCTTCCAAGAAATAATGAAGAAAATCGTTACGACAAGGTGCGCTTAGTTTCTTTCGGGGAATATGTGCCGTGGCGAAAATTTTTTGGATTAATTGGTCTCGAACGCTTTGCTTATTCACTTGGCGTCAGTGATTTTGAAGCCGGAACTCAGGTCAAAATTTTTTCACTCGACGAGCAAAAAAAATTTTCAGTTTTGATTTGTTTTGAAGATACATTTCCGTATCTAGCTCGCCGTGCAGTCAGTGATGGCGCGCGATTTCTGGTTGTCATTACCAACGATGCCTGGTTTTCAAAGAGCGCGGCGCCCGAACAACACTTACAGGCATCTATTTTCAGAGCGATTGAAAATGGAGTTCCGCTTATTCGCGCGGCCAATACCGGAATTTCTGCAGTTATTACAAGTCAGGGAACAGTTCTCGAACGGGTTCAAGATCCGTTGGGAAATGACACTTTTATTGCCGGCGGAATTTCAGCTCCCGTTTCACTCACTTCCGGAAAAACATTTTATCAAACCAAAGGTTACTTGATTCCGTACTTTTGCTTGATTTTCGTGGCAGGTGGTTTTATTCTGGGACGGCAGGCAAAAAATGACTAGTCAGTTTGCAAGCCCAGAATTTACAAAGGTTTACAGCAAACGTTTTCCATCGATCCATCCTTCGTATTTTAAACAGCAGTTTGATTTATTTTTGTCGTCCATTGGGCTCGGAACATATTTGGGAGAAATGGATGACGAAACGGACCAAAATTCATTTTCTGCAATCAAACATTCTGTTTTAAAGGGTGTGAATGTGATTGACACTGCCATCAATTACCGCGGCCAGAGAAGTGAACGCGTCATTGGAAAAGCACTTTTGGATTTAATTCAAAATCACGGAATCAAACGCGAAGAACTATTCATTTCGACCAAAGGCGGTTTTATTCCTTTTGACGGTGCATATCCCGCAGATCCCGCCCAATATTTTTCTGAAACTTATATGAAACCCGGCATTTTGAAAGAAGAAGATGTCATCCAGGGCTGTCATGCCATGACGCCGAAATATTTGGAGGATCAGCTTGAACAAAGTCTCAGAAATTTAAATCTTGAAACCCTTGATCTTTATTACGTTCACAATCCTGAAATGCAGCTTGAAGAAGTGACGGAGGATCTTTTTTACGGTCGTTTAACGGAAGCCTTCAAAATTCTGGAACAAAAAGTGGGTGAAGGAAAGATCAGAATGTACGGCCTCGCGACCTGGAACGGTTTTCGCGTGTCGTCAAAGGCAAAAGGCCATCTTTGTTTCAACAAAATCATTGAGGCTGCGGTTCGGGCGGGCGGAAAAGATCATCATTTCAGATCGGTCCAGCTGCCGTACAACTTGGGGATGCCCGAAGCCTTCACGACGCAAAATCAGAATTGGAACGGTGAAGAAGTTTCTGCAATTGAATATGCCCGACGGGCCGGTCTCCTTGTATTTACGAGCGCGTCTTTGCTTCAAGGGCGTCTTGCAAAACATTTGCCCGCGAAAATCAAATTCCTTTTTCCAGGATGTCTGTCTCAAGCTGCTTGCGCGCTGCAATTTGTGCGTTCAACCCCGGGTGTTACGACGGCGTTGGTCGGCATGAAAAGCGAAGTTCATGTGGATGAAAACCTTCAGGTCAAGGAGCTTTCTCGCCTGGAACCGAATGCCTTCTACAACTTATTTGTCGAAACTCCTTAATTTCCCTCTTTTTTCATCTTAAATCTTTTCTATTCAAGCACTTAATAGGGCTTGGTTTCAGTTTTGACACTAGGTTTTACGTGTACTATAATAATCAGTTTTCAATGGGTCTTTATTTTTCAATCGTAAGTCTTTATAACATAAGGAATTTCGGTGGAAGCGATATCTGCAGTTTTGAAAGAACGCCTGGAGAAGATCAATCAGCTTAAGTCCCAAGGGGTCGTTCTCTATCAAGATCAATTCAAACCGACCGGTTTGATTCAAGGCCTCTTAGAACCTTTTCAAGAAGGCAAACAGGTCAAAATTTCAGGCCGCATGATGACGCGGCGCGCGCACGGTAAAAGCGCATTTGCCGATTTGCACGATCATACTGGTAAAATTCAAATCTACGCCAAATTGGATACTTTAGGCAAAGACCCGTTTGATCTTTTTCAACTTCTCGATCTCGGCGATATTCTGGGAATTGAAGGCAGTCTGTTTGTGACGCACAAAGGCGAAAAGACCGTCAATGTGAGCTGTTTTGTTGTGCTCTCCAAAATTGTTCAGATTCTTCCCGAAAAATGGCACGGCCTGAAAGATATTGAAACGCGCTACCGCCAGCGCTATGTGGATTTGATCATCAACGAGGAAGCAAGAAATATTTTCGTGAAAAGAAGTTTCATTGTCCGTTCCATCCGGTTTTTTCTGGATGAACGCGGTTTCATGGAAGTTGAAACGCCCATGATGCAGTCCATTCCGGGGGGAGCGCGCGCAAGACCATTTGTCACTCATCACGAAACATTGGACACGGATCTTTATCTTCGAGTCGCGCCGGAACTCTATCTGAAACGGCTTTTGGTTGGCGGTTTTCCGAAAGTGTACGAACTCAACCGTAATTTCAGGAACGAAGGAATTTCCACCCGGCACAATCCGGAGTTTACGATGCTCGAAGTTTACGAAGCTTATTCCGATTATGAAGGCATGATGAATTTGACCGAGGAGTTGATTTCGAATTTGATTAAAAAACTTCATCCCGGCACTTCCATTCCGTTTGGAGAAGATACAATCGATTTTAAAAGACCTTGGCGCCGTGCTCCTTTTTACGATCTTCTGAAGGAAAAAAGCGGACACGATTGGCGCAAAGGGGACCTTAAGGCGCTTGCCAAAAAATCCGGCATACCCCTTGAGCATTATGCGGAAGATATCGATATTTTAAATGAGGCGTTTGACCGATATGTTCAACCACACTTGGTAAATCCCATTTTTGTGACGGATTATCCGGCGATTACGACCCCGCTTGCCAAACGAAAAAATGAAGCACCCGATTTGGTGGCGCGATTTGAACTTTTTGCCGGTAAAATGGAACTGGCCAACGCTTTTTCAGAATTGAACGATCCATTCGAGCAGCGGGACCGGATGACGAAGCAGCGGGAAATCATCGGTGCAGGAAAAGAAGTTGATCAAGATTTCCTGCGCGCGCTTGAATATGGAATGCCGCCGGCGGGCGGACTGGGCGTTGGAATTGACCGGCTTGTGATGCTCCTGACTAATTCTTTGTCTATCCGGGATGTCATTTTATTTCCGCAGCTGAAACCTGAAAAACACAATGAACAAAATGAAGGTAACGGAGCATGATCCCACCATCTGCTTTTGGCCGTAGGGCCAATTTTCATCTCGCTTGTTGCAATGAAAATCCACCTGTGGTGGGAAAGCAGGTGGTGGGATGAACTTTGAATTTTTTATTGCCGGCAAACATTTGCTCAAGGGCAGGCGGCATGGTTTCGTTTCCTTGATTGCTGTAATCTCCGTTTTAGGCATAGCGGTTGGTGTGATGGCACTGATCGTTGTGCTTGCCGTGATGAGCGGATTTGATCGTGAACTGAAAAGTAAAATCGTCGGTGTCCAGCCGCATATCGTTTTGGAAGCCGCTGGTGGAATCGGGAATTATAACGAATTAAAAAATAAAATTAAATCATTTGAAATTCCTCAAATTACATCCGTTGCGCCGTTTGTACAGGGTCAGGGAATCATCCGCTCGGAGCAAAATGCTCAAGGTGTTTTGATTAAAGGAGTCGATCCGGCCAATGAACCCATGGATCTCATCAAGAAACATTTGAAATATGGAACGCTGGATTTGGAAAATCTGAACATTGCGGCCAATCAGAATAAGATCAAAATGATCGGACGCGCTGTTATCGGCGAAGAACTCGCGTCCCGGCTCAGGATCGGTCTCAATGACGTTGTCACCATCATATCGCCGGCTTTTGACGAAGATCCGATCAAATCGATCAGACGCGCCAAGAACGCTTCTTTTGTCGTTTCCGGAGTTTTTCGGGTCGGAATGAATGATTTTGATTCAAACTTGGTCCTAATTGATTTGAAACAGGCGCAGAAACTTTATCAGTTACATGACCGGGTAACCGGAATGAGCATTCGGTTAAGCCGAGTTGAGCAGGCCAACGACGTCAAATTTTTGATTCAAGAACACTTAGGCACAGGCTATGTCACCCGAAGCTGGATTGATTTGAACCGGACTTTTTTCCGCGCGCTTCAGGTTGAAAAAACAGTGATGGCCATTTTGCTTTCGCTTATTATTTTGGTTGCTGCTTTTAATATCATTTCAACCTTGATTATGAGCGTGATGGAAAAAACGAAAGACATCGGAATTTTGCGGGCTTTGGGGGCGACTCAGGGGGCCGTCAAGCGGATCTTTCTGCTTCAAGGATTTGCGGTTGGATTTTTTGGAATTTTGGTTGGCGCTGCAGCAGGTCTTACGCTGGCGTTTAATTTGAATCCGGTCTCCGACTTTTTAGAGCGGACGTTTGGAATCTCGGTGTTTCCGAGTGATATTTATTATTTTGATCAAATTCCCGCGCAAGTGAATCTGCACGACGTTTTATTGATCGTCGGGTTTGCTTTTTTGATGTCGCTGATTGCGGGATTTTATCCGGCGCATTATGCTTCCAAGCTGGATCCGATTCAGGCGCTTCGATATGAATAATTCGCATGTCATTGCGAGCGAACGCCGGTTGGTCGAGCGGCGGACGGCCGCTTGGTCTTCCGGTGCCGGACGGTCGGTCCGGCGAAGTGAGCGAAGCAATCTCGAGATTGCTTCGTCGGCCTGTGGCCTCCTCGCAATGACGGAGAGTGATTGTGCTTAAAGTTACAAATTTGGAAAAACATTACGACCGAGTTGGTAAAACGCTCCGGATCTTGAGGGGTGTTAGTTTCGAAATCAAAAAAGGGGATCTTGCTTTTTTGATTGGCCGTTCCGGAGCTGGCAAGTCGACACTGCTTCATTTACTGGGCGGTTTGGACCGGCCAAGTGGCGGCCGGATTGAGTTTGAAGGACAAAATTTGGATGAGCTGGGCGAAGGACCGCTTGCGGAATATCGCAACCAAAAAGTCGGTTTTGTGTTTCAGTTTTATCATTTACTTCCCGAGTTAACGGTGAAGGAAAATATAGAGCTTCCGGCTCTGATTGGCCGGAGCCGCCGCGGCAAGCGTTCGGAAGAATTACTGAAACGCGTCGGGCTTTGGAACCGACGTGATCATTTGCCGAATGAACTTTCAGGCGGCGAGCAGCAGCGCGTTGCCATCGCCAGATCGCTGATGAATGAACCGGAGCTGGTTTTTGGCGATGAACCAACCGGAAATTTGGATGATGAAACAGCCGAAACGATTCATCAGTTAATTTTTGAACTGAACCGGGAAGGACAAACGTTTTGTATTGTGACTCATGAAGAAAATTTTGCCCAAAAGGGCAATCGCATTTTTCGGCTGCATGATGGATTGCTTCAGCCGGTAAAAAATTAGTAAAGCACAAGAAAGGAATTCAAATGGCGACTCGAGGACAAAAATCGAAGAAGACAATTCAGGTGTCTCAATCTGATTTATTAATTTATTTAGATGGTGAATTTGTGCCGAAAAGCGAAGCCAAAATTTCGGTTTTCGATCACGGTCTTTTGTATGGGGATGGCGTGTTTGAAGGAATCCGTTCCTACAATTGTTTGGTGTTCAAACTCAAAGAGCATTTAATCCGGCTTTATGAATCGGCACATACCATTATGCTGAAGATTCCGTTGACGATTGAGGAATTTATGGACACGGTGATCGAAACGTTAAAACGGAATCATCTTCAGGATGCCTACATTCGCGTCGTCGTTACACGCGGCGTAGGAGATCTAGGGCTTGATCCGGCGAATTGCAAACAGCCAAGCATTTTTATCATTACGGACAAAATTATTCTTTATCCGGAAGCGTTTTACCGAAATGGAATGGAAATCATCACGGTTCCTACGGTGAGAAATCTGCCGGAGGCGATTAATCCGGCGCTCAAAACGCTGAATTACCTGAACAACATATTGGCTAAGATTGAGGCCAAGAACTCGAATTACCGTGAAGCGCTCATGCTCAATCATCAAGGCTATGTCGCTGAATGCACCGGAGATAATATTTTCATCGTGAAAAATAGTATTGTTCAGACACCTCCCACGTATGTGGGGGCCTTGAAGGGAATTACGCGCCAGGCTATTTTGGATTTAGCGCTCAGGAATGACATACCGTGCCAAGAAAGGATTCTCACGCGCCATGATCTTTACAACGCGGATGAGGCTTTTCTAACGGGTACGGCAGCCGAAGTGATTCCGGTGGTCAAAATCGACGGCCGGCAAATCGGCACGGGAAAACCCGGCAAAGTAACCCGAAAATTGATGAGCTCATTCCGGGATCTGACCCGAAAGGACGGAGCCCGGTATACCTTGTAGCGCAGTGTATAATACTACTGTCATCCCCGAATGCGGCGGAGCAGCACTGCGTAAAACTGCATGTGTTTTAGTCGGCACTTGCTCTCATCAATTATAATTGAAAGCAAGCACTGTCCTTAAAGCCAATAAATTTATTGGTTTTAAGGGCGGGGACCCACAGTTTAGATTCCCGCCTAAAGCGTGCGGGAATGACAATATTTCAGGAGCAATATGGTTTGTAACATCTGCGGACAAAACGAAGCAACGATTCATTTGACTGAGATTGTGAACAATCAAATGCTGGAGGTGCATTTGTGTGAATCCTGCGCTGAACAGAAAGGCGCAGATTTCAAATCCCATTTTGATTTTAACAAACTGCTTGCCAGCCTTGGTGGTCTTGACGCTGATCTCAAGCCTGAGCGTATGGCAAAATTAATTTGTAAAGAGTGCGGGATTTCCTACGAGGAATTCGGCCGTACCGGACGGCTCGGCTGCTCAACGTGTTATCAATCTTTTGAAAAATTGCTGCTGCCGCTCATTAAACGTGTTCAGCGCGATCTTCGTCACGTCGGAAAAGTTCCTCAAAAGGCTTCTCCGGATGTGAAACGGGCGTTTGAACTCCGGGAACTTCAAGAACGGCTGAGAAAAAGCATTCAATCGGAAACGTTTGAGGAAGCGGCCAAGATCCGAGATTTAATTCAACAGCTTGAAGACAAGGTCAAAAAAGGCACCAAAAAGAATTCAAATTAATATGGCTCAAAACAGCAATCAGATGATCAATCATTTTTTGGCTTCAAATTGCGAGTGGCTTCGCGGAACGGGCCCTGAAAATGATATCGTCCTGAGCTCCCGGATCCGGCTGGCGCGGAATTTGACCGGTTATGTTTATTCGGACCGTTTGGAAGCGAATGAACAGCACCGGCTGATTGAAGAAGTGTCCCGCGCGGTCCAAAGCGCAGCACTTTTAAAAGATTCTGAAATTTTGGAGTACCGTAATTTAAAAGATGTAGACCGGCAGTTTTTTTTGGAACGCCATTTAATCAGCCGTGAGCATGCCACGGAAAAAGGCGACAAAGCATTAGTGGTCTCCAAAAATGAAGTCATCAGCATTATGGTTTTGGAAGAAGATCATTTGCGAAGCCAGGTTTTCCAATCCGGTCTTAATTTAGCCGAAGCCTGGCGTTTGATGGATAAAATTGATTCTGAACTGGATTCAAAATTGCCTTTTTCGTTTCATCCGACGCTGGGTTATCTTACGGCTTGTCCGACGAATGTGGGGACAGGCCTCAGGGCATCGTGCATGCTTCATTTACCGGGCCTCATGATGACGAAGCAGGTTAATAAAGTACTTCAGGCGTTATCCAAATTGAATCTGGCCGCGCGCGGTTTTTTCGGCGAAGGAACGCAGGCCAGCGGCAATTTTTTTCAATTTTCGAATCAATTGACACTGGGTCAAAACGAATCTGAAATTGTCGATGGCTTGGAGCGGGTTATGAGACAAATTGTGGAACATGAAAAGGAAGCGCGAAGTTATCTGCTTGAGAAAAGGCAGGAAAAGGTCGAAGATCAAATCTGGCGGGCGGTTGGAAATTTAAAGTCAGCCCGGCTCATGACCAGCACGGAAGCGCTAGGGCTTCTTTCGCTGACACGGCTCGGGATCGACTTAGGCTTTATTCCCAATTTAAGCAAGGCCAATTTAAACGCACTCTTCTTATTTACTCAGCCGGCCCATCTTCAGAAACTAAACGGAAGCGAATTAAGCTCCGGCGAACGGGATCAAAAACGCGCCGAATTGATTCGAAATCGTTTAAAAGATGTCGAACTGGCATGATTTATAACTTTTTTGAAAGGAGTTTTTATGTTTGATCGTTTTACGGAACGGGCAAGAAAAGTTATTATTTTAGCTAAAGAAGAAGCGAAACGGTTTAATCATGATTATATCGGAACCGAACACATTCTTCTTGGATTGATTAAAGAAGGCGAAAGTGTCGCCGCGGCAGTGCTGCAGAACTTGGGTTTGTCTTTGGATACCATTCGTCTTGAAGTCGAAAAGCTGGTGCAGTTCGGCCCCAGCACAATTGTTTCCGGCGATATTCCGTTTACTCCAAAAGCAAAAAAAGTAATTGAGCTGGCTATGGATGAAGCCCGACGGCTTGGCCACAACTACATTGGAACCGAACATCTTCTTTTGGGTTTAATTAAAGAAGGTGAAGGAGTTGCCAGTCACGTATTGATGAATGTCGGTCTGGATCTAAACAAGGTCCGCTCGGAAGTCATTAAACTTTTAGGCTCCTCAGCTCCGCCACAAGGAGGTAGCGGTGGAATGCAAGCCGGCGGCACAACTGCAAAAGGAAGCAAAACGAAAACTCCGGCATTGGACGCATTTGGCCGCGATTTGTCGGCCATGGCCCGCGCTGGAAAACTGGATGCCGTTATCGGCCGGGAAAATGAAATCGAACGCGTGATTCAAATTCTTGCCCGCCGAACCAAAAATAATCCAGTTCTCTTAGGCGAAGCCGGAGTCGGTAAAACCGCGATCGTTGAAGGTCTGGCTCAGAAAATCATTTCCGGCGATGTTCCTGAAGCGCTGCTGGATAAACGCATCGTCGTTTTGGATCTGGCTCTCATGGTTGCCGGGACCAAATATAGAGGTCAATTTGAAGAACGGATCAAAGGCGTGATGGATGAAATCAGGCGCGCAGAAAATGTCATGATTTTTATCGACGAACTTCATACCTTAGTCGGTGCCGGCGGCGCAGAAGGCGCAATCGATGCCTCTAATATTTTAAAACCAGCACTTTCGCGTGGTGAAATTCAGTGCATCGGCGCAACGACTTTAGATGAGTACCGCAAATATATTGAAAAAGACGCGGCTTTGGCGCGCCGGTTTCAAACGATCAACGTCGATCCTCCGACGGTTGATGAAACGATTTCAATTTTAAAAGGTCTTCGTGATCGCTATGAAGCTCATCATCGCGTCAAGATTACGGATGAAGCTTTGGAAGCCGCGGCAAAACTCTCGGACCGCTATATCAGCGGGCGTTTTCTGCCGGATAAAGCGATTGATTTGATTGACGAAGCTGGTTCCCGCGCGCGGCTTTCCGTGACGCGTCTTCCAAAAGATTTGAAAAAATTGGAAGCCAGCATTGAAGAATTCAAAATGGAAAAAGAGGCGGCGATTAAAGGCCAAGATTTTGAACGCGCCGCGAAACTTCGCGATGAAGAGCGCAGGGCGAAGGAAGAGCTGGCCAAAGTTAAAAAGAGCTGGAAAGAATCCAAATCTGAAGTGGAAGTAGAAGTCGGGGCCGAAGATATTTCCATCATTGTTTCGAAATGGACCGGCGTGCCGCTTCAGCGTCTTGAGGAAAAAGAGCAGACGCGTTTGCTTCGCATGGAAGATGAGGTTCATAAACGCGTGATCG